>Ga0306925_10003981_pt1 | contig 13217 bp, 11 predicted proteins | sample flu12Cox44000176_FD_203755 | JGI IMG/M metagenome (GOLD analysis project Ga0306925, IMG submission 203755) | Lab enrichment of tropical soil microbial communities from Luquillo Experimental Forest, Puerto Rico - flux8day.12C.oxic.44.000.176 (v2)... | ecosystem: Environmental > Terrestrial >... | reverse complement strand
CTCTTTTGTGTGCGATTGGCGTCTTCTTCACCCGGCACCAGGACGAAGTGGTGCTGCGGCTACGGGCTGAGGCGATCACCAAAGACCTTAATACCGATTCCGCACGAATCCGTGCGATTAACGATTGGGTTTTCCATAACAAGGGTTTTGCTAAAAATGAGCGCTATTTTATTGTTGCTGCGCTCGGTCCCACCCCAATCCAGGTGATGGAACAAGGAGGCGAATGCGGGGATAAGTCTCGTCTCGTTGCGGCCATGCTCGACACCCTGGGTATTGACGCAGGCTTGGTCATGATCGCGCCGTGCCAGCACTGCGGGTTTATTCACACGGTCGTGGAAGCCCAGTACGAAGCCGGACGGATGGTGGTGGATCCGACCTGGGATGTCGACTATCCAACTGGGGATGGGAGGTTTCTCGGGGTCCGGGATCTGGCAGGCACAAACCGCGGCCGAGAGCGGGTCACGGAGCTCCGCCATCAACGGTTGACAACCGAGAAGATTGTGAATATGCCTGACGATGACGCTACCTTTGACTACGCTGTAGCGATGAATTGGGACAGAAATGTCGCAACTCGAACTGTCGCAGTAACACTTCAGCTCACGCGATACCAACTAGAGACCTTCGTTCGGCCCAGACTACTTGAGGATCCTAAATTACTACTTATGTATCTGCTGATAGGCATGGCGGCGGCTTGTGTCCTGGGTGGTTTTTTACTCGATCTTGGTTTACGCTCTATTATGACACGAACCTCTCAGTCGATGACGGTTTCAAACGCCGATAGGATCGAGGTGACGGATGCGTAGGAATCCGGGCCGCTCGGGCTACCGCGCTCAAGGGCGCCAGCGCGAACCGGATCATCGGAGATGCCACCAGTCTCACACGTCACATCGAAATCCTCCCTGCGATCTCGCCGCCCTGCTTTTACAGGTGGGATTCAGGTGTTAACCACTCAAGGTCCAGTGATATTCGACCAGGAGTAGAACTCCCGCAAGGCAAGAACGGGCGGCAACGACATCTCCCTATCCGGCCCAACTTTATAAATAATGATACCATAAAAATGCGTCTTTGTCAAGTGTCGATGCGGTACGCAAAGTCATCGGCTCCAGCCTGTACCGCGATGCTATTCTAGCACTGACAGTTTCCTTGTTCAACTACTCCGGGAGCACGTGAGCCCGTAGGGCGCATTGGTGATTGACATGGCTCTTGCGAAAACGATGCCACCAAGCTGAAAAATACATGACGGAGCCACGCTCCCGACTTTCTGCGTGCAAAGTTAGTACCACCAGACTAGGTCGTTTACCGCATTTTCGAGCATTCGCGCGATCGTCATCGGTGATGATACCGAGATCCGAGGATCACGAGTGCTGCCACTCCGTGACCTGTCGTTTGCTATCGCAGAAATGGGCACGGTGACGTATTGATCTCTTGTTTGGTGCAGGAATTTCAGGACAGCTCTGAGGCGGGTCTGATTTACCCTATTCCGCCGTAGCGTGTCATATTGCAGCACATGCTTAAGGCGGTTTGGATCCAAGCGATCCCACGGCTCTTTGACATAGCGAGCATGCTTCCGTTTAATAAACTCCTGCGGATGCGTGGCGATGATCACGGGCGACAGTCCACGGGACCGCGCTTGCCGCAGAACCGAGACGATTTCGAAGTCGGAGCAGGCAGTTATACTTAGCATACGGAGCCGCTGCTTGTGGCCGAGACCCTCGTTAAAACAGAATACGGGCAGTTCCAGCACCGATCCAATGCGATGCGTGCCATCAGCGAGTAAGAGCTGTTTGTCGGCAGGGCGCCACGCCGGCAGCGCAACGCTGGAGCTTCGCCTAAAGCCTGATTGAGCAGCTGCTCTATAGAAATTTGCATCGACTTGGAAATTGCCTGCTCTGACCGCAACGGGCCTCGGCAGCCCCCAACGGTGAAACGCCCCGAGACCCGATCGGAAGAAGCGCTCAAGATCTGCATCGGTTCGGCCCGCGCACGAGTCGTTCGTAACCGCAGTCAAGCCTGCTCCCGCCACCTGTTCATAGTGTAGCCAGCAGGGATGCAGATGCAACTGCACGTCGTGACCCTCGTCGGCTATCCTCCTTGCGATCCTGCCCATCGGTTCATCACCGAAATAGGCTGTTTGAAGCGCTTCAACGAAAAAAGTAGCTGACACCCCGAATTCGCGGAAACTATCGAGCAAGAAACCGAGGCCGTGCTCCTTCCCCTCTATCGCCCCCAGCACGATCGGTTCGGCGACCGGAAGAAATCCAGGATTATAGAAATTGCCGCCGATGCTGAATTCGGTATCAACCGTGATGCAGACCTCGGTGGGTTTCCGCGCTTTCATGATTCTTGAGCTACCCTACGTGTCGCGGGATGCCCGCGAGTTGCGTTGACCAGACCGGGAGTCAGCACGGCGAACAGCAAACAGCCCATAATAATTGGATGACGATCTTAACAGCCGGTCGACATAGCCACCGTCAAGACAACCTTGGTCTTCACGCTCATCATGATACCCGATACGATGGCACGAAACCCGAGATCAAAGGCGAATGCATGACGCGATGAAATTTCACAATTCTCCGGTATGCTGTCACGTCACCACGTATGGCATACCTCCGATCACCAAGGAAGGCGGATCGAATCGAGATGTCGAAGAGAAAACTCGAGTTGGATAAGCTGCTGGGGTTAGAGACGCGCGACGCGTTGCGGCGGGCCCTGCAACATTCCGCCGTGCCGACGCTGGCGCAGATCCAGCCGATAACCGAGCGCGCGGCCAGCCTGGAGCCCGCGATGGAGGAGTTTCGACTGGGGATCGTGCGCAGTTACACCAGCGATCTGCTGGACCCGTGGCTCGATCTGGCCGGAGCGCTGGAAGGGCTGGATGTAAAGACCTATCACGCGCCCTACGGGCTTAACCTCGAGGAGGCGCGTGCGGGGTCGAATTTGGTGACCCATGCGCCGGACATCACCCTGATGTTGCTGCGCCGGGAAGATCTGCATCCCGCCCTGGTAAGACCGGTAGTCGAATTGACGGCGGGAGAACAGGCGGCGTTGTCATCGCAGCTGCTGGATCGGCTATTCGCGATCATCAACGCCTTTCGCACCCATCGAGTCGGGCATCTGGTCGTCACCATTCTTCCCCAGCAGGCCGGTCCTGCGCTTGGAGTTTACGACCCTCAGTCGGAGCGGTCAGAGACGACGTGGTGGTCGGCGCTGAAGGCCGAGATAGGGCGGCGCCTGCACGTAGCGGTGGAAGCAGCCCTGTTTCTCGATCTCGACGACGTTATGGCCCAGGTCGGGCGCGACGGCTTTTTCGACCCCCGGCTCTGGTATTCTGCGTTGTTTCCGTTTGCTCCGGCCGCTGCGCGCGAGGTTTCGCGCCGGGTAGTGGGGCTGGGCGCGGCCCTGAAGTTCCCCAAGGCCAAGGTGATCGCGCTCGATGTCGACAACACATTGTGGGGCGGCATCGTGGGCGAAGACGGCTTCGATGGCATCGCCCTCGGCCATGAGTATCCCGGCAACGCGTATTTGGCTTTCCAACGCCGTTTACTCGATTTTCAACAGCGCGGATTTATCCTGGTGCTCTGCAGTAAAAACAACTCGGCCGATGTCGAGCAAGTATTGAACACCCACCCGCATCAAGTTTTAAAGCCCGAACACTTTGCGGCGATGCGGATAAATTGGGACCCGAAGACCGATAATTTAGTGGCGCTTGCCGAGGAATTGAACCTCGGCCTCGACTCGTTCATCTTCGTCGATGACAGTGACTATGAATGCGCGCTGGTTCGTCGCGAGCTGCCCCAAGTTGAGGTCGTCCAGACCCCGGCGCGCCCGGTCGAGGTGCCGTATTGCCTGGATCAGGTCTCGCGGCTCGAGCTTCTCTCGCTCACTGCCGAAGATTTGAGAAAGACAGAGATGTACGCGCAGGAACGTGTCCGCCGAGAGCTGCGCAAAAATGCCAAAGAAAGTGGTGGCGGCCTCAACAGCTACCTGGCGTCGCTGGAAATGGTGATGACCGTGGGTATCGACGAGCCGGCGCCGCTCAAGCGGTTGGCGCAAATGACGCAGAAGACCAACCAGTTCAATCTGACGACCCGGCGCTACGACGAGCAGCAGATGCGTCGCATGATCGATGCGCCGAATTGTATGGTCGCTCACTTTTCGCTCAAGGACGCGTTCGGTGACAGTGGCATCGTGGGCTTGGCGCTGTTCGACCTGTCAGAGCCGGCGGTCGCGGAGCTGGACACTTTCTTGATGTCCTGCCGGGTCATCGGACGCAAGGCGGAGAGCGCGTTTTTGAACGCTCTGTTGAAGCTGCTGGCCGCGGCAGGCGTGCGCGAGGTGCTGGCCGACCACCTGCCGACGCCAAAGAACGGGCTCGTGACAAACTTCCTGACGGACCACGGCTTTTCTGTCGGCGCGGATGGCCGTTTTCGGCGGAACCTCAACGCCACGCCGCCCTTGCCGGACAGCGTCTACCCGATAGCGATCGAGGTCGCAACGGCAGGAACTCCGGGCATTAGGATCGGTGAAATGGTTTGACGACATCATGGCCCATGATCGTGATCTTTGATCCGCTGATGTAGTGTGGCTTATGGATCTATTCGCAACAATACAGCAAGTTATTGCGACCACCCTAAAGGTATCTCCTGACAAGATAACCAGAGAAACGTCGGAGAAGGATTTGGTTGCCTGGGATTCAATCGCTCATGTCAATTTGATGATGGCCTTGGAACAAGCCTTTGACCTGTATTTGGAGGTCGAAGAGTTTCTCCAGCTTACCTCGGTGCCAGCAATCCTCCAATACTTGAGAGGGCAGGGCAAGGCATAGTCTCGGTCCGGCGATGAGTCTATTCGATGCTGCCACCGGCCTCGCGCTGCGCTACTTGCCGCGCGACCAATTCGCCGCCCTGCGCGAGCAGTATCTTGCGCTGCGGACCAAGGCGCATCCAGTGATGCGAGCGGTTTACGGCACTTTCGATTCCGCCGCACTCAAGGCCCATCTGGAACAGCGCGTGGGTCGCGACTTCGAGATCCTGATGGTGCACAGCTCTATCAACTATATGCAGCCGATGTATGATGACGTCCCGCTCCAGTTCGTGCAGATGCTTCGAGAATTTTGCGGGCCGGATAGGACGCTAGCCATGCCGGCTTTCTATTTCGGCGATCCGCATCTCGGCGGGGTGGGGCCCACCTTCGAAAAGAACCCGCGTTTTGATCTTCGTCGCACACCATCGCAAGTGGGGCTGGCGACGGAGATATTTCGGCGTACCAAGGGAGTTCGGCAGAGCCGCCATCCGATCTATCGGATCTCGGCGCTCGGGCCGCTGGCGGGGGCGTTGACCACCGGCCACGAAACGGCCGAGCGTGCCTGCGGACGGGGCTCGCCGTTCGATCTGATGACGGCGCACGAAACGCTCATCCTCGGCATCGGCAAGCCTTTCGAGGTGCTGACCCACATCCATCATGTCGAGGATCTGATGGGCGAGCACTTCCCCGTCCCGATGTCGATCGAGACCGATCTCGAGATGACGTTGATCGATGGCGAGGAGGAAATACCATTCACCCTGCGGCGTCGAGGGTTCACGTGGAATCGCGACATGTGGAAGCTGCGCGACATCATGGAGCCCCACCAGCTGCGGGAATGGCGGTTTCACCATGTCAGTCTGTTCGCGACCAGGGCCCGCGACGTCACCGAAGCGCTGCTGGATGCGGCCAAGCGGGGCGTCACGCTTTACGAAAAGCCGTGAACCCGATAGTGGGGAGGCGGGACCATGCGCTTTCACCATGTGGGGTATGCCACCCGCGATATCGACCTTTACGTCGAAGACTTCTTTCGACCCGTCTTCGCGCCGCTCGCGATAAGCGAGAAAGTCTCCGACCCCATCCAGCGGGTGACAGTCTGCTTCGCCCGAATGCAGGGCGACACTATGATCGAGCTGGTCGAGCCGTTTGGCAAGAACAGCCCGATCGACAGCATCATCGGCAGCAACCGTGGTGGGGTGTATCATCTGTGTTACGAAGTTGACGACTTGGACCGGGAAGTCGCACGTTGCCGGAAGAGGCGGTGCATGCCGATTAGCAAACCCGTTCCCGCTGCCGCATTCAAAGGACGCCGAATCGTCTTCTTGCTGACGCCGCAGCACGATCTCATCGAGCTTGTCGAGAAGGCATAGGAACCCTACCGCGACAGCAGCGAACCAAGGCTGGTTCAGCGCGGTACCTCCTTCAGGATAGACCGGATCCGAGTTCACTTCCCGGCATCCCCTCCGTGAAGGATGCGGCGGCAACCGTGCCGTTGACCGATGGCGGCTCTGTTGTCATCAACTTGACCAGCGCGTCTACAACGCTTAGCAAGTGCAGTTTACTGTCGCGGCTATGCCATGGTATGATGAGTCAGGCTGCATGAAGCAAAGCATTTTACGTGCCACCAAAATGATTTCCGGCTTCGAGCTGGCACGGCGCGCGACGGCTGGTCATCTGCGTGTATTGGCCTATCACGGTCTGTGGACTACGCCTGGCTTTCAATTCGGTAACCATCTATTTATTAGCCCGGAACAATTCGAGCGCCGCATGCTGTGGGTGAAAAGAAGCCGTTATGCTGTCCTGGCCCTCGATGAGGCGATCGATGCGCTTTCGACGGACAAACTGCGGCGGTCTGGTCCATGTGGAGCAGGGTCGAAAAGGTCTTGTTTATGTGCCTTGTCGGATACGCGCTGACGACAAGCCGCGAACGCGTGGACCAGCTGATCTGGGTGGTTGTGCTCTCGATTGGCGTATGGGGGGTCAAAGGCGCAATATGGGAGCTTCTTCACGCAGGCTCGTCGCGGCTCTACGGGCCAAACGGGACGGATATCGGAGACAATAACGATTTCGGCCTCGCGCTGATCATCATTGTGCCGCTGCTGTTCTATCAATGGCACCGGGCGACGAATCGCCATCTGCGTCATGCGTTGATGGTCATGGGGTTTCTCGTCGCCTTGGCGGTGTTGTTCACCTATTCGCGCGGTGCGCTGGTCGGGCTGTCCGCAATGGGCGCGGTCTTTTGGCTGCGGACGCGCGCAAAATTGGCCACAGGGTTGATGATCATCTGCTTCGGCTTGTTTGCTTATAGTTTCGTGCCGGCAGAATGGTTTGGTCGCATGGAGACTATACAGACCTACCAGCAGGATTCCTCCGCGGAGTCGCGCATCTACTTCTGGAAGATCAGCCTTCGGGTTGCCGAGCAGTACCCCTTGCTGGGAGGCGGTTTCAAAGTGACACACTGGCCGATGATGGTAAACCCCCTGCTGCGGGGCACTGACCTAGCCGAGTTGACCGAGCCCAAGGCTCCCCACAGCATCTACTTCGAGGTGCTCTCCGAGCACAGCTGGCTCGGCCTTGCTCTTTATTTGATGATCGCCGCCTATTCGTGGCGTAATTGCGCGTGGTTGGTTCGGCATTCGCGCGATCGACCCGATTACGCTTGGGCAAACATTCTCGGAAGAATGGGTCACGCTTCGCTCGTCGCCTATTGGGCCGGCGGCGCTTTCGTGTCTCAGGCTTATCTGGATGAATATTGGTGCGTCATTTTCTTATTCGACGCGGCGCGCAGGGTGGTTGCCCGAGAAATTGCGAGCCGCGGCGGCGCTTTCGTCGCCGCAGCATCGACGCACCTAGGCGTGCCCCAGCTCGGTATCGGCACCGCCGCGCCTGCGAAAGCCAATTTAGGGGCGCCCGGCTACGTCAAAAGTCACTCGTGAGCCGGCACTAGGTCATGGTCGCTGGGTCCGGCGGGCTACCCCTCAGGACCCGCGTGGCGCAATCGATCTTCTGGTTGGCCTGGTCGCGCGGTGTGGTCCAGCTTCTTTCCTTTGCTACAACGGTGCTGGTAGCGCGGATTCTGGTGCCCGCCGATTTTGGCGTGATGGCGCTCGCCGGCATGTTCATCGCGACGGCGGGTTTGCTGGCGGAAATGGGCCTGGGCGGGGCGATCGTGCAGTTCCGCGATCTGGACAGACGGGAACTCAATACCTGCTTCTGGATTACCGTGACCCTCGCTGCCATTGCCTATGCGGTACTCTCCCTGGGCGCCTCGGTGATCGCCACCTGGTTCGCCGTTCCTCGCCTCGCCGAGGTTCTGCCGGTTTTGGCTTTAGGATTGCCGGTGAACGCGTGCACCGTCGTGTCCGGTAGCCTGTTGCGCAAGCGGCTCGCCCTCGACCGCGTATCGCAGGCAGAGATCATCGGCGCTGTGGTGACGTTGCCGGTGATGCTGTGCTGCGCACTTGCCGGGCTCGGAGTATGGACATTGGTCATCGGCTCGCTCGTCGGCTGGGTTGTCCGCGGCGCCGTCATCTTCGCCTTCGCGCCCTGGCTTCCGGGGCTGCGCATCGGTGGCGAGCGCGCCAAAGAGGTGATCCACTTCAGCCTGACGACACTGGGCATCACCATGTTGTGGGCAATCCGGGAGCAGTCGGATGTGGCTGTGATCGGCAAGATCACTGGCCAGGTTACCGTCGGCCTCTACTCGATGGCCAAAGATCTGGCCATGCTGCCGACGGCCAAGATTTCCTCTGTGGTGTTCCTGTTGAGCTCGCCCATGATGGCCGAGCTGCAGACAGATATCGCAGCGATGCGCAGGGCATTTTTTCGCGCGGTGCGATTAACGGCCTCTATCGCATTGCCGGCATCGGCCGGGATGGCGTTGGTCGCCGACGACATGGTCGCAGTGCTGTTGGGTCCCAAATGGCTGCCTGCGGTCCGCGTCCTGCGTTTGCTGTGCCTCTACGCGGCGGTGCGCGCGGTCGACGTCCTGCTACCGCCAGTCCTGTTTGCGCGCCGCCGCCAACGGTTTCTGTTTTGGTACTTCCTGGCGCTGTTGCTTGCGGTGCCGTCCGCGGCGGCGCTTGGCGCCCGATGGGCCGGGGCACCGGGGGCGGTCATGCTCTTAACCCCGGTGTATTGCGGGCTGGTCACGATCGTGACCAAGGAAGCCTTGGCCGAATTGAAGGGAAGCTTTTCCGAGCTGTGGTTCGAGACTTGGCCGATCCTTGCAGCCACAGCGGCGATGGCCGCCTTCGTACTTCTGCTGCGAGAGATCACGTTCGCGGGGCGAACCGAACCCCCGCTAATCGAGCTTATCCTGTTATCGGTAACCGGCGCGGTGACCTATCTCGGCGCACTTTTCGCGCTCGGGAGAACGGTGATTGGCGAAGGCGTTGAAGTCGTCAGCTGGATCCTCCGCCGCCACCATTTCGATTAGTTGCCCCAGGCTCGGACGACCCAAGTCGGAACCGACTTCTCGACTTGCCAAATGCGCAAGATGTCGCCAAATGGGCAAGGTGTCGTTAGAGTGCCCAAGCAATGGGAGCCAGCTGCGATCCGGCAACTGTTTGTGCGCCCCCATTTCGCGTAGCGATTCCCTGCAGCCTCAATCACTTGCCGGACAAATTTCCGATCGTCGGGTCAAATCGGCAAAGTTGAGTTAGACTACGTCCGAAGTCGACAGGTTTGGATGTTGAGCAAGGACGCCTCGGAACAAGGCAATCTGCGCTCGTGTCGTGTCGTCCCAGCTAAACCCCTCCGCATAAGCTCGCGTGGCCTCGCGGGCCGGCAAGTTTGCAAAAAGTGTGCGGACCGCACGGACGATGCCTTCAGGCGTGTTCTGCTCCATGAGCACACCGGATGCGGGCGTCTTTACGATCTCGGGATTGCCCGGGATATTGGAGGCTACCACCGGCGTGCCGCACGCCATCGCTTCAAGGAGCACATTCGCCCAGCCCTCCCGCCTCGACGCCAAGACGAGGGCGTCCGCCGCGCTGTAGACTTCTGGGAGTGTCGCATGCGGTCTGGAGCCCAGAAAGCGAACCTGGTCGGCTACCCCAATACGCCGCGCAAGGTGGCCGAAGGCCTCGCGCTCGGGGCCCTCACCGACGATTACAAGATCGAAGTCCGGCAGCTGGCGCATCGCTTCGATCACACGATCATGCCCCTTGCCCTCGATCAGGTGGCCGACGGAAATCAAAGTGGGGCGCGTCAACGCTAGGCTCTGGCGCGCCACCCTCCGATCGGTCGGGCCGAACATGGAAAGATCGACTCCGTTGCGCAGCACCTCGACACGGTCTGGCACAGCGCCGAGATCGACCAGGGCCCGTTTCAACGCCTCGCTGACCGCGATGAGCCGGTCTGCGTTGACGATCCCCCAGCGAATCATCCGGCGGGGTAAGGCATATTGCGGAATAAGATTTATATCGCTGCCACGCGCAGTAATGACAACCGGGCGCCGCAGGCGCCGCCCGATCCAAAGGGCAGACAACCCATCCGGGTAGAAATAATGGGCGTCGATAACGTCAAAATCCGCGCCCTCTGCCAGCAGCCGACGAACGAGGCCGATTGTCGCCGCCGTCAAGAGGGCCGGGCCAATCGACATGCCAACGCGTGGGATCACCGGGAAACGCGGATGATGGATGACGAGACCGTGCCGCATCTCCTGCCTGTCGACCCTGGCATAAAGGGCCCAGTTGCCGAAGCATCGGGCGCCCGACGGGAAATAAGGAACTGGGGCGACGACAAGGCTTTCCACCTCCCCGCTTGCAACCAGATGGCGCAATCGATTTTCTACGAACACGCCGTGGTTCGGCTGCTGTGAGTTCGGGAACAGCGTTGTAAAGGTCAGTAGCCTCAGCGGTCGCTGGTTAGTGGACATGGAGCACATCGCCAAGAAACCGTCGGAGTGACCCATTGTTGGCAATGCTTGAGATGACGCTAATTTAAGAAACGCCCACCTGGCGGCATGATGGGTATGGCGTATCCGAGCTCATTCGCCCACTGTAATGAATGGCCATGACCGAGAGGATCCTCAGAAATCGACTCTGACACGATCACCGAAATGGTGCAGAGTGTATTCGAGCGAAAGAATCCGCGCGTATTGCAGCTGATCTGCGACCCGGTCCAATTTAAACAGTCGCCGCAAGATGGGGAGCCCGCCGGGAAGCAAGGCGTCTTGATACGACGAGGTGAGATACACCGACCAATCGCTCGCCCGTCGAAAATATCTGAGCCGATACGTGTAGCGCCGCAGCCATGGCGGGCGGAGATAGGTCGACCAATCGGAAAGGCGGCGTGAAAGCGGCGGCGATCGGCCGTAATCGTGGCCGTAAATCGAGGGGTATCGGGCGAGCCGGCTGTCGACGCGCCGAATCAGCTCGGCTTCGTAAGCACCGTGATACTTCCAACATAACGGAAGCGTGCTCGCGTGCTCGGTGATCGATCTCTCGAGGTATGGCATCGCGGTGAACCCGTATCGACCGGCGATGCTGTCGACCTTGCCATCCCAGGCGCGGCAGCGAAAGCTGTGGTAAAGCCATTCGATGGCGGGGCGCGGCAACCTGGGCTCCTCGCTGCCCAAGAGATCCATCACCTTCCTCTTTAGCCCGCGGTAGTAACTGCTGCTGTCGAACACCACCGTGCAGGTCGCCGGATCGAACTGACTGTAGAAACTCCACAACAGCTCATCAATCGTGTATCCGCGATCGGGGAGGTAAAAAAAGTTGCGAAAGATCTCGCCTCCCCCGCCATTGATCGCGATGGTGTCGCCGAGAATGCGACGGGCCAGCTCCTCGGTCTCCGCGCCGTTATGGAAAATCCCAGCATACCCGTATCCGTCGGTGGCAAGAAAGTTTCGGTGCGCGGTCTCGATAAATTCAGCGGGCGGGATGATGGGTCGATCGTCCTTGTCGATGGTGTCGAGTAGCAAGTCTTCTCCCTGCGCGATGCGTGCTGCGATGCGTACATCCCTTTCCTCTTCCCCTCCATAGACGTAGAGGCTTGGCTTCACGCCATGACGGCGCAAAAAGGCCAGTATCAGGCGCGAATCATAGCCGCCGGAGAGAGCGCTACGGACCCGGTCGCCGAAGCTCCGCACGACAGCGCTGAAATAGCGGTCGAGCAGCGCAATGCTCTCCCTAAGCGAGGCGTCGCGTCTGGGCGAGGCAAACATCCGGATTACGGGTAGCGGCGAACGAATAATCTCCAGCGTTTGCGGGCCAACGACGATCGTCGCTTGAATCGGAGCCAGCCTCACTTCATTGAACAGCGTCTCGTTACCGGAAACGACGCCATTGAATGCATACTCGCAAGTGCTCTGATGCGAGAGAGTCAGCGAGCGAAGAACCGAACAAATCGCGAAAAAGGAGGAGCAGACGATGCGCGCGTCGAGATTGTAAAAGAGGTGGTAGCCCCCGAACCGGTCGAGCTTGATCTCGGTCCGGCCGTTTTTTTTGAAGACCGTGGCGTAGTGACCCATGACCTGGTCGTTCATGGGCAAGCCCGCCGTAACGCCTTCGTAGAGCGCAGCGACATCGGCCAGGCCGTCACCTGCGGATAGGCAAGTGCCACAAACAAAGGCGAAATCGCCGTTCGGATAACGCTTTAGAGCGACCGATCGGCTGCGGAACTTGGGATAGACCGCGAGGAGGTATCCCTCCTCCTTGATGATTTCGGGAGAGGCAAAGCCGAGTTCGGCAAAAGCCTTCCGCAACCGAGTTACCTCGTCCGACCGATCCTCGTTCGGTCCCGCGCATACCAGAAAGAAGCCGCCCATCAACGATCAATCCGTTGCGGGCTGGTCACCCGTTCTGTGCAGCACCGACAGAACCGTCAGCCGAAGCGCCGGGCATCGACCATAAAGTTGATGGCGCTAGTTTCCCGACCGCGCGATACGCGCCGGAAGACCCATCCTTGCGCGGCTTATGTCGCGTGCTGTTGGGCAAGAAAATCCCGTCGATCGAAGGTCTTCTCGTGCAGGTTCACTCGGTCCACGCCCCCATTCTCTTGATGCCGCGAATAAGGACGGAGCGGTAGTAAGCGCCGACAGCGGGCACCATTCGCGCGAGTCGATCGTCGGCGAAATTGCAAAACCTGGTAAGCGGGTTGATCGGATCCCTGAAGATTGGCCGAGCGACTATCGCTCCGATGACCGTGAACAGTTCGCTGTAATAGTTGTCCACCTCAAAATTTTGGTCGATCAGGCGCAGTTCGGGGCGGCCTAACGGCAGCTCGTCCGGGGTGCGGGCGTGCGGCGTAAACCAACGCACGAGGCGGGCGAGCGGATTGTGGCGTAGCGGTTCGATGAAAACGATCCGTCCGCCGTCTCGGAGTACCCGGTGGATTTCGCGCAGAGCGCAGCCAAACTCGAGGTGGTGTAAAATGGCCATTCCGAACACCATGTCGAGACTGCCGTC
>Ga0306925_10003980_pt1 | contig 13221 bp, 9 predicted proteins | sample flu12Cox44000176_FD_203755 | JGI IMG/M metagenome (GOLD analysis project Ga0306925, IMG submission 203755) | Lab enrichment of tropical soil microbial communities from Luquillo Experimental Forest, Puerto Rico - flux8day.12C.oxic.44.000.176 (v2)... | ecosystem: Environmental > Terrestrial > Soil... | reverse complement strand
TATAATCTGAACACCACCGAGAGCCTGAGCGTGCGGATCGGGATCCACGCCGGCGAGCCTTTGGCCGATCACAACGACCTTTTCGGTGCAACTGTGCACCTCGCTTGCCGGCTCTGTGCGGAAGCGGAGGTCGATGGGATCGTCGTGTCCGGCCTGGTACGTGAGCTGTGCGAGGTGGACAAGGCGTTTTTTGTCGGCCTCGGCGAGCGCCGCTTAAAGGGATTTGCCGACCAGGTGCCGGTATTCCGGTTGAAGTGGCGGGGCCTGAACCCCCCCTACGGCCGTACCCGCAATGGCTCTTGAGGGTAGGGTTCTGAGGGTAGGGTTCCTTTTGTTTGCCCCGGCTCGATGTCGAGATCGCGCTGGAAGTCGAAAGGGACCGGCGGGCTGGCGTGGAGGCGTAAGAAAAGCGCGCCGACCGGGAGCGCAACTCGATGCACAGCTTCGGAGCCTAAGCGGACGCATTACAAGACCTGCTGAGACAACTGATTGACAAAATCATGGGTGACCCGAGCCACGTTAAAAGGCGGCGAACCGTCCCGGGACGTTTGCACTTTGGTGCTGCCGGGGGTCGTCAGAACAATTCGGGAAAACGCGACAAGCTCCCAACCGAACCTTCCACTTCATCGTATGACCGGGGTGTGAAGCGGCTCACACACTCGAGCCCTCACCGACGGTTATACTAAGTACGTCCCGCGGTGATGTGCCGAAGCGACCTGGGTGGCTAACGTTACAGCAAGTGATCACTGTGCCTTTGACCGAAGGGCACAACGGCAATATCGCGCTCCACCTCAACAAACACACCCTTCTTCTCGGAGTTTGAAAATGACCGAAGTAGCGCCCAGTGACCTAGCGAATGCAATTATGGGCCGTCTCTATGACGTCCTGACGAACGGAGACGCCACCGTTCCTAAATCGCCCGAGAACTTCTTCACAATGTGTGCACCCGGAATTCCTATGAAGATAGAAGATTTCGATTTTTTGACCCAGGGGTTGACTGGCGTGGTCAAGAGCAGCGACGTCCAACAGCTGGTGGTGCCCGGCACGCCGACAACCGGCGCTGCATCGAGCAGTAATACGGCAGGTGGCGATGGGTCCACTTCTTCGGCGGGCAAGGTACTGACACCCGAGGTGATGAACCAGCTCCGCGCGAGTGACGCAGGTAGGATGTACATGCAGGCAGAACAGCTCGCGCGGCTGTGCGACTTCGTCCCCGATGTATCGAGCCTGACAAATAATCAGCTCGCGACGCTCAATATTGCGAACAACGGAGGGACCCTCTCCGACCGCTACGAGATGGTCCTAAAGTTCAGCCAAGTCATGTCCCAGGACCTGGACGCCGATACTCAGGCGAAAATCGCTAAGTTCCGCGGTCTCCTGCAGACGACAAACACCCATACCGACCTTGTGACCGGCGAGAAGACGCAGGTCGTCGGGCCGAGCGCACTTATTCAAGCCTACAATGACAAGATGGCGGCCTACGAGACGGCCGCGCTGCAGTATAACAACGCCCGAATCGCCGCGCTCGCCGCCAACGACCCCGCCGCCGTCCAGAATTTCGCCCTCAATGCCGGCATCCTGCGCAACCGGGTCGAGGCGGCGAAGTTGGACTGGGTGACCAACGGCTACAAGACTGACTACGAGGAGATCGCGGCCTATATCGACCAAGTTCAGCAGCGCGACCTCAAGCTGCTAAAGGCTGAATACGAGGACGATTTCGCTAAGGCGACACTCACCGGCATCTCATCCGGCAGCAACTTCCTCTATACCGCTCTCATCCCCGGCAATTTCGCGACATCCAGCGGCTGGTCGGGTTTCAGCTTCAGCAGTGGCGATTTTGCTACCTACAGAAAATCTACTTTCGATCGGAGCGGATGGTCGCAATCGGGTTCCGGCGGCTACTTGGGCATTGTCGGCGTCAAAGAGAGTAGCTCGCACAGCCAGAGCACCAATACCTACAACGGCACGATGGATCTCGAGAGTTTCAACCTGAGCTTCGAGATCGCGCAAATTCCAATCTGCCGGCCGTGGTTCAAAGAGGCCTACATTTGCAGCAAAGCGTGGCGGTTCGACTCGACCAATCCGGACATCAAGAAAAACCCTTATGTTTCGGATGGCGGCAAGCCCCCGACTGGATTGATTCCCGCCTATCCCACGGCAGCGATCTTCATTCGCAACCTGAGACTCGGGATCCACAAGCAATCCTCGGCGGGCCAGTGGATCGATCAGCAAACACAATCGTCTGCCGGTGGCAGTGGTGCGGCGACTTTTGGAGGGTTTTTCCTTGGGGGAAGCGCCACGCATTACTCGAGCTCTGGCTATTCTCAGTCGCAGTACAACTATAGCTGGGACGACAAGGGTCTGGTGGTTCCGGGCCTCCAGCTCGCCGGGTTCAAGTGCCACGTCTTCTCCTCGCAATGCCCGAATCCAGATCCGACCATCAAAACTTGGGTGTAATCCTATGCCGGCGAGAATAACGGCCGCGGCGTCAGCCGCGGCCCTCCTCCGGAGTGCAAACAATGGACTCGCTTGTTAATCTCGCGCTGATGACGAAGGCGCAGTTGGTTTTTGCCACGGCAGACACGTTCTTGAGCTTTCCCGCATTATCGCCGCTCAGCTACTCGCCCGACGAACTGAGCTTTGCGAGTGGCAGTGCACTGTCGACCCAACAGCTGCAAACGTTCGCGGAGTTCAGTCGGGTGACAAACTCATTGCCGCTCGGCACGATTTTCCAGCCTCAGGCCGATACGTACTTGTGGGACAAATACCATGAGGTGTTGACCACCAGCATTCTGGCCTCTGGTGAGCCCTCCAGCGAGCAACAGGCGGCGATCGCCGCCGCTCAGGCTTACCTGCACATCACGACATCGGACGGAGTGCAAACCGACAGCCCCGCCCTCGTCGCATACAAACAGTATCGAGATGCTTGGTTCAAGGCCTTACAGGACTACAAGGAAAAGCAGCTCACCGCCAGTGCGTCTACAGATCCAAAGCAGCAGGCGCAATGGAAGGACACGGATGAACCGGCGCTGCGGGCAAAAATTGCCGAGGCGGAGGCAAACTGGGAAAGCAAGGGCAACAAAGCTGCGGTAGAGCGCGCTCAGCAGACCGCGACAGAGATCGCCACACAGTCGCCACAGCTGTTATGGCGGGAGTGGTCGTCGAAGTTCGTTCCGGAAATCGACCTTCAAACCGACCCAGAACAGAATACGTTTGCATTAACTGGCTTCTTGCCAAACAATGCCGTTGAGCAGAAGGACTGGCCGAGCTTCACGCTGAGCGCTTTCGAGATCGGCCGCTTGGTCGGTCAAGCGCCGAAGGAGCTTGCTGCAATCTTTGGCGAGCTGCCAAACTCGACTGAGATCGACAGCATTTCCTTCGAGTATCGCTCTGTGGGACTCGAACGGCCCTGGCTCGAACCTAAAATATTCAGCGCGCGATTTTGGAAGGCGGCCAATCCCGCTGCGCAGCTCAGCGATGGGGGTAACCCACCGAGCGGCGACTGGCCAGCATATATTACCGCGATCGTGCTTGCCCGCAACATCGTGCTACATGTGCGCGCAGCGAGCGGTGCCCCGGCGCCGGTTCAGCTTCGCGCTTTACCTGCTATTACCCAGCGTCTGGAGTTCGTCGCGCAACCCACCGCAGGGAATAGCGCGCCGGTCCTGAAGCCGGTCGTGGCCGCAGCTCCAGTGGCGGTGCGAGTTTCCCCGGCTCCATCCGTTGCGCGACCGGCTGTTATGATGAGCGCGAAGCCTGCTGCCGCGACGCCGACGGTGCACGCGGCAGTGTCGCCGGTTGCCTCCACGGTTCACGCGCCGCCAGCCGCCCCTCAGTCCGCCCTGGCCACCCGCGGTATGATATATACAGATGGAGTCATGTGGCACCATGGACCGATAATATCGCCACCGCCTCCACCGCCCCCGGGCGAGCCAGAGGACCAGGGGTCCAATGACGTCTCCATCCTTTGCTTCATCTGCAAGCAGCTGCCCAAATGCCCTAATCCCGACCCAGCTTTGGCGTGGTGATCGAAACGTCGGACAGCCGAGCTGAGGCTCACTTCGAAATCAACAATCGATCAAGCTCGCCGTCGAGCGGCGTCAATCCTAGAGGAGCTAAGCATGACCAAGCGAGCAGTCAACGACTACAGTGCCCGCAGCGATTGTGTGACATTACCCGATGCGCGGCAGGACGGGGCTGGGCACAAGCTTCTGGTCGACGCTTTCACCTTTGATGCCGACAAAGTTACGCTGATCACCGACAAAAATGCGAGCCGTCAGGCCGTGTTGTCCGCACTGTCGACCATGCTCCGGCAATCAGCGGCCGGAGATGTCGCCTGTTTCTTCTTCGCTGGCCATGGCGGCCGAAATCGGCTTGCGGACGGGACATATTTTGAAACCATCTGCTGTGCCGACGCGAGCGGCGACATCTCGGACCGGGAAATCGACGAGTTCGCCGGCGCACTTTCGCCTGATTTCGTAAACTTCACCCTCGTGCTGGACAGCTGTCATTCCGGCGGGGTGTTCGATCCGCCGGGTGATGCGATCATCCGCGGTCAGGCCTGGAGTGCCGACCAGGGGGCGGCCCAACTTTTCCGACAGTGCGAAGGCGACATTACAGACCGCCTGCCGCTATGACCAGAACTCCATTGGCACCGGCAGCCATGGCTGCTTCACGCAGGCGTTGATCGACACAATCAACCAATGCGGCATGCAGATTACGCATCCGGACCTGCTCACCCAGGTGCGCCAGGCGATCACGAAATATACCAGCAAGCAGATCCCGCAACTGCGCGGCCGCCCAGTCCGGCTGGAGGAGAGCTTCCTCGAAGGCTGGAATTACAGCATCTAGTTTTAGCGGCAATACACAGCTCCACCTCAAGCGAAGGATCTGATCGATGAGCGAGCAAACCGAGATCGAAACTGTGGATTCCCCACGCTGGCCCGAGGTAAAAGAGGGCGCGCACGGCGTGGCGAGAGATCGCCTCCAGACCCGATACGATGCTGTTATTCAAGGAGCTCAGTGGTTCCGAGACGATGCCGACACCCTTGTCAAGGAGGCCATCAAGAAGCTGCCTGAGCACCTCTCAGGCTTCGGCGCCATCGTCGAAGCCGTCATGGCGGCGTGCACACTACTGGTTCCGGAGGTCGGGATAGCGGCCGAGATTGCGGAGGCGGCCAAGACCGCGTATGAGACGGTGAAGCCGGCCGCTGAGTTGGTCGAGAAAGCCAATCAGGAAGTCGTCGCCAACAGCGTCGAGGAAGCCACGAACTACTTGCAGGAGCTAACCAAGACGTATGCCGAGGATGTCGCAGACAAGGCTCTACCGATCAAGCAAGCCGCGGAAAATGCTGTGGGCGCCGCGCTCGACTCGTATATCAAACAGAACCCGCAGCCGCTCAACCCCGGCGACGACGAATTCTACAAGAACCTGTGCGACGCGATCGGCATCAAAGAACCCGATCTGAACGCGATCAAGATGGAAGTCTGGAACGACGTCTTTCCACCCTTCAAGAAAAAGGTGCTGACGGTCGCGGCGCAGATCCACTTTTTCCAGGAAATGGACAACGATCCAGAGCGGCTCAACTTTCTCATGGACGAAGCCGAGAAGGGCAACGATCCCGATGATCTGCTCAGCCTGATCGGCGCGGACCAGTCCTACTGGGACCCCTTCCTGACCGTCTTCCGCTCTGACGGAAGGTCCGCGGCGCTGTTGGCCCTGTCACGGCATCTCGGGCTTCCCGTCTGAGCCCGCCAAACACTACGTAGGACACCGAGGCTGGCGCGCCGCGGCATCACTGAGCGTGCCGGGCCAGCCACCTCAACCCATTTAAATTTCTTTTCTCCAGAGTGAAGTCGGTCACACCAATCGATGGACCTCTCAACTACTTTGGTGTGTGAGCGGATGGGTGACTTCCTGGTTCACCTCGGATCAGGTCCTGGAGACATCAGACTAAGGAGGGCAATTCACATGGCTAACGACACTGGTGCTGAAACTCAGGTGACATCTATCGAAGATGCGGGTGCGCCCGATAGCAATGTGAACGAAGACACCAGGAGCCCGGCAGCGGCAGATGCTGGTGCGTCCGATAGCGCTGCGAGCGAGGATGCTCGGAGCCCAGCGGCGGCAGAGGTGGGCACATCTGATGATAGTGCTGCGAACGCAGATTCCGGGACCCCGCCAGTAGCAGATGCAGGTGCGCCTGATAGCGCCGCCGGTGAGGAGACGTCGAACCCGGCGTCACCGGCTGCAGGCTCGGGAGCGCTTGATCAAATCACTCAAATCGCGGCCCAATCGGTAATCGCTCGCTATTCTTGGAAAGATCGTGGGATCGCTCCCAAGGGTTATATCAAAGGAATGGCTCTCGTCTATGCACGCGTGTATTGCAAGCTAGGGGCGGGAAATGACGCCGTCACTGAGATGGCTAAGCCAAACAGCGCAGACGACGCTCATGATGCCCTTGCCTGGTACGACCCGATATTTGCTGCCGCCGGGATGAACAACGATACCGCGGGAGCCGACACGCTCCGCCATTTGTTCGTTCTTCTGATCGGGCTTGGGATGCGTGAGAGTTCCGGAAAGTACTGCGAGGGTCGCGACCGATCGGCGTCGAACACGACGGCGGAAACTGCCGAGGCCGGGCTATTCCAGACAAGTTTCAATGCAAGAACAGCGAGCCCGCTGTTGCCGACGATATTCGCTGCATATTCGGAGAATCCATCGGGATTCGTCGACGCTTTCAAAGAGGGCGTTAACTGCTCGGCCGCCAACCTTGAAAACTTCGGCTCCGGAGATGGAAAGGAGTTTCAACGATTGTCAAAGGCATGTCCGGCATTCGCCGCGGAATTTGCCGCCCTGGGTCTTCGACATCTCCGAACGCATTGGGGCCCGATCAATCGGAAAGGGGCCGAGGTCCGCCCGGAATGCGACGCGATGTTGCGCCAAGTCCAAGCCGCAGTGGATGCGAGCCCGGAACTTTGTTCGGCGCTGCAATAGAGCCGCTCCTCGGAGGTTGAGTAGCGTCTGAGAGGTTCAGCAAAAGCCGCTGAGGCGGATGGTCACGGTCACGGTATGCGCGTGATTGCCCAATCACCAGATCCGGGGCAGCGTTGCCGGTCAAACGGTACCCTTCGCACGTAGCCGCTCGGTCTCCGCATCGCTCATCCCAAGCCACTCGTCAAACACTTCGGCAGTGTGCTCGACGAGCAGCGGCGCGGGCTTGACCGGCGCCGGTACACCATCGAAGGTACGGGAACGTCGGCATCCGCAGCTCCCCGCTAGGGTGACGCATCGTCTGGATGATGCCGCGCACGCCGAAGCTCGGCTCGCTGTAGACGCCGGTCGAACACAGCGCCGGCGGACGCTCCGGCTCCGCACCAGGAAATCATGAACGGCGGAAATGTTCTCACATTTTTCCCCATCACGTTTGGCTCTATCCAACCCGACAACACGTCCGATCGCGACACCGCAGGCCTACACCGGGCCCCAACCTCCACCACGAGCGTAGACGCTAACCGGGTGCGGCCGACGTCAGCTGAGATTCCGGTTGAGACGCATTCATTCCCTTTCGCATACGTGATTGCACGTATTGTCTGCCGCAAAAAGCGCTCGTATACGGGTCGCTTATCCCCAGGTTTGTCCCCAGGTAATGGCATCCCGTAAATCAAGCCAAACAAGGGGTGATGAGCGCTGTGCTACATCGAGCAGGGCGGTTGCCGCTTCATCTCGCGCTACGGCAACGTCTTGAGCCGCTTCGTGTGAATCAGCACCGGACTGGACCCCACTCCGAATCCGCTCAAGTATTTGATATAGAGGGTGGAAAGGACGCTTTGAGGGGTCCCGATCGGCGCCGATCGGGACCCCGCCCGGGGCAAAATTACGGCGCTAAATCAAAGGATTATTGCAGATTCGGGTGGGGTCCCATTTCGCTGCTGATTTGCAGTGGGCGATGATCACAAGCTGTCGCTGCTGACCGGCAAGCTGCACGCCAATTTGGAAATGCAGGCGCGGATCACCAGGGAGCTGTCGCCTGGATCGGTGCACATTCAAAACAATTACCTCATGAGCGACGTAACGACGCTTTTAAAGATCTTGACCCCATACCCTGAGGCCAAACGGGCGATAGTCGATTACTATCGCGAGCGCTCTGCGGCGGCCGATCTCATCGAGCACCACGATGCAAGCGAGTGAGATCAGTCTCGCGCTTTGCTATTGCCTTGCCATTGACTCGGAGAAAAAGTCGCGGTCGCCTTTAGCGGCCCGCCAGAACTGAACCCTTGACGGCGCAGCAACGCCTTGTTTGCAGCCCGAGCGATGCGGCGCGTCACGCGCTCGGGCCGACTGCGTTAACGATTTCGCGACTGCAACAATTGTGAACGGAATGCCCCCGAATCTGCTGGCCCACTATCTTTACCTGGGGGAAACCACACTGGTACAGCAAGCCATTGAAACAGCGCGGACTTCTGTCTCGTCAGGCGGACATTCGTCAAGTTACTGGTGCCAGCAGCGTCACCATATCTCCTCCGGAGGAGCGGACCAGGCCCGGGCGCACGGGCGCTTGGCGCCGAGCTGGAAGGTGCACTCCAATACCCGCCTCGCTCGATCGGAGGGGACGCTCAGTTGCCCCCGCCGGCGAGAATGCTGCCGCAGCCCGTATCACCGTGGCGTATTGAATTGGGTGAAAGCGGGTCGAGCCAGCCGCCTAGCACGCAGCGATTTTATATCCTCTCCCCGCTCCGCTGGGATGGACCGGGCGCACCACCTCCGACGGGAGGCGGCGCAGGTTAGCGGCGAGCATCTACAAGGCCGGAAGGCTTAATGCGGCGTCGGCGCGAGTTCGAGACGAGCCCGTCAGGTGGGGCTCGAGGCGTTTGAACCGCAGCTGCGGATTGGTGCTCGGCGAGCGCAGCCAGTCGATCCAAATGACTGGCACATCCAAATGAGTTCGTTGCGCGTTTTGCCGAACCACGCCTGAGCAGTCAAATCCCGGAGGATTCCAGCCATGTTCCGATATTCCTCCGCCTCTGTGGCAGGATATGTAAAGGCGACCCTACGAGAGAACGCACATGCAAGCGGATTACGTCATCGTCGGCGCCGGGTCGGCCGGATGCGTCCTGGCCAACCGTCTCACCGAAGACCCGGGCACTCGCGTCATCCTGATCGAGGCTGGCGGGCGCGACTGGAACCCGCTCATTCATATTCCGGTCGGCTATATGAAGCTGCTTGACCATAAGCAGCTCACTTGGGGCTTCAAGGCCGAGGCCGATCCAGGCACGAACGGCCGCGCCATCGCCTATCCGCGCGGCCGCGTGCTCGGCGGCTCGTCTTCGATCAACGGCCTGATCTACATCCGCAGCCAACCGGAGGATTACGACCACTGGGCGCAGCTTGGCAATCGCGGCTGGGGTTGGGACGACGTCCTGCCGTTCTTCAAGCGCGCCGAGCGGTGGACCGGCGACGAGGTCGAAATTCACGGCACGGAGGGGAACCTCACGACCTCGCCGATGACCGAGCGGCCAGAGGCCTGTCATGCGATCATCGAGGCGGCACAGCAGCTGGGCCTCGAATACCGGCCCGACGTCAACAACCTGCCGCGCGGCGCCGGAGACTCGATCGGCTGGTGCCAACAGACCCGGGGCGGGCGGCTGCGCGCCAGCGCCGCTGTGACCTACCTGCGCCCGGCCAAAAAGCGGGCAAATCTTCAGATCGTCACCAATGCGCTGGTGCATCGCGTGGTATTCGACGGCAAGCGCGCGGTGGCGGTCGAATTCTCTCGCCAGTCCGGCGTCGAGCGCGTCGACGCGTCGCGCGAGGTGCTTCTCTCGGCTGGCGCGATCGGCTCGCCGCATTTGCTGCAGCTGTCGGGTGTCGGCGGGCCCGAGGTGTTGCAGAAGGCGGGTATCGCGGTGCGGCATGCGCTACTCGGCGTCGGCCGGAATTTCCAGGACCACTACATCGCGCGCCTGTCGTGCTACGTCCGGGACCTCGAAACCCTCAACGAGCGCGCCCGCGGGTTCGGCTTTGCCAACGAGATCATGCGCTATCTCGTGCAGGGCAAGGGCATGATGACCTTCGGCGCTTCGCTTTGCGCAGCTTCCGTCAAGGTCTTGCCCGAGTCGGCGACGCCGGACGTGCAATGCGTCTTTGCGCCGGCGAGCTACAAACCAGGCCTCATTCGCAGGCTCGACGACCGGCCCGGCATTACCGGCGGACCGTGGCAGATGCGGCCGCTGTCGCGCGGCTATGTGCAGGTGCGCACGCCCGATCCGCACGAGCAGCCCGCGATCAACCCGCGCTACCTCGCCGAAGACACCGATCAGCGCGCGATTGTCGGCGGACTGAAGTTCCTGCGGCGTCTGTTCGCCGCGCCGGCGCTCGCCAAACACATCATCGGGGAGAACCTGCCGGGACCGGGCGTGCAGAGCGACGACGAGTTGCTCGATTACGCGCGCTCGAACGGTTCGACCGTCTACCACGCGAGCTGCTCGTGCATGATGGGCAATCACGGCATGGCCGTCGTCGACGACCAGCTCCGAGTCCACGGGCTCGAGGCGCTGCGGGTCGTCGACGCCTCGGTGATGCCGGCGGTCAGCTCGACGAACACGAACGCCCCGACGATCATGATCGCCGAGAAAGGCGCGACAATGATCAAATCAAGCGCGCGCGAGAAACTGGCGGCTTGATCCCCGATACGAGACGGTTTCCGCGCTGCCTCCTACAGTACTTGGTACACGTCCCACGATTCGCGCGCTGCGATCGCCAGCCGGTCGCCATCCTCGGCCAGCAGCAGCCGCTCGGTGACCAGTCGATCCACGGCCTCGGCCAGGCGTGTGGCCCAGGCATCACGTGATGCATAGCGCGCTTCGAGGGAAGGTCGCGGATCGCCGGCGCGCCCCCTCTCGGCTTCAGTCTGCGCGAACGGAATCATCGAACCCTGAACGGTGAATAGTTCGCCTTCGCCGTAACCGCTCGCGCGCAGCGACCAGCCGACATGCGTGGCCAAAGGTGCCGCAAGCAGAGGGTGACGGATGCCGCCGAGAGCGTTGCCGTCGGCATCCGTCGATTGCACGAACACCGGGTAAGCCGTGCTCTCGCTTGGCGGCTCAACCGAGTGGTCGCGCAGCCGCAGCTCGTTCAGGACGATCGGGAATGTCACTTCCGGCAGCCGGGGGAATGTCGGGCGAGCCTCTGCGAGCGGCACCAGCGTGCCGGCGTTGCGCGACGGGAAGCGGCTGTCGGGCGGCGCGGTGCCGTGCGCCACCCACTCGAACAGCGCGACCAGCAGCGCGCGCATGAATGCGCCGTAACCGAGGCGATTGCCGGGGAGCTGCATTACCGGCTTGGTCAAGGGTCGAAACGCCGCATGGGGCACGCCGCTTACCGTATAGACCCGCACCTCGTCCGGCATGGCAATGTCGGCGCCGCTCGTGTCGGTCGCGATCAGCGAACTGCGCGCCTGCCAGAAGTCGCTTTCGGTGTCGAGATGCAGCACTTTCGGGCACACGCCGGCGTCGCGGGCGCGCTGAAGGATGCCACTGCTGCGGCCGCTGATTGGATCGGTCAGCGTCGGATAACTGAACGGGAACTGGTCGTCGCCGTAGGAATGGTCCTCGTGCTGGCGCGAATAGCGACCGGCCTGCGCGAACTGCCAGTTGACGCAGGTGCGCCGCGACCCCGCCACGACAGGAAGAATGCCGTCGAACACTTGGCGTCCCGCAAGATCCTGGTTGAACCCGAGATGCACCAAATCACGAAGCACGCGACCGCTCTGCGAGATGCCAAAACCCAGCGCGTGCCGGATGCGCGGGCGCTCCTGCGGCGCCAGCGGATTGTCCTTTGTTTCGTACCGCAGGAACGAAACAATGTCGCGGATCGCGGCAAAGCCGATGCCCATCACGATCGGATCGCGCGCGCGGTAGATAAACTCGTAGATCGCGCCGCGGTCGAAGCCCAGCTCGCTTGGTCGCGTGATCTCGACATGGCGGTCGTCGACCAGATGCCACGCAAGACCGGCCGGCGTGACGCGCGGATCACCCTCGCGTTGCCGCACCGTCAACGTCGCACTGTCCGGCTCGGCAACCGGATAGACGAGCGAGCCGACGAAGCGCTCCTCGGACAGCTCCTGGATGTTACTGTCGCCGAGCAGCCCGGTGTTCTCGGCGATGAACTCCTCCCTTACGATGCCGGTGATACCGGGGATGATCGGAAAGCGCGCAGTCAAGCGATCGGCGCCAGGCGGCACGTCACCTTGCCAGCCGCTCCACACGAGGGTGAAGCCGCGCCGCACCAAAAACCCGTTGCCGGCATGCTGGGGGCGTCCACCATCCGGCGCACCGTTGAGCCGCGGCATGATCGGCTGGTTGCCGCGATTGGGCACGTCGTATACGAGGCACCCATTGCCGCGATCGAGATCGAGTGGCTTCAAGATCCGGAAGTCGCTCTGATACTCGACGTTGCCGTGCGCGTTGCGCGCGGCCCGATCGAGGTTGACGATCCCGACATTCAGGGGATGTGTCGGATCGAGCTCGCCGAATATCGTGCCGTGTAGCCGTTCATAAGGCCCGGCGGCGCCGAATTCCGCGCCGCCAAACACGGGCCTCTCCCGCTCGGTCACCTCGAGCCGCACGCCGCCAACGCCCATGTTGTCCTCCACTATCGGCGGAAGCCTAGCAACCTCGCAGGGCCACCGGAAGCGTGCTCCCCCGTTCCCTCGACCCTGGCGGATACTGTCTGGCCCGATTGCATTGTCGCCGTCCCTTGCTGCCTCGCGGACGGCCGCCAGGGGGACACCGTAGCGCTTACAAAACGGTTGCCCGTCAATGCCACAAGGTTTTCGTCGCGAGAGCCGCCCCTTCGGCAAGCACTGCGAGCTTCGCCCAGCCAATTTCGGCATGCACCCGTCCGCCCACGCCACAATCGGCACCGCCCACCACATTCTCCCGCCCGACAATGCCAGCCCAGTGGACGAGGCGTCGCGCGATGAGTTCGGGATGCTCCACGATGTTTGTGGCATGACTGATCACACCCGGCATCAGGATCGTGCCGGGTGCGAGCTTTGTTTCTTTCCAGACTTCGATCTCATGCTGGTGCCGCGCGTTCGCCGCTTCAAATGAGTAACTTTGCGCCTTCACCTTGAGAGCGATGTCGATGATGTGTTCGAGAGATATGTCGTTGACATGTGCGCCGTGCCAGCTGCCCCAGCACCAGTGGTAGCGCACTTT
>Ga0306925_10003977_pt1 | contig 13223 bp, 8 predicted proteins | sample flu12Cox44000176_FD_203755 | JGI IMG/M metagenome (GOLD analysis project Ga0306925, IMG submission 203755) | Lab enrichment of tropical soil microbial communities from Luquillo Experimental Forest, Puerto Rico - flux8day.12C.oxic.44.000.176 (v2)... | ecosystem: Environmental > Terrestrial > Soil... | reverse complement strand
ACCGGCGCAGACGGCCGCACCGGGGGCGGCGCCCTCGGACATGCAACAGCGGCTGCAGCGGCTGGAGCAGAATCAGCAGGCACTCCAACGGCAGCTGCAGGAGAACGCCGCCGAGATCGAGGCGCTGAAAAAACAGGCGAACGCGGCAGCTGGCACGACCGCCACCGCTCCGCAGGCCGCGCCAGGTGCCGCGGCGCCAGGCGCGGCGGCGGCGGGGACTGCGGTGGCCATCGCCGAGGCGACGAGCGAGGAGAGCGGCTCCGGGCTCGATAACCCGCAGCCTGCTGGCGCCAAACCGCCGGAGAAGTGGGGCAATTACACTGACTTCCTCGGCTTTCAGGTGGCGAACACCGATAAAGGCAGCATGAATGTCGCCATCTACACCTACGTCCGCTACCTCAACCAGAAGGGCCTCGATCCGACCTACACGGACGCGTTCGGCAACACGAAGAACGTCCAGCAGCGCCAGGAGGCGCAGATCCTCAAGGTGCAGATCAAGTTTCTCGGTTGGCTGTTCGACCCCAGGTTCCGCTATTTCCTCTATGCTTGGAGCTCCAATGCCACCCAGGGCCAAGGCGCGCAGGTGGTGCTCGCCGGCAATCTGAGCTACGCCTTCAACGAGCACCTCGTCCTCGCTGGCGGCATCACCTCTCTCCCGGGCGTGCGCACCACCGAGGGCAATTTCCCCTTCTGGCTGAGCGTCGACAATCGTCTGATGGCCGATGAGTTCTTCCGGCCCTCCTACACGAGCGGCTTCTGGGTCAAGGGGGACATCACCTCCAATCTGCGCTACCAGGCGATGATCGGCAACAACCTGAGTACGCTCGGGGTGAGCTCCGCGCAGCTCGACAATCACTTCAATACGATTGCCACGGCACTGGTGTGGGAGCCCACCACGGGCGAGTTCGGCAAGGGTTTCGGCGATTTCGAGGACCACCAGCAGGCGGCGACGCGCCTGGCCCTGCACTACACCCGCAGCACGGAGGACAAGCAGAGCCAACCTAACTCGGATGCCTTCGAGAACACGCAGATCCGGCTCTCAGACGGTACCGTGATCTTTACTCCCTTTATCTTCGGGCCCGACGTAGCGGTCGAGGAGGTGCGCTACCAGATGAGCTCGCTGGATGGGGGCATCAAGTACAAGGGCTTCGCGCTCGAGGGCGAGTACTACATCCGCAAGCTCGATCGGTTCGAGGGCCCCAACACCAGTGTCGTTCCCAACCAGTGGGATCGCGGCTTCCAGCTCCAGGGCTCGATGATGATCGTGCCGAAGACCTTCCAGGCTTATCTGGCGGGCTCCTATATCGACGGCAATTACGGCAAACCCTGGGACATCCGCGCGGGGGTGAACTGGCACCCGTGGCACAACCGCGTGTTCCGCTGGAACACGCAGGTCATGTACCTCAACCACTCGCCAGTGGGCTACACCTCACTCACCTACAACGTGGGCAGCAAGGGGGTCGTGTTCAACACCGACTTCGAGCTCGCCCTGTGAGATAGACCATGACGAGCATCGTGCCAGCACTGCGTGACCTGTGGCGCGCACTGATGATGGGGGCGCTCATCGCCGCGGTGGTCGGCGGCGGGAGCCTCGCGCTGTCGGCGGCCAAAAAAGGCGCCCCCGATCCCGACTACCTGTTCAACGATTCGCATTTCCACCTGACGAACTACATCCAGAAGGGCACCGACATCCACCGCTACCTCGAGATCATGGGCGACAAGGTCGGCCGCTCGACGCTCTTCGGCATTCCGCTGCAGCAGCAATGGTCGTACGCAAACTCGGGCGATTTCGCTCCCACCTACTACCTGCAGTCAGACGCGCCGCTCTATTACTACTCCTTCACCGATGCCTACATCGCGCGCGTCTACCAGGCGCTGCCGAAGGAGCAGCAGGCGCGGCTCGACCCGATGATTACCGGCTTCAATCCCGCCGACATGTACGGGGTGGATCACATTCGGCGCGTGCTCGAGCTCTTCCCCGGCGTATTCACCGGCATCGGTGAATTCTCCATCCACAAGGAGTTTGTTTCTGCGAAAGTGGCGGGCGAGACGGCGAGCCTGAGCAATCCGGCGCTCGATCGCATCCTCGACTTCGCAGGTGAGGTGGGGCTCGCGGTCATCATCCACAACGACATCGACATGCCCTTTGCCAAACAGGGGACCGAACCTGTCTACCTCAAGCAGATGAAGGACGTTCTGCGTCGCCACCCCAAGACAACCATCATCTGGGCGCACATCGGGCTCGGCCGGGTGGTCCATCCGGTGCAGGGGCAGGCAACCGAGAACACTGAGGAGCGCAGTCCCGCGTATCAGCAGATCGTGGAGCAGCTGGTGGATGACCCGACTCTCAGCCACGTGTACTACGACATTTCCTGGGACGAGGTGGCCAAGTACGCCATCGCGAACCCGGAGGTCGAAAAGCGCGTCGCCGACCTGTTCAACAATCATCCGGACCGGTTCCTCTTCGGTACCGACAACGTTGCGCCGCCGGACCAGGCCGCGCAGCTGCGCGTCTATCACCTGTGGGACCCGGTGTGGGCGCTGCTGACTCCCGAAGCGAGCCTCAAGATCCGCAAGGGCAACTACGAGCGCATCTTCGACGCCGCCCGCACCAGGGTACGCTCCTGGGAGAAGGCCAACGTAAAGCCGCTGTAGGCGCCGGCGTGGCGGCGGAACCTCACGATTGATGCGTACTCGCCGTTCATGCACCGCTCTGACGATTGTGCTGCTGCTCTGGAGCACGCTCAGCTGCGGCCTGGCCTGGGGCTACGCGCGCGACAAGAGCGATGTGGTCATCCTGCGCAACGGCGACCGGATAAGCGGTGACATCCACTCGCTCGAGTTCGGCATTCTCACCCTGAGCACCGACAACATGAGCACGCTCAGCATCGAGTGGCCGGCGGTGCGCTCGATCGCGAGCAAGTTCGAATTCGCCATCGAGCGCGACGACGGGAGCAAGTACCACGGCGTAATCGCTACCAGCGAGGACGGTGCCGATCTGGTGGTGCAGAACGAGCAGGGTGGTTCGGTGCGCATTCCCATGGCGGCGGTTGAGCGGATCTCGCGCTTCTCGCCGCGCTTCTGGGATCGCATCAACGGAGGGCTGTCGGTCGGTTTCAGCTATACCAAGTCGAGCGCGATCCAGGTGAGCAATGTCAACTTCAATGCCAATTACCGCTCGACAAAGATCGACAGTTCGCTGTCGTTCAGCTCCAACACCACCAAGGACTCATCCGGTACCACTACCAATCGCGAGCTGCTCTCCACCAACGTCCAGTTTCTCCAGCAGAGCCGCAACTTCTGGGGCCTGCTCGGCTCGCTGGAGCGTGACCAGTCGCTCGGCATCGATGCACGTCTCGTGGCCGGTGCGGGCATCGGCCGCCGCTTCCTGCAGACCACCTTCAGCGAGCTGACCGGCGTCGTGGGCCTCGTCGGCACCGAGGAGTGGATTGTTGATCAGTCCGAGCCACGGGCCAGCCTCGAAGCGGTGGTGGGGGGCTCGTGGCAGGTTTTCAGGTTCATCGACCCGAAAACCCGGCTCAACCTGAGCCTGTACGTGTTTCCGAGCCTCACCGAGCAGGGTCGCTATCGCAGCACCGGAGATCTGAGTCTCACCCATAAATTCCCGCACGACATCACGGTCGGTTTGACCGGGTATCTCAGCTACGACAACCAGCCGCCTGAGGCCGGAGCCGAGAAAAGCGACTACGGGGTGACGTTCAACCTGGGCTACACGTTCGGACAGTAACCTGCCGCGAAGGGTTGCCGGCGCCCCGCCAGCCCTGCCCCAAAGGGCAGTAGGCGCCGGTGGGTGCGCTTGTTAGCGTGCGCCCGACAGCCGGCGGTGGCATGCCCGGGGTGAACAGTGGCGATCAGCGCAAACGTCTTGAGAGCCGATCTGACGCGGACCCTGCCGGACCGGCGGCGCGAACCGGTGCACGTGGAGGGGTCCGTCGTCTGCGCACCCGCACGGCCAGTGCCAGCGCCGGTCATTACGCTTCCCTCGAGTCTGGATCTGGAGCAGCCGCAGGTTTCCATACTCGACAGCGATCAGATCGGCGCACAGTCGATGGCGCGCATGCTGCAGGCGGAGGGTTTTGCGGCTCGCGCCTGGGCGTCGGGCAGGGAATTCATGGCGCAGCCCGAGCCCGCACTCGCCGGGTGCCTCATCGCAAACACCGTCATGCCGGATATGAGCGGGCTCGAGCTGCAGCGCGAGCTGGCGGCGCGCCAGTGGTCGGTCCCGGTGATCTTCCTCACTTCGGCGACCGACATCGCTACCGTGGTCCGCGGCATGAAGGCCGGCGCCATCAATTGCCTGCCGAAGCCGGTGCAGCGGCGCGAACTGCTCGAGGCGGTACGCGAGGCCTGCTCGGAGAGCCGCGCGGTGCGCGCGCAGCGTGCGACGCAACTGCGCGTGCGGCAGATGCTCGAGCGCCTCACTCCCCGCGAGCGGGAAGTGCTCGATCTCGCCGTCACCGGGCTCCTGGTGAAGCAGATAGCGGCACGGCTCGGTACCGCGGAGAAAACCGTCAAGACGCACAAGGGGCGTCTGATGCGCAAGATGCAGGTGCGCTCGACGCTCGCCCTCGTGCAGCTGATGATCACTGCCGGACTCTCGCCGCTGATGTCGGCGCGTTATCCGGGCGTCTGAAGAGGCATCACCGGCGAATTCAGCGGCTGCGTCCGAGAACCTCGTTGATCGGCGGAGCGGCGGCCGGCACGGCCTGGCGGAAGTCCTTGCCGAGGAGCGCCGCTACGGTTGCGGCAATCTGTGCCTGGTGCACCTCTGCAGTGTGGCTGCGCTCACCGAGCGGTGGTGTGTCGGGCCCCAGTACCGCGATCCAGATGTTCTCCGAGCCCTGCTGCTCGATGCCGTGTTCCTTCCACTCCACCGGATCTCCGCCCCGGCCGTGATCGGTGGTAATGATGAAGGTGGTGCTGTTGCGGTAGGCCGGCAGTGCCTGCATCCGCTCCCACAGCTCACTCACGAAATGATCGAACTGGTGCGCGCTGTGAAGCACCAGGTCGTAACGGCCGGCGTGCGCCCAGTTGTCGGTTTCGCCATACCCCACGAACAGCACGCGCGGCTGTTGCTTGTCGAACGACTCGAGCAGCGATACCTGCATGAACGCGTCGTACACGTCCTCATCGTCGAGACGTGTGATCGACTGGTAGAGCCGATTCAGGAGCTCCTGCCGTGGGGTGAGCGTACCGCGGTAGGGCAGGTCCCACCCCGCCTGCAGCGGCAGGTGGCTGCGTGACACGTTGAGGATGTCCTTGAAGGTCGCCCAGCTCGCATGGACGCTCACCTTGCCATGCAGCTCCGGCAGCGTGTTGAGCCACTCGAGGACCGACACGTTGGGATTGGGGCCGTACTCATTGGAGTCGATGCGCGCGTCGGGGTGTCCGGTCAGCATCTCGTTGTATCCAGGGTAGGAGAACGCCAGTCCATTGGTCACGCGTGCAATGCTCCCCAGGGCCTGGTTACCGAAGATCTGCCCGCGTACGGCCACGGTATTCCAGAGAAATGGCAGCAGTGCCCGGCGGCGCTCGCCTGCATCCGCACGCCAGAACTCCCGCCGCAAGTCCGCCTCCTTGTCCCAGATACCACCGTTGGCTTCGTTCAGGAGCGTCTCGTCGGCTCCGTTGAACACCTCCTGCCAGCGAAAGCCATCGCTCACGATGAGGACCACGTTGCGCGTTTTTGCGGACTGCGCGTGTGCCGGCTCCACTGCCAGCAGCGTCAACAGCACCGCCAGGAGGGCAGCGGGAATGATAGGAAGGGAAATGCGGTACGGCATGGGCGCTCCGGGCCGCCATGAAGGGGCCGCTACAATAGCTGGGCAATACCTGGAGGATCTACCCTTCGACTCAAAACATCCTGTCCCGGCGGCACCGGCGATGAGGGCGGGCGCGCCGCATCGTGCACGGATCGCATGCGCGGCGCTTCTGGCGGTGGCAGGGCTGCTCGTCTGCACGATTGCCCTGTCGGCGCCGCCATTGCCCTCCGCTAACCGTACGGTCGAAGTTGGAGGGGTGACCGTGCATCGTTGTCAGGGTCACGCCCTGTGTGGAATCCTGCCGCGTCCCCTCGATCCCGCAGGCGTAGTCGACGGAACGGTGCCGATCTACTTCGAGTTTTACCGGCACACGAAGCACGCGCCCGCCAAGGGTACGCTGGTCGCCGTCGAGGGGGGGCCTGGCTACCCCACCACCGATTCCCGCGACGACTATCTGGCGCTCTTTGGCCCGCTGCGCGCGAGCTACGACGTGCTGTTGATGGACCATCGCGGAACCGGCCGCTCGGGAGCGATCGATTGCCGGGAGCTCGAGCGCGCCCGGCAGCTCACCGAAGAGGCCATCGGTGCGTGCGGCCGCGTGCTGGGAGCCGCGGCGCCACTCTATAGCGCCGCGCTCGCGAGCGATGACATGGCGGCGCTCCTCCAGACGCTCGGTATCCAGAGCATCGTCCTGTATGGCGACTCCGCCGGCACTTACTTCGCGCAGGTATTTGCGCTGCGCCATCCCGATCGGGTGCGTGCCCTGGTGCTCGATGGAGCGTATCCGCTGTCCGGGCCCGACTACGGCTGGTATCCGAACTACGCACCGGCAACGCGCCGCAAGTTCAACACGGTGTGCGCACGCTCACCCACCTGCGGTGCGCTCCCCGGAAGCTCGCTCGAGCACATCACGCCGGCGATCGAGCGGCTGCGCGCGCAGCCGTTCGCGGCGCACGTGCGCTACGGCAATGGCCGGACACTCGATTTCACCGCCAATGCGAACGCGCTCGCCACCGTCATGTTCGCCGGCTCGCCCGCCTACGCGAGCTTGCGCGAGCTGGATGCGGCGGCGCGTGCCTTCGAGGGAGGAGACCGGCTGCCGCTGCTGCGCCTCATGGCCGAGACCCTCGGCAGCGTCGACTCGCGCGACCCGGAGCACGATGCGAGGAAGTTCAGCGCCGGGCTCGCGGCGGCGGTGTTCTGCGAGGACTATCCGCAGATCTTCGACATGCATCTCGCTCCCGAGGCGCGCCTGGCGGCACGTGACCGGATCATCGCCGCGCGCAAGGCGAGCGCGGTCGACACTTATGCGCCTTTCACCATCGAGGAGTACCGGCGCATGCCGCTCGACTATTCCTTCATCGACCAGTGCGTGCGCTGGCCCACGACGGGCAGCGCATCACCGCTCACTTTCGACGCCGCGGCATATCCGGCAGTCCCGGTGCTCGTGCTCTCCGGTGAGCTCGACAACATGACGAGCATCGCGGATGGGGATGCGACCGCGGCGCAGTTCCCGCGCGCGCGTCACATCGTTCTGGCCAACAGTCTGCACGTCAATGCGCTGCCGCACGCCCGCAGCGAGTGTGCGGCCGATCTCGTGCGGCGCTTCATGGCGGATCTCCCGGTCGGGGATGAGCAGTGTGCTGCCGCAATACCGCCGGTTCCGCTCGTGCCGCGCTTCGCCAGGCATGCGCGCGAGCTCGCCCCGGCACAGGCGCTCGCAGGCAACCAGGCGGAGGATGAGGCGCTGCGCCTGGTGAGCGCGGCGCTCTTTACTTCTGCGGATGTCATCAGCCGCGCCATGGAGATGGGCGCGGGAAGCGGAATCGGCTTGCGCGGAGGCAGCTTTACGATTGCGCGGCTGGGCGCAGGCTACCGGCTCACGCTCGAGAAGGTGCGTTGGACCGATGACCTCGCCGCATCGGGCCAGATCGACTGGCCGGGCCGCAGCGGGGTGGTGCACGCGCAGCTCGAGGTGCGCTCGGGGGTGTTGACCGGCCGGCTCGAGCTCTCCTGGCCGCAAGGTTTGAGCGATGCACGTGCCAGTGCAAATGGGACACTCGGCGGCCGGCTGGTCGCCGCTGAGGCACCGGCGCCTTGAGCGCCTCGAAGGGAACACCTGGCGCGCGACCTCAGCGCCGCGATATCACCCGCTCGCGGCTGCGAGCCTGGCAGCCGCCGTGTTGGGGATGGCGGCGCGGCTTGGATCCACGACCAGCCAGAGCGCCGCGCTCAGGGCGGCGAACGCGGTACCAATCAGGAATGCGGTTGTCCACGCGTGATGGCCGGAGAGGTAGGCGACGATCGGCGTGCAGATGAGGCCGCCCAGGTTGCCACCGGTGTTGAGGAGCCCCGAGGCCGACATCGTATCGGCCCGCCCCACGTGCATGATGGCGGCCCAATAGGGGCCCTCGTTCAGCTCGACGGCAGCGAAGCAGAGTGCCAGCGCCACCACTGCCACATAAGCGTTGCCCGCATCCACGGCGGCGAACTGCAGGAGTCCCGCTGCCGGGAGCGACAGCAGCGGAATGATTCGCAGCCCGGTGCGCACTCCGTAACGCTCACCGAGCGTGCTCGCGAGCTGCCCACCGACCCCGGCACCGATCGCCGCGGCAAGCGGCGGTGTGCTCGCCAGCCAGCCGCCCTCGAGCACCGTGAAGTGCCGTTCCTGCACCAGGTAAAGGAATGACCAGTTGGCGAGCAGATAGAACACGTAGTTCATGCAGGTATAGGAGGCGGTGAGCGCCAGCACGTCGCGGCTGCGGATGAGCTGCCACAGTCCTCGCCAGGAAATGGCCTCATCGACGCGCGGCGCGACCGGCGGATCGAGCTCGGCGAGCTCGGCCGGGGAAACGCGCGGGTGTTCCTCCGGTGTGTTGCGACCGTACCAGGCCCACGCGCCGATGAGCGCGAGTACCGGCAAGGTGCTCCAGGCGAGTGCGCGCTGCCAGCCGAAGCTCGCCATGAGTGAGGCGATGAGCGGGGGGGTGAGCGCAGCGCCGAGCCCCAGTCCCATGCTCTGCAGCCCCTGCACCAGCGGCCACTGCCGCGAGGGAAACCACGCCTCGAACACACCGGCGGAGACCGGAAAGATGGGCCCCTGGGAGGCGCCGAGCAGCAGCTGCGCGGCGAGCAGCGCCGCAAACAGTGCCGTGCCGGTGAGGAGCAGCGGAGCGAGGGGCGTGCCGAGTGTCGCGGCGAAGGCCACGAGGCCGATGATCACGAACATCCAGCGCGCCCCGACGCGCTGGCCAATCACACCGCCGGGGAACTGCAGTGCCGTGTAGCCAAGGAGCAGCGACCACTCGAGCCAGCCGATCTGCATCTGGGTGAGATGCAGGTGCGGCATCATCTCGTAGCTCGCGACCGTGATGCCGCGCTGCTGCAGGTAGGCGACGAAACCGAAGCCGAACAGGAACAGGAAGATCTTCCAGCGCACGCGCACGCGCGGCGGAGAGCTAGCCGGGGATGCGGAGTCCGGTGTGCCGCTCACGCGGCGTCGACCGCGTCGCCGATCCGCTCGAGGACGTAGCGACGGATGTCGAGGTTGTAGTCTTCCATCGGCGCGTAATAGCCGCGCTCGTGCACGCGGGCGCTTATTCCCTGTTGCACCGCCTCGCAGATGGCCCAGTCCTGGCGGTTGACCAGATCCCAGAACTCCACGGTGTCGAGCGGATCGAACCCGGGCTGTGCGATCTCGTGAGGCTCGAACAGGAAATGGCAGTCGATGCGCGTATGCGTGGCATCGCACGGCTGCAGGATGAAGGCCGCGACGTGATCGCAGGCGAGGCTCAGGAAGAGATTCGGATACACGAGCTCACCCTTGTGACGCACGCGCTCCTCCTCGCTCAGTGTCGGGAAGGGTCGCCGCTGCGTGGTACCGGAGCTGGTGAAGGTGTAGGCGCCGGTCCGATGAGGAATTCCGCTCAGCCAGTCAAGACCGGCACCGCCACGCTCGCGGAAGGCCGGCACCACTTCGCACAGCTCCGGGTGCACTCCGGCGCAGTGATAGCACTCATTGTAGTTTTCGCACAGCACCTTCCAGTTGGCTGCCACCTCGTAGCGGATCGAGTGCCCGATGCGCAGCTCCTCGAGCGGGTAGCGTGCGATCCGGGCCGGGATGGGCCCGAGCTGCTGCGGCAGGGTCGCGGATGTTGCCGGAGTGAGATTGAGGAACACGAAGCCGCCCCAGCAGGCGATGCCCACCGGATACAAGCTGAAATGCGCTTTGTCGAAGCCGGTGACGCCGGCGAGATGCGGAGCGCCGAGAAGCCGCCCCTCGAGATCGTAGCTCCACTGGTGGTACGGGCAGGTGATGCGTCCGCCGCGAATGCCACCGCCAAGGCGCGGTACGGCATTGCCCGTGGCCGGCGCACCGCACAGGCGCGCGCCCCGGTGGCGACAGGTGTTGTAGAAGGCCCGCAACTGCCGTTCGCGGTTGCGCACCAGGATGATGCTTTCCCCGAGTAGGTCGAGCAGAAGGTAGGCGCCGGGCTCGTGGGCGAGCTCCTCCTCGCGTCCGGCGCACAGCCATTCGCGGCAGAAGATGAGCTCCTTCTCGGCGGCCCACACCCGCTCCGAGCGGTACCAGCTCGAGGGCAGCGCCGGCTCGAGCGGCGGAAGCGCCGGCGCCTCGGATGCGCTCACACTGCCCTCGGGAGTGGCGCATCGCGCCGGTAGCGAGTTGCGGTGGGATCGGTATCGAGCTCGCGGGCGTAGCGGTGGCCGCTGTAGACCGCGTGCACGATGGCGCCCGGCGCCAGCGCATCGCCGATGCGGGTGACCGAGCGGATCGCGGCATCGGCAAAGTCTGACTCGCGCAACATGAGCTCAGTGTACAGCGCATCGTTTCCGAAGCGGGTGCCGACGATGACGAGCGATGCGCACGGAAGAAGCGTTTCGGCGTTGGTGAACTGGTTGGCGAGCGTGACGCTTCCCTCAGCGTATGCCGTCACCCGCGAGAGCGTGTGCAGCGCGATCCCCGAGGAGGCGAGCGCACGGTGAACCTGCGGCTGCTCATTGCTCATGATGCCCCACGCGGAGGCGTGACCCGCCGGGGTCACATAGCTCACCGCGTGTCCGGCCTTCGCCAGGTGCTCAGCCAGAGCGCTTCCCATGTAGTAGTTGTCGAAGTCGTAGACCACCACCGGGCCTGTCAGATGCGCGCCGGCCGCGATATCGTCAGGAGTGAAGACCCCCGGACCTGTCAGCGCGCCCACGGGAATCTCGAGCGCCGAATACAGCAGCCGGGCCCAGCGGGCACCGGTCGCGATGACGACATGCGTGGGCTGCAGCTCGAGGATGTCGGCCGCGGTCAGACGATTGCCGCGATAGATGTTCACGTTCGTCAGCCGCTCGAGCTGGCCACGGCGCCAGTCGAGCACCCGTCCCCAGCCGGCAAGGCCCGGGAGGCGCGTCTCGAAGCGCAGCCGCCCCCCGATCTCCTCGGTGGCCTCGGCGAGCGTGACTTCGTAGCCGCGCCGACCGAGTGACAGGGCGCACTCGAGGCCCGCGGGTCCGGCCCCGACGATGAGCACCGTTGAGGCGCTCGCGGCAGGCTCGATGCGCTCGGGATGCCAGCCGCGGCGCCATTCCTCCCCGGCCGTCGGATTCTGCGTGCAGCGCACCGGTACGCCGTCGTGCCAGCTCGAGATGCAGATGTTGCAGCCGATGCACTCGCGGATGTCCTGCTCGCGCCCGCTATCGATCTTCTCCGGCAGAAACGGATCGGCAATCGAGGGCCGCGCCGCGCCGATCAGGTCGAGCACGCCGCGGCGAATCTGACCCACCATGGTGTCAGGAGAGGTGAAGCGGCCCACGCCGACCACCGGCCTGCGCGTGATCTTCTTGACGAAGTCGATGACCGGCTCATGGCTCCCTTCGGGTGCAAAGCGCGATGGCGCACAGTCGGTAGGGGAGGAGTCGAGCTTCACATCCCACAGATCCGGGAGGTCCCCGAGAAGAGCCACGACCTCGTGTGCTTCCGAGGGCGCGCGCTCGCTCGGCCGCGCGCGCAGCTCTTCGAGGCTGATGCGCAGCGCCACCCCACACTTGCCGCCGACCGCCTCGTGCGTCACCTCGAGGAGCTCGCGCACGATGCGCACGCGATTCGCGACGCTCCCGCCGTAGGCGTCGGTGCGGAAATTCCACTCCGGCAGCAGGAACTCGTACGGCAGATAGCCCATGCCGGCGTACACGTACACGATGTCAAAACCCGCCTGCCGCGCGCGCCGCGCCGCGGCCGCCTGGCAATCGAGCAGCCGGCGGATATCCTGCGCGTCCATGACGCGTGGCCGCTGGTTGCCCATGAAGTTGACGTGCGTCGCCATCCACGAGGTGCCGGAAGGCGACATGGACGGCAAGCGGCTGGTGCGGTTCATGACCGATCCCCCGCCGTGCCACAGCTCGATGCCGGCGAGCGCTCCATGGCGGTGGACCGCTTCGGTCATGAGCGAGTGCGAGCGCACATCCTCATCGTCCCAGAGCGTGGCGAAGGGCAATGGGGAATCGTCCGAGCCGGGCTCGATCGAGACATAGCCGGTGCACACTACGCCCCAGCCGCCCTCGGCCTTCGTCCCGCGGAATGCGGCGCGCATGTGCGGCATGGCGTTGGTCATGCCCGCGGCGTGCGGTACGGCGTAGAAGCGATTGCGACTTGTGACCGGCCCGATGCGCACCGGCTCGAACAGCACGTCGTAGCGGGGGTTGCGCGCCATGGCCGGAGTCTGCCTCTAGTTGAGCGAATGCTCAATAGCGCACTCGATATCGTAGGATGTCGCCCGCTGCCGGAGAGTTCGCGCCAATATCACGGGGAAAAATCGCTCATGCGTCACGCATCGCTCGGAGTTCTCGCTCTCATCAGCTGCCTGCCGCCGCTCGCCCGCGCGCAGTCCTTCGCGCCGGATACTCCCGAGCCGGGCTCGGTCGCGGAGATCGCGCAGGCAACCACCGAAACGCGCTTCCTCTCGCCCTGGGTCGCGTATCTCCCGGCCTCCGCGAGCGCGGTGTCGCCACGCAGCTTCCTGCACCGCATTCCCGGTGCGCCCGGGGAGCTGGTGAATTCGGCCACCGCATACGCTTATTGCCGCGCGCTTGCCGGCTCATCCCCGCGCGTGCGCGTGTTCACGATCGGCCGCTCGGAAGAAGGTCGCGACATCGTGCTGCTCGCGATTGCCGATGAGGCCGGCATCCGCGACCTCGAGCGGCTCAAGGCCGCAACGGCATCCCTCGCCGATCCACGGCGCACCGATGCGGCGGCGGCGGAGCAGCTCATCGCGGCGGCGCGCCCGATCTACTACTTCAACGCCGGACTCCATTCCGATGAGAGCGGCTCGACCGAGTCGGTGCTCGAGCTCGCCTACCGCCTCGCCGTGTCGGAGCAGCCGATGATCCGCCGCATCCGCGAGAACCTCGTGGTGCTCATCAATCCGGTCTCCAATC
>Ga0306925_10003963_pt1 | contig 13248 bp, 7 predicted proteins | sample flu12Cox44000176_FD_203755 | JGI IMG/M metagenome (GOLD analysis project Ga0306925, IMG submission 203755) | Lab enrichment of tropical soil microbial communities from Luquillo Experimental Forest, Puerto Rico - flux8day.12C.oxic.44.000.176 (v2)... | ecosystem: Environmental > Terrestrial > Soil... | reverse complement strand
ATGGTTGAAGCGGCGCGGTTCCTGGGAATCAATCCCCAAGGCGTTACGAATCAACCGGGCAGGGGGTCATCCCTGGAATTCAGACCGAGAATCTGGCGATTTCGTGCCTTCATGCTGACTCGTTGGCTACGGCTTAGCGCACGGAGTCTCTGATTCGAGGGAGAGATAGGGTCCCTTCGGAGAATGACATTCGAAAATGACCACGGTGACGCAGCAGAACAATGGTGCTATCGTGTCTCCCGCACAGAATCAACGGGCCACGGAAGGAGCGTGGTCCGTGGCAAGAAGACGATGGCAGGAAGGTACAGTGTACCTACGCAAGAACAAACGACTCCCCGATTCTTGGTGGGGCCGGTACGTTGAGACCGTGGAAACCGAAGCGGGCCAGCTGCGCGTGCAGCGCAACGTACGCCTCGGTGATGCACGGCACTTTACAAAGCCGCTTGCGAAAAGGGCACTGCGGGAGTACGTGGACAAGGCCAACAACTACCAGCCGCTTGCAGTGGAGTCTCAGACGATGGGGAAGGCTGCAACACCATTCGCTGTCTTCGCTGAACGCTGGAGGCAAGAGGTCTTAGTCCACAAGAAAGCGTCAACCGGTGCAACGATGAAGGGCCACATCAACAACCTGCTCATACCAGCATTCGGCAAGCTGGCAGTGGGTGATGTTGATTCAGAGCGCGTACAGGCGTTCCTTAACCGTCTGATGGAAAAGAAGGTCAGCGCGAAGACGGTCAAGAACGTGTGGACAACGCTGCGCGTCATGTGGAACTCAGCCGTTGCCTGGAAGTACGTCACAGGTGAGTTGCGCGTTGAGCTTCCGAGGGGCCGTAAGCATAGACAGCGTTGCTACACGGTTGAGGAAGTGAAGTGCATACTTGCCCATTCGGAAGGAGCAGATCGCGTGTTCTACTGGCTGGCGGTCGAAGCGGGGCTGCGGGCTGGTGAACTTATTGCTCTACGCCTGAGTGACGTTGACGTTAAGGCCCTCTCACTTGAAGTAAGTAAGGCGATCTGGCGTAAGTCGGAAGATGACCCTAAGACTGACGCGGGACGCAGAATCATCTGCATCTCAAGTCGGCTAGGCGACCAATTGAAAGCATATTTGGACGGAAGAGCGGAAGGATTTCTGTTCCAAACTGCTACTGGGAAACCATGGGACGCAAGCAACGTGCTTGAGCGCAAGCTGAACGCGCTGCTTAGCCGTCTGGGGATTCCGAAAGTTGACATCAGACTTCTTGCGAAGATTGTTGGGAAAGACAGAACTATCGAACAAGCTACGCGGAGCGAGAAGCGTGCTGCTTCTGTTGGACTGCATTCTTTTCGTCATGCAAATGCAACGGCGATGGATTCCCTGTGCATCCCCCAACAGGTTCGCAAGCAACGTCTTGGTCACAGCGGGAACAGTGTGACAGAGATTTACACGCACACGTTCACGAAGGATGAGCGAGACGCGGCAGAGAAGCTTGGTGAATTTTTCGGAACTGGATGGCCTGAAGTTGGGGAGAAAAAACTGATTTCTTTCCCAAATCTTTCCCAAAAAGAAGAAGGGCTTCCTATTGGAGGTTCGGAAGCCCTTGTGAATCAGTAAGATTGGTTGCGGGGGTCAGATTTGAACTGACGACCTTCGGGTTATGAGCGCAATTCCGGCCTACACGCGAGACAAACCCGTACAACGAACACCAAGAAAACAAAGGAAATTCGCGTAGTCGCGTTGCTCGCTTTTGTACGCTTTTGTACCGCGTTCGTGCACAGAACGTGCACACCGGCCTGTGGGATTCTTCCGCAGTGGGATTCTTCCATTCTTCCGCGTTGACTTTGCCTCAGCCTCAGTTTGGGGTTTAGGTTTCAGCGGGTAAAGAAAAAGCGAGGTGCTGAATCATGGAACAAGAAAATCTACCTGACTGCGACACCTTTGAGCGCTGGCCACCCCTTCTGGGCCGCTTCGGGTGGTTGTTGTATGAATCTGACCCCCTGCTTGCAAAGCAGAGAAGCAAATTTACAAAATCTTGCCGGAGCCGGCGCAACCCGCTAAACCGCAGGAAGTTGTGACAAAACCCAGCAAGTTGTTTTTCTCTTTTTTGTTCGCTTTGCGTTCGCAATTTGCGGAGATTTGCGGCGACTTGTACTACGTTTTTACTACGGTTGCGTGGACAGGCTCTTCTGGATTGTAGTCAGTGACGCAGACGGGCCGGCCGCTTAGGTGACCTTCTGTGTCTCACATGCCGATTTTCGTTGCTATTTGGCATCTAATGGACTCAAATCGGACTCGACTTATCTTGCCGATGTGCGCAAGCCCGGCGAAGAAACAAAACAGTAACGGACGCGGACTTTATTGCCGAGCCGAAGAATCGTAAAGACTGGGACCGACGGCGACTGAGTATTTTATTCGTGCCACGCCCGGTGTTGGTTCGCAACGGACCGTCTCCGTTATCTGGGAAACTCATTCTAAAGTTGGTCCCGGTATTGTTCCAGGGCTACGCGCACCAACTGGCCACGTGTTCTCACCCCTGTCTTCGCAAAGAGTTGCTGCAAAGAGGCTTTAACCGCCGCCTCCGAAATCTCCAGTCGGTCCGCAATCTGTTTATTGGCCAGACCTTCAAACACGAAGGAAAGCACCTGCCTTTCGCGCTCGGTAAGCCGTGAACGCGTTTGGTCGGAATTCACTGCCGCAGCTTCCTCCAACGCCCGCCGAACCAGGTCCTGTCCAAATAGCATCTTTCCGGCCACAGCATCTCGTATGGTCTCAATCAACGAGGTAGGAGAACCGTGTTTCAAGAAAACTCCCATGATCCCCTTCCGGATCAGAGCGGGAATTTCCCAGTCGCTAACACCAGCAGTCACGAGGAGCACCTTCCCCTCAAAATGCGTCCTCTGGAGTTGAACCAAAAAGTCCGCCCCCCGCTCCTGCCCGAGATCGAGGTCTAACAACACAACGTCGATTTCTCCGGGTGACTTCACGATACGGAGGGCCTCGGCACCCGAGCCGCATTCACCGACCACCTCAAAGTCAGGTTCGGCCTGCAGGAGCCGTGCAACACTTTCACGAAAAAGTGCGTGGTCGTCGATAATCAGCAGACGGATGGTTTTCTTGTCGGTCCTAGCCATGAGAAGCCTCTTGCCTCTCAACTACGGTGCCCAAATTGACCACAAAGCAACACCCTGCCGAGCGCGGCTCGAAGGTCAGGTCGCCGCCACAGCTGCGAAGAATAGCGCGCGAAACATACAGCCCCAATCCGGTTGCATCGACGGCTTTCTGAAAAGGCTTGAATAAGCCGTCCGGCGAGGAGATTCCGACTCCGGTGTCCTCAAAACGAATGAGCACTGAATCATTTTTGACGGAACTGCTGATCGTCAATTGCTTTTTCTCGGTGGTGGCCATGGCCCGAAGACTGTTCAGCGACAGATTCAAGAAGACCTGTGCTAATCCGTAGTGATCCGCATAGACCAAAGGCAGGTCATCTTTCAGCCGCCAGACGACTTCGACTCCAGCTTCGCGACACGAGGGTTCCAATAGGACGCGCAATTCGTCGAAAATGCTGGACAGTTCGATGGCATCCAGATGCTGGTCAACAGCCGGCCTCAATTCCATCTCCGAAAGTTTCCCGAGACCTTCGATCAAGGTGCCGAGCGCCCGGAAGTCTTCGTTGCTTTGCAAATCCGGCAACCGCGACAGATTCTTATGCACCACGAGCACGGCGCCAGACAGGTTGCGAATCTCGTGAGCTACGGCGCTCATCAGAATCTTCGTGTTCTTCAGGAGATGATCGAGGCTGAGGTCTTCACGATCTCTCAATTCCTCGGAAAGATCGACGATAATGGCTGCCAGTCTTGGTCCTTGTGTCGTCACGTAGGTCGAGAACCAGACTGCAGCGAGAAAAACTTCACCATTCTTGCGTTTCCCGCGGCACCGAAGTTCTGTTCGAAACTGATGCGACCGGCGCGCTTGTACCGCAGTTTGCAGCGCCGGAAGAAACTCGCCAATGGATTGACCAACGATGGTCGCGCCACCCGACGCTAGAAGCGTCTGGCTGGCTTCGTTGGCCAGCAAGATGGTTCCCGAAGAGTCAATCGTAACAATCGCGACCGGACTGCTTTCGACCAGGATCTGCAACTGCTCCTCAACTTCTTTGCGGAGACTAACTTGCTTTTCGACCTCTGCGAGATGATCGAGCGCCATTTGGCGATTGCGAATGATTTCTGACACAAACAAGCCGGTTCCTGTAAATCCGGCAGAAGCCATCAGCAGGCGATAAATGGCTTCCCGGGAGGGGAGTTCGCTGAACAATTCCTGGAGAACCGCGCAAACAAGGGCCAGCAAAATGATCTGCCATCGGGGCAGAAAGCCAGCCACCAACAGGATCGGAAACAGGTAGAGAAACCCAATGGAAATGAACGGCTTCGTCTGCCAGTCGACGACAGCAATGACCACCACAAACATTGCAGCGGCGATCAGAAATGCCTTGCGGTTCCTCTCCGAGTAGATCGATGAAAATTCCATAAGCGCCAGTAAACGGAACAGAATCAGAAGAAAGCTCGGCGTCACGAATATCCTGGAAGGCAGTCTTCAAAAGGAAGGCGATCGCGTCCGCATCATGGCGGAACTTATCAAGTCCGATGATGGCTTTCAGCTTTGGTCAGAGACTTATGACCGTCAGATCGGCGACATCTTTTCCGTGCAGGACGAAATTGCTCAGGCGGTGGCCGGAGCGCTCCAGGGGAAACTTCTAAGTGCCAGGGGCCTTTCTCCTAACGCTCGGAGCACCAATTCGAAGGCCTATGAAGCCTACCTGCGTGCCGGATACTTTAGCAGTCGCGGCCGAGGCAAGGCCGAGCTTGACAATGCGCTCGCTTATGTCGAGCGGGCTATCAAGCTGGATGCGAAGTACGCACCGGCCTGGGAGCTACGTTCATACATACTGGACACAATGGCGGATGTTGGTTTGATAGAACCTACCGTTGGGTTCCGAAGGGCGCGAGAAGATGCAGAACGAGCGATTGAGCTCGATCCGAATAGAGCTGCTGGGTATCTAGCATTGGCTTGGGTACAGATGAATCGCGACTGGAATTGGGAAGGCGCAGAACTCTCCCTTAACAAGGCAATTGAACTAGAACCTGGGAGCGCTGCTGTTCTGCGCTTCCGATCTTTTCTTTGTCAATCTCTTGGCCAATTGAACGAAGCCATTGGATTCTATAAACAGGCTATAGCGCTGGACCCGCTTCTAGCTGGTTCCCATTCCTACCTGGCAATTCTCTATTACGCAGCAGGTCAATACGACAATGCGGAGAGCGAAGCGCAACAAGCCTTAGAGCTGAATCCGCAAAAAACCTACGATCACTTTACTCGTGGCGAGATCCTCTTGGAACGGCATCGCCCGCTGGAAGCACTTACTGAAATGGAACACGAGCCAGCCGAGATTTGGAGACTCACCGGCGAAGCCCTGGCTTACCACGCCCTTGGTCGTATCGGCGATTCGAATACCGCTGTATCCCAGCTCATCGCGGACCACCAGGCAAACATGGCTTATCAAATCGCTGAGGTATACGCTTATCGCGGCGAGCCCGATAAGGCCTTCGAGTGGTTGGACCGTGCCTACGAACAGCGTGACGCCGGCTTGCGCAGCCTGAAGATCGATCCGCATATGACTAGCCTTCGCCGCGACCAACGCTATCGCGAACTGTTGAAGAAGATGAACCTTCCAATGTAAGACTGTAGTTCGCCAAATGGTCGTGCACCACATTAAAAAGGATTTCTTTCAAATCACTAACCACTAAACGTCTATCATTTGCTTAATTGACGTTAGGAGTCTATCGGTGGCGTGTTTCAGGAATGGCCGATGTGGGCGAGGCGCGCGTTCAAATCCTCACCATCGACTGCTGACAGCCTAAGTCTTGGTAAACGCGGAAACCGCCGAAGTCCTATAAAAAGGTATGTCAAGAGCACGGGCCACCGCTTTGTGGTGGTTGTATGAACCTGAAACTCCATTCGTATACGTCAGAGCAAACCATGATTGACCATGGTTGACAGATTGACAAAGATACAAGGCCATCTCCTAAACCGTGTGCAATCATCCCAGGGACCAAGCTCTTTCGCCATAAGGCTACAATTGTCAACAACGTGCCTATGAGCGCAACTGGCACCAGTCGAATCCAGCCTTGATAGTAGTGTCCTAGCGAAAAAACGATTACTTGTAGGCCGAGCCAACAACCCTATTACTACACAGGGCCTGAAACTGCCTTTGCAGATAACCACGGAAAACAAATTCTTCCACAAAACCTGCGCTAAGCGCTGGCACCTGTCCAACGCAACACGACTGGGAAAGAAAGCAACACAACCAGAAGTATGGCAAAATTACTCTGGCGATACCTCGGCTCCAATTGCCAATCGAAATTGAGATCTTCCTTGGCTTGATCATTCCTGTGCTCACCCGCTTTTAATGCTTATCTAATTTGTTGATGTCCTTAGCCTCCAATAGCCACTCTTCTAAGACGGCCTGATAACGCGATTCAACGCCTCGGAATTCATTCCCAGAACCCGTGTTGGGTTCGGGCAAAACGCCTTATGAAACGGGATCGGTTTAACTATGCTTCGCCAAGACGTGTGGTCCTGAGGTCTTCGGCCTTACTGGTGCTTTAGCGACCGCGGATGTGGGAATCTTGAAGGTCGCAGCCCTCTTGCACAGTCATTACCACGAGCGTCATATCGTCCCGTTGTTTCTGGCCATCTGCAAAACTTGAAACTTCATCCAGAATGGAGTGGATGATTTGCTCAGGGGTCCCACGGCTGCAAGAACGCAGCAGAGTCTCGAGACTTTGCTGTCCCCAGAGTTCGCCATGAAGGTTCTCAACTTCCGTGATTCCATCTGTATAAGCAACCAGCACATCGTCGATCTCGAACTGAAAGGTCGTAGTGGCGAATTGCGAGTCTGCAAAAATTCCTACCGGTATTCCTTCGGATTTCAGGGTGTATATCTCGCAGGATTCCTTGCGCGGGCGAACGACGATCGGGGAATTATGGCCCGCGTTCACATAATTCAAGACGCGAGTGGCGGGCTCATATTCTCCATAAAAAAGTGATGCAAAAAAATGTGTGGGGGAAGACTGATAAACCAGACGATTGACGTCCCCAATGAGCGTGGAAAGGTCTAAATGGGAATGCAAAGCTTGTGCTCTAAGGGACGCTTGGAGACTGGCCATGAGCAGAGCCGCACCGATTCCTTTTCCGGAAACGTCTCCGATCGCGATGCCCCATCGCCCACCCTGCAAGGAGAGGAGGTCGTAGTAGTCACCGCCGATACCATAAGCGGGCTGGTAGAAGGTCTCGCAGGATATGCACGGAATCGACAGGCTGCGTGGCGGAAAGAATGCCTGTTGAACATCTTTTGCACCCTCCAAATCCTTACGAAGCGCCCTGTGAAACCCCGAGTCCGATTCTGATTTTTTGAGAAACTCCAAGAATGTCTCCACGTGATTGCGCAACAACAGCCCTGCCTCCCGCCCTTGCCCTCTTTCCAAGGCGTCGACGATCGGCTGGTGAGACTCAACTACTTCAGGGAGATTTTTCGTCACCTTACCAACGACAGCTCGCATCCGGAGTTCGAAGGCCAGAATGTCCCATACGCGGAGCAAGACGTCATTGTGTGAAGCTTGCAGGATGCTCCGATGGAATCTTGCGTTGTGTTCCGCGTAGGAATCGAGATTGGGATTGCGAACCGCAATTCGCATAGCGTCCAATTCGCGTTGTAACGTGGCAGTATTGCCTTTTAGAGCTTTGGCCGCAGCCCGTCCAGCGATTTCTTCCAAAGCGGCCCGTACCTCATAGGCTTCTTGCATTTCTTTTGGGTTCGGGGAGTGGACGATCGCCGAAGACTTTCCCGAAAGCGTAACCATCCCGAGTGTTTGCAATTCAGCAAAGATTGTCAGCACGGAATCTCCATCGAGTTGATATTTGGCCGCGATTTCGGAGAGTTGTACCGACTCGCCGGGGAGATAGCGACCATCAAATATTTCCCTGGCTAATCGGACTCTCGCCAATTTGGCACGTAGGCCGTTGCGTGCGGCTCCTGCAACTGCTTTCGTCTCTCCGTGATTCAACAAAACCATTCAGCATGCTCCTTTTATGTCGTTCTGGCAGCACTGGGGCATGCCAATAATAGAAACAGAAGTTCCACTTAACAGGGCCCAGAGTATGAGAATGCCGGAGCCCGGGTGTGAAGTGCACGTTTGTGCCTACCGGAAATCCGATTCAGCAGTTTTCACCAATGTACATTGTTACATTGCGCTCAAAAGTTCCACAATATCAGTTCGCCAGGGACAGCTAGAATCTAGCTTGTACTTCGAAGGGCCTGTAGCTCAAGAGTCTGTTGTTGATTCTGCGTTGCTTAGGTCCAATTTTCAGGCCCTTCAAACCCGCCGCATTCAAAAAACGCCTCTAAAACAAATTCCACAAAAACTGGTTGTACACATCGTGGTGGTATTGGACCTCGGGAGCCTTCACAAAAGTTCCCAGCACACGCGGACAGCGATCCGCTGATCCTTGCTTCAGATCGGCATAGCGGCCTTTCACGTCCTCGCCGAAAAGTTTGGCCGTCCACTCTGTTTTGCGGAAACTATCCAGCGCATCATAGATGTTGTCAGGCAGATAGCGCTCTGCTTGACGCAAGTTCTTAATGTCGGCCGTCTCGCCGTCGATACCGGTCTTGAAAATCGAATACATGACTATGTACGGATTCGCATCAGGAGCCACCGAGCGCACTTCCACTCGCATGCTCCGCTCATTTCCAATGGGAATTCGCACCATGGAACCGCGATCGGTGGGCGATGCCTTGAGTTGATTCGGAGCCTCGAAATGCGGATCCAGCCGGCGATACGCGTTAACGCTAGGATTCAGCAGCAGGCAGATGTCGTTGCCGTGGGTGAGTATGCGATCAACGAACTCCCAGCCCATTTTGCTGAGCTTTTCTTCGCCTTTGGCATCCCAGAAAAGGTTCTGGCCGTTGCTGATGGAGACATTGGTGTGCATCCCGCTGCCATTCACACCCACCACCGGCTTAGGCAGAAACGAAGCCGTGCAGCCCATCTTGGTTGCGACCTGGCGGCAGATCAGCTTGTAGAGCTGAATCTGATCGGCTGCCGTCAGCACGTCTGCGTAGCTGTAGTTGATCTCGAACTGCGATGGCGCCACCTCAGGATGATCCTTCTCATTCTGAAGGCCCATCGCGCGCTGCACTTCTGCCGTCGTGTCGATAAACATGCGCAAAATGTCTCCCGGCAACGAGTGATAGTATCCGCCGGTGTTGACGTACTCGAACTTGCCGGTTTCGTGATAGCGACGCTCCGCGTCTGTGCCTCGAAAGAGAAAACCTTCAATCTCGTTGGCCGCGTTGAGCGTATGGCCGTGTTTCTTGTGAAGCCCGTCCGCATATCCTTTTAGAATGCCGCGAATGTCAGCAGCGTAAGGTTGTCCGTTCTTGTCGATCACATCGCCGAATACCAGTACTTTTCCCGGACCAAAAATATCTGCCGGACCCCAGTAGAATGCGCTCCAATCAATGCCCAATCGCAGATCGCTCTCTCGTTGCGCGGTGAAGCCGCGAATGGACGAGCCATCAAAGGTCAAATTGTCCGAGCTCTCAATCAAGAATTTCTTGTCATAATCGAGCATGTGCAGGCGCCCCTCAAGGTCGCTGAACAGCACAGTCACGGCCTTGATGCGCTTTTCGTCCGTAAGATACTTAAGACGCTCCTCCTGAATCTTTTGTGGCGCCACCCGTTTTTTGCGTTGCTCTTTGGCTTCGAGGTTCAGCTCTTCCAGTTCGTCATAAGAGAGTGCAAGAAAATTTCGTAGTTCAGTCGGCATAAATCTCCTTTATCAATTTTGTCGCGCAAACTCTAGTTCCAAATTGCTGGTGAGTCCGTTGTTCATGCAACAACCTGGACTCCTTCTCGCAAGGGTACTTTCTGTTCATATTCTGTTGAGTGCGTCCCATTTTCTTTTGCGCATGTCCCGAAGAAATCCAGCAGCGGCCCGGTAAGCTCGGCCGGCTTGGAAAACGTGACGTATCGAACTGGTACGATCTCATTTAGGTCGCGCAGAAGAGTGGTCTTGATTGGAGCTTGGTCCCAAATCGCGAAGAAGATGGGGGCGGGTGGGCGTCCAAACATACTGTATGCAAGCTCGAATGCCGTGCTTTCACTCAATCCGGTTCTAATAACGACTATAGCGTCCGCCTGATCGATTAGCTGTAGACGATCCCTTCGAAAATTCTGCGGGGTAAACGCTTGACCCGTCTTTTTTTCAAAGTGAAGTCGAAACGTACTGCTATTCTGTGCCTGCTGCCCCGTTAAGAACTGCAATTTGTAGGGTGTGCCGTTGATCTCGTGGAGAACATTGAGAACACGCTGGACGACAACTGCCTCTCTCTCGCTGGTCTCGGTGAAGGGCTGCCGAACGAACAGTCTTATGCTTCTTTCTCGTACTGCCTGTGACAGGTAGTGCCTCCAGGGTTTGGTCTCTAACGATTCGAGTGGTGTGCTCACGAGCGAGCGGATCAAGCGACGCGCAAGAATAGCTTCACCCACCACGGGAATTCCCAGGTCGATGGCCAGTCTTTGCAAAGAATAGCTTGGTTGCTCTGCCGAGGCGGTCGCAACTTCAGAATCGCTGAATACGATGTCCACTTTTCCACTTCGCAGTATTTGGTGAGCGCTTCCATCCTCTTCTCTCACTTCTTGCACACAACCTGAAGATCTCAATGATTCCGCCATTCTTGGAGTCGCAAACAATTCAAGACCCAGTTCTCTTAACAGTCGGACCTCTTCAACGAATGAAAATGACTGGACGGCAGAGTCAAGCGCCAGCAAGGCCCCTTTTGAGGGGATCTTCAGCCCGGTCGCCATCATCGCTTTGAGCAGTGCTTCCTCTGTTGTCGCGCCGAAGCAGGCAACCTCTCCCGTCGAGGCCATTTCAACACCGCGTTTTGGCGCGGCGCCTTTAAGCCGGTCAAAACTGAATTGAGGCGCCTTAACTGCAACATAATTCAGATCGAATTGAGTGCGATTCAATGCGAGGTCCGGTTCGACGCCGAGCATCACGCGAGTCGCCTCGCGGATCAAATTGACGCCCAGGACTTTCGAGACGAACGGGAAACTTCGGGATGCTCGCAAATTGCACTCGATTACCTTCAGTTCGCCTTCTTTGAAAAGCATCTGCAGGTTGAAAGGACCGGTGATCTGTAGGGCGCGCGCCAACTTCTCTCCTATCTCTCTAATACGCAGGAGGGTCGCTGCCGAGAGATCTTGCGCGGGAAAGACCAACGTCGCATCGCCCGAATGTACTCCCGCTCGTTCAATGTGCTCTGAAACCGCCCAGAGAATGACTTCTCCGTGTCTCGCCACTGCGTCCAATTCGATCTCCAGCGCATCGACTTCAAACTTAGAGATCACGATCGGATGTTCGGGTGACAGATGTGCCGCGCGCTCAACATAATGGCGAAGTTTATCAGCCGAGTGGACGACACGCATCGCCGCGCCTGAGAGCACGTAGGAGGGACGAACCAGCACTGGATACCCGCCAAGTGACTCCACAACCTGGTCCAAGTCCCGCAAGTCTTTTGCCCCAGCCCATCTTGGTTGATCAATACCCAGCTCATCGAGCATGGCCGAGAATTTGTCGCGACTCTCCGCGCGGTCGATCGACTCCGGCGATGTACCTAAAAGCTTTATTCCGGCCTTGTGCAGCTCGATCGCCAGATTGTTCGGAGTCTGGCCACCCATCGAGACGACCACCGCTTCCGGATTCTCCTTGGCGCAGATCTCCAAGATAGATTCGAGCGTGATCTCGTCGAAGATCAGCCGGTCACAGATGTCATAGTCGGTCGAGACGGTCTCGGGATTGCAATTGAGCAAGAGCGTTTCGTAGCCGAGCGTCCGCGCCTCTAGGGCTGTATTAACCGCGCACCAATCAAATTCCACACTCGACCCTATGCGGTAGCAGCCGGAACCAAGGACCAAGATCTTTTTTCGAGCCGATGCGGGGACATCGTCCCAATCAGCGCCATAAGTTAAATAGAGATAGTTAGTCTCAGCGGGATACTCTGCGGCAAGGGTGTCAATCTGCGCCAGACGCGGGAAGATGCCACACCAACGTCTGAGCTCCCTCACCTCCTTTTCTGTGCAAGTGAATCTTTTCGCGATGAAGCCATCCGAGTATCCAGCGCGTTTGGCGTCTCGGATGCTCTCGTCGATATTCGTGGGTAGCTTCTGACCGGGGCGGCACGCTGGAAGCTTCTGACCAATCTCGATCAGACGGGCAATCTCACCGATGAAGAACGGGTCAATAGCGGTCAAGCCCGAGATTTCATCAATGCTCATTCCTTCGGCCAGACCCCGCGCGACTGCGAAGATTCGTTTCGGCGAGGGTGTTTCAATCGCCGCCCTCAAATCAGTGAACGAGAACGCGTTCGGATCTAGACCATCGACGCCGATCTCGACCATGCGTAGCGCTTTCTGCAAGGCCTCGGGGAATGTCCGCCCGATGGCCATCACTTCGCCGACCGACTTCATCTCCGACCCGGTCTTCTGCTCTACTCCCTCGAACTTCTGCAAATCCCATCTCGGGACCTTGCAAACGATATAGTCCAATGCCGGTTCAAAGAACGCGGTAGTCGTTTTAGTGATCGCGTTTTTCAGGTCCGGCAACCGATGACCCAGGGCGAGTTTAGCGGCGATATAAGCCAGCGGGTATCCAGTGGCCTTTGAAGCGAGCGCCGAGGAACGGGAAAGCCTCGCATTCACCTCAATCACTCGATAATCCCAGGTCTGTGGGTTTAACGCGAACTGAATATTACATTCTCCGACGACGCCTAGATGCCGAATGACTTTGAGAGAGAGGTCACGGAGTCCTTGGTATTCTTCGTTGTTCAACGTCTGGGAGGGCGCCACGACGATAGATTCGCCCGTGTGAATGCCCATCGGATCTACATTCTCCATGTTGCAGACGGTGACGCAGTTGTCGTAACCGTCGCGCACGACTTCGTACTCGATTTCCTTCCACCCGCCAAGATATTCTTCAACTAAAATCTGCGGAACCCCAACGAAGGCACGCGAAGCCAGGTTCAAGGATTCCGCTTCATTCCTTGCGACTCCTGAACCTTTCCCACCCAGAGCAAATGCCGCGCGTAGCATCACAGGAAATCCGATCTCTTGGGCCGCGCAAACGGCTTGCTCAGGATTTTCCACGGCTCTGCT
>Ga0306925_10003962_pt1 | contig 13249 bp, 10 predicted proteins | sample flu12Cox44000176_FD_203755 | JGI IMG/M metagenome (GOLD analysis project Ga0306925, IMG submission 203755) | Lab enrichment of tropical soil microbial communities from Luquillo Experimental Forest, Puerto Rico - flux8day.12C.oxic.44.000.176 (v2)... | ecosystem: Environmental > Terrestrial >... | reverse complement strand
CGATCGAAAATTTGGCCGTGCCGACAATCGCGGTCGTTGATGGCGCGGCCATGGGTGGTGGTCTGCTGATTGCGACCGCCTGCGATTTGCGGATTGCTACACCGGCCGCGCGCTTCGGCGTACCAATCGCGCGCACCCTTGGCAACTGCCTATCCCTGGCGAGCACGGCACGGCTCGTCGCTGTGCTCGGTCCAAGTCGTACTAAGCGCCTCTTGCTTCTCGCGGACTCTATTTCAGCCGACGAGGCACTTAGCTGCGGCTATGTCGTTCAAGTAGTCAAGCGCGAAGGCATCGAGGATGTCGTCAACAATATGTGTCGCCAGCTAGTTTCACATGCGCCGATCACAATGCAGGTGGCGAAGGAATCGATTCGACGGCTGAGCGGAGCCTTGCCTCTAGGAGACGACCTCATCCGAGCTGCTTACAGCAGCTCGGATTTCAGAGCTGGAGTACGAGCCTTTTTGGCAAAGCAGCACCCGCAATGGACTGGCCGATAGGCGAATTCTGGCGAGGCTGAGCACGCGAACGGCACGGTCCAGCGCAATCGTTTTGCACTCAATGGAATCTTGGTGATACGATCGGTTATTTCAGGAATACGAGGGTGCTCGAACCGTGCACCCAGTGGAGGGAACAACTCTAATGCGAAAGAACCTATGCTTCAATTGGTGGGCCAAGTCGGCCCAAACCGTGGCCTTGACAGTGTTTCTCTATCCGACCTTATCTGTATCGGCCGGCGACGAAAAAGGGATCGGTTTCAGCCTGGAAAAGGCGTCTCCGGGAACGGACATACCGCAGGTAGAAATAAGTCTCGGCATGCGCCCGTATGCCAACGATTTGATCTTCGTTGCCGGGATAAAGCAGGGTTTTTACCGGGATGTCGGCTTGACGATCACACCCGCGCCCTACGGGCGGAAGGTGCTTCCCGATCAAGCGATTCCGCTTCTGGTCAACAAGCAGATCGACTTTATGGCGCTCTATCCTCCCGATGTCATCGCGACCATGGATTCGGTCAAGAACATCCGGTTCGTCGCTCTGACTGATCTTTTCCAGGGATTCGCCGTCCTGGCTCGGCCCGGCTCGAACGTGAAGACTGTCGACCAATTTATGGCCGAAGGTTTGGCCTTCCAGGACGCGATGAAGCAAACAATGGCGCAGCTCAAGGGCAAGAGCTTCGTCACAGCGCCCGTGGTGGACAACCGTATCTTTCTCGAGACGGTCTTTTCGCTGGGCGGAATGAACATGGAAAAGGATACCAAGCTGACCGTCACCCCAGACTCGAACGCGCTCCAGCTCGAGAGCGGCGGGAAAATCGACTTTGCGTCCCCGACTGGCGCCCCTTTTACGGCGCAGCTCCGTCAAGCGGGTTGGATCCCGCTGGTCGCGCCGCTTGACGTATTAACCAACATGCCGGCGGGTCCAGATTCACCGACAACTGCTTTGGTTGGCACGCCAGGCGTCGCCTGCGATGCCGAATGGGCGCGCCAGCACGCAGAAACCGTACTACGCTTCACGTCGGTAATGTTTCGAATCATCGAGCAGGAGCAGAAAAACTCTGAGCAGATGCTCAAATCAATGCTCGATTACGTGAATTCCTTCGCTGGCACCAGCCTCGACATAAACGGGCTCAAGCTTACCATTGATGCTTTAAGCCCTCTATCGAACTTCGACTTTCAAAGGAACTACTGCGACAATCAGAACTCTGCCTTGTACTACCGAACTGCTTTCGATGCTGCTGTAAAATTCAATGTTGGCAAAGGTGTCCTACCGAAAGGCGAATACGACGCCGACGATCTGATTTGGTCCTGCGGCGTTTATCACAACCTTGTTGCGCTAAAGCAAGCCTCGGACGATTTGCTCAAACAAATTGAGGGCAAACGCCTTTCGGCGGCCAATCAAGAACTGGTCGAGAAGGCAAAGCAACTCTACGCCTGGTACGATTACCTCGACGCTTATCGGCTGCTGCGCGTAGCGGTGAAATGAGATTTCGTTCGATAGGTCGTCCGTCGGATCCACTGCTGCCGCGCTCTCGAACGGATGCTGGGGGTAGTTCAGCCAACCGCCTCGGAACGCAGCGGAAGCTCGTCAGCGCCTTATATTCTCTCGCTGGCATTGCCCTGTTCTTTGCCGTTTGGTGGGCGGCGGCAAGTCAGCTTCCCAGGAGCCGGCTGGTGACGCCCCTCGAGGCTGGACGCGATCTTTGGACCAATTTCCTCTACTCGCCGCGCCTCGGTGTTTTCGGCTTAGGCAAGGTCGGATACGGCTCGCTAATGCTTTATACGCTGAGCAACGTGTTCGTCGGGCTGATAACCGGCGGGGCAATTGGCATCCTGATCGGAGTCTCCAGCGCTCGACTAAGGCTCCTAAGGGTATTCGTCGACCCCGTCGTGCTGGTTCTTGGCACGGTGCCGATCCTGGTTGCCGCACCGCTATTCCTGCTTTGGTTTGGGGTCGTCCCCTTCACGCAGGTTCTGCTCGTCGCCCTTTACAGTGCGGTTATGATGGTTCTTTTCAGTCAGCGTGCAGCGGAAAACGTAGATCCGATTTATGAGCGCTGGGCCATGACATTCGGAGGGAGACTCGGAGACCGAATCCGCCATATCCTCGTTCCCGGCACCGTTCCGGAGATCATCGGCGGCCTGCGGATTACCCTCGCCAGCGTCTGGGGCTTGGAAATCTTCGCCGAGATTTTGGGGGCCCCAAGCGGTATAGGCCAGGCGATCAAGGCGCTTACCAATCTTAGCAACGTCCCTGGACTTCTAGCCTGCGTCGTCATTGTCGCAGTGACTGCCATCGTCACCGATGTTGTGCTAGTTGTGCTCGCTCGGCGGGTCACCGCCTGGGCTTGAGTGAAGGTATGAACCCTCGACAGGCCATCCTTTCTGTAAGTGACATCGGAGTGCGCTTTGTGCGCGCCGACGGCAGTCCCGTTGTCGCGCTCAACGGCGTATCGCTCAACGTTTTGCCCGGTGAATTCGTCTGCATCCTGGGGCGATCTGGCCACGGTAAGACGACACTCCTCAACGTTATCGCGGGATTACTGGGAGCCCAGCGCGGCGAGGTGCGAGTCATGAACCTCCCGGTGACTAGGCCAGGCACAGATCGCGGCGTCATCTTCCAACAGGATGCTGTTTTTCCCTGGATGCGAGTAGTCGACAATGTTGCTTTCGGCCTCAGGGTTCGCAACGTCCCCAAACAGGAACGATTGCGGATCGCCCGCGAGCACCTGGCTCTGGTCGGCCTCTCCTCGGTAGCTCGAGCCTGGCCACGGGAACTATCGGGCGGCATGCGCGCTCGAGTCGCAATCGCCGCGGTCTTTGCCAACGATCCCCCGATACTGCTCGCTGACGAACCGTTTGGTGCGCTTGACTACGTAACCCGCCGGCAAGTGCAGGCGGTGCTGCGTGATCTTTGGCACCGTACCGGGAAGACGGTGCTCTTCGTCACCCACGACGTAGACGAGGCCATGATGCTCGGGACACGGGTTATCGTGGTCAACAACGGGCGCATCGCGGAGGATCGACCCATCGAATTGCCAATGCCACGCAGCGACGACGACGTTGCCACTCCGGCGGGGCTTGCCCTTAAGCACCTTTTGCTGCATCACATGGGGTTAGAATGACGGAATGAATTTTGGAGCATCGCGACTGCTGAGCGGACTCACCGTCTTGCTTGCACTTGTTCTCGGTTGGGAACTGCTTTCTCACATCGTGACTGCCAAGGGCAGCTATGACGAGCCTTTGATTCCTGGTTGGGACTATCTCATCGGCAATTCTCTATTGCGCATGTCGGACTACTGGGGTGGCGGGTTCGGGGTGCCAGCCCCATCGGAGGGCGGCCCGCCGACTTATGCCGCCGCACTTCTTGCGCTCGGCCAAGCGTCCTTAGTCACTTTCGAACGTGTCGGCTTGGGCACCGTGTTCGGAGTGCTCGGGGGTATCGGCCTTGGACTGCTCGTGGCGAGCTCCGATGCAGCCCGCCGCTTAATTGCGCCAACGGTGCACATCATCCGTATGACACCCTTCCTGGCGATGATTCCGCTTTTCAACCTCTGGTTTGGAGCGAACACCTTCGGCATCATCCTGTTTGTCGCCTATGGTATCGCAGTCATAATGTTCATCGGTACGATCAACGCGGTTCGCAATGTGCCGAAGGTGTATCTGGAGCGCGCGGCAACCGTTGGGGCTAACCGAGCTACCATATTCCGCCATGTTGTATTGCCCGCGATCTTTCCAGAAATCCGTGCCTCATTTTTGCTCAGCTTCGGTCTTTCCTGGAGCCTGGTAGTTGGTGGGGAGCTACTTGGAGCTCAGAGCGGCCTCGGCGTCATAGTAACCTACGCCTTGCAATTCGCTTACACCGGCCGGGTCATGATAATAGCGTTTCTGTTCGTCATCTATGCGGGCTTGAGCTTCGCGCTTTTCGATGCGGTTTCTCGACGAATCATCATTTGGCATCCGCAGGTCGAGAAGAAACCAGTCGCTGCCCAGGCGCGGCGACGCTCCGTCCGCGGAACGCGTCCAGCTGGCGGCATCAGTCAGTGATGGAATGCACCGTACTCTTTCGTACCCTCGTCAGTTACCCAGTGGACGGCGGATCGAGGTCACTGAATTTCCTGAATCCGCAACGGTCGAAACATTGCGATGACGGAAACTACGCTAATCTGAACTAGTTTGCGGATTTGGCTTAGATTAAATTAGAGAGATGGCCATCGATCAGCCCAGGGACGAGCGGATTCGTATTGCTCAGCTATGGCGCAAAGCAATCCATCTTTCCCGGGCGCCGCGACCAACTGAAAACCTATTGGTAATCCGCTGGATGAAGGGGCGCCAGGAACATTGATTCCGGGACAACCTGCCATATTCGCGAACGCGGTAAACACAGCATGGCCCCGGGGACTAACCTTCTGGCCTGCGATAATTGGCGGAAACACCTCAGTAGCGGGCCAGGGCAAAGCAGCGGCTGTTGGTGTTACGATTATATCATAGCGCGCAAAGAATACCGACAGGGCACAGCGTAAGCGCCCGACCGTATCCAACGCTGCATAGTAGTCAGCGGCAGTTATCGCCAGGCCGGAAGCGGCCATCTGCTCGATCGCCGGGGTTACTTTGCCACACCAGTCGGCCTGCGAACGGATCAGCCAGGCTAAACCCGCCTGACTGAATACAGGCCATGCCTGGCTTACCCCGTCGATATCGAAAGGAATGTTTCCCTCTTCTACCCTATGGCCGAGGCCCGCCAGGTCCTGCACGGCGCTCGCGACGCTGTCCGCAATCTCCGGATCGACCGGCGATGCGCCGAATCGCGGGAGATACAGGATACGAAGCGATGAGGCTGCCGGCACCTGAAACGGATGATCGACAAACATTACCGACAATGCATCCCGCGCGTCCCAATCGCTGATCGCTTGCATCGTGAGAACCACGTCTGCAACGGTCCGTGCTATGGGTCCGATCGTCTCAAAGTCGAGGAGGATCGTTGGAAATCCATCGCTGCGCGGCACACGGCCACGAGAGGGTTTGAGTCCGACGAGTCCGGTGTGTGATGCCGGGCGGCGGATTGAGCCACCACCGTCCGTTCCGGTCGCGATTGGGCCGAATCCGGCGCTAACCGCAGCGACAGCGCCGCCGCTGGACCCACCAGGCGTAAGCGCCAGATTCCAAGGATTGCGCGTCGGTCCGAACAACAAATTGTCGGTATACCCCTGCAGCGTAAATTCGGGACAGTTGGTCTTCCCGAGTATTATCGCGCCGCCGGCGCGCAGCCGGGCAATCGGCAGCTCGTCCAAGGTGGGTAAAAAATCCGCATACAGTTTGCTTCCCCAGGTGGCTCGCATTCCCCGCACCGGAATGTTGTCCTTGACGGTGATGGGCACCCCGTCCAGAGGGCTGAGTGCTTTGCGGTCACGCCATCGGATCTCGCTTTCCCGCGCAGCGGCGCGGGCTCCCTCAACATCCAGCGTTATGATCGCATTGATAAGCGGATTTATTTTTTCGATGCGATCGAGAACCGAATTCAGGACTTCGACGGGCGAACACTCGCCGCGGTTATATCTTTCTACGATTTCGACTGCAGGTTGTTGCCAGAGTTCGGGCATGTTGAAGTTCCCTCGATAAAGTTAATCCGTATATTCTTAGCCGTTCGCGAACCGCGCCTTCGGCAAGAGGCTGTCCGGGCTTCCTCCCTCCAGATCAAGCTCGCACGATCGCAGCGATCGGTGCAGCCCCTGGACCGCATTGGTGCTCGGTACCGCCCGACACAAAGATCGCCGGGTCAGAGGTGATCGAAGCAATCACAGCACCAACCGCAGCACGCGCATGTCGTTCGTAATTAATATCAGCATCCGACAACATCGTTGTGCGTCGTCCTCTGATCATGCCATTCGGCGCCACATCGGCTTTCGCGAAGATTGCCGCCACGCGGCTTGCAACCTCGGCTGAGGGATTACCGTCGAAAGACAAGCCCGCGTTACGTAGAGCCGCGCGCACTCCATCAGCGTCGATCGCATCCTCAAGGACCGCGTGACCGATGCGGTAATCGCTGCTTGAAGTTGGCGAATTGCCGAATAACAGCACCTCGCAGTTTTTCAGCTCACCTCCCGCGGAAGTGGATGCCACCGCTGAAAACAGATCGAAGCGCCGCGCAATGACGTCGTTGGACAAGTCACTCTCTTTCACTTCGCCTAGTCCGAACGCGACGCCCAAGGCGGTCGCACCCCGCGCAAAGGGTTTCGATCCATTCGGGTCCCGGGTGACAAGCGCTTTCCCGCGGCGGTCGGCATCAGCGATACTTGCCGGAGTCAACAACGGGCCTTTCACCTGCACGTAGTGAACATCCGCTGGATCCGTAATACCTGCTTGCTTGAGACATGCACGGACGGATGACGCAACTTCGTGTACCTGCTTCATGGTACCTACTTCTTCCGGAAGAATGTCGGGCGTTGCGTCGATTCCTAAGGCAAGGCGCGGCGTGTCGGCTCCGCCTTCGGGCGTAGAACGCGTGAAGACCGTCGCATGCGGCGCAAGGACGCCTTCGGTACCGCCTGACCAGACGAATGCAACCCGCTTGCCGATCTCCTCTGCAGAGACCCCGAGCCGCTTGGCAAGCAGAAGTTGATACGACAACGTCGCAAACCCACGCGTGAAGTCGTTAGCCCCGCCGTTGCCTTCAGTCTTGCCGATCAACGCTACGATTTCGGCGGGATCGATCTGCCCAGAATCAATTAGTTGGGCCAGCCCAGCGACATCATTCGGGGCGGCCATCGCTACCTTGTAGACACCGATTTTCATGATCATCCTTCGCAGTTTTGATTTATGTGTTCACCCCTTCAGACGGCCAGGTGCCGCTGCCTGTGATCGCCCTGGACCAACAGTTAAGACAATCTTCATCGCCTCGTATTTTTCGGGTTCAACGGGCTAACTTCGCGTAAAGGGCTTGCCGATTGCTGCCGGCATTCTTGTCGCACGCCCGACACCACACAGCACTGCCAGCGCTATCAAATAAGGCGTCATCTGGATAATGTATGAACTCACCGGCAGCCCCCAGTCCTGAATATTCAATGCGATTGCCGAAGCGGCACCGAACAGCAAACATCCTAACATCACCCTGAATGGCATCCAGCGACCGACGATGATCGCAGCCAGCGCGATGAACCCTCGGCCGTTAGTCATGCCGTCGGTGAATGTTCCAATTTCTTGCAGCGACAACACGGCGCCGCCGACACCTGCGAGTCCACCGCCGGCAATGATCGCCGCCATGCGTACGCTGACCGGATTAGTCCCGACTGAGAACGCCGCCACCGGATTCTCGCCTACTGCGCGGAGGGTCAGCCCGGCGCGCGTCTTAAACAGGAAAAAGTGGATTGGGATGGTAAGAAGAAATGCCGCGTAAGTCAGCGCCGGCTGCTGGAAAAGAACTTGTCCGGCTATTGGCACACGGGACAGATAGGGCACCGCCAACGGTCCTAGCGTCGGCAACGCTATCACGGGTGCTCTCCCGCCGAACAGACCACGCAGCAGAAAGCTCGTGAGTCCGAAGGCCAGGATGTTGACCGCCAATCCGGTGACCATCTGATCCGCCCGGAATTTCGCGGTGGCCACCGCCACAACCGCGGCAATTGCCGCCCCGCAGATCACGCTCGCGACCAGGCCCGCAACGACGTTCTTCAGAACAAATGTGCTCACCGCACCCCCGAAAGCGCCCATCAACATCATGCCCTCGAGACCAACTGCGAACGTGCCGGCGTTCTCCGACAGTACGCCGCCGAGCGCAACCAGGAGCAGCGGGGTAGCGATCCGCACTGATGCTGCAAGCAGCTCTATTAACACCGACGTACTCATCACCGAGTCTTACACACGTTGTTGCTTAAGCCCGATACCCATGCTGCAAAGCACGAACACCATTGTCAGACCTTGGATGACAAAGACGAGCGAAGAGGGTACTCCCATCTCGCGCTGCATCGATAGCGCTCCAGCCTCTAGAAACCCAAAAAAAAGACCGGCGGGTAATACCGCAATCGGGTTAAGCCCGGCCAGCAGCGCAATGGCCACGGCGTTAAAGCCGAAGCCTTGCGAAAAGCCCTGGATCAGCCGGTAGTGAACACCGAGGACTTCGATACCGCCCGCGGTCCCGGCCAGCGCGCCCGCAATAAGCATCACCTCGAGCACGGCACGAGCAAACGATACGCCCGCGTAGGCGGCAGCGTTCCGACTACTGCCGAGCACGCGCAGACGGAAGCCGAACGGAGTATGCCACAGCAGCAGATGACAAACGAATACGGCAACCACCGCTACGGCGATACCCATGTGCAAGTTGGCTCCAGGGAACAGACTTGGCAGCCAGGCCGCCTGGGAAAAAAGCGGCGATTGTGGGAATCCTGCACCAATCTCCCCCATTGGCCCATGCAAGACTTCGCTGACGAATAGCGTACCGACAAAATTCAGCATCAGCGTGCCTAGCACCTCGTGGACACCCCGCTTCAGTCTTATCACCGCCGCAATACCGGCCCACACCGCGCCGGCAACCCCTGCGGCAAGCAGGGCCGTGACGATCAGAATTGGCGATGGAAGATACGAAAAGCTGAGCGCGATCCAGGAGGCAGCCACTCCTCCGACCGCAATCTGTCCTTCGCTGCCGATATTGATGACCTTCGAGCGGAAACACATCGCAACACCGACGCCGGCGAGGACGTAAGGGGTGCTCTTGTTAAGGGCAAAGGCGATTGCATCAATGGAGCCAACCGCCCCTCTCAATAAAGCCCAATAAGCCAGCACAGGGTTCTTGCCAGAAATTGCAATCGGTAGCGCGGTAACCGCGAAGGCGAGTGCTACGGCGAGGGCTGGCGGCAGCACCGTGCGCCATACCTTTGGTCCTGACAATAGGGACCAGGGATACTCCGCACTCGGCGCAGCCTTATCGAACGCCGTGACCGGCTCAGCGCCCTTGGGTTTAGAGGCGAACACTTTCAACACGGCCTCCCTACTTTAAGCCGCGGCCTCCTCGATTCCCGCCATCAGGAGGCCGATTTTTGTCACGTCGGCTTCGTGGCGCCTCACAATGCCCGAAAGTCGGCCGTTGTATAGCACGCCGATGCGGTCACCCAGCATCAACACCTCTTCCAGTTCGGCTGAGATATAGAGCACCGCGCCGCCAGCGTCCCGCAACGCCAGTATTTGATCGACAACAAATTGGGTTGCACCTGGATCAAGACCTAACGTCGGCTGAAAAGCGATTAACACCCGAGGCCGTCGGCCAATCTCGCGGGCCACAACTATTTTCTGCTGGTTGCCGCCGGACAAGGTTTCGGCCGCCAGATCGGGGCCACCACAATGAATACCGAATTGGGCGATTCGGAGCACCGCCTGTTGGCGAAATGCTCGCCGATCGAGCCATGGTCCACGGCGCAGCGGTGAAAGTTCAAAGTCGCGGAGACCGAGATTGTCCTCTATGCTCATTCCCTGGACAAGGCTCGTATTGACTCGGTCCACGGGAATATAGGCCAGGCCCGCCTTGAGGCGCGCTTTTGCGCTCGCTACGGTGATGTCTCGCGTGCCGAGCATGATACGACCTTGCGTTTGCTTTTTTAGACCCGCAAGAACCTCGACTAACTCTTCCTGTCCGTTCCCATCCACTCCGGCCACCGCGAGGATCTCGCCCTCGCGCAGAGTGAACGTGACCTGATGCAGTCGCTCAAAGCCGGACCGGTCGCGCATCGATATCCCCTGCACATTCATCAGCTCCGGTCCGGGCGTTTGTTCGGCGGGGGGCGAAGCACGAGCGATGTCACGTCCGATCATCATTCGTGCGAGCTGCGCTCGTGTAGCATTGCCTGCCTGGCAGGAGCCGGTCACTTCTCCATCGCGAAGCACAATCACCCCGTCGCAGATCTCGAGCACCTCGCCGAGTTTGTGGGAGATGAATATCACTGACCGGCCCTCTTCTCGTAACCGGCGCATCACACCAAGCAACCCCGCGACCTCCGGCGGACTCAAATTTGAAGTTGGTTCGTCCAAAACCAGCAGATCTGCCCCTCGCAAAATGGCCTTTACAATCTCAACTCGTTGCCGGTGCCCGAACGGCAGTTCGCCAACAACCGCGTCTGGCTCAAGTTCAAGCCCGTAGGTCGCGCTTGCGTTGCGGATCAGTTGAGAAATCTCGCCTGTGCGCAACCATTTCCCGGCGCGCGCCCAACCAAGCATCACGTTTTCGGCGACGGTCATCGCATCCACGAGCATGAACTGCTGATGAATCATACCGATCCCTGCAGCGATCGCGTCTCTGGGGGTATGATCCCTGAGTTCTTTGCCTTTGAAGGTTATCGTGCCGGCATCTGCCCGAACCATACCAAACAGCACCTTCATCAGTGTCGTTTTGCCCGAACCGTTCTCCCCCAGAAGGCCGACAATGCGACCACGAGGCACCGTCAGGTCAATGTGACGATTGGCACGTACCGAACCGTACCGCTTGCAGATGCCGCGCATTTCGAGCGTCGCAGACATGTCGGTGACCAAAGGGACTGGGCGAGCTACGTTACATTACGCCACCGCGCGCGTCGTCCGGGGTTACCGAAACTTTCAGCTCGCCAGTCGCGAATTTTTTCTTGAGCGCCTCGATATCCGTGACAATTCCCCTCGGGACTACCGGATTGAATTCCTGCCCCTCTTTGTAAAGCAGCTCGGCACCGGTGCAGCCCTTACTATCCAGACCGTAGAGAGTGAATGTACCGCCGAGTGTCCCCGCCTTACTCTCCTGCGCCGCGGTAGCATACATGTCTGCCCATTTCTCCACGATATTGGTTAGCACGTTATCCGGGGCCACCGCCGTATGATCGGTAGACCGGCCATTGCAATAAACGCCTTTTTCCTTGGCGGCCTGCAGGATCCCGAGCTGCGCAGCGTTCAGCTTGCCGCTGATGTAATCAGCGCCCCACGCAATTTCAGCTAGCGCCGCTTCCTTGGCGGCAGCGGCATCTTCCATATCCTGAATGTAAATGACTTTGACCTGGATGTCCGGCCGCACGCTTTTTGCGCCCTTCCGGTACGCGCCGACCTGTGCGACAACATTCGGCAAGCCCTCCAGACCATTAACCGAAGCGATCTTGCCAGTTTTGCTCATGCGAGCAGCGAGCGCGCCGATCAGATAACCGAATTGAGTGTTGTTGAAGTCGATCGAAGCGACGTTTTTTCCAGAACCAGCGTTGCCAGATCCTGCGATAAAGACCGTCTTTGCAAATTTGGGTCCGACCATTTCCATCGGCGATAAGAACCTGCCAGTGTGACCGACGATCAGCGTGTAGCCTTTGCTGGCATAATCCTGCAGAGCTTGTGCCATGTCAGAGGGTTGCACATTCTCCGAGTATGCGACATCCCAGCCCATTTCTTTGAGTTTTTTGACGCCAGAATACCCCTGAGCGTTCCAGCTTTGATCATTAATGCTGCCTGGCAACAGGAACGCAGCTTTGTCTTGCGCGAACACGCCCCCTGCCAAAGTCACCGCTGCTAAAGAAAGAGCAGCGACTGAGGCTTTGTTAAACATGCCGAGTGTCCTCGACCGCCGGATATGGATTTGACACATACTTAGTTTTCTAATCGAGTTTGTTTTGTTGGCGACGCCCCAACTCAAGCGCGCTCCTTGGCTGAAGTTGTGGTTTCGCAAAATCTTCGAATTCATGAAGCCTGAAGGTTGACCGACGCATTCACCTCGTCGGTTTGTTTGCCGCTCAGATACGCCATTGCGGCGCTTACTCCCGCCTTCCGAATCGGTACGCCAAAACTGTCGAGTCCCATCTCGATGCCACACAGCGTGGCGCAAAGCATGAGGTCGTTGAAATCGCCGAGATGTCCTATTCGAAAGACCCGACCTTTCAGTTTGCCTAGCCCTGCTCCAAGCGAAAGATTGAAATTCCCTAAGACAAACCGTCGAAATTCCGTTTCGTCAAAACCTTCAGGCATCAACACCGCCGTTAGGGAGTTGCTGTACTCCGTTCGCTCCAGGCAGAGCAGCTCTAATCCCCAAGCCCGCACCGCGCATCGGGTTGCTTCCCCGTGGCGGTGATGACGGCGGAAAACATTATCTAAACCATCCTCGTAAACGAGCATCGAGATTGCCTCGCGTAAGCCAAAAAGCAGATTCGTCGCGGGCGTATAGGGAAAGAAGCCGCTTTTATTTGGCTCAAGCATCTCCTGCCACGACCAATAAGCCCGAGGCAGCCCAGCGGTCTTGGAAGCGGATAACGCCTTTTCACTGACTGCGTTGAAGCTCATACCGGGAGGAAGCATCAAGCCCTTCTGCGAACCGGCCACGGTCACATCGACACCCCATTCGTCCTTGCGGTAATCCATACTCGCCAGAGAAGAGATTACATCTACAATCAGCAGCGCCGGGTGTTTGGCCGCGTCCATCGCGCGGCGCACTTCGCCGATCCGACTGGTGACGCCAGTCGATGTTTCGTTGTGTACGCATACCACGCCCTTGATCTGGTGCTGCGCATCCTCGGTAAGCTTAGCCTCGACGGTGGCAGGATCTATTCCGTGCCGCCAGTCGCCAGCCACGAAGTCCACCACTAGGCCAAACTTTTCAGCGATCGCTCTCCACAACGTTGCGAAATGACCTGTTTCGAACATCAATACCCGGTCACCTTGGGAGAACGTGTTGACGATCGCTGCCTCCCAGGCTCCTGTACCGCTCGCCGGGTAAATGAAAACACGCCCGCGGTTCATTTTTAAAATCATCTTCATCCCCTCGAGACACTCAT
>Ga0306925_10003961_pt1 | contig 13249 bp, 9 predicted proteins | sample flu12Cox44000176_FD_203755 | JGI IMG/M metagenome (GOLD analysis project Ga0306925, IMG submission 203755) | Lab enrichment of tropical soil microbial communities from Luquillo Experimental Forest, Puerto Rico - flux8day.12C.oxic.44.000.176 (v2)... | ecosystem: Environmental > Terrestrial > Soil... | reverse complement strand
CGCAGGACCAGCGCGCTGAGCAGTTGGCGCACCCGGGCGCGCCGGAGCTCCGGCGCGCCGGCCGGCACACCGTCCCGCGCCAGCCGCATCGGTCCGATGACATCGATCTGGGTCCGGTGCGCGGGAGGCGCGGGTAGCGCCGCGAGGAGCTGCGCGGCTCCCGCCCCGAGCGGCATGGCCGATCGTGCCGTCTCGCGGAGCTGCCGGTGAACCGCTGGCCCGAGCGTGTCGGCCAGCCAGCCGCCGAGCTCGTGCCCGTGCGGGTGGCCGGCGGCCGCCAGCCGCGCCGCCAGTTCAACCGACCACGACAGCGGCAGGAAGCACAGCGCGTACGCCGGGGCAAGCTCCCTGGCGGCGGTCAGGTCGCCCGCCCGGGCCTGAACCAGGGCGCGTGCGGTCGCCCGCGCCGCGAGGTGCGAGGAGCCGAGCGCGACGACATCCCAGTGCGCGCGCAGCCGATCGCTCAAGACGTAACCGAGGGCCAGAAACCGGCGCAGGTGCCGTTCGGCGAACCTGTCCTCGACTGGCCACCGGGCCAGGTGGTCAGCGTAGGCCCGCCGCGCCGCCGCCTCCGTGCCACGCGCCGCTGCCACCGCCGCCTGGGCGGCGCAGGCCAGGACGGCATCGCGCGGGTTGTCGTAACCTGCGGGATCTCCGCAGGGAAGCGTCCCAAACGGGGCGTCTTCTCCGCACGAGGCCGCCATCACCGCCGCCAGCGCCGTCGCCACGAACCCTTCCCGCGCTGTCGTCGTGTCCATGACCGCCCCAGGCGGCCGGCCCTCGGCCCGCGCACCGGCTCCGGAGCCGGCCAGAACGTGGGCCACGACTGCCCGAAGTCCCTGGCTACGCAGCCGGTTCAGGCCGGACGGGTCACCGTCGAACCAGCGCGCCATGGCACCGGAGAGCTGGACAAGTTCGTCTCCGGCGTCGGCCAGCGTCCGGTCGGCCAGTTCCGCCGCCTCCTGGCAGCGCCCGCACATGTTCAGGCAATGGAAGTGAAATCTCCACACGGACAGCGCCAGTGCCGGGGGCACCTCGTTTATCGGCGCCTGGGCGAACTCGGCCAGCGCGGCCTCCGGGTCGCCGGACGCCTCGGCGCGCATCGCGGCGATGTTGCGGCGCAGCAGCGTCACGACGGGAGGAACCGGGCCGTCGAGCCGCTCCCCCCAGCCGGCCACCACGGTCAGCCGGGCGAGGTCGGCGCGCGAATGCGCCGTGATCATCGCCTGCCCTAGCACGGCCGCGGCGCCGCGCTGGTCGCGACGGTCGAGCATCCCCTGCCAGGACCGGTCGAGCAGGGGGTCGATGCGCGCATCCATGAAGTCGCCGGCATGCAGAACCGCGGCTCGCAACAACACGAAGGCAGGGTCGCCGGCGACCGGTGGCGGGATCGCGCGGAGCCAGCTCTCCGCGATGGCGCGCGGCAGCGCCGACAGCGTCGTGTGCACGAGGTCGACAGCGAGATCGCCGAGCAGCCGCCAGTCCCCCGCCTGGCAGGCCAGGCGGCCGGCGCGGGCCAGGTCGCCGCGTGCCGCGAGGACCGCGGCGGCGCGTTCCCGCAGTGCGTGCTCGTCCCGCCCCGTCACGATCCGCGGCAGCGCATCGGCCCACAGATCGTGCGCCCGGTACCGGCCGTCGTCCAGCACCCCGACCAGAGGAACCTGGCGGGCGAGGTCATCGAGGGTGACGGGGCTGCCGGTGACCTCGGCTACCTCGTCGGCCGTACCGGTGCCGAGCGCGGCCAGCGCGGCCAGCGCCTGACGCTGCGGGTCGCTTACCCGGCAGAGCACCTCCTCGCGGGCATACTGCCAGGGCGCGGCGGGCCCGGCCGCGAGGGACAGCCGGACCATGGCGGGCCAGCCGTGTAGCGGTTGCGCGATCCGGGCGTCCTGTCCGAGCCGGCGGGCCAGCGCCCGCACTTCGACGTCGGTGAAGGCGAGTTCTTCGCCGCCGATCCTGATCACCTCGCCGGCGGCCGCCCGCCGCGCGAGGGGAACGCCTGGTGCCTCGCGCCCGGACAGAACGAGGTGGGCCGTTGCCGGCAGCGTTCTCGTAACCTCGCTGAGCAGCGCCGCCCCTGGCGAGCCCGGCGAGATCTCATGCACGTCGTCAAGCAGCAGGCACGCCTCCAGCGGCGCGCGCCGGATCAAGGCGTCGACGATTTCCCGCGGTCCTGGAGCGGCGAGCCGGCCGGACCCGCGGGCACGGCCGTCGACGGACATGGCGTCGAGAAGCGCCGTGGCGAAGCAGACGGGATCTTCGTACGCCGCCTGACAGCTCACCCACACGTCAATCCCGCGCGGCGCGACTTGGTTAGCCCGTACCGCTTGAGCCAGCACGGTTGTCTTGCCGAAGCCCGGCCCCGCCACGAGCAACGTCACGGGCCGGTCCCAGCGGCCCTCCAGGAGCCGGACGAGCCGCAGGCGCAGTATCTCGACGTCCAGGGCCCGCGGCAAACCGGCCGGGTCGGTTAGCAGCGTCACGGCGGGCGCCGGCTCCCCGGCGGTCCGCCGGGCGGGCGCCATAGGCTCGTCAGCCGGATCCAAAATCTTCATTACTTACTAAGCTGTCCCCCCGCGTGCAGCTACTTACTCCCGCTCGGGACGCCTGTACAGGGGTCCGGTTAACGTCTGGGCAACGCCCGGTCAGGAGCCTTGGAGCGGGGCCTGGCGCTGACGTCCGGGGCAGCGACCAGGGGCGGTGTTCCTGACAACGGGCGGGGGATCCACGATGATGACCTTTAATCGACAGTGGTTTCGTAATAGTCGTGACGCGCGGCGCGGCATTCGGGCCGAGCTGCCGGTGAGCAACGGCGCCGCCGCGCCGGTGGATGTGCACGCCATTCGCGGGCACTTCGCGTTCCCCCGGCTGGGCCGGATCGTCACGAACAACGCGGCGAGCACGCAGCCGCCCGGCGAACTGCTCGCGCTCTACCAGTCCCTGGCGCCCGGATACGAAAACGTGCACCGCGGGCAGTCGAGTGCCTCACAGGCGATGACCGCGCTGTTCGAGAACTCCTACGACACGATCGCGCGGTTCATCGGCGCACCCGGCCGCGCCAGCATCGCGCTGTACCGGAATGCCACTGAGGCCCACAACGCGGTCATGTACGCGCTGCTCAGCGAGTTCCGCGACGGAGACAACGTGGTGACCACGATGATGGAGCACAACTCGAACTATGTCCCCTGGTATGCGATGTGCCGCGAGATCCTGCCCAGGTTCGGGCGGCGGGTGGAGTACCGGCTGGCACGATTCGATCCGGTCACCGGCGAGCTGGACCTAGACCACCTGGCGTCGTTGATCGACGCACGTACCAAGCTCGTGTGCTGTACTGGCGCCTCGAACTTCCTCGGCACAAGGAACCCGCTGGGGACCATCCGCGCGCTCGCGAACGCCAGCGGTTACCCGCAGCCCAGCGGCGAGCGGCGTTCCCACTTGCTCATCGATGGCGCGCAGCTAGTGCCGGGGGCGTTCGTCGACGTTCAAGATCTTGACGTGGAATACCTGTCGTTTTCGTTCCACAAGATGCTGGCGCCGTTCGGGGTTGGCGTGCTGTACGCCAAGCAGCATCTGCTGGCGTCCTCGCTGCCGTTCCTCTACGGCGGCGACATGATCGCCGAAGGGCGCGTGTTCCCCGACCGGGTCGAGTACAACGCCCTGCCGTGGAAGTATGCCGCCGGCACGCCCAACATCCTCGGCGCGATCATCTCAGCGCAGGCCCTGCGCATCCTGCTCGACCTGGCGATGACACCGAGAAAACCCACCTACTTCCAGACGGCCAAACCCATCGAACGCGGCGCTGTCCGCGCGGCCATGGACGGCGTGTCAGCGTGGAACCGCTGCCTGACCACCCGGGCGCTCGAGGGCCTGAGCACCATCCCGGGGATCACCATCTACGGTCCGCGGGACCCGTCCCGCCGTACCTCACTCGTCTCGTTCAACCTCGCGGGTCACGATCCGGTCGGCCTCGCGCAGGCGCTGAACTCGGCCGGGGTCGAATCGCGCGCGGGCTGCCACTGCGCGACGCTCGCGCACCACGCGCTCCGCCTGGACCCTCCGGCGAGCTGCCGCCTGAGCTTCTACCTCTACAACACGCTCGACGACGTCGACCAGGCCGTGCACGCGGTTTCCACCGTCGCCAGCCGCCGGCATCCGCGCGTCTTTCCGCCCCAGACGGTGTCATGGCCCGCCTCGGCCGGCGAGCGTCGATGAGCCCCGGAAACGTCCGGGTAAGTCGCTCTCGCGCACACCTGCGCTGCGCACCTGCGGCGGACGGGCGCCGGCCGGCGTCGCCACGGTCAGGCCGTAGCGGGAAATTCCCAGGATGCTGGCCGCGATAAACGCGGCCGCGATCAGCGGCGCGCCCCATTGGATCATCTTCAGCGCGGTATCCGGCTGGGCCACGGGATGGTCCAGGTCGGAGGACACGAATCCAGCGGCCCCGAGGACCCCGGCGAGCACGAGCGCACCCAACGCGAAGACCACGGTTTCGGCGGCGGTCCAGATCCCGGTGAGCACCCCGGCGCGGCGCGTGCCCGAATCCATCGCGTCGGCCACGATCGTGTCCGCGAGCATCGAGTACTGCAGCAGCTGCAGCCCGGCGTAACCGACGCCGATGACAAGGGCGCAAGCATAGGCCCACGCCGAGCCGAACGCCGGGGTGGCGACGAGGCCGACGCAGCCCACGAGGAACACGAGGGTCGCGGCGATCATGGCACCGCGCTTGTCCAGTCGCCGGGAAACGCGTGTCCATACCGGCATCGTGACAATGATCGGTCCGACCAGGAAGACGAACAGCGGAGTCACCGCACTGGGGTCGCCGAGCGTGTAGGTCGCGAAGTACGGCGCGGCGGCCAGCATCAGGCCGATCGCCAGCATCTGCGCGCAGCTGAAGACGAGCAGCCAGCGGAACGTGACGTTCGAGCGGATCACGGCGAACTGCGCCCGCAGCGACGGCTCCGCCTGCTGGTGCGCGACCATGGGCGCACGAGCGGTCCCGGCGAAGGTCGCGAGCATCGCGAGCGCCAGCACACCCGCCATGGCGATTCCCATCACCCGGTAACCGGCCACGCCACCGACGGCGTGCGCGATTGCCGGGGCCATCGCGCCGGAGATCAGGATCGCCATGCCCAGGAAGATCATCCGCCACGTCAGCAGCGTCGACTGCTCGTGGTAATCAGTGGTCATCTCGGCCGGCATCGCCTTGTACGGCACCTCGAACAGCGCGAACGCCGTCGAGGCGAGCAAGAATGCCACGCCGACGAAAAGCCCCGCCGCCGCGCCGGCCAGCGGCGGACCCGAGAAGACAAGCGCGAAACACAGCGGCAGTGTCACCGCACCGGCCAGCAGCCACGGCCTGCGCGGGCCGTACCGGGACCGGGTCCGGTCGGACGCCCTCCCCACCACGGGATTGATGATCAGGTCCCAGGCCTTGGGGACGAAAACGGCGGTTCCCGCGATCACCGCGCGGACGCCGAGCACATTGGTGAGGTAATAGAGGAGCAGCAGGCCAGGCACGGTGGAGAAGGTGCCGGTGCAGAAGGAACCCAGCCCGTAGCCGACCCTGACAGGTCTCGCTATCCCGGTCGACGGCATGCTCCATTAGACCGCACGGACACGCCGCGCAGGTAGTTTCTGTTTAACGCCGCCAGCTCGGTGGTGTGATCGCGATCGGATACGGGTTCACACCGACCGGGATCAGCTTGCCCGGCCGGTTGGTGGCGGTGCTGACCGGCGTCACACCGCCCAGGGGCGTACCGCCAGCGCGGACGTAGTTGACCACGTAGAGGGTCGCGCCGTCCTTCGTCATCGCCATGTTGAACGGAGCCTCCCCGGCGTTGATAGGGCTTCCCGCTGTGTTGGTGCGGATGCTGACCGGCGTGACGTGCCAGGGGTTATCCACGTACACGGTCCTGCCATTGGGCGTGATCGCGAGCCAGGTAGCGCGGCCTCCCGCGATTGGTACGGGGGTTCCTGCCTTGTTGGTGCGAAGGTTGATTGGCGTGACCCCCGAAGCGGTCGTCACGTAGGCCGTCCTGTCATTAGGCGTGATCGCGATGGAGCCGTAGCCTATGCCGCCATCCGGGATGGGCCCCACCGGGATGGGCGCGCCAGCCCTGTTGGTGCGGGTGCAGATCGGCGTCACCGTGCCGGAACCCCGGTTGACGACGTAGACGGTCCTGCCGTCCCGCGTGATCGCGGCGTACCACGGGTACGCTCCGACCCGGATCGCCGGCCCTGCCTTGCCGGTGCGGGTGCTGACCGGCGTCACCGTGCCGTGAGCGCTGTAGGTGACGACGTAGGCGGTCCTGCTGTCGGGCGCGAAGACGATCGCGCTCCCCGCCACCTTGATCGGGGCCCCGGCCTTGTTGGTGCGCGTGCTGATAGGCGTGACGCCCGGTCCGCCCAGCACGTACGCGGTCCTGCCGTCGGGCGTGATCTCGATACCCGCCGGGTACGGCCCCACCTTGATCGCGGCCCCGGCCTTGTTCGTGCGCGTGTCGATCGGCGTGACCGTGCCGGAGTTCTCGTTGGCGACGTAAGCGGTCCTGCCGTTCGGCGTGATCGCGATCGCCACAGGGCCGTCCCCGACCGGGATCGGTTTCCCCGGCGTGTTGGTGCACACAGGGATCGGGGTCACTCCGCCCGTCCAGTTGACGACATAGACGGTGCCGCGCGCGGCGCTGTTCGCCGCGCATCCGCCGTGCCGGGCCGGTGACGCGGTTGCCGCGTGCGCGGCACCGCCCGCGAGGGTCACCACTGCGGCCACCGCAACCAGCACGGTGACCGTCCTCCGGAATCTGCGAGCCATCGCTCCTCCTCAGCGCGCCCGGGCCCGGCACTGCCAGCCAGGCCCTCCTCATTTTCCTAGCCACAGCAGGCGCGCGCGGTAGAGCAGAAGGTCCGCAATACCGACCGCAGTCAGCACGCTGGCCACCAGTCCCGCAGGTCGGCGGCTAGTGCTTCGATGCCGTGCTCCAGGGTGCTTTCGCGGAGTGTGCCGTAGCCGATGAGGACGGCCGGGGGCGCCGCGCTGGGGTCGGCCCAGTGCTGGGCCGCTTCCTCCAGCTGGATGCCATGTCTGGCGGCGGCGTCCGCGACCGCGCCGGGGTCGAGCCAGGCGGGCAGGCGCAGGAGGAGGTGGAGGCCGGCGGCCTCGCCGCCGGCCTCGATCGCTGGCAGGTGCGTGCGCAGGGCGGCGAGCAGGCAGTCGCGGCGTGACCGGTAGACGGGGCGGGCTCGCCGCAGGTGCCGTGTGAAGGCCCCGCTGTCGATGAAGCGGGCCAGGGTGAGCTGGCCGAGCCCTTCATTGGAGAAATCCTCGTAATACTTCGCGGCGATGATGGTGTCGGTCAGCCGCGGCGGCGCGATGATCCAGCCGAGCCGCAGCGCGGGGCTGAGCACCTTGCTAACGGTGCCGGCGTAGGCGACATGCTGGGGATCGAGGCCCTGGAGCGCTCCCACCGGCAGCCGGTCGTAGCGGAGCTCGGCGTCATAGTCGTCCTCGATCACGAGCGCGCCGGCCGTGCGCGCCCAGTCCAGGAGCTCGACCCGCCGGTCGGCGGACAGGACGGCGCCGCTGGGATAGGAGTGCGCGGGAGATAGCAGCACGGCCCCCACCTCGAGGCCGGCCAGCCGCGCGGTCTGGATGCCGTGCTCGTCAACGGGGACCGGGACCGGCTGGAGGCCGGCCGCCCGGATGAGCAGGCGGTGGTACACGAAGCAGGGGTCTTCGACGGCGACGCGGGTCACGCCGCGCCGGCTGAGGGCCCGGCAGAGCAGCACCAGGCCTTGCGAGACCCCGCCGCAGATCACCATCTGGTCCGCGGTCGCCCGGACGCCGCGGACCCGGCCCAGGTAGGCGGTAAGCGCCCGGCGAAGCTCGGGCGCGCCCCGCGGGGGCGGGTACAGGAGCCCGGTGTCCGGGATGCCCCGAAGCGCGTCGCGGTAGTGGCGCAGCCATGCGCCGCGGGGGAAGAGCGCCGGGTCGGGCAGCCCGCTCCTGGGAAGGCTGCCGTCACGGCCGACCGGCACCGGCCAGTACGTCGTGCGGCCCGGCTTGGCGGCGTGCTGGCCGCCGTCGGCGCCCTGCGCCCGGACCCGCGTGCCCGACCCCTGGCGGGCTTCGAGGTATCCCTCGACGAGCAGCTGCTCGTAGGCCCCCACAACCAGCGAGCGGGACACCTTGAGTTCCGCGGCCAGCACGCGTGACGGCGGGAGAACGGTCCCGGGGGGAAGCGAGCCGCTGGCGATGGCCTCGCGCATGCCGCGCTCGAGCTGCGCGCGAAGGCCGCGCGGCCGCGTGCGGTCGAGCTCCACCAGCAGGTCAGCGGGAAACTCGCCAGACGCGATATTGGACTGCGTATCCGTCGCCAATTGGACCTTTCTATCCAGACCATCGCTCGTAGCCTAGCTTTTGTGCCCCGGATCCGCGCACGATCAACCGCGCGGTCCCAGGCTGGAGTGGCACGTCTACTGGCAGCCTACGGGGGCCTGCCAGTGGAGGCTGCCCGGCGGAGCCGGCCGCCGTTGCTACGCGCCGGCCCGCCGGAGGGCGGTCCAGATCTTCTCCGGGGTCAGGGGCATGTCCAGGTGGCGGATGCCATAGGGGCGCAGGGCGGCCATGACGGCGTTTACCAGCGCCGGGGTCACGCCTATCGTGCCGCTCTCGCCCATGCCCTTGACACCCAGCGGGTTCGCCGGTGACGGGGTGGCCACCAGGTAGGACTCGATCGACGGGAGCGAGGCGGCGAACGGGACCGCGTAGTCCATCAGCGAGGCGGACATCGGCTGGCCCGACGCGTCGTACTGGACGTGTTCGGTCAGGGCCTGGCCGAGTCCCTGGGCGACCGCGCCGTGTACCTGACCCTCGACGAGCAGCGGGTTGATCACCACGCCGCAGTCGTCGACCGCGAGCACCCGCAGCACCCGCACCCGGCCGGTATCCGGGTCGACCGCGACCACGCACGCGTACGAGCCCGACGCGTACGTCTCCGGCGGCGCCCCGGAGGACGCGGTCGCGGAGACGCCGCCCAGTCGCGCCGCCGCCTCGCGCACCGACATCGGCGCGTCCACCCGGCGGGCCGCCTCCAGCACCGCCTGGCAGGCGTTGTAGACCGCCGTCCCGCCCGCCACCGCGCTGCGCGAGCCGAACGTCCCGTACCCGAACGGGGTGGTGTCCGTATCGCCGAACACCACCGTCACGTCGTCGTAGGGCACGCCGAGCAGGTCGGCCGCGAGCTGCGCGTACGCGGTCTCGTGGCCCTGCCCGTGGCTGCTCGTGCCCACCGCCACCGTCACCTTGCCCGACGCGGAGACCGTCACCGCCGCCTGGTCGCCCACCGAGCCATCGGGGCCGGGTATCCGCGGCGTGATGCCGCCCGGCTCGACGAACGAGGCGATGCCCACCCCGAGCAGGTGGCCGTCGGGCGCCGGCCCGGCACCCCCGGCGGCCAGCTTCTCCAGCAGCAAGTCGAGGCCGGCCTGGTAATCGCCGCTGTCGTAGGTCAGCCCGGTACAGGAGGTGTACGGGAAGTCCGCCGGCGGCACGAAGTTACGCCGGCGCACCTCCGCGGGGTCCAAGCCGGTCTCGAGAGCCACCAGGTCCACCAGGCGCTCGCAGAAGTAGGCGGCCTCCGGGCGGCCGGCGCCCCGGTACGGGCCGATGGGCGTCGTGTTCGCGAACACGCCGATGAGCTCGACGTCGAAGTTCTCGATCCGGTACCCCTGCGGGAGCATCGGCCCGAGGCGGGCGAGGAGGGAGTTCGGGGCGTTCGGCGTGAAGTAGGCGCCGAAGCTCGCGTGCACGGTTCCCCTGATCGCGGTGATCCGGCCGCCGGCGTCCACCGCCATCTCCAGGTCGGCCACCTGGTCCCGGCCGTGCGTGGTGGCCAGGAACGACTCGCTGCGCTCCTCGACCCACTTCACGGGCCGGCCCAGGGTCCGCGCGGCGTGGACCACCGCGACCTGGTCGGGGTAGACCGGCCCCTTCGCGCCGAACCCGCCGCCCATGTCCCCCACCACCACCCGCAGCTGTTCTGGGCGCATGCCGAGGATCCGGGCGAGCCAGTTCCGCGCGCCGTGCGGCCGCTGCGTGGACAGGCGCACCTCCAGGCGGCCGTCCTCGCCGGGACAGGCGAGCGCGCCGCGCGGCTCCAGGGCCACCGGAGCGAGCCGCTGGCTGGCCATCCGCTGCCCGACCCGGTACGCGGCGGCGGCGAACGCGCCGGCCGCGTCGCCGGCGCTCAGGCGCTTGCGGAGGGCCACGTTGTCCGGCGCGTCGTCGTGCAGCAGCGGCGCCCCGCCGGCCGCCGCCTCGACCGGGCCGGTGACCGCCGGGAGCTCGTCGTACTCCACGGCCACCAGCTCCGCCGCGTCCGCGGCCAGCTCCGGCGTCTCCGCCACGACCAGGGCCACCGGCTGCCCGGCCCACAGGACCTTGGCGGCGGCGAGGACCGGGTAGACGGGGTTGCGCGACCCGGGCGGCAGGCCCTCGGCGCCGGGGAGCGGGCCCACCCCGTTCAGGTCGGCGGCGGTGAAGACGGCGACGACACCGGGCGCCGCTCGCGCCTCGGTCACGTCCACGCTGTCGATCCGCGCGTGGGCGACCGGGCTGCGCACCACGAACGCGTGCAGCGTGCCAGGCGGAGACACGTCGTCCACGTACTGGCCGCGCCCGGTGAGCAGCGCCGGGTCCTCCCGGCGGACGACGGCCCGCCCGATCCAGTTGTTCATCTCATCGCTCCGCGGGCTCGCTGGACCGCGCGCTCGAGCGCGCGGCGGGTCAGGACCTCCGCCAGGTGCAGGCGGAACGGGCCGCTGGCGTGCTGGTCGGACAGCGGGCGGACATCCCGCGCCACCTCGGCCGCCGCCGCGGCTATGGAGTCGGGTGCGGCCGGGGCAGAAAGCAGGGTCCGTTCGGTACCGAGGGCGCGGAAGGGGCGGGCGGCGACACCGGTCACCGCGACCCGGGCCGAAGTGATGACCTCGCCCGCCATTGTGACCCCGGCGCAGACCCCGGCGAGCGGCAGGTGGCTGGCTGGCTGCTCGAACTTCTCGTAGGCCGAGCCCTCGGCCGCCGCGGGCAGGGTGATCGCGGTGACGATCTCGTCCTCGGCCAGGTCGGTGACGAAGATGCCCTGCAGGAAGCTGTCCAGCGGCGTGGTCCGGGTGCCGGCCGCCGAGGTCAGCGTCAGCCGCGCGTCGAGGGCGAGGAGCACCGCGGGCAGGTCCGCGGCCGGGTCGCCGTGCGCCACGCAGCCGCCGACCGTGCCCCTGGCCCGCACCTGCTGGTCGGCGAGCACGGCGAGCGCGTCGGTCACCGCCGGGAGGGCGCCGCCGATGCGCGGGTCATGCTGCAGGGCGCGGTAGGTGGTGACGGCCCCGATGGTGAGTCCGGCGGGGCCGGCGGTGACGCCCGTGAGCTCGGCCAGGCCGCCGATGTCGATAAGCGTCTCCGGGGCGGCGAGCCGCAGCTTCATCATGGGCAGCAGGGACTGGCCGCCGGCCAGCAGCTTGGCCTCCTCGCCGGCGGCCTGCGCCGCCGCGAGCAGGCCCAGCGCGTGCTCCAGGGAGCCGGCGCGGGCGTAGGCGAAATCGGCGGGGAACATCGCCTGGCTATGCCTCTCGCAGGTGGCCGGCGGCGGCGAGGGCGGCCGCGACGATGCCCTGGTAGCCGGTGCAGCGGCAGATGTTGCCGCTCAGGCCGTGCCGGACGTCGTCTTCGGTGGGATCGGGGTTATCGGCGAGGATCTGCCGGACGGCCATCACCATGCCCGGCGTGCAGTAGCCGCACTGGAGACCGTGCTCGTCCTGGAACGCCTGCTGCACGGGGTGCATCTTGCTGTTATCAGCCGTCGGCCCCTCAGCCGTCAGGCCCTCGATAGTGGTGATCTCGTGGCCGTCGGCTTGCGCCGCCAGGACCGTGCAGGACTTGACCGCCACGTCGTCCAGGGCGACCGTGCAGGCGCCGCACTGCGTCGTGTCGCAGCCGACGTGGGTGCCGGTGAGGCCGAGCCGGTCGCGGAGGAAGTGGACGAGCAGGGTGCGCGCCGGGACCTCGGCCGCGTGGCGCGTTCCGTTGACGGTGACCTCGATGGTGACGTCCCGTGACCCTGGCATCGAGCTCCTCCGGTGTCTCGTCATGGATGAGAACGTTTGCAGCTTAGTCCCGAGCGGGTCGATGTCAGCAATCCGATCGGGAAGCTGCATAATGGCGGGCATGCGACTGTCCGCACGCGCCGACTACGCGCTCCGCGCGGCCATCGAGCTTGCCGCGGCGCAAGAAGGCCACGTCACAGCCGAGCAGCTCGCCCACGCGCAAAATATCCCTGGCAAGTTCCTCGAAACCATCCTGACACACCTGCGTCGCAGCGGCCTCGTGCGCAGCCAGCGCGGTCCCGACGGTGGCTTCTGGCTGGCCCGGCCCGCGAACGAGATCTCGCTCGCCGACATCATCCGGGCGATCGACGGCCAGCTGCTCGGCGTGCGCGGCGAGCGCCCCGAGAACGTCTCCTACCCAGGCGCGGCCGAGCCGCTGCAGCGGGTATGGATCGCGCTGCGCGCGAACGAGCGGGCCGTGCTCGAGACCGTGACCCTGGCCGACATCGTGGCGAACAAACTGCCGGAGGCCATCCAGCTCCTCACGGACAGCCCCCAGGCGTGGATCTGAACTCTGCTAGCCCCCGGGGGACGACCCCCCGGTGACCCCCCGCATGGGGGGCTTGCGCAGCCCCCCATTCCCCCTGCGTTAGACCGGCACCATGTCGGTGACATCGCCAACCGAGCCCATGCCGTCGAGGTCGTCGGCGGCGGGGGCGGCCGTGTCCGGCACGTCGACAGCGATGCGCTCGACCGGGAGGCGCTCGGCCGGGAGGCGCAGCCCCGGCTCGCGCGGAGCGGCGAGCACCGGCTCGCTCTGCAGCTCGGCGAGGGCGAAGTTGTCCGACACCTCGCGGAACACCTGCGACAGCGGCGTGTCAAGAGCGGCGCAGATCGCCGCGAGCAATTCGGAGGACGCTTCCTTGCGCCCGCGCTCTACCTCGGAAAGGTAACCGAGGGACACCCGCGCTGACGCGGACACCTCGCGCAGAGTGCGGCCCTGCCTGATGCGCAGCCGACGCAGGACGTCACCGAGCAGTTGACGAAGCAGTACCATCCTCGTCGCACTCCTTTCCTGAGGCAGAATCGCTTCCCGAGCTCCTCTCGAGGTACCCGGGGCACGTCCGCCGCTATAACTACCGTACCTTTT
>Ga0306925_10003960_pt1 | contig 13250 bp, 14 predicted proteins | sample flu12Cox44000176_FD_203755 | JGI IMG/M metagenome (GOLD analysis project Ga0306925, IMG submission 203755) | Lab enrichment of tropical soil microbial communities from Luquillo Experimental Forest, Puerto Rico - flux8day.12C.oxic.44.000.176 (v2)... | ecosystem: Environmental > Terrestrial >... | reverse complement strand
CGGAGCTGTCCGCGGTGTTGAAAAGTACGCAGGTCATGCAAAGGCTGGAGCGCTCCCTTATCGCTGCCGGCGAACTTGCAGGCGCAGCAATAGCGGCACGCGCCAATCGGCTGCTGGGGGACTTCTTCAACGCGGTGCGCGGCCTGCAGATCACCAGCACAATCGAGATCATCGATGCGAATGAGCTTGTTCTCAACGCAATTACTGCGCTGCGAGCACGTCCGGCGCCCGCAATTGGCGAGAGCGAGGAAGCTTTCGCACAGTCGCTGGGGCGGCGGCTTGCGTTCGTGGATGCCCTGCGCAAAGTCAAGGTCGAGCCGGCGCTGCTCGATGGGCCCGCGACCACGCTTGCCGACGGCCAGCGGGCACTTGACGTACTGATGGATGCCGTCGAGCTGATCGCGGCGTTCGGCGCCGATCGCATCGACTTAAGCGTCCTGCGCAATGGCGCGTTTGTCGACCTCAGGGTGGCAGTGCGGGACGGCTCGCTGCGCGCTGCGATCGAGGATCGCAGGGTGCGCATGTATGGACGCATGCTTGCGGTCGGAGGAAGCGCTCTGGCCGGGGCCGACGATCACGGCGTCACGCTCAGGCTGGGCCGGTTGCAATAAGCCTGCAAGGACCGCGAGCGGCCCTCACAAAGGAAGGACAAGCTTGACCATGTCCTCGTCGGCATCGTCCGGGCCCTGAACGAAGCCTAGCCGCGCGCATAATCCGAGCATCCTGGCGTTGTGACGCAGCACCAGCCCAAATATTTCGCCCACCTGCCTCGCCCGGCAGTAATCGATGATCTTTGCCATCAAGGCCTTTCCCAGCCCTGTCCCGGCTGCGTCGGTGCGCACCAGAATGGAATATTCCGCCTGCTCGCGGCCCGGCGATATGAATGCATCAACAAGTCCGAACGCCTCGGCTTTTCCGGTGCTGCCCGCGCCGACCGCGATGAACGTCATGTCCCGGCTGTAGTCGAAGCCAACGAGATTGGCCAGGAGCTCGGTCGGAATTGCCTGCGTCAGATCTCCGAACACGCTGCAGAACCGGAGAAACAGATCCTGCGCCGGCATTCCCTTGAGCATGTCATGATAAAGCGGAATGTCCTCGACCCGGATCGGGCGAACCACGACCTCCCTGCCATCCTTCAGGCGCCTGCGCTCCTCAAGCTCGCGCGGGTAGGGATGGATCGAAAGATGATTTCGCGCATGCCCGGGCGCGGCGACCTCAATCCTCGCATCGAGAACGACGAGCCTGCCGGCCTCAAAGGCAACAGAGGGGATCTTGAGTGCGACAATCTCGGGGAGCTCGATGGCGAGATCGGCCACGCGGATAATGATGTCCTGCAAGGCTTCCGGCTTTACCTCGCCTGCACCGGCAACTCGAAGTGCGCTCGTGGCCTCGGCAGCGAGATCTGCGGTGAGCTCCATGTTGAGCGGCGGCAAGGCCACGAGACGCCGCCCGCCGGCCGTGACAACGATCACACGACCAAACGTCCCGTCGTCGCCCAGGGCGAGCACAAGCGGCAACGCGCCAGCCGGCCGCGCCCCCGCTGCCGCCGAAGGAAACCCGTATGCGCGCAGGATGTCGATGCTCTCCTCGTTGTCGAGCAGGCCGCGGCCTTTCTTGATTGCACGCCAGATTCGGCGTAGGCAACGAGCAGCGCCGTCGTTTCCTTTTCATCGCTCAACAGGAGTGCAGCCTCGGCGGCTGCCGCGCCGAAGAGTTGCTGGCGCCGCCGGGCCGGGATCTGGCGTAGCGCCTCTTGATTGCGGCGATACTCCGTCAGGTGAACGAAAGCCCGCGCTGCCTTCTCGGGCATCTCATACAGCGTCACCTTTGCGTCGGCGAGAGCCGCTCGGCTTTCATCATCAAGTGAAGCACCAAACCAGCAGGCCAGCACGTGCAGCCCGGGCCGCTTCCCTGCCTCCGCAACGGCCCGCGCAATAACAGCGCTTGCATCGCTTGGCGACGGCGCAAAGACCGCAAGTACGGCAGCAATCTCGGGATCGTCGCGCAGGACCGCCAGCGCTATGGCATAGGCCTCGGACGTGGCGTCGCGGCCGAGGTCGAGCGGATTTCTTACCGGCGCTTTCGCGAGCAGTCCCTGCAACGACGCGGCGGTCTTTTCGGAGAAGCCGGCAAGGAGCCCTGCCGCAGTTGCGGGTGCCGCGGCCAGACGAGCCAGCCCACTGCCGTTGGCGACAATCGCGAGCTTGCCGGCCCGGCGATGCCGCAGGCGTTCGAGATTCTCCGCCGCATCGAACCATTCTTCCGTATCGTAAACCCGCAGCAGCCCGGCGCGCCGGAAAACGGCATCGTAGATCGCATCCTGATCAATGTCCGGACCGTTGGAGAGCTGCGGGACCGCATCTTGGCGCGGCTTCAGCACCAGGATCGGCTTGATGCGGGCGGCCGCCCGCGCGGAGGACACGAAGGACCGGCCCTCGTTGAGAGCGCGGAGATAAAGGAGAATGCCGGTCGTGCGCGTATCCGCGGCCAGATAGTCGAGAACCTCCTCGATACCGACATCGGCTTCCCCGCCCATGGTGATGACGCGCGACAGACCCATCCGGTGAGCCATGGCCCACTGCACCGCCCCGGCCGCAATGGATCCCGACTGGGAGACCAAGGCGAGCCTGCCCGCGGGAAGGCCTTTGCCGGTCCAGCTCGCATTGAAACCTGCCGCCGGCAGATTGATGCCGGCGGAGCTCGGGCCGAGAATCCGGCAACGATAGCGCTGGCTAAGCTCCTTCAGCGTGTTCTTGAAGGGCGAGCTCGGATCCGCCCCCTGCGGATCAGCGGTAATGATGACGGCAGCCTTGATTCCTTTGCGGCACGCTTCATGGAGCGCCTCAACTGCGCTCGCTATAGGTGTGCATATGATGGCGAGATCAGGAACGATCGGCAGCTCGTTCACACTTGCGTACCAGCGACCGCCTGCCGCCCGCGGGCCGTCCGGGGCGATCACATACACGTCGTCGCTTCTTGGGCTGCAGAGAAGATTGGCCGCCACCGCTGCCCCGGGCCCTTGCGTGGCGGACCCCGCGACAAGCGCAACCGACTTCGGTTCCAGAAGCGGGCGCAGCGAGCCCATGCGGCACCTCGTCCTGTTCGCCTACTGGCGATTTGCGATCCTTGCGGCCTTATCGGAATCCCACCACCACACCGAAGGGAAAGCCGGCTCGTCATACCTCGGCAGCACATCGGGTCGGCCAAAGCGATCCCAGCGCGCGACACGCATCACGGCAAGCGTGAATTGCGGCACCACATACTGGTTCCACAGCAGCACGCGATCGAGCGCTCTCGTCGCTGCGACAAGGTCCGCGCGGCTCCCCGCAAAGATCACCCGCTCGATCAGCACATCGACCGCCGGATTCTTGATCCCGACATAGTTGCGCGAGCCGGGTGCATCGGCGGCACGCGAGCCCCAATAGTCCCGCTGCTCGTTACCGGGCGACAGCGACTCCGGCCAGTTGGCGGCAATGACGTCGAAATCCCGGTTGCGCAGCCGGTTCTCGTATTGGACGTTGTCGACCGTTCGCACCTCGACTTTCATGCCGAGCTGATCGAGCGATGGCTTGTAGAACAGGAAGATGCGTTCCATGTCGGGATCGGAGGTGAGCAGCTCGACGGCAAAGGGCGCCCCGGTCCTTGCATCGACGAGTTTAAGGTCACGAATCTCGTAGCCTGCCTCCTTCAACAAACGCGTTGCCTCGCGCAGGTTTGCGCGCACGTTCTCGCGGCTGCCGCCGACCGGATTGGCATACGGCCTCGTGAACAGCTCCGGGGGCAGCTGGTCGCGCAGCTTTTCCAGCAGCGCAAGCTCCTCCCCTTCCGGCAGACCGGAGCAAGCAAGCTCGGTGCCATAGAAGTAGCTGGAGATGCGATTTTCCTGGCCAAAGAAGATTCGCTTGTTGAGCTCCTCGAAATCGAACGCCAGATTGAACGCAAGCCGCACCCGAGCGTCCTTGAAATTGTCCCGCCGGATATTGAAGGCAAACCCCTGCATGATGCCGCGGCTGCGCTGCGGGAACTCCTCGAGCACAACCCGCTTGTCCCTGACCGCGGGAAAATCGTAGGCGGTTGCCCAGTCCTTGACGACGTTCTCCGGGCGCCAGTCGACCTGATCGGCCTTGAATGCTTCGAAGGCGACGGTCCCGTCACGAAAATATTCAAAGCGAATCTCGTCGAAATTGTCGCGCCCGACATTGACGTTGAGATTTCTCGCCCAATAATCCTTCACCCGCTCGTAGGCAACGCTGCGGCCGGGCACGAATTCCTTGATCCGATAGGCGCTGTTGCCGACCGGCGGCTCGAGCGTGGTCGCGCCTATGTCGCGTTTGCGGCCGGACTGATCGGCGCCCTCCCACCAGTGCTTGGGCAGCACCTTAAGCTCTCCCACGATGAGCGGCAGCTCGCGGTTTCCGGGCGCATCGAAGATGAATGTGACCTCCCGCTCCGCGGTTTGCTCCACCCTTGCGACCTGACGATAGAGCGTTGCGTGGCCGGGGCTGTACTGCCTGAAGGCGTCCATCGAGAAGATCACGTCTGCAACCGTGATCGGCGTTCCGTCATGATGACGCGCGCCAGCACGCAGGCGAAACGTCGCCGATGCAAAATCGTCCGGATGGCGAACCGCCTCGGCGATCAGGCCGTAGTCGGCGGCCGCTTCGTCGAACGAAGGCACCAGCAGCGTGTCGCAAATCACTCTGGCGCCTCTTGCAAGAGAGCCTTTCACCGCGCCCACGACCTCGTTGAAATTGTCGAAGATGCCGAGCGCCATCATGCGCACCGTGCCGAGCTTCGGCGCGTCGGGATTGACGTAGTCGAAACGCTTGAATCTCGGCGGGTATTTGAGCTCTCCGAACAGCGACAGGCCGTGCCGCCATGCGGGGCTCGCATCCGCCCCCTGCGCAGCAGCAGTGGTTGCGAGCAGGCGCCGGCCGCGCGCCCCGATCATGGGGAGGAGAAGGCCCAGCATGCCATTTGCTGCGATGAGCCGCCGGGTCAGCTGCAAAAATGCCTCCGGGTGTCGGGTCCGAGGATGTCGTGTCCGGCGGGATCGGGATGCAAAATTGCGCAGTCTGCGATCACTTGAGCCTAAACCCGATGCGCCGCCGGCCACAGTACCGCGGCACAATTCCCCTCGCCCATGCCGCTTGCGCATGCACGCGCGGCTTGCGCATAATAGCCCGACTTGGAGAGCAGGCATCGGCAGGCAAACGGATCAAAGTCATGAATGAGACCATCAACGAGCTCGACCACACCGACGAGGAGGCCCTCGCGTCCGAAGTGGGCGATGACCAGCTGGAGTCTGCGGCCGACCCGACCAAGCCGATATTGTGGACCTACCCGACCACTTCGTGCGGCGGGGGGCCCTGCCCCTGGTAGGCGCACAATTGCGGCGGCGCGGCCTACGCGAGTATCGGTCAGAGCTTTCTCTCCGGCAAGCGAAGCCATCATGCTGACCGCCGCCGCATTGCTCGCCTGACGAGTCGTTGCTCACCCCTTCACCGCTCCAGCGGTGAGGCCGTGGATCAGATGGCGCTGGAGAAAGGTGAACAGGATCGCGACCGGCACCGTGCTCAGGACGACGCCGGCTGACAGCGGTCCCCACTGAACCTCATACTGCCCGACCATGTAGAGCAGGCCGGCGGAGAGCGTGCGCATGCTGGTCTCGGTGGTGAACGAGATCGCAAACAAGAGCTCGCTCCAGGACACCACGAAGGCGAAGATGGCGGTGGCTGCGATGCCCGGCGCGGCCAATGGCAGCACCACGCGGCACAGCGCGCCGAAATGATTGCAGCCGTCAATCATCGCGCTTTCCTCGAGATCGCGCGGGATCGAGCTGAAATAGCCGACCATCATCCAGACCGTGAACGGCACCGTAAACGAGAAGTTCGAGTAGATCAGCGCCTGGTAGGTGTCGATAAGGCCGAGCGCGCGCCATTGAGTGAGCAGCGGAGCGATCAAGAGAACGCTGGGAAACATCTGGGTAGCGAGAAAGACAAGCAGGAGCGCGTCGCGCCCGGCAAAACGGAAACGGGCGATGGCGTAGCCGGCGAGTACCGAGATCGCCGTCGTGGCCACCATGGTGACCGAGCATACCCACAGGCTGTTGAGGAAAAAGCGGCTGAACGGCGTAACCGGGGAGGTCCAGGCATCGACGTAATTCTCGAACGTCGGGTGCACCGGCAGATAGGCGAGCGGCGTCGCATAGAGCTCCTCCCGGCTCTTGAGCGACGTGAGCAGCATCCAGATGAAGGGGGCGAGAGCAAAGGCGGTGAGCGCGATGAGTCCCGCCCACAGCACCGGGCCGCCAAGCAGGCGCTCCGCAAGCTCCGCCGCAGGGCGCCGCCGCTTCATCCAACCTCCTCGACGCCGCGGGTAACGCGCAGATAGGCGGCGGTGAACGCCAGCATCACAAGCAGCAGAACGACCGAAAGCGCGCCGGCGTAGCCGAAATCGAGATTCGAATAGGCCTGCATCAGCGTGTAGGTGGACGTAATCTGAGTGGCATTGGCCGGGCCGCCTCCGGTCATGACGAAGATCAGGTCGGCATAATTGAAGGTCCAGATGATACGGGTTGCGGTGGCAACGACGATGATGGGTCGCAGCAGCGGCAACGTGATGTGCCAAAAGCGGCCGAGCACGCCTGCGCCGTCGACATGCGCCGCTTCATAGAGCTCGCCCGGGATCGCCTGCAGGCCAGCAAGCAGCATGATGGCGAAGAACGGAATGCCCCGCCAGATGTTCGTGAAGATCACGGCCGGCATGGCAAGATCGGCTGACGAGAGCCACGCTACCCGATCGTGCATCCAGCCCGCCTTCAAGAGGAGATCGTTGATTACGCCGTAGTTTGGCTGATAGAGCCACTCCCAGATGAGCCCCACCACCACTCCCGGAATGATCCACGGCAAGAGCGTCAACGTACGCACCAACGCACGTCCCCGGAATGCCTGCTGGAGAAGCAGCGCAGCCGCAAACCCGGCGAGGAACTGAAGCAGCACAGACCCGAACACCCAGACAACAGAATTCCACAGCGTGAGCCAGAACACGGGATCCTGGACAAGACGCACATAGTTGCCGAGTCCGATGAAACGGTAGTCCTGCGGCTTGTAGAGGACGTCGTGGTAGAGGCTCATCTTGATCGCCATGCCGATCGGCACGACGACGGTAGCCAGCATGCACAACGCCGCGGGCACCAGATAGGAATAACCCACCACGAGTTTGCGCACGCGCCAGCTGACGAGTGGCCGCGGACGATGACCTGCAAGGGCGACCGTGGTCATCGTCTTGGCGCTCGGGCGCGACCGGCCATTCCTGATCGCGTGACCTAGGTCATTTCCTTTTTCAGGACCTCGGCAAACCGGTCGAGGCACTCCTTGGGCGAGAGCTTGCCGAGGATCGCCTGCTGCATGAGCGGCACCCCGTCGGAATCGATCTTGCCGCCCCAGCCGGGATAGGCGAGGTAGGGGCTTACAATCCCGATCGGGAACGACTGCACGAAGCCGACAAGCGCCGGGTCCTTGGAGAACTCCGGCTGCGAGATGATGGACTTGCGCGCCGGCAAGAGCCCGAGCGTCTTGCAGTACATCAGGCTCGGCTCGTCATCCAGCATGAAGCTCATGAACTGCCACGCGCCTTGCTTGTTGCGGCCGCGACTGAGGACGGTGAGCGTCTCGGAGAACCAGAACGAGGCGCGCGTTTTCGCCGGGCCGATCGGAACCGGCAAGGTCGCGAACTTCTCCGCTCCGATATTCTTCTTCTGCTGACCGACTGAGCCCGAGTTGTGCTGGTACATGCTCGTGACGCCGCGCCCGAAAGTCTCGACGATCTCGACAAAGCCGTCGGTCGCGGCGCTCGGCGGGGTGACCTTGTGCTTGAGCGCAAGGTCAAGGTACCAGGCAAGCGCATCCACAGCCTCCTTCGAGTTGATCGCAAGCTTGCCGTCCCGGAGCACGGTGGCGCCGTTGGCATAGGCGAACTCGGTCGGATAAAGCACCGCCCACGTGCCGCCGCCGCGCATGCCATAGCCGTACTGGTTTCTGTCGGCTTTGGTGAAGGCCTTGGCGATGGCGAGGAACTCGTCCCAGGTCCATTCTGGCGTCGGCTCCTTCAGACCGAGCTCCTTGAGGCGGTCGGTGCGATAAAAGATGCCGTCAAGCGTGAGCGCGAGCGGAAGCGAGACAATCTTGTTGTCGATGGTGACGGTCTGCCAGGCGGTGGCCTCCACGTCGCCGTAGTGCTTCCAGGCCTTGGCTAGCGCGCTGATATCCTCGACCGCACCCATGCCCTGGAACTGGCCGACCCAGTTGTCCCACACCTGGCAGAGATCGGGAGGGCTGCCGGCGCTGATGGCGCTAATGAGCTTCTGACGCGCCTGCGCCTGCGGCACGTATTCGATCTGCACTACGAAGTCCTTCTGCGACTGGTTGAAGCGCTCGACCAGCGAGTTCATCAGAGCAATGCGGGTCGGCTCGGGTACGCTCCATTGGAAGCGCACCGGCTCGGCCCCCCAGGCCCGGCGCGGTGCGATGAGGGGAGCGTCCCACCAGCCAAGATCGGCGGCGGCGACGATGCCTGTTCCCGCAAGCGTATGCAGCAGCCTGCGGCGGGACAATGATCCGCGCTCATACATGTCCGGTTCCTCCCATGGCAGCCTTCGGCTGTTGTGGCGCCATCATCCCACAGGCGTTGCGGCAGCAAAAGTGATTTGAAAAGTGACTTGGCGCCGCAATCGCCTTGCGCGCAACGAGCCCCATGACGGGCCTGCGCCGACCCGCTATCCTGCTGTCCGTCTGAGAGTCAGCAAACCGAATTCGTAAGGGCAGAGACATGTCCGAGCACAGAGCAACGCTGAAGTGGGAGCGCGGCGGAGCCGACTTTACGTATCAGAAATATCCGCGTGACCATGTGTGGAGCTTCGATGGCGGACACACCATGACGGCATCGGCGGCGCCCGCCTATCTCGGCAATCCCGCCAATGTCGATCCCGAGGAAGCCTTCGTCGCTTCTCTTTCGAGCTGTCACATGCTCACATTCCTCGCGATCGCGTGCAGGCAGAAATTCGTGCTCGATGTGTACGAGGATGCAGCGATCGGGCACATGGAGAAGAACGCCGAGGGCAGGATGGCCATCACGCGCGTCGAGCTGCACCCGAGGATCAGGTGGAGCGGGGAGAAAATTCCCAGCGCAGAAGAGCTCGCCAGGATGCACCATGCCGCCCATGAGGGCTGCTTCATTGCCAACTCGGTGAAGACCAAGGTGACAGTGGGGCCGTAGCTACGCTCGCGCCCCGAGCAGCTTGATCAGCTCATCGCTCACAAAGCGGGATTCGAAGAGTTGCAACCCTGCCTGCGGGACGTGCTTCTCCGTCTGACGATCAAAGCCCGCCCCGTAAGCCCACGCGACCCACGGCTCCCACACACGTGTCAGCAGGCGGCGCAGTCCACGGCTTGGCCGCGTGTATTCGAGGCAGCGAATGATGCCTCCCGGCTTGACCACCCGGCCGAGCTCGCGCATGCCGGCGACCTGGAGCTGGTCGGGAAGCGTGCAGAACAGGAAGGTCGCGACGGCCGCATCGAAGGAGCGATCGGGGAACTCCAGCTGGGTTACATCCATCGGCCGCAGCTCAATCTTCGCGGCCGCCGCGCGGCGCCGGCGCTCGGCGCGCGCCAGCATGGCCGGGCTCAGATCGATGCCCACGACCTCGGACCCCGGCGGATAGAACGGGAAGTTGCGGCCGGTCCCGACGCCTGCGTCGAGAATGCGGCCCGAGAGCCCTGCAAAGATCATCGGCCTGATCTTGCGGTAGCGTGTATGCTCGAACGGGAGATCGAGCAGGTCATAGACCCACGCAATGCGCTGATAGCGTTCAAAGTTGGAAGGCATCGCGGACCTCGCGCTCTGCTGCGCGAAGAAACGATCTGTACAGTGTCGCGCGCCCTGCGACCGCTCACTTCGCGAGATCCTGGATCGCCTTGAGTGTGATCTGGTGCAGTCGCTCGTCGAACTGCACCGCCAGGTGCTCTTCGGTGACGAGGTAGCGCTCGACGTTGGGCCCGGTCAACTCACCCCCGCCGAGGCCAAAGAAGAATTTTGCCTGGTTCTGGTAGGTGATCGCCTTCTTGACGTTCGGGGGCAGGTTCTGCATCTGCCAGCTCGGGCTCGGGTCGTAGGTTACCATGAGATCGATCGGCTTGTGCAGGACGCTGTTCGCGAGCCAGGTCGCGCGCGAGCCTCCACCCGAAAATCCTACCACAACCACTTTGCCGTCCTTGCGCGCCCAGAGCCGGTTCGCCGCTTCGACCCAGTTCGACCAGGGGTAGGTCTCCACCCATACGTTCGGCATGCTCGCGATCCGTCCGGCGAGCAGCAGCATGCCATTGGAATCGAGGTATCCATCGGTTCCCGCCAGGCCCCCAAGCAGAACGTACGCATAGATGCCGGACGGCTGGCCGGCAGCACGCGGCCCGCCGCGCAGCTCCGCAGCCTGGGCCGCCTCTGAAGCTGCGCCAAGGAGCGCTGCCGCGAGCAGCACCGCAATCCGGCCTCGCATTGCAAGAGCGAGGACCGTCAGCACGAGGCGGGCACGGCGTGCACCGGAAACCCATTCGGCCACGGCATTGAGCATCAGGCAAGCGGGCGTCTACTCGGTTGCGGTTAGCGAGGTGAACAGGCTGGAGGCGGGGCTCTCTCCGTGGTCCTGCGGTTCGAGCGTGAGCTCGTCCGAGGGCTCGAGTTGCATGCAGCGAATCCGGCGCTGTGGCGGGAGGTATTGGGATGCTGGCGCGGCCGGCGCATCCGGGATTCAAGCGCTTGCTTGCGGCGACACGATGGTGCGGTTGCGGCAAAGCAGGCGCGATGGCAACAGTCCCGGAATTTTATGTGTTAGAGTTACGCCAATCCTAACGACGCCTCGCTCGCGCCCTGGCAGAGCCGGTATTGCACCAAGGCCCCCCAAGCCTGCAGCCCAATGAGTCCTCCGCCGGTCATCCGATTTGCCGATGTCGGCCAGGTGTTCGGGAAGGACGACGGGTCTGCGGTTGCGGCACTGGATCGACTGAGCTTCGAGATCGGCCGGCACGAATTCGTGGCAGTGCTGGGACCCTCGGGATGCGGCAAATCCACCCTGCTGCGCCTGACCGCCGGCCTGCTCGCTCCGACCAGTGGGCACGTGGAAATCTACGGCACTCCCGTCATCGAACCTCGTGACGAGATCGGCATCGTGTTCCAGAGGCCGGTCCTGTTGCCGTGGTTCGACGTTCTCGGCAACGTGGTGTTTCCGCTGCGTCACAAGTATGGCCGCGTCACCGACACCGATCGCCAGGAGGCGCGCGAGCTGCTCCGACTGGTCGAGCTGGGGGACTTTATTGCCAACAAGATCGACACCCTGTCCGGCGGAATGCAGCAGCGGGTCGCCATCGCCCGCGCGTTGCTGCTCGATCCGGAGATCCTGCTCATGGACGAGCCATTCTCGGCGCTCGATGCGCTCACGCGCGACGAGATGAGCTTCGAGCTCTTACGCATCTGGTCGGAGCGGCCGAAGACCGTGTTGTTCATCACCCATTCGATTCCCGAGGCAGTCCTGCTCAGCGACCGGATCATTGTCATGACGCCTCGCCCCGGCTCGGTGCGCGAGATCCTCGAAGTTGCGCTGCCGCGTCCGCGATCGCTCGATACGCTCTCGGACCCCTCGTTTCATGCGCTCGCCAACCATATCCGCGGCCGGCTCTTCACCCGTCGACCCGCGTAGGTCGCGACCGGCTCTTGCGCAGTGGCGAGGCATGCCTCGCCCCTACATGGCACCGCTTACGACCGCTGGTCGCGCGGGACGCTCCATGGAAAAAAACAGCTCTGAATGAGCACGATCGAGCCGAACAGGAGGAGGGAGAGAGCCACCAGCACCACAAGCTCGGCAAATGCCTGCGGCGTCCTGAAGCTTGAGGTCGCGAACAGGATGGCATAGCCGAGGCCGCGCTCGGCAGCTACGAACTCGGCCACCACCGCGCCCACCACCGCAAGCGTGATCGAGACCTTGAGCGCGCTGAAAATATACGGGATCGCGTACGGCAATCGAATCTGAAGAATCTCGCGGCTGCGCGTGGCGCGCAGCGAGCGCGAGAGCTCCACAAGCTCGTCAGGCGTCGAAAGGATCCCTGTCGCGGTTGAGATCACAAGCGGAAAGAACGCAATAATGCAGGTGATCACCACCCGCGGCAGGTCGCCGACCCCTAGCATCACCACGATGATGGGCGCCACTGCCACGATTGGGGTCGAGTGGATCATCACAAGGATGGGATAGATGGTGCGCGAGAGCAGCGGCGAGAGCGCAAGCATGACCGCAAGCGGCAGGCTGATGGCAATCGCGGCTGCGTAGCCCATGAGCGCAACGCGCAGCGTCGCGGCAACGTGACCCGCCCAGGCGTCCGCGCCAAGGGCAAGGCCGGCCTCGAGGATCGCGCTCGGTGCCGGCAGCAGGAACTCCGGCACTCCGAGCAGTCGACAGGCCGTTTCCCAGACGACGAAAAGCGTAGCCAAAGTGAGGATCGGCGCGGCGGCTTGTGCGAAGAGACGCATGCCGGAGCGGCTTGTGCGTTTTCGCGGCCGGGATTGCCGCCCTTGCGATTTCACCGTGCGCCGGCCGTTTCGCCAGGCGCTGCGGCGTGCGGCGCCTCCGGGTCGACATGGATGGCGAGCGTCTCATCCGTTGCCCATACCAGCCCCGCCAGCAGCAGCGAATCGAGACAGATCGACAGACCACTGTCGAGATCCTCGATGCGCAGCCGGGGAGCATTGCCGCGGTGATCCACCGAGACCCGCACGCGTGCAAACTCGTTCGCCAGCACCCACGCGCTTTCCCGCTCTTTCATTCGAGCACTCCGCGTTTCCTAATGCGGTTGTCGATGAAATTGAAACACGTTCGCGTAGGGTGGGCAAAGGCGCGCTCCCCTGCCCCATCAGCGTGGGCAAAATCTAACAGCGCGCCGTGCCCACCAAGAAATCTGGTCGTGAACGATTTTGCCCACCGTACTCCGTCCTGGGCATGGGGCTCCGCGGCTTGGCTAGACAAGGTACGGAATGCCATCAAGAGCCTCATTGCTTCGCAGCAGACTGACCTTCTTGCGGGCGATCTTCCAGTGGGTGCCCTCGCGCAGCAAGCGAAACTCGCAGCGCGCTGAATGGATTGCATGCTTGTGCCGGGTCAAGGCGAATAGCACCATGACCGTCGAAGCGGTCAGGCCCTCTCCATCAGG
>Ga0306925_10003958_pt1 | contig 13254 bp, 10 predicted proteins | sample flu12Cox44000176_FD_203755 | JGI IMG/M metagenome (GOLD analysis project Ga0306925, IMG submission 203755) | Lab enrichment of tropical soil microbial communities from Luquillo Experimental Forest, Puerto Rico - flux8day.12C.oxic.44.000.176 (v2)... | ecosystem: Environmental > Terrestrial >... | reverse complement strand
CTGGAGCTGGCCGAGTGATTCAGCACCAGTCGCGGAGGTCGGACCTCTTCCGAATCGCCGCGATTTAGGAATCTCACGCACCAGGGCAAGCAGAGGTTATCGAACCAGGATGAGATGTCGTGTCTTCTCGACGACTTTACCGACTTCCTTGGCCGGGATGTTCTGCTCGCCCAGGGCGCGGACCAGCCGGGGCCCGTCCCCGGGCGCCACGGCGAGCAGCAAACCGCCCGAGGTCTGGGGATCGAAGAGCAGGTTCCGGGTCTCCTCCGGGATTCCATCGGAAAACATCACGCAGCCCGCGAAGAATTCCACGTTGCGTTTGAGGCCACCGGGGAGGAATCCTTCCCGCGAGTAGTCCAGGGCCTCCGGCAAGAATTCGGCGCCCGCCGAATCGATCACCAGGCTCACCTTGCTCGCGACGGCCATTTCCCGGGCGTGGCCCAGTAAGCCGAAGCCGGTAATGTCCGTGGCAGCGTGAATCTCGAACCTCAGCGCGACCTCGCTGGTGCCGCGGTTCAAGGTCTGCATGGACTCGATGGAAGCCGCGAGGGAAACGTCGCTGGCACGATTCTTTTTCAGCGCCGTGCTGATGACTCCGGTTCCGAGGCGCTTGGTCAGCACAAGAGAATCGCCCGGTCGCGCTGTGGCGTTAGACCAGACGCCTCGAGGATTGACGACTCCTGTCACCGCATAGCCGAACTTGATCTCCTCATCGCCGATGGAGTGCCCGCCGATCACCGAGCAGCCAGCCTCCTGCATCTTGGCCAGACCACCTTGTAGGATTTTCTCCAGCACGTCGAGGTCGCAACCCGTGTTGGGAAAACCCACGATGGAAAGCGCCGAAATCGGCTTCCCGCCCATCGCGTACACATCACTTAGAGAGTTCGCGGCCGCAATCTGCCCGAAAGTGTAAGGGTCGTCAACGATGGGCGTAAAGAAGTCCACCGTCTGCACCAGCGCCAGGTCGGGCGTCAACTGATACACTCCCGCGTCGTCGGCAGTGTCAAAGCCGATCAAGACGTGGGGGTCGGATTGCCGGGGCAGCTTGCTGAGGACAGAGTCCAAAATACTTGGGCTCAACTTGGCCGCTCAACCCGCCGCCTTCACCATCGCGGTTAGCCGCGTACGATCGTCCATAAGAAAATGGGATTCGGAAATCGGGGTTCGGGAAGACGAAACCCCAGCTCCGCAATCCGAACCCGCTTCCCCTTTCATTCCTGCTTGCTGCTCTGACTCTACTTCGTAATCACGCCGCACGCGATTCGGGCACCGGCGTTTCCGGCGGGGTCCGCCTTGTAGTCATCCGGCGAAGCATGAATGACCAAGGCGGTCCCGTCCGCATGAAAGAGCGAATTCACGCCCTCGCCGAGGGTCACGTCCTTGGTCAGCATATCCACTTTGGCCGTGCCGTCCGTTCCTACCTCAAAGTTGTTCAGATCGCCGGCGTGGTGACCCTCGGGGTTTTGCGATCCGTGCTTCTTGTTGTACGGATTGAAGTGAGGGCCTGCTGACTTGAAGTCCGGCGGGTCACATTTGCCCACGGCGTGGATGTGCAGGGCGTGCTGCCCCGGCGGAAGGTTGGATGACACCAGCGAAATCCTGACTCCCCCGTCCTGTACCTGGGTGAGGGTGGCGTTGCCTACCTTCTCGCCTTTGGTGTTAATCAGCTCCGCTTTAGCCGTTTGAGCGCTGTCCTGCGCGTAAAGGAGGCTACTGAACAAGAAAGGCACTCCGAGAATCCAAGCTGTCAGCTTCATCCGTTCTTCACTCCCTTCTTGAGATTTGCTGCCCGGCAGGGTTTGATTCTACAGCGTTGCGCGGATTCTAGCACAAAAAAATCACAGGCGGTTGATAACGCTGGCGAGGTATCCGGCGCCAAAACCGTTATCGATATTGACCACGGCAACGTTGGGGGCGCAACTGTTTAGCATGCCTAACAAGGCTGCAAGCCCATGGAAGCTCGCTCCGTAGCCGACGCTAGTGGGAACGGCAATCACGGGAACCGCCACCAGTCCTCCCACGACGCTGGGCAGGGCGCCCTCCATTCCCGCCACCACTATGAGAACGCGCGCCCGGCGAAGTTGCCGACTTTCACTCAGCAACCGGTGGATGCCGGCAACGCCGACGTCGAAGATCGCCTGGACGCGGTTGCCCATCGTTTCGGCGGTAATCAACGCTTCATCCGCCACCGGAATATCCGTCGTCCCCGCCGATACCACCAGAACGGTCCCCTTGCCCTGGATTGTGCGGTCACGCCGAATCGCAACGGCGCCCGACAGAGGGTGGAACTCCGCTCGCTTGTCCAGCTTTCGGACGCGCTCGAACAGGACCGCATCGCCGCGGGTAACGAGTATGTTGTGGCCGCGGGGCAGCATCCGGCGTACGACGCCTTCCACCTGCTCAGGGCTCTTGCCGCGTCCAAAGATAACCTCAGGGAATCCCTGCCGAAGAGACCGGTGATGATCGATCTTGGCGTAACCCAGGTCCTCATAAGGCAGATCGCGGAGGTGGTCCACCGCCTTCTCCACGCTGAGGCTTCCGCGCCGAACCCGGCGCAAGATCCTGGTGATTCCTTCTGCTGTCAACTTCTCAACTCTCCCCATGTCAGCGCTCAAAAGCCGGTCAGGGACAAAAAAAGAGTTAACCGCACCGAACCAGTATAGCAGGCGACGCAGCTTGCGCGATTTCTGGCTGGCGGTGCGGCTCGACAGGGCAAGTATGAACTCTGTGGATAGTAAGTATACAGTACCTATCACGGCTGGAAGATAATGCCGGAGTATTTAAATCCGCTCTTGACTATCGGACCATACCGCGTTAAGATAAGAGTCTGACACACCAGAACTTAAGCTGAAAAGGGGGACTTCATGGACTTCCAGATTGGGGACAAAGTCGTCTACCCGAATCAGGGTGTGGGCGTGGTCGAACAGATCTCGACTCGAAATCTGACCGGTCGGCCCGAGATGTTTTATCTTTTGAAGCTCAATTCCAGCGGCTTACGAGTGATGGTGCCGATGAGCAACGTCAATAACGTCGGATTGCGCCGTGTCGCCCGGACTCGGGAGATTGGGACGGTCATCGACTACCTGAACAGCGGCTCCAGCAAAGCTCCGCACGACTGGAAGGGAAGGTTTAAGCAGAACTCCGAGAAGATGCGGAGCGGCTCCATCCAGCAAATTGCGGAAGTTTTCAAAACGCTTCTGGTGTTGAATCAGGCCAAGCCTCTGTCGTTCCGTGAAAAAAGGATGCTCGATCGATCGTGGCAGCTTCTCGTAGATGAGATCGCGATGGTGCGCGAACTATCCAAAGAGTCCGTGGAAGCTCTGCTCGCCAAAGCCCTCAGCAAGTCCAACCTGAAAGTGATTCCTCCCAGTTAGGGCCGGCTACGCCCGATCCTTTCTCGGCATCGAGCGGCTATTTTGCCCCCCGGGCTAATGTAAGAGTCTGTATGAAACCGCCTTCCCCTGCGGCTTGTGCCGCCTGCGGTGGGGGGAAAGGCCTTTCCGTTCACCAGGCGGAGAGAGGCCTTAGAAATCAACGCGATGGCGTCCCGCTACCGAAGCCGCAGGCCTTCGCACAGCGGGCGGCAAAGCCGCTTTGCCCGAAGTTTTCACACAAACTCCGGAGGCGGGGGGGTGGCTTCGCCCGGGCGTCCGGGCCGCTTGCCATTGCTGCCACAACATGTTGGGGTGGGGCGAAAAAAAACTACAAATGCTTGTACTTTTTTCTTGACATGCCTGATTTGCGGCGTTACCTTTCTGTTTGCGCTCTCAGGAGCCGACGCGCTGGGGCGGAATGAGCGCGGTTGCCTGTGACTCGAAGGGGATCGGGCCGACAACCTCAAACCGAAAAAATCAGGGCTACGTCGCGGTTCAAAGGGCACGGTATGCTGGTCAGGTTTATTACTCACTCAGTGATAAAACAAGTTTTATATACTCTTCATATAAGTACTTCAGAGGACCGTCGAGCGCTCTGGGTGATGCCCAGCGTTGACTCGCGTCCGGGTCAGCAGGGGCTTCGCAAGAACCCACAGTCAGCAATGAATGTTGAACATCATCAAGAAATCGGTTCTGCCAAGGGTGCCGAATTTGGAAAGACGGGTACGTTCTTGCCCTACCGTGTCCTCGGTTGTCCCACGGGTCGTCGGGTGGTAGACTTGTGACAAATTTGAGCGCATCAAATGAGGGGAGGAGCAGAACATGGCACAAGGTGAGGCTGTTTCGATGGCGCCTGTGAGCGCGCAGTCGTCTGTCTCGTCCCAGAGTGCTGCCAACCGAGGCATTACGGTCAGGCGCTTCTTTGCCAAGCCTGGCCTTCACCCGTTTGATGAGATCGAATGGGAACTGCGCACCGCTTCCATTCAAAACGAAAAGGGACAGACCATCTTTGAGCAACGCAACGTCGAAGTGCCCAAGGACTGGTCCATAACGGCCACGAACATAGTGGCTTCCAAATACTTTCACGGGAAGCTCACAAGCGCGGAGCGCGAATCGAGCGTCCGCCAACTGGTGAGCCGCGTTGCGGACACCATTGTCCGGTGGGGTGTGGAGGGCGGCTATTTCCACACCGAGGAAGACGCCGCGAACTTCCACGGCGAGCTCACGCACCTGCTCGTTCGTCAAAGAGCAGCTTTCAATTCACCTGTCTGGTTCAACTGCGGTCTGTGGCACAAGTACCATCGCAGCTCACAGGGCGGCGGCTGGTACTGGGACGTAGCCACGGGCAGCGTGAAGAAGGAGACCGAGGCCTACCGTCACCCGCAGTGCTCTGCCTGCTTTATCAACTCCGTTCAGGATGACCTCGAAAGCATCCTCAGTCTTGCCAAGACCGAGGGGATGCTCTTCAAGTGGGGTTCGGGTACGGGTACGAACCTCTCGCCACTGCGTTCCTCCCTGGAATCGCTGTCGGGCGGCGGTGTGGCCTCGGGTCCCCTTTCCTTCATGAAGGGTTACGACGCCTTTGCAGGCGTCATTAAGTCGGGCGGCAAAACGCGGCGCGCCGCCAAGATGGTGATTCTGAACATCGACCATCCGGACGTTGTGGACTTTATCGAGTGCAAGGCCAAAGAGGAACGCAAGGCCTGGGCGCTGGTCGATGCGGGCTATGATGCCTCGCTTGACGGCGATGCCTACAGTTCTATTTTCTTCCAGAATGCCAACAACAGCGTGCGGGTGACGGACGAATTCATGCAGGCGGTGGTCGAAGACCGCGATTGGACGACGAAGACCATCACTGCCGGCGAGCCGGTGGAGACCTACCGCGCGCGGGAGCTGATGAACAAGATCGCCGCGGCGGCGTGGCAGTGCGGCGACCCCGGCATGCAGTTCGACACCACCATCAACCGCTGGCATCCCTGCAAGGCGACGGCTCCTATCAACGCCTCCAACCCTTGCAGTGAATACATGTTTCTGGACGATTCGGCGTGTAACCTCGCCTCGCTGAATCTGATGAAGTTCCTCACTCCCGACGGCAAGTTTGATGTCGAAGCCTTTCGCCACGCCGTCGACATCATCATTACGGCGCAGGAAATCCTGGTTGACAACGCCAGCTACCCGACGGAGAAGATCGCGCGAAACTCGCACGACTTCCGCCCCCTCGGCTTGGGGTACGCGAACCTGGGCGCGTTGCTCATGGCCAACGGCTTGCCCTACGACTCCGACGCCGGACGCGATTTTGCCGGCGCCATCACCGCCGTCATGCACGGCCAGGCCTACCTGACGTCAAGCCGCATTGCGGCAGAGTTGGGGTCGTTTGCCGGTTACGCTGTCAACCGAGATCCCTTTCTGGGCGTGATCTCCATGCACCGCAACGCCCTGCAAAACATCAATCCGCGGAACGTGCCCCAGCCATTGTGGGAAGGGGCGAAGAAGATCTGGGACGAGTGCCTGGCGAGCGGCATGAAGTACGGCTACCGCAACGGCCAGGTGACGGTGCTGGCGCCGACCGGCACGATCGGTTTCATGATGGACTGTGACACGACAGGCATCGAGCCTGATCTGGCGTTAGTGAAGTACAAGAAATTGGTAGGCGGCGGGCTTATTAAGATTGTTAACAATGTGGTCCCCTTGGCCCTCCTGAAGCTGGGTTACAACGAGCAGCAGGCCAGTGAAATCGTCAACTATATCGACCAGCATGGGACGATTGAAGGTGCACCGCATCTCAAGGAAGATCACTTACCGGTGTTCGATTGCTCTTTGAAGCCTGCCGGCGGAAAACGCTCCATCCACTACATGGGCCATGTGCGGATGATGGCGGCCGTGCAACCTTTTCTCTCCGGGGCCATCTCCAAGACCGTTAACTTGCCCGAGGAAGCGACAGAGAAAGATATCGTCAACGCCTACATCGAGGCGTGGCGCCTGGGCATCAAGGCCATCGCTATTTACCGCGACGGATCAAAGCGCACTCAGCCGCTCAACGCTGCCGGGACTCGGAGTTCGGGATCCGGGAATTCCGATTCGGGTCCGCAGCCCGACCTGGTCGAGAACGAACGATGCACTGAAAGGCTCAATCCGTTACCCGTTTCGGAGTCCGAGGCCCAAAACCCGAAACCCGAATCCCGAACCCCGAGCGCTGTCCGGCTAAAGCTCCCCGACGAGCGTCAGGCCATCACCCACAAGTTTTCGGTGGGCGGGCACGAAGGCTACCTGACGGTCGGGCTCTACAACAGTGGGTTACCTGGAGAAATCTTCATCACCATGGCGAAGGAAGGCTCCACCGTCTCCGGGCTGATGGATTCCTTCGCCACCGCAGTTTCCCTGGCCTTGCAGTACGGCGTGCCTCTCAAGGTGCTTTGCGACAAATTCAGCCACACGCGCTTTGAACCTAGCGGCTGGAGCAGTAACCAGGAGATCGGCTACGCAAAGTCGCTCATGGACTACATCTTTCGCTGGCTGGCACTGAAGTTCCTCCCGAGGGACGCGCAGCCGAAGGAGAATGTAAGCCTCGCCCCCCCTAATGGCGCCGAGGTAGCGGACGCCGCCCAGCTGGCGGCGAAGTTCTCCTCCGCCGCCAGCGAGCGAACGTCCGAGCACGCGGTGCGCACCGTCCAACCCCACCCTACTGGAGTCGTCCACGAAGACGATGCCCCTAGTTGCTCCGATTGCGGCGCCATCATGGTGCGCAACGGGTCGTGCTACCGCTGCATGAACTGCGGGAGCACCAGCGGGTGTTCGTAGAGGGGACAGTAGGCAGTAAGCAGAAGGTAGTAGGCAGTATGCTTACGACCAGCGGCGGTCGCTGACGTCTAGCGCAGCGGGTCAGGCGCCGGACTGGAGCATGGATTGCGGGGCCCGAGCGGCTTCTAGTAGCAAGTGAAGAAGGGAATGATCTTGCAGGAGAGAGTCACAAAGGTTGAGGAATTCTTTAGAAGGAAGGTACCACTGGGAACCCTCAATTTCCTCCGGGTGGAAGACGTCCCGCAGAACGGACGGGTCATCGGGAAAAGTCTACGGACCGAAGAACCCAGAGGGGGCGCCACGACCTTTGAATGCCGAAGACCACACTGATGCAGGCTCTTAGCTCTTACAACCCGGATCGACACTCTGTGATCGGGCCTGCCTTGCGCACTATCGAAAACAGGGAGCAAGGCTTCACTGTGGAGAGCCATTTCTCGGAAAGGGGCGTGTTCGCGCAATTTGTCTGGCCGGACTGGCCCGAACCGCTCTCTCGTGAAATTGCCGCGCGTGTTGAGCAATTCCACCATGACCACCGGGAGTTTCGGCTCGTCAAGGAAGGATCCAAGGATTGGACCGCGGTCTCCCGCGACTGGCGTACTGATCCGGAGTCGGTCGCGGTCATTGCTCAGTCCTTCTCCAGGCACTTCGGAGAGGACCGCGTAGCCTGGGTGGAGTCACAAAGGGACGCAAGGGGGAGAATCGGTGGGCAGTGCAAAATTGAGGGTCTTGGAGAAGTGCTGCTTCACCTGTTCTGGAGAGACTCCTCTGCGGTGCCCCTAGGAGTGCTCACGGACTCGGACACGGTAGCGTTTCAGCAGAGCGCCAACGAGGTGTTTCGCTGGGCACAACAGCGAATCAAGCCGATCTTGGACACCCTCCATGACAAGCTGAGCGAGTTGTACGGCGAGCGTTTCCGGGGTCTTTACGTCTTCGGGTCGTACGCTAGGCCTGATGCAGGCATCCGTTTGCCGGAGAGCTCCGACCTCGATGTTGCTTTGATCCTGTCGGACTTCGAAAACGTGTACAACGAGATCCAGCGCATCGGGGACGTGACCTACGACCTCGGGCTGGAGCACGGGCTGGGCATCTCCGTCGCTCCCATTCGCGAAGCTGACTACAGGGAAGGACGGACCAACTTCACCCGAGTTATCTCGGAGTATTCGATTCCGATCGAATGAACGAGGATGTTCGCGCCCACCTGCGGAGTGCTCACGAGAGACTCAAAGATGCCGAGGTGCTGCTCTCGCTGAGTCGACGCGGGCGCTGTTAACCGCACGTACTGGACAATGTTTGAGACTGCTCGTGCTATGCTCGCTTCTCGCGGGGTTAAGGTCGAAAGCCACGATGGCGCTATAATCAAGTTTGGCGAGTTGTTCGCGCGGACCGATGAGCTACCACGCGAGTTTGGCCGCATGCTAAACGACGCTTTTGAGCTTCGGAAAGATGCTGATTATGCGATTGACAGCCGAGCTGAAATACCCTGCGAAGTTGCGGAACAAGAACTCCGTAAGGCGAAGGAATTCTTAGCGATGGCGGAACAATTCCTGAAGGGGGCCGGAGGCGATTGTGAATAACCTGGGAGAAGCCAAGCGGCTTCCCATCGATGTTCGTGAAGCGTTGAAGGCCATCTGTACCACGGGCAAGGGCCGCTGCTGGCACTGCGATGCCAAGCTACCCAAGGCGCGACGCGCCATTCGCGAGGGTTGGGACGTACAGCGCATCGACGATTACCCAGTGGCCAGCATCATCCTGGTGTGTCCGGCCTGCCTGAGGCAGCATGCAGCAGCGGACAGCGACCGTAATATCGGCCGGAGGGCTGTCGATCCAGCCGTGGATCGGCGATCGCTCCACACCCGGCCAATCCTGGCGCCGGGAGAAACCTAGTTGCCCCCGCCTAATTGTTGACCATAAGCGCCAGGGGCTTCGGTCTGATCTCGCCAAGCTACTGCTCCCCAAATTTTGTTGTTGACAAGTAAGTAATCTATGATATACTTAATGCTTGGAGCCGATCCATGCAACGCGCGCACATCCAGGCTTATGAAAACGACCTACTTTGGGTTCCAACCTTTGCGCCGGCGTGGAGCGCAGGGCAGGGAAGCACCGCCTAAGCATACTCAAAATGAAGGGACATCCCACGATGTTACTGAAAATAAAGGATGACAGAAATGCCGATTGGGATATCCCAGAATGTTACTTAAAACAAAAGACTTAACAGTTTTCTCCGATTATCTCACTGGAAATAAACGGCTTGACTACACCCCTTCGAGTCGCGAATTTCGTTCATTTTTTGCCGCATGGATGTAGGGCCGACCCTCGGAGCGGCGTTGGCCGGGGCAAGTCGCGGTTCTACAACCGGAACCTCAAGGGCGAAGGCCTTGCCTGCTAGTAGACCGATTCCGAAATAACATGGCTATAGGGCTGGCGCAGACCTTTAGGTGTGCGATCCCGTATCACGCAAGCAACCAGCGCAGACCTAAGATCTGCGCCAGCCGGAGTGCATTGGGTCAACTCACAGAGCCGGGGACCGAACCTGAAGACTGCCCACCACCTGAGTCCATTCACCGTGGGGCCCACTCGCCGCGCGTCAGCCGCAAGAGGAGAGTTCGAGCGATGAGGTGGATAGGCGATCTCGTCGCCGACACCACAACGAAACCAGTTAATTCTCCTGTTGACTACCGAGCCAGCATATTCTAATAATCGCGTGAGATCGTTCGCAACGGAAAAGGCCTCCTGAAAAGGCAGACGCCGCGCGATGAACTTCGTAAACACGCCTGAGCCTGTAATCCTGACCATCGCTGGGTTCGATCCTTCCGCTGGGGCCGGGATCACTGCCGACCTGAAGACGTTCGCCGCCCACGGCTGCTACGGTGTCGCGGCCATCACGGCGATCACGGTCCAGAACACCCAAGGAGTTGATGATGTCCACCCGGTAGAGGCGCATGTGTTGAAGGAGTGCTTGCGGGCGCTGCTGGCGGACACCAGCGTCAAGGCTTTCAAGGTGGGCATGCTAGCGACGCGTGCCAACGCCGCCGCCATCCACGAGGTGCTAGAGGCAAACGCCTCGCTGCCGGCGGTGCTCGATCCTCTTGTCCGCTCGACCAGCGGGTATGACCTCATTGACCCCCAGGGCCTGGAATTCGTGCGTGACCATCTGCTGCGCCGGGCGACCGTCATCACACCCAACCTGCATGAGGCAACGGCTCTCACCGGCATGAACGTGCAGAGCCTGGAAGGGATGAAGGCTGCCGCTCAGAAACTGCTCGAGCTCGGGGCGCGCGCTGTGGTGGTGACGGGAGGCCATCTCGAACGCCCGATCGATGTGTTCACCGACGGTTCCGGCCTGCAAACTTTCTCCGGCGACCGGGTGAAGCCGGAAAACATCCACGGCGCCGGCTGCACTTTCTCCTCCGCCATCGCCGCCCACCTCGGACACGGCCGTCAGCTGGCCGAAGCGATTGTTCTGGCCAAGGCCTACGTTACCGAGGCCATTAAGAAGGCTTACCCCGTGGGCTCCGGCCGCGTGCCCTTGAATCATTTCTATCGCACCCAGGAAGCGTCGCGCATCGCCGCTCACCCGCCTGCGGTACTGGGACCAGTCCACTGAGAGAATAAGAGAATAAGTGAGGCCTGTTTTTATGAGAACCATGACCGCCAAAAACGACACAGCGGCACTCCGCAGCCGGGACTGGTTTGGCGGGAACGACCTCCAGGGACTCTCTAACCGGGCCTACTTGCGGGCTGAGGGTTTCACCTCGCAGGTCTTCGATAACAAGCCCGTAGTGGGCATCTGCAACTCGTGGAGCGAGCTGACCACCTGCAACGCCCATTTGCGACAGGTTGCCGAGGCCGTGAAGCGCGGTGTGTGGGCAGCCGGAGGTTTTCCCCTCGAGTTCCCCACCATCTCGTTGGGCGAGGTTCTGATGAAACCCACCACCATGCTCTATCGTAACCTCATGGCCATGGACGTAGAGGAATGCATCCGTGCCTATCCGCTCGATGCCGTCGTGCTGCTCTCCGGTTGCGACAAGACGACACCGGCAGAGTTGATGGGGGCGGCGAGCGCGGACGTACCTGCCATCATGGTGACCGGTGGGCCCATGCTGCGCGGCATGTATCGGGGTCAGACTCTGGGCTCCGGCACCGACTCGCGCAAATACTGGAGCGAAATGCGCGCCGGGCGACTGAGCGAAGAGGAGTGGTGCGAGATCGAAAGTTGCATTTCGCGCAGCGCCGGTCATTGCATGGTGATGGGTACAGCCTCAACTATGACCAGCCTGGCTGAAGCGTTGGGCATGACGCTGAGCGGTTGCGCCAACATTCCTGCTGCCGACTCACGCCGCCTGGCGGTGGCCGAGGAGAGTGGACGTCGCGCTGTGGCAATGGCTCTGGAGGGCCTTCGCCCCAGCCAGATCCTCACTCGCGAGGCGTTCGAGAACGCTATCCGGGTCAACATGGCCATCGGAGGCTCAACGAACGCCATCATCCATCTCGTGGCGATCGCCGGCCGATTGGGCATTGACTTACCGCTGGAAAAATTCGACGCGATTTCCCGCAGCACACCCTTTATCACAAACATCCGGCCGTCCGGCGATTTGCTGATGGAAGACATGTATTATGCGGGCGGCTTGCCTGCGGTTATCAAGGAGTTGGGTCCATTGCTACATCTTGACGCGCTGTCAGTGACAGGAAAGAGCCTCGGCGAAAACGTCGCCAGCGCGAGTTGCTTCAACCGTGAGGTCATCCGGCCGCTCGGCGCGCCACTGAAGCCGGAGGGCGGCACAGTGATCCTCACAGGCAACCTGGCGCCGCACGGCGCGGTGCTGAAGCAATCCGCCGCCTCGCCCCACCTGCTCAAGCACCAGGGCCGCGCCGTGGTGTTCGAGAACTACCAGGACATGCTGGCGCGGGTGGACGACCCGGGCTTGGACGTGGACGAGAACTCTGTGCTGGTGCTGAAGAGTGCTGGTCCCAAGGGCGCGCCGGGAATGCCGGAGTGGGGCGATATGCCCATCCCGGCCAAGCTGCTTAAGGCCGGCGTCCGCGACATGGTGCGCCTCAGCGATGCGCGCATGAGCGGCACGGCATTTGGCACCGTCGTGCTGCATGTTTCGCCGGAGTCGGCCGTGGGCGGACCGCTGGCAATTGTTCGGAACGGCGACAGGATTGAACTCGACGTTCCCGCCCGGCGCCTCGAGCTGTTGATCCCCGGACCGGAGATACAGAACCGCCTCGACGCATGGCGTCCGCCCCTTCCGCATTACAGGCGCGGCTATGGAAGAATGTATCTGGACAACGTGCTCCAGGCGCACGAGGGCTGTGACTTCGGTTTCTTGAGACCGGCTGCGGGAGCTTAAGGAGACTAGCACGCCAGTCTAAGTAGCAAAAAGGGAGGCGGCGCCAATCGCGCCAGCGCTTGCCGGCTCGGCGGCGTCCGGGAAGTTGTCGAGCGATGCAGTGTTGTTGATTACTAATATGCTAACTCTGAGTAGAGTATATAAACTAAACCTTGACGGCTGCAACCAAATCGTGGTATACGCTAGTCATGAAAACTACGAAATGTCCTAACTGCGGCTCCTCTCGGAGCGTACGTTCACCCAGCGGTCGCCACTTGATTTGTATGGACTGCCAATTTATTTTGGTGCGGCCCCGGAGCGCACGCCACACCAGGCGCGGAGCTGGTGTGCGGCCTGTTCGTCCCAACGACCAGCCAGTGGTTGAATCCGGAAGCTAGGGTTGTGTCCGTTCCCGCCGCATTGCTAGGCCTCTAACGAAAGGATAGGTGTCGCTCTGCGCGAGGGCCCTCTTGCGTTGCGCTTTTTGCCACAAGGTAAGTCGACCATCACTTGGCGCCATCCGCCTCATGGCGGCGCGCAGCACCTGGGCACGACGTTTGTGACCGTCCGATTCAGGAACCTTTGTGTGGCCGTCAGCATCCAAGACTGAACCCTAAGGAAGTGGGGCTATTCTCGCGGACATCTGATCGCGAAGTGAGGTTCCTTGGCGGCAGCCACGCCGTGCTGCCGCTCGGAGATGGGAAGGGCGGGGATTCGGGAAGGAACAGAACCATGAGGACTCGAGCGTT
>Ga0306925_10003957_pt1 | contig 13255 bp, 10 predicted proteins | sample flu12Cox44000176_FD_203755 | JGI IMG/M metagenome (GOLD analysis project Ga0306925, IMG submission 203755) | Lab enrichment of tropical soil microbial communities from Luquillo Experimental Forest, Puerto Rico - flux8day.12C.oxic.44.000.176 (v2)... | ecosystem: Environmental > Terrestrial >... | reverse complement strand
CCCCGCGGTCGACCAGCCGGCCATGCAACGTTTGCCGCAGGTGCTTCCCCAGGGGCTTGATCACCGCGGACGGCTTCTTGCCCTCGTGCGCCAGCACGATCGCCAGTGCGGCATCGAGCACCGCGTCGCCGGCTGGGGAAGGATCATAGACGGCGAGGCGCCACGGCTTGCCCGGACCCGCCTCGCCGGTGAGGTCAACCTTGCCCATCAGGGCCAGTTCGGCTAGGACCGCACCGCCCAGGCCAGCGTCAGCCCCGGCCTCCCGGACGGCCAGCCGGCCGGTGGTGTCGTCGGTGAGCAGGAGCAGGAGGTCCTCAGCAAGGAGCATTTCTGTCCTCCCTTCATCGCGATGGCGCCTCGGTGCGCAGCCAGCAGGACCATTTCGCGGGCTGCTGATAAGCACCGGGCCGGTCAGTCCCGGCCGTTGCTGCGTTCCACCTCGCGCCGGATGTCTTCTTCGGTGATGTCGTGCCGCCAGTAGACGTCCCACGCGTTCATCACCAGGCCGATGCCCCAGGCGCCGATGATGAACAGCGGCCAGAAGAACCCGTGATCGCTAGTCAGCGCCCAGATCACCGCAAGGAACGCGTTGACCAGCACGTAGATCAGAACATGAGCGTGGAAGTCGCGCCGTTTCTTGAGTTGCTGCATCGCCCGTTCGCGGGGCGCCTGCTCACGTGTGTCGGTAACCATGGCAGATCATCTCCCTAGGACCAGGATCCCGCCGCCGCCCAGGGCGCGTCAGGGACAGAAGGCCCCTGCGCCAGGCCACTGGTCCCTTACGCGCCGATCAGAAATGGGCGTTCTGCATCACTTGCCAATAGCGACCCATCGTGGAGCGATAACGCAGAGCCGGCGGGGAGGATGCCGGACAATCGAAGTAAGACCGATGACCGGGACCCGTTGCAGTTTGGTGCCGCGGTCAGCTACGTAGCGAGCGAGGCCCGGGAGGATCATAGACGCGTAACCCGGTGCCACCCGGCCATCGCCGCGACGGCGCCGGCCAGGAGGTGAGCAGCAATGAAGTGGCGCCCGATCGTCGTCGCTGGCCTGGCCGTCACCGCACTCGCGGTCCTGATCATCTGGCTTCAGCACGCGCGGCTTGCCGGCCACTGGCTTCAGGTCCACACCGGCACTGTCAACGAGCCCGGCCCCTATTACGGGTTCTGGTCTGGATTCGGCTCCGACCTTGAAGAGTTCGGCATTCTCGGCGCGATTGCCGCAGGCATCTACTCGCTGGTGAAGAAGTACAACTGTCACGAACCAGGCTGCTGGCGGATAGGCAACCACCCTGCGGCGGACGGCCAGTTCAACCTCTATTATCGCCACCACCCGGACTTCCAGGGCAGGAAGCCAACTCATGAGCTCATCGAACGGCTGCATCAGGACCATCTAGAGCGCCAGGCCGCCATCCACAGCAAGCTCCAGGAGATCCATCAGCACCTGACCGCCACGTCGGCCACCGCCGATGACCTGCCCGGCCCCAGCGCGGCCGCTCACCATGCCAAGGCGGCCGGTGACCGGCAGACCGGGTAGAGCGCGGGCCGCCGTCCCGTGACCAGCCCATCCGAGGCCTTGCCGCTGGGCCAGGTCGACGGCCGCGCGTAGCATCGCCTGTGAGGCCCGGGCTGGGTGGCCGAGATGGTCATGGAGGTGCCCATGGAAGATCTCCGATACAAGATGATCATGGCGCTGAACGCCGCCGACATCGGGAACCCCATCTGCGAGCAGGCAGCGCAGATCTGCGCCGAGATCGCCGAGCAGTACTGTGCGCAACTGCACGTCACCACCACCGCGCAGGTCGTCGCCGCGGGCCAGCGCGCCGGGAACGGGCCCGCGCCGCGCGTGCATGAGACCTCTTCCACCGGCTGACCCGCAGGAGCAGCGATGACCGACACGACCGGGCCGCTCGCGCCGACGGTCGACATCCGCCGCGCCGATGACCGGTTCAAGACCAGGTTGTCGTGGCTGGACTCCAAGCACTCCTTCTCGTTCTCCCGCCACTACGACCCGCTGAACACCCACCACGGCCTGCTGCTGGTCAACAACGACGACGTGGTCCGGCCGGGAACCGGATTCGAGACGCACCCGCACCAGGACATGGAGATCGTCACCTGGGTGCTTCAAGGCTCGCTGGTGCACCAGGACTCCACCGGGCATGCCGGCATCATCTATCCCGGCCTGGCCCAGCGGATGAGCGCCGGCACCGGGATCTTGCACTCGGAGAAGAACGACTCCTGGCGGCTGCAAGGGGATTCACCGCACACCGACCCGGTGCATTTCGTGCAGATGTGGGTCGTGCCCGACGAGGACGGCATCACTCCCGGCTACGAGCAGCTTGAGATCGACGACGAACTGCTGCGCGGCGGCCTGATCCCGGTCGCGTCCGGCATGACCAAGCACGACGGCGTGTCCGCCATCCGCATCAAGAACAGATATGCCGCCCTGCACGCGGCCCGGCTGAGGACCGGCGAGACGATCGAGCTGCCGGAGGCCCCGTTCCTCCATCTGTTCGTGCCGCGGGGAACCGTGACGCTGGAAGGCGCGGGCTCCCTGTCTGCGGGCGACGCGGTGCGGTTCACCGCCACCGGAGGGCAGAAGGTCACCGCCACTGAGCCCGCCGAGATCCTGGTCTGGGAGATGCACGCCACCATCGCCGGCTGGCAGTAGCGCCGTCCGCTGGACGGTGCGGGCGGCCGGTCTTTCGTTGCCGTCGGGGTCGTTGAAGGAGAAGAACGACCCGTAGCGGGTTCGGGACAGCCCGGCGTTAGGCGGGTCCGGCCTCGGTGAGGGCAGCCAGTTCGCGGGAGACGTCGTTGGCCTCGGCCGTCCCGATGCGCTGGAAGATCTCCAGGGCCTGCCGCAGGAAGGCCAGGGCCTGGGTGGCGTGGTCGGCGGCCAGGGCGCAGCGGCCCAGGCCGGCCAGGGCGTGCGCCTCGTCCCAGGAGCCGCCGATCTGGCGGGCCAGGTCCAGGGCCTGCCGGTGATACCCCTCGGCCTGCGCGAGGTCACCGGTGACCCGGTGCAGCGTCCCCGTTTCGTTGAGCGCCTCAGCCTCGCCGGCCCGGTGGCCGAGGTCGCGCAAGATGGCCAGCGCCTGCTCCAGGTCCCGGGCCGCGGCCCGGTACTCACCGGTTGCCCGCCGCACGATCCCCAGCTGGAGGAGGGCCCAGGCCTGGCCGAACCGGTCGCCGAGGTCGCGGGAGATGGCCAGGGCCTGCTCCAGGTCCCGGGCCGCGGCCCGGTACCCACCCGTCGCCCGCCGCACGGTCCCCAGGTAGAGGAGGGCCCAGGCCTGGCCGAACCGGTTGCCGAGGTCGCGGGAGATGGCCAGGGCCTGCTCCAGGTCCCGGGCCGCGGCCGGGTACTCACCGGTTGCCCGCCGCACGGCCCCCAGGTGGCGGAGGGCGTAGGCCTGGCCGAGCCGGTCGCCGAGGTCGTGGTAGATGGCCAGCGCCTGCTCCAGGATCTGGGCCGCGGCCCGGTACTCCCCCGTCAGCTGCCGCACGTTCCCGAGGTAGTTGAGGGCGTTGGCCTGGCCGAGCCGATCGCCGAGGTCGCGGTAGATGCCCAGCGCCTGCTCCAGGATCTGGGCCGCGGCCCGGTACTCCCCCGTCAGCTGCCGCACGTCCCCGAGGTAGTAGAGGGCGTAGGCCTGGCCGAGCCGGTCGCCGAGGTCGCGGTAGATGCTCAGCGCCTGCTCCAGGGCCTGGGCCGCGGCCGGGTAATCATCTGTCCCCCGCCGCACGGCCCCCAGATAGCGGAGGGCATTGGCCTGGCCGAGCCGGTCGCCGAGGTCGCGGTAGATGCTCAGCGCCCGCTCCAGGTCCCGGGCCGCGGCCCGGTACTCACCCATCAGCCACCGCACGTCCCCCAGGTCGTGCAGGGCGTTGGCGTGGCCGAGTTCGTCGCCAAGGTGCCGTGTGGCCCGGATCGCGGCGTAGTGGCGGGTGATGGCCTCGGCCCACGGGCCGTCGAGCCGCAGCAGCCCGGCCAGGCCGGCCGTCAGGGCGATGACCCGGGCGTGCTGACCGGTGGCGGTGGCGTGGTCAAGGCAGGCGAGCAGGCTGGCCCCCTCGGCGCGGGCCCAGGCCAGCGCCTGTTCCCGGCCACCCAGGCCGGGAACCGAGGCGGGGACCGCGCTTTGTGCGGCGGCCGGGCCGGGGCGGGTTTGGCGGGCGATGAGGGCGTCAGCGCGGGCGGCGGCGTGCTGGTAGTAATCCAGCAGCCGGGCGGTGGCTCGCTCCCGGTCCCCGTCCGTGTCCACGCGGCCGGCCAGGGCGCGGGCGTGCTCACGGATCAGGTCATGCATCCGGTACCGGCCCGGGGCGGGCTCGGTCAGCAAGTATTGGTCATACAGCGCCTCCAGGCCCTGGCGTGCGGCCGCCAGGCCAGTGCCGTCCAGGGCGGCGGCGGCGTAATCGTCGGCCTCGGGGCCCGGGTGCAGGCCCAGCCGCCGGAACAGGCGCTGCTGGTCCTCGCTGAGGTCCTCATAAGAAAGGTTGAACGCCGCGGCGACCGACAGATTCTCGGTCGCCATCAACTCGAGCCGGTCCACCGCCGCGGCCAGGTCGGCGGCCCGCCCGGCGGCCGACCAGGCCGGGTGGTGCCGCAGCTGGCGGGCCACCATCCCGATCGCGAGCGGCAGGTACCCGCACAGCCGGGTGATCTCGGCCACCCCCCGATCGCCCGCGCCCAGCCCCGGGCGGCCCGCCAGCCGGACCAGCAGCCCGGCCGCCTCCCCGGCCGGCAACGTATCCAGGCTGATCGCGGTCGCGTCGTCCAGCGCGGACAAGTGCCGCCGGCTAGTCACCAGCACCAGGCTGCCGCCGGTGCCGGGCAGCAGCGGGAGCACCTGCTCGCTGCCCACCGCATCATCGAGGATCAACAGCAGCTGCTGCCCAGCCAGCCGGTCGCGCCACAGCGCCACCCGCGCCTCCAGCCCCGGCGGGATCTGGGCCGGGGCCACCCCCGCGGTCAGCAGCAGACTGGCCAGCGCATCCTCCGGGGCCACCGGCCGCTGGCCCGGAGTGTGCCCGTGCAACGGCAAGAAGATCTGCCCGTCCGGGAACCGGCCCGCCAGCCGGTGCGCCGCGTGCACCGCGAACGCGGTCTTGCCCACCCCGGCCATCCCGCCGATCGCGTGGATGCCCACCACCCCGCCCGCACCAGCCGCGGCCTCCGCGAGCTGCTCCAGCTCCCGCGCCCGCCCGGTGAATGACGCGATATCCCGCGGCAGCGTCCGCGTCGCCGCTGCCACGCCGCCCGCCGCCGCCCGGCCCCGGGCGGCCGCCTCAAATCCAGCCCGGACCGGGCCGGCCAAGCCCAGCGCATCGGCCAGCAGCCGCACCGTCTCCTTCTGCGGGGTGGTCACCACCCCCCGCTCCAAATAGGCGACCGCCCGCACGCTCAGCGCCGCTGCCTCAGCCAGCTCCTCCTGCGTCAGCCGCGCCTCCCGGCGCAGGCTCCGCAGCAGGCTCCCGAAACCGGCCGGCGGCTCAGCCACAGCCCCACCTCCCGCCGCCGACGGCCAACAGCAACATTCTCCGCGCACCCGGGCTAACCCCGCCACCATCGGCCAGCACACCCCGGTCATCGCCCTATGCCAGCTTGGGGCCGTCCAGCAGCTGATAGTAATTGCGCGGCCGCGGCCCAGCCCCTGGAGCAGGCGCTGAGCATGCGGCCGGCCCTGGAGATCTTCCAGCGGATCGGCGCCGCCGTCACCCGTGAGCCGGCCGCCCCTACCGGGGCGGGCCGCCCGCACAACCCAGGCCATCGGCGCTCCCGGGCGCCGGTTCTTGCGGGTGGTCTTGCATGTTCAGCAAGCGGCAATGTTGCTTGGCTTGAAAGCAAGCCACCTAATGCGCCAGGCCCCTTTTCGCGGACCGGCGGCGGTTCCGCCCGGACGGAGCCCACTTGACCGATGACCGCCGCTGGCTCGCCTTGCAGAACCGGCGACAGCCGGCACCGCACACAGATGGAACGGAGAGGACTCCGTGGAGCTGCCCCACACGACCGAGCCGCGGCCACAGCCGGTCAACGACTCCAGCGGCTTGCCGGCCTTGCCGCGGCCCGGCCGGGCGGGTCTGACGGGCCGGCCCGGCGAATGCGACACGCTCGACCGGCTCATCGCCGCGGTCTGGGCCAGTGAAAGCCGGGCTTTGGTAGTGCGCGGTGATCCGGGCGTAGGCAAGACTGCGCTCCTGGATTACCTGGCGGGGCGGGCGTCGGGTTTGGGATGGCGGGTGGCGCGTGTGGTGGGCGTGCAGGCAGAGATGGAGCTTGCGTTCGCCGGATTGCATCAGCTGTCCGCGCCGGTGCTGGGAGGCGCCGAGCGGCTACCGGTGCCGCAGCGGGACGCGCTGCGGGTCGTGTCTGGCCTGGCCGCAGGGCCGCCGCCGGACCGTTTCTGCCTGGGGCTGGCCGTGCTAAGCATGCTGGCCAAGGTGGCCAGGGAACGCCCGCTGATCTGTCTGATCGACGACGAGCAGTGGCTGGACCGGGCCTCGGCACAGGTGCTGGGGTTCGCGGCGCGTCGCCTGGGCGCCGACCCGGTCGGCCTGGTGTTCGCTGCCCGCGAGCCGGGCGCGGAGCTGGCCGGCCTGTCTGAGCTGGAAGTCGGCGGACTGCGAGACGATGACGCGCGGATGCTGCTGGCTTCGGCGCTGCCCGGGCCGCTGGACGCGCGGGTCCGCGACCGGATCGTGGCCGAGACTCGAGGGAACCCGCTGGCGCTGCTGGAGCTGGCGCGCGGGGTGAGCCCGGCAGAGCTGGCGGGCGGGTTCGGGCTGCCGGGTGCTGTGTCGCTGACCGGCCGGATCGACGACAGCTTCGCCCGTCAGCTGGACGCACTGCCGGACCAGACTCGGCGGCTGGTGCAGTTGGCGGCGGCCGATCCGTCCGGCGACCGGTCGCTGGTGTGGCGGGCGGCCCGGCTGCTGGGCATCCCGGTCCAGGCGGGGGCGCCGGCGGTGGAGGCGGGGCTGGTGGAGTTCGGCGCTGGGGTGTGGTTCCGGCATCCGCTAGCCCGCTCGGCGGTCTACCGGTCGGCGTCATTCGCGGACAGACAGCAGTTGCACGCGGCACTGGCGCAGATGACCGACCCGATCGCGGATCCGGATCGCCGGGCCTGGCACCGGGCCCAGGCCGCGACCGGGCCGGATGAACAGGTCGCCGCCGAGCTGGAGCGGTCGGCCGGGCAGGCGCGGGCCCGCGGCGGCCTGGCCGCGACCGCGGCGTTCCTGGAGCGATCGGTGCTGCTGACCGCCGATCCGGCCCGGCATGCCGACCGGACCTTGGCCGCGGCGCGGGCGAGTATGCAGGCCGGCGCGTTCGGCAAGGCCCTGGAACTGCTGGCCGAGGCGGCGGCCGGGCCGATGGATGAGTTCGCCAGCGCCCGGGCGGAGTTGCTGCACGGGCAGATTACATTTGCGTCGTGTCTGGGCGGCGACGCGCTTGCGCTGCTGTTCAAGGCGGCCAAGCGGCTCGAGCCGCTCGACGCCGACCTGGCCCGGGAGGCCTACCTGAGCGCATGGATGGCGGCTCAGTTCGCCGGGCGGCTGGCCGCCGGCGGCGATCTGCTCGAGGTCTGCCGCGCCGTGCGGGCCGTCCCCCGGCCCGCACAGCCGCGGACAGTCGACCTGGTGCTGGACAGCCTGGTGCTGCTCGTGACGGATGGGCTAGCCGCCGCAGCGCCGGCGCTGCGGCGCGCGATGAGCGCCATCGCCGACGCGGACAGCACGGCGGAGGAAGCCCTCCGCTGGGGCTGGCCGGCCCAGGCGGCCGCCAGCGCGCTGTGGGACGACGACGCCCGGCGCGTGCTGCTCCTGCGCCAGGTTCGGCTCGCTCGTGAGGTCGGAGCGCTCGGCCAGCTGCCGATCATGCTCGACGCGCTAGGCACGGCCACCGCGGCCAGCGGAGACCTCGCGGCCGCCGCGGCCCTGACCGCCGAGGCTGGCGCGATCCGTAATGTGACCGGGGCCCGCGCCGCCCCGTGGACTGCGATGCTGCTCGCGGCGCTGCACGGCCGCCACGCCGAGGCCACCTCGCTGATCGAGGTCACCATCGCCGAGGCCGAAGCCGGCGGGCAAGGCCTCGCGGTGGCCTGCGCGCACTGGGTGGCCGCCATCCTCCACAACGGCGCCGGGCGTTACGAGCAGGCGCTGGCTGCGGCCCGGCAGGCCAGCCAGGACACCACCGCGCTGCCGATCTCGATGTGGGTACTGCCCGAGCTGGTCGAGGCCGCCGCGCGCGCAGGACACCCCGGGCTCGCCCGCGATGCGCTCACCCGGCTGGCCAAAATCACCCTGCCGTCCGGCACCGACGCCGCGCTCGGCATCCAAGCGCGCTGCCGGGCACTGCTCAGCCACGACGCCGGCGCCGAGGACCTGTACCGCGAGGCGATCGACCGGCTGGCCCGGACCGAGCTGCGTCCCGAGCTCGCCCGCGCCCACCTGCTGTACGGGGAATGGCTGCGCCGCCAGGGCCGGCGCCTCGATGCGCGCGATGAGCTGCGCACGGCCCACGACATGCTCACTGCGATCGGCATGGCGGCCTTCGCCGAGCGCGCGCGGCGGGAGCTGACCGCCACCGGCGAGACGGTACGCAAGCGCAGCGCCGGGACCCTCACCACGCTGACCACGCAGGAGGCCCTCATCGCCCGGCTGGCCCGCGACGGCCGCACCAACCCCGAGATCGGCACCCAGCTGTACCTGTCCGCGCGCACCGTCGAATGGCACTTGCGCAAGATCTTCACCAAGCTCGGCATCAGGTCCCGCCGCGACCTGCAGGCCGCGCTGGCGCAGGCCGCGTAGGACAGCGAGCCGACTTAGCTCGGTATCGCGTGCAGCGGCTAGAACGTCAGTTGGGTACGGTCAGGGCCGTCCCACAGAGGGCAACTCCGGGAGCTTGACACACTGCAGGCCCTTTCTGCGCCCATCGCAGACCCAGGGCCCGGCCAGGGTCCGGCCAGGCATGCGCCCAGGGGAGACGCCCAGGGATGTGACCGGCGCGGCGTGCCCGCCCGATACGCGACGGTGAGGCAATACCACTCGTGAAAGGGAGTCTCATGAACTCACCGTCTACCCCGGAAGGCCCCGGCTCGGTCTCCGGGGCGCCGCACCTCCCAGACGGGTTCACCGGCACGTTCACCAGCCAGTACATCGACACCGGCGGGCTGCGCCAGCACGTGGTCACCGGCGGCGAGGGCCCGCCGCTGCTGCTGGTGCACGGCTGGCCCCAGACCTGGTATGCCTGGCGCCTGGTGATGCCCGCGCTGGCCCGCGACTTCTCAGTCGTCGCGCCCGACCAGCGCGGGCGCGGGCTGTCCGGCAAACCCCAGGACGGGTACGACACCGCCACCCTCGCCGGCGATCTGGTCGCGCTGATGGACGCGCTCGGCCACCGGCGGTTCGCCGTGGCCGGCCACGACACCGGAATGTGGATCGGCTACGCCCTGGCCGCCGACCACCCCGGCCGGGTCGCCCGCCTGGCCGTCGCCGAGACCCCCCTGCCGGGCGTGTCCCCCTCGCCGCCCCTGTTCGCCAACGCACGCCTGAACAACGCGCTGTGGCACTTCGCCTTCAACCGGCTCGCCGAGGTCAACGACCAGCTCGTCACCGGACGGGAAGACATCTACTTCGGCTGGCAGTTCGCCACCAAGGCCGCCCGGCCACTGCCCGAGTACGCCGTCCGCTACTACATCGACACCCTCGCCGCCGACCCGGCCGCGCTGCACGCCAGCTTCGCGATCTACCGCGCGCTGAATGCGACCATCGCGCAGAACCAGCAGCGCACGAGCCGCCGGCTTCCGATGCCCGTGCTCGGCATCGGCGGCGGGCACAGCCTGAAGGAACAGGTCGCGGACACGATGAAGCTCGCCGCCGACGACGTGCAGACCCTGGTCATCCCCGACTGCGCCCACCACCCCGCCGAAGAAACGCCCGAGGAGACGCTCGCCGCACTGACCGCGTTCCTGGCCCCCTATCGCGACGCGCCGGCCGCGGCACACCACCCCGGCCCGTAGCCGGCCCCGGCCTAACCGCACACCCCCTGGGGCCAGGCCCGACCCGGACCACTCACCGCACGCGGGCCCACGCCCGCACGACTCGGGTCACGGGAACGCCCGTTCCTGTCCTGATCCGGGCACGCGCTCATCCACTGACCGGCACACAGCGCCGTGCGCAGGGCACGGCCGTGGCTCACGAAAGGGAACTGCTCATGTCCATCAAAACCAAGGTGCTCGCCGCCGCGGCGACGCTGAGCCTGGCCGGCGGCCTCGCCGCGGCGGGGACGCTGCCCGCGAACGCGGCCACCACGCAGTGCGGCACCGCCTGTGTGCAGATCTTCAACAAGGACTACCCCAGCTTCATCGAGAGCGTATTCCTGGGGATCCCGCTGGCCGGGGTGCCGACGATCGTGCACCGCGCCAGCAGGTTCGACCCGACCGGAGACTTCATCGTGCCCCAGAAGGGCCCGGTCTCGATGTTCTACGCAGAGGGGATGGTGTCCGCCGCGGTGAACGCCCACTACGCCACCGACATCGCTGTGCAGGTCGAGTACGCGCCGTACGGCCACCCCACCGGCCTGTGCTCGGCCGTGGCCACAACCGCCTATCAAGGTGAAGGGCTCAGCTTGCAGCCGTGCAGCACCCCGGACACCACCGTGTTCATCCTCGACTTCCCCGATGGGGCCGGAGGCTACTTCCCCATAGTCAACGCCTCGACCACCGACTTCACCCACCCGTTCACGATGACCATCCACGGTGACCCAGCCCACCAACTGTTCCCGCAGATCAGGCTCGAGCACATGATCGGCAATCCGGCGAACGTGCCCGACAACCAGCTGTGGGCGACCGTATTCGCCCCCGCACCCTAGCAAACCCCCGGTCATGCCAAGAGTGACCCAGCAGTGGCGGCCCCCCCGCGGGCGGCGCCCCCCCCCCACTAACCAAAAACGGGAAAGTGATCCTCATGAGCTCACCGTCCACCGCCCGGCAGCGGCCACTACTGCCTCGAGGAGGCTCCCGAGGAGGTGCTGGCCACGGTGACCGCATTCCTGGCCCCTTACCGGGACGGCCAATGCGGGTAATACGGCGGAACCCGGACGTCGTACTGCAGAGGGTCCCGGCGTCGAGGCACGTCCGTCTCAGGACCCGAGGGCCAGGAAGTGCTCGGCGTAGGGGGTGCCGGCGAGCTTCTCGGCCATCAGCCGGGAGAACAGCAGCAGCGTGCTCCGGGGCCGGTAGTTGCCCACGATGTGCTGCGCCTGCCCGGCGGCGTTGCGGGCGACCAAGGTGACGTTGCCGATCGGCTCGCCGCGGACCCCGGCGGTGTAGTCCTCGAGCCAGCCGTTGTCGCCGTAGAGGCCGGCGAAGTGGAACGCCTGGTAGTCATAGACCGTGCGGATGGCCACCACCACAGTCCGCACTGCCTCGGCGCCCTGCACGAAGCCGTCCATCGCCGAGCCCTCCAGGGTGACGTCGTTGGCCAGATTGTCCAGCCACGCCGGGTAGTAGTCGGCGAGGGCGGGATCGCCGCTGCTTTCCATATATGTCATACCGTGCCTCCCTCAGAACCCGGCAGCGGGCCGGCTGCTATGCGTGGACTTCCTCAGGGTCGCGCCCGCCGTGGTCTGTCGCGCCGGTGATGTCCCCTGGCTGTCACCCCTGGCCGGACCCTGGCCTGACCACTGGGTCTGCGATAGGGCGCAGATGGAGACCGCGACGTGCGGCGTGTCGGCGTAGTCCCATGCCGTAGGTGGTCTATGCCAGAAGCAGGACCAGCACGCCCAGCCAGACCCGCCGAGGAGGAGTGGGCTCATGCAGACAGCAGCCTCCGGCACCCGCCACCGCCGCATCGCGGCGCATCTTCCAGTGGAAGAAACAACACCGGAAGGGAAGACCAGAATCAGCTGCGCCGGCCCAGGCTGTGCGGCCTGGGATCCGCGGCCATGCCCGTCGCGGCGCGAGGCGCAATTCTGGTTCGACCGGCATATCTCCCAGCCGCTGACCCACCACCTGTAACGGTTCGTCTTCCCCTCGGCGAAACCGGCGGCGACGCCTTCTTCGGCTAGCTGGCGCCATGATCGCCAACGCTGGCCCGGCACCTGCAGCTATACGGTTCTCAGTGTCTGCCGCCCGGTGATCGAGGTGGGCCGGATCCGGAGCCAAAACGGATGCTGCACAGCGGTGACCCAGGGGTGAAGGCCACGGCATGTCAACCGCCGGACGTCGGCCTCGGCATCGACCACCTCCACACTGCCGGTCACCACCACGCTCCACCCAGACCGGGTCTGCTCGTTGTAATGGTCGGCCTCGAACGTAGCCAGATTCTGCCCTTCGGCCGCCGACAGCTTCGATCCGTGTGCGGTACGGAATGCCACGTATTGGCCATCGACAACATGGTTGACAGGCAGGATTACTAGCTCGCCGTCTGCGATGAAACCGACCCGGCCTACCGGTACCGAGGCCAGCAGCCGCAGGCACTCCTCAAACGGCAGTATCTCGAGTCCTGCGTGATCGGTGGGATACCCTCGCATCGCGCACCCCCTACCAGAAGCGCTACTCGTCCCGGCCTCACCGGGGCGGAGCCAGCAGGATTGTCACTCTCACGGTGGGCCGCCACGGCCGAATTCGCAGTGGCCGAAGGTCCCCCGGAAGCCGGGACGTTGGGCTCGCATTCCACTACCGACGCCCGGCGTCCACATCTGAGCGACGTCGCCTCCCCGCCCTGTACCCCGCCGGCGCAGCGCCTGATCGTGCAGGGCTACGCGGCGCCGCCGGCAGGGCTCAGCGACGAGGGCTGACCATCCGCGGCTGGCAGGCTGCCTGAGCATCTTGTTCCGCCGAATGAAGGTCCCCCGCTGCTGACGTCATGCCGGGCGGAGGCGTACGCCAAAGACATTTGTGGGGCCCACCCGGATGAAGTGCGCAGGTACGTTCTCGACCCACGGCTCGAGCCCGGCATCGATGTATGGCGCGCGCTCGGCCTCGGTATCCAGATGATGCGCCGCTCCCCGCGCCAGGACGATCCACCCCTCATGTGCTTGCGGATCGACGTCCTCGACCTCTACCGCCACCTGGTAGTCGGCGTACGCGATACCGGTCCGCAAGTCCTCGTCAAAGACGCGGTCCCACGTGCCCAAGACGATTGACTCTCCGTCCATCTTGTACATGACCGGCAGCGCGGTGGGTCCATACCGGCTGGTGAAGACCAGACGGCCTATCCCCCGATCGGCGAGCAGCGCGATGCACTCG
>Ga0306925_10003956_pt1 | contig 13256 bp, 10 predicted proteins | sample flu12Cox44000176_FD_203755 | JGI IMG/M metagenome (GOLD analysis project Ga0306925, IMG submission 203755) | Lab enrichment of tropical soil microbial communities from Luquillo Experimental Forest, Puerto Rico - flux8day.12C.oxic.44.000.176 (v2)... | ecosystem: Environmental > Terrestrial >... | reverse complement strand
GTCGTGTAGGCACCGAGCATCACCATTTCACCGTGCGCCATATTAATGATGCCCATCACGCCGAAGGTGATGGCAAGGCCGATTGCGGCCAACAGCAGTACCGATCCGAGCGAAAGGCCGTACCAGGCGTTCTGTAGCGCATTCCAAAGTGCGAGGTTGCCCTGGATTTTTGCACGGGCAGATGTCGCCGCCTGCTTCACTGCTGGGGGTAGATCGGAGGGCAGCCCGTCGATGAGACCGAGCGCGTCTTGGTCGCCGCGGTCGCGGATTACGGTGATTGCGGAAACCTTGTCTTCTTCGCTGGAATCCGTGGAGCTGAGGATGATTGCGGCACGCGCCTCGGTGAGCGCCTTCTTCACGCGCGGGTCGGTTTCCCTTTCCAGCGCCTTGTCGATGTTTGCCAAAGCGCTGGCGTCTCGCGATTTGAATACGGCCTGCGCGGCATCAAAGCGCCGGTTCGGTTCTTTCGCCAGCAACGTCAATGAACCGAGCGCGGCATCAAGCAGGCCGCGCACGCGGTTGTTCAGCCGGACGTTGTCGATATCGGAAGGAGGCGTCGCAACCGCTTCCCCTGTTGCGGCGTCGATCAGGTTGTCCGACTGATCCTTAATGAAAACTTTTTTGGCTTCGGCCGAATAGAGAAGGCGCTGATCCTTGAGCGCCTCCAGTAGTGGGCCTGTACGGGAATCGCCAGTCGAGGCGAGGGCGTCGATTGCGTCGGCGGTGTCGCCGAACGAGTCGGTGGTGAAGCCGGCGAGCGCGTCCTCATAGGCCCCGGCATTAGCGACGGTTGCCGCAGCGAACAGGAATCCGACGGCAAATACGAGCGCCACGATGCGTTCGTGGAAGCGATGCATGTCATTCCGCCCCGGCAGCACGTCAAGGAAGGAGACGGCGGTGATCCGCCGTCTCCGGTTTCGTCAACCGCAACTCACGACGGGTTGCTGCCGCATTTCTTGGTGACCTTGTTGTAGTTGCCGCATTTCAGAGTCACCCAATCGGCTTCCAGATCCTTCGAGCCGGGCAGGAAGTCAGACCACGCATCGCCCGGCACAAGTCCTTTGGTCTTCCACACGACGTCGAACTGGCCGTCGCCACGGACTTCACCGATGAACACTGGCTTGGTGATGTGATGGTTCGGCAGCATCTTGGAAACGCCGCCGGTGAGATTTGCCGCCTCGATGCCGGGCAGTGCGTCGATCACCTTGTCCGCCTCGGTCGACTTCGCTTTCTCGACAGCCTTGACCCACATGTTGAAGCCGATCACGTGGGCTTCCATCGGATCGTTGGTGACGCGCTTCGGATTTTTGGTGAACTCCTGCCACTTCTTGATGAACTCGGCGTTGGCTGGATTCTTGATCGACTCGAAGTAATTCCACGCCGCAAGGTGTCCGACCAATGGCTTTGTGTCGAGGCCCGCCAGTTCTTCTTCGCCGACCGAGAACGCGACCACCGGAATGTCGGTCGCCTTGACGCCCTGGTTGCCGAGCTCCTTGTAGAAGGGAACGTTGGCGTCACCGTTGATCGTCGACACGACCGCCGTTTTCTTGCCGGCCGATCCGAATTTCTTGATGTCGGCGACAATGGTTTGCCAGTCGGAATGACCGAACGGGGTGTAGTTGATCATGATGTCTTCGTCCTTGACGCCTTTCGCCTTCAGGTAGGCCTCAAGGATTTTGTTGGTCGTGCGCGGATAGACGTAGTCGGTGCCGGCCAGCACCCATCGTTTCACCGATCCGCCATCCTTGCTCATGAGGTAGTCGACGGCCGGGATGGCCTGCTGGTTCGGCGCGGCGCCGGTGTAGAAGACGTTTCGTTCCGATTCTTCACCCTCGTATTGCACGGGGTAAAACAGGATTGAGTCGAGTTCCTTGAACACCGGCAGCACCGACTTGCGTGATACCGAAGTCCAGCAACCGAACACGACCGCGACTTTGTTTTTCGAGATCAGTTCGCGTGCTTTCTCGGCGAACAGCGGCCAGTTCGAGGCCGGGTCGACGACGACGGCTTCGAGTTTTTTGCCGAGCACGCCGCCTTTCTTGTTCTGTTCATCAATCAGAAACAGCATCGTATCTTTCAACGTCGTTTCGCTGATGGCCATCGTTCCCGACAACGAGTGAAGAATGCCGATCTTGATCGTATCTTCAGCGGCTGCGGGGTAGGTGGCAGCGAAACCGAATGCCAGGCCCGCCGCGGCGGACAACCAGCGTTGGGCATGCGGTTTCGCAAAAACCGCCCTATTCATGTTGAGCATCGTTTTTCCCCTGTTTGACGTTCGCAAAGTCGGGCCCGTTCCCGCTTCGCAAGGCTCAAGTCGCAAGGTGCGTGCCAAACAGGCACCGGCGTAATCTGCTGAATCCGGCATGGCTTCTAGGGTTATCTGCGCTTGAAGCAGGGCGTCGCGTCGCGCGCTGCATATTAATTGGGCGGTCGCACATCAGACTTTGGGCAACTTGCCTCTTTCGCCGCCCCAGCGCCCGGTCGCGCGCGCTACTACCGAGCCACTACCAAGCCGCTGGCAGTCCCCGCCAAGTCCCCGCCCTGCCGATCGAATCCTGTTGACAGGCAATGTAATTTTTGTTGCATCGCAAAATAAGAAATGGTGCAATGCAAAAGCCGGGAATTCGAAGAGTCCGAACCATGGCTTCTGTGAAATTCTTGCGACGACAGGCCGAAAAGTGTGCCGGGTTGGCAAAGCGCACCCACGATGAGGACAGCCGGCAGAGGTGCGAACAGTTGCAGCGCACCTACACTTACCTTGCCGAAGTTGAAGAAGGGCAACGCGCCGATCCCGAACGTCGACCTACCGTCTGATTGTGCGCATCACGAGTGCCGCTGTACGTTCGCATCTTAACGACGCGAACGGGGCCGCCGTTGCCGTGTGCCGGCGAGAAGGCGAAAAGCCTGGCGAATTGCCGGTTCAGCTGGGCACGAAAGTCGAGCTGTATATCAACCTCAAGACCGCCAAAGCACTCGGAATTTGCGTGCCGCAATCATTACAAAATCGTGCCGACGAGGTTATCGAATAAGTTTGGCAATGTCCGCTATTGGCCCAAAGCGGACATGCGTTAGTGCGCTGCACATGTCCGCTTTCGGGGGTAAAGCGGACATCAAGCGTCTCGATGCTTTGCGCGCTTGAACTTAATGAGGACATACCCGGACCCGCTTTTCGCCTCGAACGCGGCGGGCCGGCCCTTCTTCGGGTTCGGCGCGTTGTCGCAGGTTGTCAGCGTGTCGCCGTCTACAGCATAGATTCCTTTCCACACCTTTCCCTTCAGAGCTCCTTTCGTTTGCTGGAAATCAATGGTCGCCGGTTTCGTGCTCGGGTTTATTTGGACGGTTCCTGCGTAGAGAGGCTTGTCATCCTTCGACCGGATATCGAAGCGATTGCCCTTAAAAGAGAGTCGATGCCCGACAAGGTCATCGGCGGTGTTGCCGTCCTGTTCCGCCTTTGTCGCGATCCAAGTTCCTTGCAACGTCGTCTCGGCTGCCGCAGCCGGCAGCGCGCAGGCCAGAACAAGCCCGGTCGAGACTATCAACCAGCACAACGTCGAGGTCCGCCGTTGCATGACCAGTTCTCCTGAGTGTTGCATCGCTCGACCCGGACTGTAGTTGTCTAGTCACGAGCGCTCAAGCCCACCTTCGCGTGCCCGGAGTAGCCGAGGCCAAATCTAGACGACAAGCTGCACTGAAAGAAATTCGAGATGACATGATGAAGGAAAATTGGAAAATGCGTTTAGCTTCGGCTGTTGTGTTCGATACTGGAGGGCAGACGGATCACAAACTCAGTTCCCGGCTCGAGTCGGTTGATTTCGAGGGTGCCGCCAAGCTGACCGACAGTTGAGGCGATGATCTTCATCCCCAGTGACGAAGTTGTCTCTATCTGAAAATTATCCGGAAGTCCTCGTCCATTATCAGAGAATCGTAGTTCGATACTATCGTCGTCCGCATGTTTCAAAATGACCTTTATGTGTCCCCGTACGCCATCCGAATAAGCATGTTTAAGCGCGTTTGTTATAAGTTCATGTGTCAACATGCCAAGAGCAATTGCGTGCGCACCTGAAAGCTGAACTGGCTCGGCCTCGACCTCAATGGAGAGTCTGCTACCTCCGACGTATGCAGTTTCACTTGTATTACAAATTGTGTTTAAGAATTCGCTGAATTCGACGTACTCCAATGTATGGGCCTGGTAAAGATGGCGATAAACAGTTCCCATCGCGATGATGCGGTCGCGTGCATTTGCAAGATGTTCTTTCGCCGCGGGATCTACGACATACCGCCTTTGTACGTCCAAGAGACTCGAAAGAATATTAAGGCTGTTCATCACACGATGTTGAAGCTCACGTAAAAGAAGGTCTTTTTGCTTAAGAAGCTCATTGATCCTATTTGACATTCGGGACAAGGCCGCACTTAGCTGCCTGAATTCGGCCGATAATCTTATTTTAGGAAACGGCGTCGCTATATCGCCTGCCTGCCGTTTGCCCGCACTCTTGATAAGCGCCCGGATCGGGCGATCGATCATAAGGTAAGCAGCCAACCAGACGCCAATCACAGCAAGTATTAGAGCGATCAAATTAAAGGCAATGCCCTGTACATTGATGATAGAGGCCCCCGTCAGGGCTGAATCGCGATCAATGGCAACTGCCGTAAATAGACCTTCCGACGCGTCATGTAGGGGAGCAAACCCGATTATCCCTGAACGACCATTTGGACCCTTGATATCCATCGTCCCGGCGGGTGCGTGCTCAATTTTAGGAAAGATCAATTTGGAAATTGCTTCAACATTCTCAAAGTCACTCGGTGGAATCGTAAGTACCAACGATCCCTCGCGATCCAGAACGATGAGCCGATGCTCCGATCGCCATGGATACGCTGCGAGAATTTCGGCCAATTTTTCCGGGTTCAATGTGAGGACGATTACTCCCCTTATCGAACCGTTAGCATCTTTATAAGGCATGGATAAATGAATTGACCTGGATCGCGTTACGCGACCTTGAGTGATTGTTCCAACGGTGAGCTTGCCGGTTTTCAGCGGCTCATAAAAATAAATGCGATCTCTAACGTCGAGTGTCGGCGGAATCGGAATGGTCGAACAGTGAAACTTACCGTCGGTATCGATGATCGCAGCTTCGCGATAAATCGGAATATCTGCAATTACCGATTTGAAATAGGAGGTGCATTCCTCTTCGTGACCGGGGATATTTGGATATTTGGCCATTGCCGTCATTAGTTGGCGGCTATTGTCAATTACCAGCCCGAAATCGGCAGATATAAACCGTGCCATCGAAAGTGCGGCAGTGTTTGCTTCGTCTTCAAGAAATATTTTCCAACGTGCAGCACTGTATGCTGAGAGCAGTAACGATGGCACCAAGGCGATCGCGACAAGCGCAGATAGCCGACGACGAAGACTCATTGAAATATCGTCCCCCCAAATCTCATCATACAGATAACTCAGCGTTCCCCTTCCGCGGTTGCGCGTTCACATTAGCGAGACGGACAACTCGATGGGGGTCTATTGCTCCTGCGTCCCCAGCATTTTGCGGGTCTCATGAAGTCATTCTGCCTGTCCACGATGTTTGACCGGCAACTCGTGAACCCCGCCGGGTTTCGGGGATCGAATAGCTCAAGCTGGTGTCTGCTTTTGGCCCATAGCGGACATTGACCATTGCACCGCACATGTCCGCTTTCGAGTGTAAAGCGGACATCGATTGATCGTGATACTGGTTGACCTATTGTCGGCCCAGCCCAACGGGCTTCAGGGAGATGGGCTACAACGCACGCAACGATGAAATTCGTGACAAACGTCACACGGATGCGTCATGACTGGGAAGCACAATGCGGGGGCTGGCGATCCCCCGCCATCACCAATTAATCAACTCGACGTACCAAGAACTGCGCTTGGGCTAGCTCAACGTAGTAATTCTCCGAGGCTCGCGGGAATGTCTGTTTTCGGCGTCCTAGGCAAGCATCGCTTATCGACTCGCCAAAACGGCGACAAGTTCCATCATCAACAAACTGTTCTAAACTGTCCTCGCGCCCGCCTTCGTTACGCGCCAGCGCACGAAACTGATCTCTCAGTAAAGTCCATTCATTGGTTTTCAGATCAACGGGCACATCCGTGTCTCCACACTAGTTTTGCGGCTTTGCAATGGGCCGCAAGCACTGATTCTTGCGCGTCTACTTCCAATCAACAGGAGCGTTGAGCGGGGCCAGCGGATTCAGATCAGGCGCCGGGTGGTGACTGACCAGATTGACCGCCCATGCGCCAAACAGAACGAAAGACGCCGTAACGGAGACGATGGCGGTACGGATCATGGCGGTGCTTCCGCTAATCTGGAAAACACAGCGGCATAATTTGTATTGGCTTGCTTCGATTTAGGCAGAGTATCGCCGATGCCTATGCCGACTAAAAACACCGCAATGATCGTCAGGGCGATTACGCCGTTCTGCGGGGGATGGGGACTAACTGCCCACAGTTGCTTGTCCAAAAGTTCCTGGTCGTGTCTGGTCACTTTAGAATCTCCTCTTGGCAGGAGATGACTTGCGATAAACGCGCGCCGCGTATTCAACGTTCCCTAAGGACAGGGTTGTTCCAAAGCAGGCCGTTCAAAAAATATTTCTGGTGCAAGACGAGCCGTGATTGCTGATTTGGTTACCTTTAAATGAAGAGGAAGCGGTTCCAGGTTTGAAAGAAAAAGGGCTGCCAGGGGGACTCTAGCAGCCCTTGGGGACGTGTCGGCCGTGCGGCCAACAGCTGCAAGCCAACGCGCATCCGGACAAAGCGTTCCCCGGTAAAATAAGGTTGGTCACGAACACGCGTGAACGACCTTCGGCTCATGCGTGGCCGCGCGGACGAGATGATCGAATGAGGCGGCGCGATGTCCGCTATTGGCCCAAAGCAGACATGGGCTGCTGCACCGCACATGTCTGCTTTCGGGGGTAAAGCGGACATCGATCCGAGAGACGACAACGTCCGCTAATGACCCAAAGCGGACATCCTGCCATGGCGCGAAAGCGGGGATTTGCCTAGGATTGACCACCGTCGTGAACCGTCGGGGCCGGCATGCAGCGACGCAGTGGAAGCGGACAGTCCGCGAAAGGTCAGGGCCAGAGTACGAGGCCCAAGGCTCGGAAAGCGCGTGCTGCAGGGGTGTCCACTGACCACTCAACAGAACAATTTGATCGTCTAAAACGTGAGCGTGACGGGGCGCGCGAGCAACTGGCGGCGATGGCCGACATTCTTCGCGTGATCCGTGCCTCGCCGACCGACGCACAGCCGGTATTCGAGACGATCGTGCGAAATGCAGTCTCTCTCTGTGGCGGTCTGTTTGCGAACGTGTTCACTTTCGATGGCGAGCTGTTGCATTACGTTGCTTCTCACAATGTAGGCCCAAGTTATGCGGATATGATTCGGGTGAACTACCCGATGCGACCGGACTCTTCTCAAGTCTCTGGAAGAGTTGTGCTCGCAAAATCTGTGGTTTGGCTTGAGGACGCACTCGCTGATCCGGATTACGACCAACGATACCCGCGAGCCATGGGCTGGCGGCGACTGTTGGGCGTGCCGATGCTGCACGAAGGCAATCCAATCGGCGCCATCACCGTTGGCTGGGCCGAATCTGGACCACCCACGAAGGTCCAGGAAGAATTGTTGAAAACCTTCGCCGATCAGGCCGTGATCGCAATTGAGAATGTGCGCTTGTTTGAGGCTGAGCAGAAGCGCAGGCGCGAGCTTTCCGAGTCACTGGAGCAGCAGACAGCAACGTCGGAGGTACTTAAAGTCATCTCAAGTTCGCCCAGCGAGCTGAAACCGGTGTTCGACGCAATCCTTGAGAACGCCACACGCATATGCGAGGCCAAGTTCGGCACGATGTGGCTACGCGAAGGAGATGCGTTTCGTGTCGTTGCGCTACACAATGCGCCGCCCGCATACGAAGAGCGAAGGCGAAATCGGTTAATTCATCTAGTCGATCTCCACCCAAAAAGCGCGTTCAGTCGCTTCCTCACAACGAGGCAGGTAACTCATATCGCTGACATTCGGATGGATCAGGGCTATCTCAACGACGCTCCGACTACCGTCGAGGTCGCTGACGCAGCCGGGGCTAGGACCGTTCTCATGGTGCCGATGTTGAAGGATAACGAGCTAGTCGGGAGTATCACCATCTACCGCCAGGAGGTGCGGCCATTCACCGACAAGCAAATTGAACTAGTCAAGAACTTCGCCGCTCAAGCCGTCATCGCCGTCGAGAACACGCGGCTGCTGAACGAGCTGCGCGAATCTCTCCAGCAACAGACGGCCACCGCCGACGTGCTCAAGGTAATCAGCCGCTCGACCTTCGATCTGCAGCCGGTGCTCAATACGTTGACCGAGTCGGCAGCGCGCCTCTGTGAGGCGCACGATTCGAGCATTTTCCTGCGTCAGGGCGAATCGCTCCGTCACAGAGCGCATCACGGCCCTATTCCGCAGGACTTGGCGGATTTGCCGATCGGACGCGGGTTCGTCAACGGTCGCGCCTTCGTCGATCGTGCACCGGTCCACGTTCACGATCTTCAGGTATCCGCCCATGAGTTCCCGGATGGCAGCAAGGCGGCGCTTCGTCTTGGCCACCGGACAGTTCTGGCCGTCCCTCTGCTAAGGGAAGATGAGGCCATCGGCACACTCCAGATCCGTCGTACCGAGGTGAAGCCATTCACAGACAAGCAGATGGAGTTAGTTCGGACATTCGCCGCGCAGGCCGTCATTGCCATCGAGAACGTGCGCCTGTTTGACGAAGTGCAGGCGCGCACACGCGAGCTTTCCGAGTCGCTGGAGCAGCAGACTGCCACGTCGAAGGTGCTTCAGGTCATCTCAAGTTCGCCCGGCGAGCTGGAGCCAGTCTTTGATGCCATGCTCGCGAATGCCACGCGCATTTGCGAAGCCAAGTTCGGTACGCTGTATCTTCGTGATGACGACGGCTTCCGCGCAGTTGCTGCTACTCGCGACGCGCCACCTGCATACGTTGAGGCACGCAAGCGCGAGCTACGACTTCAACCCCCGCAGGGCGGAGTGCTTGGCCGTGCTGCAGTCACGAAGCAGGTTGTGCACATCGCTGACATTACAAAGCTTCAGACCTACCTCGATGGCCATCCATGGTCCGTTGGTGCTGTTGAACTCGGCAAATTTCGGACTGCGCTTGGTGTGCCGATGCTGAAGGATGACGAGCTGATTGGTGTGATCACCATCATGCGCCAGGAGGTTCGCCCGTTCAGCGACAAACAAATCGACTTAGTCAAGAACTTCGCCGATCAGGCCGTCATCGCCATCGAGAATACGCGGCTGCTCAATGAACAGCGTGAATCACTTCAGCAGCAGACCGCCACCGCCGATGTGCTTAAGGCCATCAGCCGCTCGGCGTTCGATCTGAAATCGGTATTGGATGCATTAGTCGAAGCTGCCGCACGGCTGTGCGACGCTGATCAGGGTAATATTGCGCGCGAGCGGGACGGCGTGTTCGAACGTGTAGCAGAGTACGGGTTATCCCCTGCCTACACGGAGTATCTCCGAACTCAGCCGGTTATTCCGGAGCGTGGCACGGCAATGGGACGAGCCCTGCTTGAGGGTAAAGTCGTGCATATCTCCGACGTGCTGGCGGATTCCGAATACACTTTTGCTGAGGGGCAAAAGCTGAGTGGATTTCGTACCATCATCACCGTTCCGATGTTACGCGACGGAACGGTGATTGGCGTTTTGGGCCTGACCCGTCGCGAGGTACGGCCATTCACGGACAAGCAGATCGAGCTGGTCACGACCTTTGCCGACCAAGCCGCAATTGCAATCGAGAATGTGCGCTTGTTTGAAAGCGTGGAGGCCCGCACACGCGAACTGGCAAAGTCACTAGAGGAATTGCGCACCACGCAGGACCGCCTCGTGCAGACACAGAAGCTCGCTTTACTGGGACAACTGACTGCAGGCATTGCCCACGAGATCAAGAATCCGCTCAATTTCGTCAACAATTTTTCAGGTATCTCTGCCGAACTGATCGATGAATTGCAGGATACCCTGAAGGGCATATCGCTCGACGATAGAGCCCGAACTGAAATCAACGAACTGACCGATACGCTGAAGAACAATTTTGACAAAGTCGTGCATCATGGCAGGCGCGCGGACGCCATCGTCAAGAATATGCTGCAGCACTCGCGGGAAGGCTCGAGTGAGCATCGGGTGATTGAAATCAATGCGCTGGTTGAGGAAAGCCTCAATCTCGCATGGCACGGAGCGCGGGCCGAGACGCAGGGTTTTGAGATCAAGCTCAAGCAATCCTTTGATCCGTCTGCCGGTGGAGCAGACGTTTTCCCGCAGGACATCCGGCGGGCGCTCCTAAATATGATTTCAAACGGCTTCTATGCCGCGACCAAGCGCAGAGCGGAGACTGATGGTGGCGACTACGAGCCGACCCTCTCGGCCTCGACCAAAGATCTCGGCGATCGTTTTGAAATCACCATTCGCGACAACGGCACCGGCATCAAGCCGGACGTGAAAGAAAAGATGTTCAATCCGTTCTTCACGACCAAGCCGAGCGGAGAAGGCACCGGCCTTGGCCTCTCAATCAGCCACGACATTATTGTCAAGCAACACGGCGGCTCAATCGAGGTCGATACGCAGCCTGGCGAGTTCACCGAAATCACGGTCACCCTGCCGCGCGCTGCCTCTTTTATTTGACAGCGGCGGAATATCCGTGCTCGGCCCAAAGCGAGCATTCCATATGTCGCATTTGATGTCGCTTTCGGGGATAAAGCGGACATGAGCTTGTGCGCTGCACATGTCCGCTTTTGACCCAAAGCGGACATCGGACGAACCCAATACCGTCCCTCGACTCGCTCTTTCTGCGAAGGCGGCGGATAATTTGCCTGCACTGCCTTGGCTATTCGGGACGAGGCCGTGGTCGGAGACGACCGCTCTGACTTTGGCTTCTTGCAAAGGAAGCTGACGAGATCAGCAATGAAGTGGATGCGTCGGTTCTGCTTCGGCGGGATGCTGCTACTCGCCCTTGCCAATCATGTTAATGCTGCGGAGCCATATCGAGTGCTCTTGTTGCATTCCTTTGGTCCGCACTTTTCACCTTGGAATACAATTACACCGGCATTTCGCGAAGAGTTGAGAAAGCAGTCTACCCGTCCGATCGATCTGTACGAGGCCTCACTTCAGGGCGAGCGGACCGGCACTTCCCCGGCCCCAGAGGAAGGCCCCTTCATCGGGTATCTGAACGCTCTTTTGCCCGCGCGCGATCTCAAGCTCATTGTCGCAATGGGCGCACCGGCCACGCGCTTCGTCTTACGGAACCGAGCGCAACTATTTCCATCCACGCCCTTGCTAATTGCATCCTCCGATGTCCGCACGTTCAGCGATCTTACGCTCACTGCCAATGAGACCGCCTGCGCAACAACGTACGACCCGACAGTACAGATAGACGCCATTCTGAGGATACTTCCGGACACCACCGATATCGTCGTGGCCACTGGAGGCTCGGCGACGGAGAAGTTCTGGACTGACGAATTTCGGCAATCGTTTGAACGCTTCTCTCCGCGTGTGAGATTCCATTGGCTCACTGACCTATCGGCCGATGAGATGGTGAAGCTCGTTTCCGAACTGCCTCCTCGGTCCGTGATCTATTACCCGACAATTCGTGTGGATGCCCGCGGAGCCCCTCAAGAGGGAGATGCAATGCTCTTTCGGTTCATCGAATTGGGACGGGCGCCTATCTTTACGCATGTCGACAGCCATTTTGGGCAAGGCATCGTCGGCGGCCCGATGTTTTCTAGCCGTGAGATAGGCGAGAGTTGCGCAGAAGCCGCGGTACGAATTCTCAATGGAGAAACCCCTGGTAATATCAAGATGCCTCCGGTGGGATTGGCCAAACCCGTTTACGATTGGCGGCAACTTCAACGTTGGCACATCAGTGAATCTGTGCTGCCGCCGGGTAGCAGCGTACAGTTCCGCGAGCCGACACTGTGGGAGGAATATCGAATCCCAATCTTGGCAGTGATAGCGGCACTCCTGCTGCAGAGTGCGCTGATTGCTTGGCTCATCTCCGAACATCGACGACGACAAAAGGCCGAAGCGGATTCAATGCAGCGAGTGAATGAACTCGCCCGAATGAATCGGTTCGCCACTGCGGGCGAATTGTCGGCCTCGATTGCTCACGAAATCCGGCAGCCATTGGCTGCAATTTCTGTTTCCGGACAGGCGGGTCTCAGGTGGCTTCAACGAAAGGTTCCCGATCTCGACGAGACTCGCAAAGCACTAGAGGCTGTCATCAAGGAGAGCCATCATGCGGATGACGTCATCAAAAGCGTCCGGGCTATGTTCACCCGCCAGTCGACAGCCCGCAGGCCAGTTGATCTTAACCAACTCGTTCGGCAGGTTCTTGCGCTCACGGCAAGATCAATAAATTCAAATAATATATTGCTCCATAGGGATTTGGCGGAGGATGTGCCGCTGCTCGTCATGGCTGATCCGGTCCAGTTGCAGCAAGTCATTTTGAACTTGGTCATGAATGCTGTGGAAGCCATGAGCCACGCTGAGCCGGGAGGACGAGTCTTGCAGCTGCAGACCAAAGTGGATCACTCTGCTGGAACGGTTTCGCTAAGGGTTTTGGATTCTGGTCCCCCGGTCGATCCGGAGGTGGTGCAAAAAATGTTTCAGCCATTTTTCACCACGAAATCGAGCGGCATGGGAATGGGACTTTCAATTTGTAAAACAATTGTCGAAGCGCATGGGGGGCGGTTAACGGCGACCGCAAACAACCCTCATGGAATGGAATTTCAAATTATTTTGCCGCTTCACCAACACGAGAAGACAATTAGCCCTGAAATGGTTAGCGCAGGCGGATGACCTTGTTTCTGTAGCTACTACAGGATGCACCATCTTCGAGCATCAAATTCGTCGAGGGCGATGCTTTGTACTACGTAGTCGACGGCCGATTGTGTGTTGTCTGTTATCGGGTAGCCGACATACCGACGCCAAGAATGCCGTCGCAAGAGCAGCGATGCGCCAATTGCAGCGAACCAATCTGGGTGGCGAAGAAGTGGCCTGCCGACCCGGCTAAAATCTGTAGTCAGTGCACGGAATGCGACGTCCGCTTTCAGCGGTGAAGCGAACATGTCCTTTTGCACTGCATATGTCCGCTTTTGGCCCATAGCGGACATGGGTTAGTGCACTGCACATGTCCGCTTTCGGGTGTAAAGCGGACATGCCTCGTTGCACTGCATGAGTCCGC
>Ga0306925_10003952_pt1 | contig 13266 bp, 11 predicted proteins | sample flu12Cox44000176_FD_203755 | JGI IMG/M metagenome (GOLD analysis project Ga0306925, IMG submission 203755) | Lab enrichment of tropical soil microbial communities from Luquillo Experimental Forest, Puerto Rico - flux8day.12C.oxic.44.000.176 (v2)... | ecosystem: Environmental > Terrestrial >... | reverse complement strand
GAGCGCACCATCTGGAAGGCCAGCCCGATGGCGTGAGCCCCCGAGGCACAGGCGCTTGCGACGGAATAGGCGGGCCCCTTGAGGCCGAGGTCAAGGGAAACGTGGCTCGGGGCGGCATTGCCCATGAACCGGGGGATGGTCAACGGATGCAGCGTCAGTGCGTTTTCTCCGTACAACCTGTAATAGGCATCATCGAGCGTGTTGAGCCCGCCGGCACCGCTTCCGATGATGGTCGCGACCTGCGGCGCGAGCTCCTCGTCAATCTTGAGCCCCGCATCCTTCACGGCGTCGCGGGCCGCCGATACGGCAAATTGGGCAAACCGGTCCAAACTATTGGCCTGTTTGCGACCGAACTGGGCGTTGGCATCGTAAGCAAGGACCTGCGCCGCGAATGAAGTGGTCAATCGCTCGGTTGCGACTGCCTGGATGGGCCGGATGCCGGAGCGGCCTTCGACCAGGGCGGACCAGAACTCATCGATCACGCAGCCGACCGAAGAGACGATCCCGATGCCGGTGATGACCACGCGGTTCATGCGCAATCTTTTTTGTCGACCAGCTTCTGCATAGCTTCCGATTCAATAACACGGCGGCTGCACCGTGGCGACCGCGTGGGCGCTTGCGATTTCTGTTTTAATGCAAGGTTTCCTGAGGGTAGGATACAGCGCGACGTCACCCCGCCGGGGGTGACCGTCGGGACTAAATGACTTCAGCAGGCGCGGTAGTGGGTCCGGCCGTGAACGCTGTCGGCAACTCCAAATACTTCATTTCTGTAATTCTGCTTTTTTGAGGGGGCATCCGGTTCTCCGACCTTGCAAGGGGTTGCCTGCCCCTAGGAGAGCGGATTGGTACAGCTGATCCGCAAGCGCATTCGGATTCCACGAAAAAGCAAACTCGCCGGAGCGGACCAAAATGGGTTCTCGGAGCGTGCACGTGGCCGAAAAGACAATCGAGGGCGATCAGGCGAGACTCTTTTTTGCGACCAGCTTCTGCACCTCGTCTGCGATCTGACCGATAGTTTCAAAGGCAAGGGCTGCCGATTCATTGGCGTTGAAGCCGATGGCAATGCCGAATTTTTCCTCAAGTGCGAAAATAATCTCGATCACATCCAGGGACTCTATCCCAATGGCCTCAAGGCGCGACTCCGGGCTTAGCTGATCGAACGGGACAGAAATCTGCCGCGCAATGATGCGTTTTACGTCGTCGAGTACCTGCACGGCCACCTCCTGTGGTCGGGCCGTTCTCTCCGTGGATGGCCTCAGGCATTTAATTATTTCTGCGACAGCGCGGCAATAGGCTTTTTACCCTCTGATTGGGCGCAAGTTTCTGCTTTGATTGCAAGCCCCGTGACCGTATAAAATGGGCCGGTGTTCTGGTCAGGAGATAGTTGGTGACGACGGCTTACATCAACCGTATTGCGACCGCTGTTCCCGCGCACGACGTCCATCAGCCCTTCCTTCGCTTCGCCGAATCGCTGTTCCGCAAGGACAGCGGGACGTTATCCGTGTTCCAGCGCATGGCGCAGCGATCGGGCATCGAGCACCGGTATTCCTGCCTGCGCCTGACACCGGATTGGGAGACTGGTCCCACGCTGGACATGGACGCGCTCTACACCCGTTCGAGATTTGCCAACACCGCGGCGCGAATGCGCGTGTTCGAGCGGTGCGCCCCGGAGCTGGCGATGACGGCTGTCGAACGGCTGGGGATTCACAGCCAGCGCGAGCGAGTCACCCACCTGGTGATCACCTGCTGCACCGGATTTTCTGCGCCGGGCCTGGACCTTGAGATTGTCGAAAGGTGTCGGCTGCCGACCTCGACCGAACGCACCGTAGTCGGCTTCATGGGATGCGCTGCCGCGATCAACGCACTCAAGCTGGCGCGCCATATCGTGCGCTCGGAGCCGGTGGCACACGTCCTCGTCGTCAACCTGGAACTGTGTACACTGCATTTTCAGCAGACGATGAACCTGGCGCAGATGCTTTGCTTTCTGCTGTTTGCGGACGGCTGCTCCGCGTGCCTGGTCAGCGCGGAACCCAAAGGGATTGCGCTGGACAGCTTTCGCGCGGTCATGATTCCGGACAGCAGCGAGCTGATGAGCTGGAACATACGTGACCTCGGTTTCGACATGGTCCTGTCGGGAAAAGTGCCGCGCGCGATCCACGATGCCCTGCGCGCGGCTGCGGACGAAATACTCGATTGCATGCCGGTGGGCTCCATCGATCTGTGGGCGGTGCATCCCGGCGGTCATACCATTCTCGAGGCGGTCGAACGCGCGCTCGATCTGCCGCCGGCTGCGCTGCAGCCGTCGCGTGAGATCCTGCGCCGATACGGGAACATGTCCTCTGCGGCGGTGATGTTCGTCCTGCGCGAAATGATGCGCACGGCGGCTGCCGGGGCGCGGGGCTGCGCGATGTCCTTCGGCCCCGGCCTGATTGCGGAGACGATGCTGTTCCGCGCAGTCGGCAACAGCGCGCGGGATGCGTTCGACCACGCTGCCGACCGGATCGCCGCCCCGCTGGATGCGCCCTAACCGGGAATGTGCGCCCGCCCGGAAACGACGGTCGTTCCCGAGAGTATTCGTGGCTATGCGTTGACCGGGACCCGGTCCTGCCTGTGCGGCATCGCGACCGGGTCGGGGGCGTTTTGGCCCCAGTATGGATTCTCACCACGCCGGCGCAGCATGATGTGCATGTGGTAGTGGACCGCACATTTGAGCGCATAGATCCGCAGCACGATCGGATCGCGCCGACGCTTGATCGCGTTCCACATGCGCGCACGGTACACCCGCCCCAGCTCCTCGGGGGCTTGGCGCAACAGGCTCGCAAAAATGGCGCCAGCCTGAATGAGGAATATCGTGTTGGCCCACAGCTTGCGCAGGGCATGCCGCTCGAGACTCTGCTTGAGCGCCTGCTCCGCCTGGAGACCGCCGTCGAGATAGAGAGCATCGAGGCGATCGAAATACGCCGATGCCTCATAAAGGTCGCGGGAGAGGGCGAAGGAGCCCAGCTGCAGCTCCTCCCGGCTCATTTTGAGCGGAATCACGTTGGTGCCGTAGAGCGGTTCTTCCGCGAGGTCGAGCCGCCCTTCCTTCCTGAGCCGGTCGTGGAGGGGCGTGCGCGGGATTGCAACGAGCATGTTGATCAGGGGATTCACGATTCGAGCCTTGGCTATGAATTGCCGCTGGGCATCGAAAATACCGGCATCATCGTTGTCGAAGCCCAGGATCATGCCGCTCCACACCTCCAGCCCCGCCCTCTGGATGCGGTGAACCTTCTCCACCATCGAGCCGCCCTTGCGCAGATTCTGCAGCTTCTTGGTCTCGCGCAGGGATGCTTCATTGGGGCTCTCGATGCCCACGAACACGACGCTGACGTTGGCCGCAACCAGCATCCGCAGCATCTCGGGATCGTCCGCCAGATCGAGCGAAGTCTCCGCAAGAAACGACAACCGGTAGCCATTGCGCTCCTGCCAGTCGACGACGGCCCGCAGTACCTCCTTGATCGCCTTCTTGTTGCCGATGAGATTGTCATCGACCATGACGGCGTTCTGAACGCCGTGCGCGCGCAGGGCGTCGAGCTCGGCAATCACCTGGGGCCGGGTCTTGAAGCGAGGGCGGCGGCCGAAGTGGACAATGATGTCGCAGAACTCGCAGGTAAATGGACAGCCGCGGGAGAACTGCACGGTGCCGAACGCGTAACGGCGCATCTTGAGCAGCTCGTAGCGCGGCACCGGCACCCGGGACAGGTCGGTTTTTTCGCTTTGCTCGTAGCGGATCTGGTGACGGCCATCCTGCCATTCGGCAAGGAACTGGGGCCAGGTCTCCTCCGCCTCGCCGATGAAAGTGACGTCAGCAATGCCAGCAAAATAGTCCTCCCCGGAAGTTACCAGCGGGCCGCCGAGGACCACGAAGGCGCCGCGCCGCTTCAATTCCGCAACGATCTCCTTCATCCGCGTCCGCTGCACGAGCAATCCGGTGACGCCGACAATGTCGGCGCGCGCACAGCGCGCAAAGTCGATCGGCTCGACATTCTCGTCAATGAGCGTCACGCGATGCTGCGGCGGCGTGAGCGCCGCCAGCAGCGGTAGCGACGCAGGCGGCGAGACCGCCTTGGCCCGCAGGAACGGCAGGGCGTATTCCAGCCCGTACATCGAGACTTCGAAGCGCGGGGCGATGAGAACGATGTCTGCCACCCTGTTCTCCCGGGAAGGCGCGGTTCAGATTGCGCGCGGCTATTTCGGTCTCTGCTTGAGCGAGTCCGCCATGGCGGCTGCGGGCTCTGCCGTTGCGATGAGCACGTCGACCGTGAGGTTGGTCAGCCGCACCCATTCCTCCACTATCGTCCGTATATCAAATTATTGCCGGCCAAGGCGTTGTTTTGACGCACGGGGTCAGAATTGCTGCGCTTGGGTAGGCGACCGGCGGAACGTCGTTGCGGTGTGTCTTCTCGCCATTTCGCTGTCGGGCTTGCGACCTACAAGGCGATATTCAGGGCAGAATCACAGTGCGCAAGGAAGCCCTTATCGTGGCTCCTGGGCAAGATCAGCTGACCGGCAGGGCTGCGCGTCCTGGTGAAATTTCAGACGGGCTGGCCCGCCGGCCAAGGCGAGATGCCCCTCAGCCCGCAAGCGCGACCGCCCCACGGATGATGCTTTTCTTGGCGCCGGCAAGCGCAGCGCCGATCCTTCCAAGCCGTTCTACTCCAAGCTGCCCGCGCTCCAGCCGGATGAACATGTCGTCCACCGGCTCGAGGCGATTGACTGAGTCGTCCATCATGCGCGTGCACGCCAGACTGGCCAGCCGGTTGTTCGAAGCGATGCCGTGGACCTCAAGCATGATGGCCGTGGTGTAATTCAGTGCGCGCGTCAAAAGGTCCGGATCTATCTCATCGGCCTGCACGTCGACATTGCCAGAGACGATCGGCTGAATGAGATCGAACGCCAGCTGGAAGTTTTCCCGCGAGATCGAGGGAAGGACCAGCGCTTCCTGATCACGGATCTGGCGGTAAAAGCCTGCAACAGTCACCATGAATCGCGTGTAGGACTGGCGCAGGAAGCGCTCATGGAACCTCGCGGCGGCGTCTTCGGCGAGCTCGCCGCGAAGCGTCGAGCAGATCGTGGCGGCTGAGCTGACGGCGCCCAGAAACGCCAGGTGCACGCCGGTCGAGAACAGCGGATCGATAAAGCCTGCGGCGTCTCCGGCAAGACGGTAACCCGGACCGGCAAAGGCCGCAGCGAAATAGGAGTAATCGCGCCAGCTCCGGACATCGCCCTCCCGCGGCGTCCCGCAGATGAGAGAAGTCACGTCGGGGGACAATTCGAGCGTTCTCTCAAAATACTGCTCCGGTGATTGCCACTCCCTGCGCCGGTTCTTGTAGATGTCGCGGTGCACGACGACGCCGACGCTGAGGGTTCCGTCATGCAGCGGGATCGCCCACGTCCACCCCGATCCATCCGTCAACGCTTCCATGGAGAAGGCGCCGGGACGCTCGATGCCGCGGTAGTCCCGATACGGTCGCGCTCCACGAAAATAGCCGCCCACTGCGACATTCGCGAACGCAACTTCTTCGTGACGATTTTTGAAATACTTGGCCGAAAGCAGACCCGATTGCCCGGTGGCATCAACCAAGTAATCGAAAGCCACGCTCCCGGTCGATCCGTCGGCATTGCGCATGTCGGCCGAGACCGGGCGACCGCTTTCGAATTGCACGGAAGACACTGCCGTGCGCTCGCGCACGTCGGCCCCGCTTTCGCGCGCGTGATCGAGCATGATCGCGTCGAACTCCGATCGCAGCACCTGGTAGCTGTACTGATAGCGGGCGAGTCTCCCGAAATCGATATGACCCGCCGGCTGGTCCCGTTTCACCCGGAAATACGCGCCGCGCTTCTTGACGAAGCCATGGCGCTCGACGCGTTGAGCCGCGCCGGCGAACTCGAGCAGGGGGATCGCCGACGTGAGAAGGGATTCTCCGATATGGTAGCGGGGGAACTGATCTCTCTCACAGAGGATGACATCGAAACCCTCGCGAGCGAGCAACGCGGCGGTCATCGCGCCGGCGGGGCCGCCCCCGGCAACGAGCACTCGGGTTCGTTCGATCATCCGCCAACCCCCTCTTTGCACCACCGACGATCAGGGACGGCACCCTGGCCGGGACCTCAAGACCGTACCAGCCGTTTCTTTGCAGTGCAAAGCACGGGCAGCAACGACCATCACGTCGCCGCCATTAAGCTTCTCAGGGTTTGGGACGCGTCATCCCTGCACCCTCCAACCTGCGAGCGCGAAAGAGAGACCCACCGCCATCAATCCGAAACCGATACCAAATCGCCACAGTTTCGCGCCGGGAAGAAGCTTCTCGGCAGTCACGAGGATCGTTAGGGCCGCGACCCATCGCAAATCCATGACGGCTATTGCGAACAGGAGCGCCATGAGCGGCGCGCAACAGCCCATGCAGAACAAACCATGGCGCAGGCCCATAATGATGGCGCCGAGCGGTCCGTCGCGCCATTCGGACAGAATGAACGCGTCAGGCGACCGGCAATAGGCAAGACACATTTCCTTCAGAGGGCTGAATTGATAGAGGCCGGCGGCCAGAAAAAGGGCGGCCGATAGATACCAGGATGCCGATCGCATCATCAGGGAAAGCAGCCCGATGCTTTCCAGCAGCCATTGCGCGGCGGTCGCCAGCATCGCGAACGCGGTCCAGACAATGAGGTATCCGGCGAGAAACAGGACGGTCGGAACATAGGGTGCTTCGCGTTCCCGCCGCCGGCGATTGATGGTGGCGAACGCGGTCACCATCGGGCTCGTCCCCGGTACCATCATTGCGGCCATCATGACCGCCCACATGACGAGCACGAGCAGCGCGTCGAGCGGGCTCCACGATGGCGGCCCGTTCATCGGCATGTCCATGTCGCCCCCCATCGCCGTGCCCATCTCGTGCATCAGGTTTGCCTGGTGCGCTGTGTAGGCCCAGGCGAACAGGGTGAGGCCGACCAGCAGGGAGACAATGATGACCCGGTCGTATTTCGAAACGGAGCCGAACATTTGCGCCACCAGTGGGTGCTTTGAACATATCGAGCCAAATACCCTGACGGCTCCAGCGATTGAAGCAATTGTAAATCGTCGTGCAGGGGCCGTATTCTGGCGGGCAATCACGCCAACGGCGCACCCGAGCGTGGCATGTGCACGATCCCGCTAATCACACGTCGGTCATCGACCCGGTGCGCTCCACGCCGTCCCCGGGGCAAAAGGGGTTCAATCCGCCGCCATTCCTCATCGCTCAGCCAATAAAGCTGCTTCCTCATCAAGGCCTCCCTCGATTCGGAAGCCTTGAATCACATCTCACTCCGCGCTGGAAATCCTTATTGAGTACAGATCCTCTGGCATGTCCAGTGCAAGACATGAGGAGTACAAGGCATTAGGAGTCGGTCTCTGCCCCCGGCGCCACAGAACATCCCGGGCAACATCGGTCTCTGGACGCACCCCGTTTTGATCGGACAGAGCTCGACAAGGTATAGGTTATCAAAATGGTCCTGTCGCCCGCATCGAAAGGCCCGGGTGTTTGCGTCAGCACCGTCAGTATCGCCAGCACTGGCGATTTTCGCTGCCCGCAAGTACGGCCTGATCGCCCTGAGCAGCACCGACGATGCTGACGGTGCTGACGGAATTATCAGCGTTCCTGATCATCCTGATCATTCTGGTCCCGATCCGGCCTTCACGCGAGAACGTAATCTCGATGCCCAGGGTGCGGAGAAAGGTTTGCGCCCGTCGCAGTCGACTGGCAAGGGCCCGCGGATTTTTGGCCCATGCTGGGCCGCTCGAGATGTCGGCGCGAACAGTCTGCGCACACAAGTGCAAAAGGTCTGCCGCGCTCCCGGTCCACATAGCCTGGTCGATCATCATGGCGCGCACGCAATTGGCTATGGGGTCTGCTTCGATGATGGTCTCGATGGCGGCCCTGAGGTTTGAGGTGTAGGCGCGTGCGAAGGTGCCGGGTGGCCACAACGCCGATTCGCAAGCCGTTGCCCACAGCGCGAAGTCGGCCATGCGCGGCAGCCGGTCGCGGGGCACGCGACCCACGGCGCGTAGGCCATGCGCCACCGCGTCGAGCAGGGCACCGAAGATACGGGGCCGGGCGACTTCGAATTCGCGCCACAGCTCGTTCTCCGGACGGCGCTGCGCCTCGCTTATGGGCGCCAAGGTTAGAAAAATCGCCCGGTCGCCGAGATCGGGCCGGCTGATCACTTCCTCGATGCCGTTCAACAGGATTGGGCGCGCCGCTTTAAAGAACACCTCTTCATCATCGGTGTAGAGCCGCCGGACCGCGAAACTGCCACCGCTCGCCAGACGGCAGAATGCATCGGAGAGCCAAGGGGACAAACTTGACAGATTATCGAAAGCGAGCACATGGCCATTATTGGCGGCAATCATCAGCTCGCGTTCCTCGCGCGGCAGCGCTCTGACTGCGGCCACATTGGGATCGACCAGCGCTCTGAGGAGCTTTGAAAGAACTGTCTTCGCCGAACCCTGCTCGCCGGATATGGCGAGCAACGGATAGGGACCGCGTGATCGCAACGCGGCCAGGAGCCATGCCACGACCAACACAAAGTCGTTCTCGTTCGAAAGATTAAGGAACGATCGCAGGGCTTCGATTGATCCGCCGCGCTCCGGTACCGGAAGCGGCAACATACCGGGAGATCGACGGAATCGCACTGGCGGACATTCGAGCACTCGCCAGCCATCGGGTCCGATCTCAACCGCACGCCAGTGCTTATCGGCAAGGTCAACATAAAGGCAGTCGGCATGCGCATCGACGCGGATAGCGGCGGCGCGCTCGGGAGCATCAAATTGCGCGCGCGCCTCAAGCAGATCGAGCGCCGAGCCGATCGCCGCGGCGCTCGCCGCGGTCCCGGTCGCCTGGTAGTAGCAACGTCGCAGCCAGGTTCGGAAACGTTTGCTGCGAATGGGCCAAGTTTCTCGGTGGCCGTCCGTTATGAAATCGGCGGAGGCGACTCCACTGGCAGTGTGAAACAGCTCCTCACAGAGCATCATCTCCTTGAGCATATTGGCCATCTTTCGGCCCGCGCTCGGGGCGATCTTCGGATGTATCGGTACATCACGTGCTCGTGCGTGCTTGATGGGGGTCCAACACCTCGCGTGTCTTCGTCGCCTCCGGCTGCGTCATTGGCGCGAGTTCGCCATACCCCCGCGTCTGCTGCCAAAGCCTGAGCGCGACTGGAATCGGATCAATATTGAGCCTCCGCCACCATACGGCCTCGTCATCTGCGCGATGCAGCTCACGGTGGTGCACCCGGCAGAGCGGGACGATGAACTCGTCGCTCACGCGGCGTCCGAGTGCGCGCGGTTGTGTAAAGGTGAGGTGATGGGGGTCGGAGGGCACGCGGCCGCACACGAGGCACGCCTGTCGCAGCACGAATCTCCGATGGTCCTTGTCCCGCAGGCGGACCGTTTTTCCCAACGCCAGGACTGAACTGGTAGCAGACCGCTTCCGGCCCACGGTCCCAGCCTTCCGGTTGGCTTGGTTGGGCGTGCCGCCGGCCGATAGTTCGGCTTGGGCCGGGGTAGCGTGAGGGGGGCTATCAGCAGCCGATTCATGCGACGTTCCAGTGGCACTTAGCTGTTGGTCGATCTCTGAGAGCCTCGTCTGGAACCGCTCCTCGACAATTTTTGCATCTGCCGCTGTCAGCGTGTTCTTGGCAGGCAGACTCCGATGCGCCCAGGCAGTCGTCTCTTCCGCCGAATTTATGGTTGCTATTTGCTCGATTAGGCTTTCGCGTAGGCTTGCCGATAGCTGTTCTCCGAGCACGGACCTCGCTGCTGAACGTCGCCGAAGCTCCTCACTACCCTCCGCTGTTCGTCGCGTTGCTGCAGCTTGCTCGTTCGATTGACTGCGATGGTCCCATGGTCGCGGGAGATCCGGCGCGGGATTGGGCGCGGCGCCAAGGTCTGGCGCATCAAGGTCGTCTTCTCCGGCAATGCCGACCAGCGCGAAAAGGGCATACCGACGCGCATAGGTAAGGGCTGCTCCCACACGTTGCGCCGAGGCAATATCGGCGATCTGGCAGACCGGCCAATCCGACGAGATCCATTCCCCCGACGAATGCGCAAGCACGGTCGTCAGGCGGAGAAGGCCAGCTTCCATATCGATGCCCGTGGCCTGGATTGTTGCGATCTCATGCCGACCAAGATTTTGCCGGATGATGTCCAACCCGCTCGAGAGCGGGGCATATCGGAACGTCCGGCCCGCCTCGCGCGGAAAGGGGGACCGGATGGTGGCAACGAGAGACTTCTCTGGGTTGGTTAGCTCCACCTGGGCCTTGGCAAGCGCGGCCGCGAGGGTCGCGATTGTATCACTGGAGCGATGCATGGCTGGCGCCCTCCATGCTCAGGAGATCAGAGCTCACAGCACCAGATTTTGAGCGCTTGGCCCGGATCCCGTGCCCGATCGCCTCTTTGGCGTCCTCGGGTATCAGCCCTTTGAGCGCTGCCTTGGCCTTCTCGTGCTCGAGGTGGGCGTCTCGGGTCCGGCAAAAAACGCTGGAGAATTCCGCCCAGGCATTGGACGAGCTCATGTCCACGATCCGCATCGCGGCAATGCGGCCGCGCGGCGGTTCGACGCCGAAGAGGTGAGGGGGCTCGGCGCTCTCCACGCAACGCCAGAATTTCTTTTCCGCAATCAACAGGAGGTGCTGGTAAAGGGAATCTGCGAAAATTTTGATCTCGACCCATTTGCCGCCTCCGGTGATGATCGAGAGCACCGCCTCGCGGGCGTTGGCGACCCACATGTTGTGCTGAACCTGCGCCATGTGCTTTTCGGCGGCTGCCTCCTCGGAGAACGTCCAGGGCAGCATGAATTTCGCCTCGAACACCGCGCCACTGCCGTCCACGACGCCATCGAGCGTAGCGGCCATCCAGCGGATCACCGGGTGACGAATCCAGCTCTGGACATTCTTGATGGCCTGCCCGGTCGTTCGCTCGAACCAGCGCCGGTTGAGCGGCTCTGTGGCCACCCCTAGTTGGACCAGCAGGTTGTCTGAGTAATTGGGCGGCTCCGCCTCTCCCCGCTTCTCCTGCCAGAGGCGGACAAGGGCGACTTCGTCGGAGCCCATGATGATCCGGGCATCGGATCCGCCGATGAAGGATCGGCGGTTACCCACATTCGGGTAAACCGGTGCGCTAGTGAATGGGAGGGTCATGATGCCCTCCAATTCGCGTGTAACCCGCAGAATAGCTGGTCGAGGTACTCGCGATCGAGGGTGCTACCGGGAATTTTCTCCGCAATGTCGGCGAAGATCGCAGTGAGATAGACGTGCAGCGCTGCGAACAGTTTTTGCAGGTGGTTAGCGTGGCGTAGGAGGGCCTCGCAATCGGTGTCGGGGTCGGAAGGAATCGAGCGCGGGGCATTCTCGGCCAGGGCGGCGACAAACTCAGTGTGTGCCGCTCGCACCCGGTTTGCGGACTGCAGCGGCCGTCCGCGAGACAGCAGCTCGCGAATTGCCGTATTAATGCTCTCAGCCTGAGCCATGGAATCATCCTCCTTGGCTTGGGTTAGGGCCGGTGGCGAGTTTGCCGCTTGCCATCGGCCTGCCCCCTCTATAGCGCCTCATACCATTTAATGTCAATACAAGTGTTCCAAGTATGCCACAATGAAAACTCGTCGTCCTCGTGGCCGTCCCCCGAATCGCACCCACGATCGTCCTTTTCAAATGCGGGTCTCTGAGGAGTTTTTGCGAATGGTAGACGACTGGCGCCGCACTCAACTCGACCTTCCGTCCCGTGCCGAAGCCATCAGGCGACTCGTTGAATTGGCGACCAAAGGCAGTAAGAAGCCAAATGCGGATCGCTGACCACAAACCGCCATCGCTCGGCCGTTCGAGGCGGCAGAGATCGAGTTTACGAACGGGGATCAACGTGGAGTGCGATTACGGCAGATCCGACGAAAGAAGTGAGATTCCGCCACCGTGGATAAGTGCTGGTGGCTATCGCCGGATGCGCGCCCCGCGGCTTTCGCCTGGGCGCGACGGACGCACGAGCGTTTGGCATGTACCTTATGCCGCTAACGGACCTGTCCGCCCGCTACGCCCTAGAAGCCGCGCGCGTGATGCTTATTGATGAGCACGGCGGCGCTGGCGCGGATGTGCGGCTGCGCAAGCCGCAACGAAAAAGGGCCTAGCGCTGGTCAGGCGCGCTGAGGTGATGACGTTCGCAGTTCGAAGTGCCGAACTCTCCGTGAATGACCTCCACACTGGGGAATTATGAACGAAAACGCTGGGGGTCACTCTACTTCGGCCGCCTCAGAAAAACGCACCAGCGGCCATTTGTGAGCCTCGTTTTTTGGCCTCTCCACGCCCTTACGGGGCTCACTCATAAGCGTTCGACATTGTGACCCTCAGATTCGACCCCAATTGGGTCAACCTTTCGACCAAAATGGCGATGATCAGTAGGCCTTGAAGTGGCAGATCGCAGCCGAACATCTATTCCGGTTTTCCAGATAGCGAGCTTCAACTTTGCTCTTCTCCGTATACGGCATGTTGAGGAGAGGCCTCGGCAACAAAGCCCACCATAAACCCGTAACCGCGCACTCGGCCCGCGCAGCATCGCTCAATGCTTTCGGCGGCTTTCTCGTCGAAGTCAGATTATGGCGTCAAGCCGCGCAAACCATTTGGATCCCGGATGCGATGATGACCTCCAAACTGGAAATTATGAACGTACACGCCGGGGTCTCCCGGTGCCATCCCGTCAGAGCGCTCTGCCGGAATTACGCGCGAGTGCGAACGACTCAATACTGGATCCCGCTGTGGATCGAAGCAGCGGGAAACGATATGCTGCCTTTTAGTGGGTTGATGAAGGCCGCAAGATCGTGATTGTCGAGAGTTCTTTTGGTCGTCGCCGGACCCAGAGCAGTGAAGATGGTGCATGTCTCTCGAAATTTCGGATTGTGAGCAGGTTAAATGTCGCCGGGCGCGACCTCGACCTTATGCGATACGTGTAGCTTTGCGCCGATGATCCCAGATCGCCCAACGAACTTTGATCAGTCTCATGTCAGATTTATCTCTGATGCACGGCGTTCACGGCGGACATTTTGCAAAACAAACCCACCGGAATTTTGGGTTGGATCCTGTGGATGTAGATGTTTATAGATTGACGATTCGACACTAATTTGCGTCAGTATGACTCGGCATTTGTAGAAATGGAGTTTGCGATGTCCGTTCCTAAAAAAAAGCATCATCCAGCGCTCAAGCACGGGCTCT
>Ga0306925_10003948_pt1 | contig 13269 bp, 10 predicted proteins | sample flu12Cox44000176_FD_203755 | JGI IMG/M metagenome (GOLD analysis project Ga0306925, IMG submission 203755) | Lab enrichment of tropical soil microbial communities from Luquillo Experimental Forest, Puerto Rico - flux8day.12C.oxic.44.000.176 (v2)... | ecosystem: Environmental > Terrestrial >... | reverse complement strand
TTCACGTTCGATTAGCCCGTAGCGCAGGGGGAGAAAGATGACCAGGGGAAAGTCCCGTCCGACCGTCAGCCATGACCGGGACAACCATCCACCTTCTGACGCGACGGGGCCGCAAGACAAACAGCAGATCCGGTTTACGACGATTCTCACGGCGTTGCAGCAGAGCGGACGCGTCTCGGTAGATTCCTTGAGCGAACAACTCGGCGTATCGGTAGTCACCATCCGTCGCGATCTAGATGCTTTAGAACAAAAAGGGCTGCTGCAACGGACTCATGGGGGTGCAGCATCGATCGAGCCTCTTTTCTATGAGCCCTTCCGCAGGGATCAGTCGTTCATGGCGCAGGTCGAGCGCGCTGCGGAAGAGAAGCGCCGCATCGGCCGTGCCGCCGCAGCGTTAATCACGCCCGGCGAGACCATCGCATTGACCCCGGGGACCACCACCACCGAGGTAATCCGAGGATTGCCGATGAACTACAACATCACGGTGGTGACGAACACGGTCAACGTGGCCATGGAACTCTCCAAGAGAAAGGACGTGTATGTATTCGTAACCGGCGGCCACCTCCATGGCGAATGGTTTTCCTTGGTAGGATCCGCCGCGCTGAAGTCTTTGGAAAATATGCTCATCAACACGATGTTTATCGGCGCGGATGGCATAGACGCAAAATGGGGAGCCAGCTGTTTCAACGCCGATGAAGCGGAGCTTAACTCGACCATGATGAATCTGGCGCGTCGTCGCGTGGCTGTGGTCGACAGCGGGAAACTTGGAATCATTGCGAATTGGCGCATTTGCAGCGTCACGGAACTCAACATCCTTGTCACTGATACGAAGGCATCTGACAGCGAGATCGAGCCGTTCCAGAAGCTGGGGATCGAAGTGATGCGCGTCTGAATTCAGATTTTCTCTTTGCGCGCTCCGTCTTTCGTCACGGTGTAAAGGCGTCCCTGGTAGCGTAGACCTTCCAGGCGGGCATCCGGATCAAATTGGGCGATTCGTGAATCGACACGCAGGCCATCGCCCAGCGACAGATTCACGCCGAAGATCGAGTCAATCACGAGATCGCTGAATGCGCCTGCCGCAATGCAGCTCCAGTCCTCGATATAGGGCGCGTCTTCCGATGCCTTGCGAGCTCCGCCGTTCACCGGAGAAAACACGTCCTCGACAAAATGACCTTGACCGATCGGCCCTTGATTGCCTGCTTTGGCCACCTCCCTCAACCACGCGACAACCTTGTCGGAGCGCTCAATTTTGTACAGACCTTTGGCGGTCATGGCAGGCCAGGCGCCGTACGCTCCCAGGCAGCTGTGGTCGGGGCGAATATTCCAAGTCGCATCGGCATCGCTTTGCGAAAGCGCGCGCATCCATTTTTCTGAGTGCAGCTCCCGCCAGAAGAAATCGGCCATTTGCTGCTTCTGTCTGGGCGAGAGATCCTCCGCCATGCTGTCGATGACCGCCAGGAAGTCGTAGCAATGGCGAACCTCGTTGAAGGATCCATCCGGCTGCCGACACCGCCAATAGCCCTGCCCGTCTACATACAATTCATGATTTACGCGTTCGGCCAAGGTTTGCGCTTCGGCGCGCAGGACACGGGCTCGTCCCAGATCCCCGTGATGTTCGCGCAGGTCGGCTACAGCCCGCATGGCTTGAACGTTGTTGGCATTCATCCCGGCGACTTCGTGCAGGTAAGTACTCACCACTTCCAGCAGGTTCTCGATTTTGCCGTAGTCGGCGAGACCGTGACCGGAATGATCCAGCTTCTTCCAGTAGAGAGCGTGATCTTCGAGACGCTCGAGGATGGTTTGATTCTCAATCTTGCTGTCGAGCCAGGCGAAATCGCTCGTAACGCAGAGGTATCTCCAGGCACATTGCACGATAGCCGTATCGTTGACCGCGTACCATGGGCCGACCCCCTGACCACTGATGTAGTCGCTGGAGTGGTGCTCGTGCATCGGAAGTCCCAGCCATACTTCAACCAGTTTGCGCAGCGGAACAGGATCGAGCAGGGCCAGCGAAAGCGAGGTCAGCGACGTATCCCAGGGAAAGCTGAGCGTCGGAAGCACGTGACCGCTGAGGGTCAGATAAGTCGGCCCGTATACCGAATCGGGAGATACGCGTCGAGCGAATAGAAGGTTGGCAAAGCCATTGTGATAGAGCTTCCAGAGCGACTCATCTTTCGTTAGCAGTCGCGGGAGATTCCCACTGAACTCGTCGTTTCCGGGTGTGAAAGCAGCTTGCACGAGGCTTTGAAAGGATCTCTCACTCTGTTGTTCGACCTCGTGAAAATTGCTCTGGAGTTTTTGGTATAGGCCGAGGGCTCTGTGCGGATCGTCGGCGAGTGTCGCCACAAAATTCAGCTGCAGCGACTCATTCGGCCCGGTCTCCAGATCGAAGACCAGCAACCGTTTCTGCTCAATGCGGTCCGGAGCACGGTGAAAGCCCTGGACTGCCACGGCCGTGGAATGTTGCGCCTGAAAGATCACACAGCGGCGCTGCTCATCCCAACTCATCTGGTTATCCGCTTCGCCGGGAGAATCGACGAACCACGGCTGTGTCTTCTTCGCGACCGAGCCACGGAGATCGAAGCTCAGCATGAACCGGCGTGGAGAACGGCTCGTATTCTGAACTTTGATTGTTTGCATTACGGCGCGCTGTTTACTTGGCAGAAACATCCGCGTCGTGAATTGGAGCCCCTCGACGGCCTGGTTACGAACCACGCAGTGGGGGAACCATTGATACTCGACTGTGCCATCTGGAGGAGCCGCGATTGCGACGAACCGCCCATCCAGGAACATCTCGCAGGTCAGGAGATAGCCGGGACTCCATTCCATCGCTGGCCGTCCACAGCAAGCATACGGAGGAAAGCAGATCGCAGTGATCGCTGAAACAGACTTTCCCACTTGCGCATAGCCGTATTCGTTCATCGCCGTAGGAGCGTTAAATAGATCGCGAAACTGGACCGTCAACGGGCCCGAAGCGAGATCAGCGAGCCTGGGAGGAGAAGCCAAGCTGGGAACAGGACGGAATTGGACCGCACCCGTCTCGGAAGCGCCTGCAGGCTTTAACGCTGCGAACGCGGTTCCCACCGCCCCAAGCTTTAGAAATGCGCGGCGGTTAAGATCGTGGTCAGCAGGCATGGCGGCCTTTCTTCACCGATGAGATCACAAGAGCTTATCTGTCAATATCGCAAGTTTATAGCATCCGTTTTCTCAATTTCATAGACGTTCAATGTTCTTTTCGCTAGGATTCGTTCAAATAAGGAAAGGACCGGCCGTCCATGGGAATTAACCGGCATGTCGCTAAGAGCACCTTCGTGAGCGCCCTGGGAGGCTTATTGTTTGGCTTCGACACGGCGGTGATCGCGGGCACCACCCATCAACTCACGGAGGTCTACCACTTGAGCCCGTCGCTGCTCGGGCTCACTGTGTCCAGTGCGCTCTGGGGAACCGTAGCCGGGGCGATGACGGCGGGCTACCCGGGACAAAAGATCGGTCGCCGCGACAGCCTGAGAATCATGGCTGTTTTTTATGTCCTATCTGCTCTGGGTTGTGCTTTCTCCTGGAGCTGGCCGACACTGCTGATCTTCCGAATTATCGGAGGCCTAGGCATTGGCGGGTCGTCAGTGCTGGCCCCCATGTACATTGCGGAACTCTCGCCCCCGGCATGGAGGGGACGACTGGTCGGCTTCTTTCAGGTTAATATCGTTGTCGGCATTCTGGTCGCCTACCTGTCCAATTTCCTGATCGGGCGAATGAACTTCGGATCAGCGGAGTGGCGCTGGATGCTGGGAATCGCCGCCCTCCCTGCGCTGCTGTTCCTGGTGATGCTGTTCTTCATACCGCGTAGCCCTCGTTGGCTGGCCATGCAGGGCCGCACGACCGAGGCTCTGGATGTTCTGCGCTTGACGGGTACCGACAATCCCGAGCGCGAACTGGAAGAGATTGTCCGGTCGATTCATCTTGAGCGGGCAGCGGCCGGTGAGCCTCTATTCCAGAAAAAGTACATCCTTCCAATTTTTCTCGCCACGACGGCCGGGGCGTTCAATCAGCTTACGGGCATCAACGCATGTCTGTACTACCTGAACGACATCTTCACCGCGGCCGGTGCAAGCAAATATTCGGCGGGCATGCAAGCGGTGATCATCGGATGCACCAACCTGTTCTTTACCCTCGTGGCGATGACGCTGATCGACAAACTTGGCCGCAAGAAGCTCCTGCTCACGGGAACCGCCGGGGTATGCATTTTCCTGATTGTGATCGGCCAGATCTTCCGCAGCGGCACTCATGGAGAATGGCTGATCTGGCTCCTGATCGGGTTCATGGGCTGCTTCGCGATTTCCCAGGGTGCGGTGATCTGGGTCTATATGAGCGAGGTTTTCCCGACGCGGGTCCGTGCGAAGGGTCAGGCAGTCGGGACTTCCGCGTTGTGGATCATGAATGCTTTGATCTCTGCAGTGTTCCCAGTCCTGGCTGCCAAATCGAGCGCCACGCCCTTCTTCTTTTTCGGGGCGATGATGCTTGTGGACGTGTTGCTGATTGCAGCGATTTATCCAGACACAACGGGTGTTTCTTTGGAGTTGTTGGAACAGAAACTAGGAGTAGCCGACTGAAGTCAGGGTTCGAACTTGTTCCAGAGCTCGGCGAGCCGCGCTGGATCCGAGACCCACTGCACGCTCTCCGGATCCCCTGGGAACTGTTCATAGAGCGGTGCCGACGAGAGGCCCAGCTCCGGATAAGCGCGTGACTCACGGACAGCAAGCTTTGACGAGGAGTACCTCGGGTTGGGCTCCCAATGGATCTTGCCGGCTGCGTCGACTATGGGAAACCACGCGAGTCCGCCTCGTGCGCGAATATCCTCATACACGAACCCGTACTGCCGGTCACACCAGGCTCCAAAGGTCATGCGGGTTTGCGGATCGGCATTGATGACACAGTGCGCCAACCCTGGAGGGACCACAACCTTCTCCCCTGGCTGGGCAACGATCGCAAGACAGCGCCCCGGATCGTCGAAAGCCCGCTCCTGGGTGTAAACGATGGCTTGGCCCTCCCAGATCTCGAAGATCTCCGGAGTTGACCATCCGCAGTGTGGGGCGACAGCGTGAATATGGCCCTGACTGCGAACCGGTTCGTCGCCGAGTCGGCCTGCCGCGTAGGTGACCACTCCGAACAGCAGCATGCGGCGCTGAAGCTCGGCGAGGTCGGCGCTACGGCCAACATCCATGGCAATGGAATAAACCGGATCGGGACCGTGGCACTCCGGATCCCTCAAGCTGCGCCGAATGTCGTCCAAGTAGCGCAGTTCCGGCCGGGGACCAAAGACATTCTCGTCGTATGTGAAACCCAGGTCCGTGGTCGGATGCACGCCGAGTTTGGGATCGAACGCCATGACGCTGAATCGAGCAAATCAATCCTGAGTCATCTCGAACACTGCCTGCCCGTCCCGCTGACACACTCTCGCACCCAAGCCCCTCTCCCTCACAATTTCGTAGTCATGCCCTGCGTCGCTGGGCCAACAGGCGACAAAACGGAGGGGTATGTTCCCGGTGTTTACAACGCGATGCGCCACCCGCCCGGGAATGTAGTGCAGGCTGCCCGGCTTCATCTTCTCAGCCCAAGCTCGGCCGGACTCGTCGCGTAGCACAAGCATGCCTTGACCGACCGTCGTGCCGTAAAATTCCGCGCGATTGACGATGGCGTGGCGATGCCCGTGGGTCATGAAATACTCGTCGCCGACGCAGCCGGGCTGAATCTCGGTGCCACCCCAGAACAGTCCCCCTTCGGTACCCGCGGGCACGGGTTCCCACCACCAGACGCGATACACGACGGTTTCGGGGTCCATCGTTTCCCACGATCGCTGGTCGTGAAATACTGTTCTCAGTTGTCCGAGTTTCTTCTCGGAAGTGTGCAGGTTCGGCGCTTGCAGGCTCCCAGTAACCCAGTCGACGGCCGCGAAGTTCGGGTGCACGTCCGTAGGGTATCCGACGATAGTTCCGAAATCAATCAAAAGAACCATAAATTTGTTCGTTTTGTGATCTAAAATGATGATATTTTGATCTAATCGTAAGGATAGGGCGCTTAGCAACTTGGCGGTTCCTTCGGACAAACCCGCGTTTTCGATCGATTTGGGCGGCACCCACGCCACCGTAGCTGCGGTTCGTGGGGCGTCAGTCCTCGCCAGCCGCGACTTGGCCATGGACTCTGCTCAGCCACTGCGTCCGGAGTTGGCACGGTTTGCGGAAGCCATTCGTGATTTGTCCAAAGAAGTGGGAATCTCCACTCAGCAATTCCTCGGCGTAGCCCTGGGGTTTTGCGGGCTTGCGGACGCCCGGATCGGACGAGTCACCTCCACCAACAAGAAATATGACGACGCGCCGGAAATCGATTTTCGATCCTGGAGCACAAAAGAGTTTGGATTGCCGTTTGCCATCGAGAATGACGCACGCATGGCGCTGTTGGGAGAGCGACACGTCGGTGCCGCGCGCGGTTGCCACAACCTCGTCATGATCACGCTCGGCACGGGCATCGGGGGAGCGGCGATGATCGAGGGCAAACTCCTGCGGGGAAAGCACGCGCAGGCTGGCTGCCTAGGCGGACATCTGCCGGCCAAGGTCGGGGGACGCCCCTGCACCTGCGGCGCGGTAGGCTGCATGGAGGCCGAAGCGTCCGGTTGGGCCTTGCCCATCATGGCGAAGGAGTGGAACGGATTCGGCGACAGCGCTCTCGCACGCAGAGAGCCGGTTGACTTCAAGAGCCTGTTTGAACTCGCCCAAGCCGGAGATCGGGTTGCGACGGAGATCCGAGACTATTGCCTGCAGGTCTGGGCGAATGCCTCCGTTGGACTCATTCACGCCTACGACCCCGAGATGATCGTCATCGGCGGAGGTGTAATGCGAAGCGCGGACGCGATCCTTCCCTTTCTGCAACGGTTCGTGCACCAGCACGCCTGGACACCCTGGGGAAGGGTTCGGATTGTGGCTGCCGAACTCGGCAACAATGCGGGATTGTTAGGGGCTGTGCCCTTGCTCTCCGGCGACGTATGAGGCTAGCTCTTCGCGGTTTTCAAATCGCGGCAGTTGCTGTTTTGTTTTCCGGGGTTGCGATGGCCGAGTGGGAGTCGATCGGCGGCCTCAAACCTGCCGGGAGAAAAGGCAACGAATTCACCTTCCAGGGTGCGCGGGCCACGGTCGTGGTCCAGGTCCTGGCCCCGGACTTGATTCGCGTTCGAGCCGTCCACGCGACCTCGCTTCCCGCAGATCACTCGTATGCCGTGGTGAAAACCGATTGGCCGAGTGTCAAGGTCGATTTCTCCAACGGCGGAAAATATCAAAGCATTCGAACCGAAGAACTGGAAGCTCGAGTGCAATTAAACCCCTTTCGGATCTCGTTTTATAACGCGCAAGGTGAGTTGCTGTCGAAAGATTCAGACACGCAAGGCATCGCCTGGAACGGCGAGCGCGTACGGGTGTGGAAGTGGGAGCCTGCGGACGAACACTATTTCGGCTTCGGTGAAAAAAGCACTCCGCTCGATAAACGCGGACGGTCGCTGGTGATGTGGAACCACGACCCGGAAGGGTTTGATGCCTCCTCAGAGCCGCTCTATGAGTCGGTCCCCTTCTTCATCGCGCTCCGCCATGGTCGTGCGTACGGAATTTTCCTGGATAACACCTGGCGATCGTCGTTCGATATGGGGTCCGAGTTCCCTGACGTCTACTCGTTCGGCGCAGAAGGAGGAGAACTCAACTATTACTTCTTCGGAGGCCCCGATCCCAAGCAAGTGGTCAGCCGCTTCACTGAACTCGTGGGCCGCATTGCGTTGCCCCCGCGCTGGGCGCTGGGCTACATCCAGAGCCGGTACAGCTATTATCCGGAGAGCACGGTTCGCTTGATCGCTGAGAACTTCCGATTCCGTCAGATTCCCTGCGACGGCATCTTTCTCGACATCGACTACATGGATGGCTACCGCGTCTTTACCTGGGACAAGACCCGCTTCCCCGATCCGAATCGCATGATGAGCGATCTTCGCGAACAGGGGTTTCACACCATCGCCATTGTCGACCCGATGGTGAAGGTTGATCCGAACTACCGGGTCTACAAGCAGGGTCTCGAACACGATTACTTCGTCAGGAAAGTGGATGGCACGGTTCTCACCGGCAAAGGATGGGCCGCGCTCAATGCGTATCCAGATTTTGCGTCCCCCAAAGTCCGGGACTGGTGGGCGGGGCTCTTCAAAGAACAATTGGAACAGGGAGTCGCAGCCTACCTCACTGACATGAATGAACCGGTTGTGATGGCGAATCAGGGCCCCGCGGGGACCTTCGATCTCGATGCGGTACATCAGACAGAAATGGGACCTCGGCCGCATGCCGAGATCCACAATGTGTATGGAATGCTTGAGACGCTCGCGACCCGCGAAGGCATGCTGCGTGTCCGCCCGAACGAGCGTCCCTTCATTATTACGCGCGCGACCTTCGCCGGCGGACAACGCTACGCGGCGCAGTGGAGCGGCGACAACTTTGGCACGTGGGACCATCTGCGGCTGAGCATGCCGATGCTGGACGGCATGGGATTGTCGGGCCTTCAGTTTGTCGGGGCAGACATCGGCGGGATCGTCCCGGTTCCCAGTCCCGAGCTCTACACCCGCTGGATGCAGACGGGATTGCTTACACCCTTTGCTTGGACGCATTCTCTCGGGCCAGGCAACCTCGAACCGTGGGGCTTCGGAAACCGGATGGAAGGCATCAATCGCGAATCGATCAAGCTGCGGTATCGGTTGTTGCCCTACATCTATACGGTGTTTTGGCAGGCTTCGCAGACGGGCCAGCCGATCATGCGGCCCCTATTGCTGGAATATCCCGACGATTGGACCGCGATTGGGACAAACGACGAATATCTCTTCGGGAACGATTTGTTGGTTGCGCCAATCGTGAAGGATTACGACGAAGGCCGCTCGGTCTACCTCCCTCGAGGAACCTGGTACGACTATTGGACGGACCGCCGCTACGTTGGCCCGGTCACCGTCGGCGTGAGTGCACCGCTCGATCGCATGCCTCTGTTTGTGCGTGCTGGAGCCATCCTTCCCAGCCAGCAGGATATGCAGTACACCGATCAATTCCCCATCGATCCGCTCACCCTTGACATCTACCCGGAAGGGTCTTCGTCTCGTGAGTACTACGACGATGACGGAATCACCTTCGCTTATCAGAAGGGCGTCTTTTTGCGACAAACCATCAATGTCGAAAACGCTGCTGACCGCGTTAGCATCGAAATCTCCGATCGCGAGGGGAGTTTTCATCTGCCAAAAAGGACCATCGTGCTGAAAGTACACCTTCAGCCCAATGAACCTCGCACGGTGGCCGTTGGCAAGATGGAAGTCGCCCGCCAAACCTCGGCCAAAGCATGGCAGGAATCCCCAAAGGGCTGGATGTACGATGTGGATTCGAAGATCACGTGGGTGAAGTTTCCAGACGAAGAAGTGGGCACGAAAGTCGTCCTTGCTCGCTGAACGGTACCAGAGTCAGGGGGCCTGCTAGAAGCTCAGAGAATCTTGTAGGACAGACATCTCAGTACATCACACATGGCAGTGCGCTTCCCCAATGCCCAGTTGTCGGCTCCGATCCCAGGAAACGAAACCCTCCGCTTTCTCAACTTCCGCGGAGAGGCGCTGCCTCAACGGGCAGACGTCCTTCTTTACCTGCCGCCTGGGGCCGGAACGCCCGAGCATCTGCCTCTGTTGTTGCTGTTGCATGGCGTTTACGGATGTCAATGGAATTGGTGGCTGAACGGTGGAATCGACCGAACCGCCGCGGAGATGCTTGCTTCCGGCGACATGTGCCCCATGATGATTGCCATGCCGTCCGACGGCTTGTGGGGTGATGGGACCGGCTACGTGCCACACACTCATGCCAACTACGAGCAGTGGATCGTCGAAGACATTCCCAGTTGCCTCAGTGAGCTGTTTCCGCAACTTTCCACTGACAAGTTCTTTCTTGCCGGCCTCTCGATGGGAGGGTTTGGCGCAATGCGCCTCGGGATGAAATATGCGTCGCGCACGCTAGGCATCTCGACACATTCATCGGTCACAGACCTTGCCCAATTGTCGCGGTTTATCCCGTACCCGCCCGAAACCCTTCGATTCGCCGGCGAGCCAGACAGCAGCTTGCTCCATTGGGCCGAGGTGAATCGTACCCATCTGCCGCCAATTCGCTTTGATTGCGGAACGGAAGATCCGTTGATTGAAGACAATCGGCGGCTGCACCGGGATCTCACCAGGCTCGAGATTCCTCACACATACGAAGAGTTCTCAGGTGGCCACGATTGGCCATATTGGACTGAACACGTGCGCTGCACGCTCGCCTTCTGCAAGGCGGTTCTGCAATGCTAGTTCAGTTCTTTGCTGTTTCCGGCATCGGCATCCGGACTACTTGCGGGAAGTAAACGTTGGTCTCTGCCTCGAGTTTCTTTGGCTTCATCGAATTGCAGACATACGTGAACAGAAGTTCGCCGGGCTTTTCGAACTCGGGATGCTCCTTCCCGGCGTAGCAGAAGGTGTCTGCATCGTAGTTCGGATCATTCTTCTGCAGGATCGGAATCTTGTAGATGACGTCACCCTCCGTCCATGGTCCCGTCATACTCGGAGCGCTGCGCAGCAGCACCTTGTCGGAAAAAATCTGTGGATCCACTAAAACAGCAAGCCATTTCTTCCACTCGGGGTGGTAGCGTACGGACATCTCCGACGCTCCCTTGGTCATGATCACTTTCGCCTTCGCCGGCTCAATACCGTCGTGCCACTGGTCGTCGCTGCCCAGGTACTGCAAGTTCTTTTTCGGCTCGCCGAGCCCTTTGAGGGGAATTCGTGTGAGAATTTGTGGCCGATTTCCCTGTTCGTACAAAGTGAAAATATAAAGGTTGTCGCCCTCGATGAGTGCGGTCGCCGACGGGTTCGCGTGCACACTCTCCTCGACAAGCGGGGAGTACGAAACCTTCCATTTCTGCGGATCCTTCTTGACCCGGGTCACATGAGCAAGGTCGGTTCCGCAGACCTCAAAGCCCAGCGCGAATGCATCGGAATTCGGCTTATTGCGCACGCAGACGAGCGTGATCCACAGTTCGTGGTTGTACTCGACACCGTCAAGGGCCCAGTAATAGGTGCCATCATTCCGCTGCGGTTTAAAGAAGCTATCGAATTTGCCTTTCGCCGCGCGTTTGATCGCGTATTCGATCTTCCATTTTCCATCCGTACACGTCGAAATTCCGATCGTGTTGTGAACCATGCGCGGATCGTTGCCGTTGACCTGGCGTTTATCGCCGTAGAGCGTGTCTCCGAAAATCCAGACCACGCGGCCATCCTGTAACGGTATGGAATATGCCGCATCGGCGCCCTGCCAAGGAACCTGTGCGGGAAACGACGGGTTGCAGTTGAAGTGCGGCGACTCCGCAACAGCAAGCACCGTAAAGACCGTAAGGAGGAAAACAACCTTCGATAGAGTGCGCACAGAGATGTCCTTCGCAGAATTGTGAAATTCAACGGGCTATGACGCCCTCACATCACAGATTCGCTCGCTCTTAGCCAACCCTCAACCTCGACCTCAGCTGGATCGCCAACGAGAACCCACCCTCACCCGCCGCTCCTGGCCAGACGGGCAAGTGCTTGACTTCCTCAATAAAGAAACTATGTATGTCTTTTTGCCTCACAAACAAGTATAAATTATATACTTTTTGCCATAATTCGATCATGAAACCAACCCTCGCTCTAGATCGCTTCGAAGTTTTCGCCGAGGGGCTCGATCATCCCGAGGGCCTAGCTTTCGATCGAGACGGCAACCTGTGGGCAGGCGGGGAACTCGGTCAGATCTACCGCATCGATCCGAAGAGAAGAGTCAAAGTTGTCGCAACTCTCGGCGGCTTTAATCTTGGGCTTACGTTCTCGAACCGTCAGGATCTCTACGTCTGCAATTTCAAGCTGGGTGCACTGATCAAGATCGACCGCTCAGGAAAAGTAATTCGATCCTGGGAACGAGTCGGTCATTACCGGTTGCGCACTCCGAACTTTGCCGTCTTTGACCGCGAGGGCAATCTCTACTTCAGCGATTCCGGCGGGTGGCACGCCAACGATGGCTTTCTCTTTCTTTTACGACCGAACGGGAAGATCGATCAACTCCTGTCCGGGCTGGCGTTCCCGAATGGTCTTTCATTAAGCGCCGACGAAACCACCTTATTTATAGTTCAGAGTACAAAGGACAACGTCTTGGCCGTTCCGGTAGGTTCAGGCGAAGTGAACGGGAAACCCCGGGTCTATGCATCCGAACTGCATCATGTTCCGGATGGGGCGGCGCTTGACGCGGAGGGCAACCTCTACGTTACCTGTTATGCCTCGCATAACGTTTATCGTGTGGCGCCGGACGGAAAAGTTAGACTCTTCGCTGCGGACCGCGAAGGAACGATGCTCGCAAGTCCCACGAACATCGCATTTGGCGGTACACACTTTGATGAGATGTACTTTGCGAACCTGAGCCGGTGGCACATTTGCCGCGCAAAGTCTGGAATAAAAGGACAGTCTCTGGCAAATCAGCGGTAGCTCCTCGGAGCGATCATGAAGATTACTGACATTCGCTGGACCCGTGCTTTCATCCCGATTGAGGCACCGTTACGGTATTCGATCGGCTCCCACCCTGGCTTCTCGCGCATCATCATTGAAATCGACACCGATGAAGGCATCACCGGCCTCGGTGAGTGTTATACAGGTGCCAGCCGGGAAGGCCAGCTCGCAGATCTGAAGCCGCAGCTTATTGGCCAGGATCCCATGAACCTCGAGCGCATCCGATGGAAAGTTGCCGCTCCCAGCTCGGTCAAACTCTTCGGATTCGCTCTCGGGTTTGCCGGGATTGAGTTCGCGTTGCTCGACATCCAGGGCAAGGCTCTGAACCGCCCCGTTTGCGATCTGCTCGGCGGACGCATCCGCGACGAAGTCGCTTTCGCTGGCTATCTCTTCTATCGGTACCCCAACGAAAAAGGAACCGGCGAGATTTCCAATGCCGAGCAGATGGTGGCGTTCGCCAAGAGCCTGGTTTCACAGTATGGCTTCAAGACTCTGAAGTACAAGAACGGCGTGCTGCCTCCGGATGAAGAGATCGTCACATTCATCGCCTTGCGCCAGGCTTTCCCCAAGCTTCGGATCCGTCTCGATCCAAATGCGGTCTGGACTGTAACCACCGCAGTGGATGTAGCGCGGCGGCTGCACGACTACAACATGGAGTATCTCGAGGATCCGGTGTG
>Ga0306925_10003946_pt1 | contig 13275 bp, 13 predicted proteins | sample flu12Cox44000176_FD_203755 | JGI IMG/M metagenome (GOLD analysis project Ga0306925, IMG submission 203755) | Lab enrichment of tropical soil microbial communities from Luquillo Experimental Forest, Puerto Rico - flux8day.12C.oxic.44.000.176 (v2)... | ecosystem: Environmental > Terrestrial >... | reverse complement strand
CGCAGGTCACCGGCTTCTATCTCATCGACAGCGCGCTCGACGGCAACGGCGAGGTCTTCCTCGCCTCGCTGAAGCAGCTGATATTGCCGGCGCTCACGCTCGGCATCTTCTCGCTCGCGCCCATTGCCCGCATGACGCGCGCCTCCATGCTGGCCGCGCTCGCCTCCGATTTCGTGCGCACCGCACGTGCCAGCGGGCTTTCGCCTTTCACCGTCGTTGTCACCTACGCCTTCCGCAACGCCATGCTGCCGGTGATCACCACGCTCGGCATGGTGTTCTCGTTCCTGCTCGGCGCCAACGTGCTGGTGGAGAAGGTCTTCGCCTGGCCGGGCATCGGCTCGTTCGCGGTCGAGGCATTGATCGCCTCCGATTTCGCGCCGCTGCAGGGGTTCGTGCTGACCATGGCCGTCATGTACGTCGCGCTCAATCTCGCCATCGACATCCTCTACGGCGTGATCGACCCAAGAGTCAGGATTGAGGCGTGAGGGATCGAATCGTGAGGCTCGCGTCATGAGCAACGTCGCGCTTCCCGGCCGGCGCGGCGCCTCCGAGCACGGCCTTTTCGCCATCCTGCGCCACGCCCGCTACATCCTGGGCGAGAACGCGGTAACGGCATTCGCGTTTGCGCTGTTCATGCTCATTGTGCTGGCGGCGCTGATCGGCCCTTACGTCGTGCCCTACGACCCGCTCGCGAGCGACACCGCGGCCGCGCTCAAGCCGCCTTCGCTCGCACACTGGTGCGGCACCGATCAGCTCGGCCGCGACGTGCTCAGCCGCGTGATCGTGGCGGCCCGGCTCGATTTGATGATCGCGGTGGCATCGGTGGCCCTGGTCTTCCTGATGGGAGGACTGGCCGGGGTCGCTGCCGGCTTCTTCGGCGGCTGGACCGACCGCATCGTCGGCCGCATCGCCGATACCATCATGGCGTTCCCGCTCTTCGTGCTGGCCATGGGCATTGTGGCAGCGCTCGGCAACGCGGTGCAGAATATCGTGCTGGCAACCGCGATCGTGAACTTCCCGCTTTATGCGCGCGTTGCGCGCGCCGAGGCGAATGTGCTGCGCGAGGCTGGCTTTGTGCATGCGGCGCGGCTGTGCGGCAACGGCGAGGCGCGCATCCTGCTTGGCCATGTGCTCCCCAACATCATGCCGATCATGGTGGTGCAGATGTCGCTCACCATGGGCTATGCCATCCTCAACGCCGCGGGCCTTTCCTTCATCGGGCTCGGCGTGCGTCCGCCCACCGCGGAATGGGGCATCATGGTCGCGGAAGGCGCTTCCTTCATGGTGTCGGGCGAATGGTGGATCGCCCTCTTTCCCGGAGCTGCGCTGATGATCGCCGTGTTCTGCTTCAATCTGCTCGGCGACGGGCTGCGCGACATCGTCGACCCGCGCCGGCGGACGTAGACCGTATCCGATGTCGCAAGCCGTTCCCCTGCTCGAAGTGTCCGATCTCACCGTCGAGTTCTCCACCCGGCGCGGCGTGGTACGCGCGGTGACGCATGTCGATATCAGCGTCGGCAAAGGCGAGACCGTGGGCATCGTCGGGGAGTCCGGGTCCGGCAAGTCGGTGACCTCCTACGCGGTGATGCGCATCCTCGACCGCGCCGGCCGCATTGCCCAGGGCGTCATGCATTTCTCTGGCGTCGACCTCATCGCTGCCAGCGAGGACGAAATGCGCAGCATGCGCGGGCGCGAGATCTCGATGGTGTTCCAGAACCCGCGCGCCGCGCTCAACCCGATCCGCAAGGTCGGACACCAGATCGAGGACGTGCTGCGCCAGCACTCGCAGGTCGATTCCAGCGCGCTCACCGGCAAGGCGATCGAGATGCTCGAACAGGTGCGCATCGCGCGACCGCGCGAGCGCTATCATGCCTACCCCTTCGAGCTCTCGGGCGGCATGTGCCAGCGTGTGGTGATCGCGCTTGCGCTTGCCTGCCGGCCACGGCTCCTGATTGCGGATGAGCCCACCACCGGCCTCGACGTGACCACCCAGAAGGCGGTCATGGATCTCATGGTCGAGCTCACGCGCCAGCAGGGCATGTCGACCATTCTCATCACCCACGATCTTGGGCTCGCCGCAACCTATTGCGACCGGGTGATCGTGATGGAGCGCGGCAGCGTGGTGGAGAGCGCGCCCTCGCGGGCGATCTTCACCGCGCCCAATCATCGCTATACCCGCAAGCTCATGCGGGCGACGCCGCGGCCGGGCATCTCGCTGCGCGACCTGCTGCCGGAGGACGGGGCAGCTTCGGCCCCGGTTGCTGGCGCTCTCAAATCTCCGAGCAACGGCAAGGCCGGGACTCCGCTGCTCGTCGTGGAGAAGCTGGTCAAGGAGTATCCCCGCAAGGGGGCGCCGGGAAGCCTGCGCAGGGTGCTCCAGCGCAAGCCGGCTTCCGAGCCCGAGACCTTCCGCGCCGTCGACGGCATCAGCTTTGCCGTCAACCGCGGCGAGAGCGTGGGGCTCGTGGGCGAATCCGGTTGCGGCAAATCGACCACCTCCACCATGGTGATGCGCCTCATCGACAAGAGCGACGGGACCATCATGTTCGACGGCATGGACATCGGCGTCATTGCGCCGAAGAAATTTGCCGAGCTGCCGTTGCGCAAGCGCATCCAGATGGTGTTCCAGGACCCGACCGACAGCCTCAACCCGCGCTTCACCGCTGCGCGCGCCATCGCCGACCCGATCCTGCGGCTCGGCGAGGTGCGCGGCCGGCGCACCGTGCGCGCGCGCTGCGAGGAGCTTGCCGTCCAGGTCGGGCTGCCGCTGGAGTTGCTCGACCGCTTTCCGCACCAGCTCTCCGGCGGCCAGAAGGCGCGCGTCGGCATTGCGCGCGCGATTGCGCTCAACCCTGACCTCATCATCCTCGACGAGCCGACCGCGGCGCTCGACGTCTCGGTGCAGGCCGTCGTCCTCAATCTGCTCGCGGATCTGAAGGACTCGCTCGGAATGAGCTATCTGTTCGTGTCCCATGACCTCAACGTGGTGCGGCTTCTGTGCGACCGCGTCATCGTCATGCAGGCCGGTCGCATTGTGGAGCAGGGACCGACGGAGAAGGTGCTGTTTGCGCCGCAGGCGCAGTACACGCGCGACCTGCTGGCTGCTATCCCGCATCCGACATTTATGTAGGGCGGATCAGGCGCGTGCTTCGCGCGCCGTGATCCGCCGCTTCGAGGGACGGCGGATTACGCTACGCTGATCCGCCCTACCAAAGAACGAGGAGGAGTATGGACTCGCACACGGATTTCATTGACGCCGCGGCGCGCGTGCTCGGGCTCGCGATCGAGCCCGCCTGGAAGGATGCGGTCGAAGCCAATCTTGCAGCCACGCTGCGGCTTGCATCCGCCTTCATGGATTTTCCGCTGCCGGACGAGGCGGAGCCGGCGTCCACCTTTACGGCCTAGGACGGCGCGATGAATGGCCCCTGGGCGCAGGCGAGCGAGATCGCAGCGGCCGTGCATCAGAGGCACGCAAGCGCAGGCGAGATCGTCAGTGCGGCGCTGGCGCGGATCGCTCGCTTCAATCCGGCCCTGAACGCATTCACCGACGTGCTGACGGAGCGCGCGCTCGAGCGCGCGCAGGCCGTCGACCGCAACGACGCAAAGGGCGCGCTCGCGGGAGTGCCGTTCGCGGTCAAGAACCTGTTCGACGTCGCCGGCCTTCCCACACGCGCGGGATCAAGGATCAACCGCGATCGCGTGCCGGCCACGCGCGACGCCACGCTGATCTCCCGCCTCGAAGCAGCAGGCGCGATCCTCGTCGGCGCGCTCAACATGGGCGAGTACGCCTATGACTTCACGGGCGAGAACGTCCATGACGGCGATTGCCGCAATCCGCATGATCGCGAGCGCATGGCGGGCGGATCGTCGAGCGGTTCCGGCTGCGCGGTCGCCGCCGGATTGGTCCCGCTTGCGCTCGGCTCCGATACCAACGGCTCGATCCGCGTTCCCTCGTCGTTCTGCGGCATTTTCGGGCTCAAGCCGACCTATGGACGGCTGTCGCGCGCGGGCACGTTTCCGTTCGTGGCAAGCCTCGATCACGTCGGCCCGATGGCGCGCTCGGCGCGCGATCTGGCGCTCGCCTATGACGCACTCGCCGGGCACGACCCCGACGATCCCGTTTGCGCGGATCGCGTCGCCGACAAACTGATGCCGCTGCTCGACCGCGGCATCGAAGGCCTGCGCATCGCGGTTGCCGGCGGCTATTTTCGAGCCGGCAACTTTCCCGAGGCGCAGAGCGCGCTGGCGCGCGTTGCGGCGGCGCTTGACGCGAAGATCGAGATCGAAATTCCCGAGGCGGCGCGCGCCCGCGCCGCCGCTTACGTCATCACGGCAAGCGAGGGGGGCGCCCTTCACCTCGACCGCCTGCGCAAGCGCGCCAGCGATTTCGATCCCGCCGTGCGCGATCGACTCATTGCCGGCGCCATGATCCCGGCCGCCATGGTGGTCAAGGCACACAAATTCCGCCGCTGGTACCGCGGGCAAGTGCTCGAACTGTTCGCCAGGGTCGATGCGGTGCTGGCCCCGGTAACGCCTTGCGCGGCGCCGCGCATCGGTCAGAAGACGCTCGTGCTCGACGGCATCGAAATGCCGCTGCGCCCCAATCTCGGCGTCTATACCCAACCGATCTCGTTCATCGGGCTGCCGGTGGTCACCGTTCCGGTGCCGACCGAGCCGTTGCCGGTCGGCATCCAGATCATTGCGCCACCGTGGCGCGAGGACGTGGCGCTGCGCATTGCGCAGGCGCTGGAGAGCAAGGCCGTAGTGAGGGCACCGCGTCCCGCGCTTGGGTGAGGCGAGGAGCCGCAAGGCGGCACCATCGGCCTGCTCCGGAGCTCAGGCGAGGTCCACGGCGTAGCGCTTGAGATCAGCGAGCGCGCAGTGCTCGAGCGCGCCTTCGTGCGTCGCGCGCAGCACCACGCGCGGCGCCTGGCCAGCCTCGAGCGCCTCTTGCCAGCGCGGCGCGCACAGGCACCAGCGGTCGCCGGATTTGAGACCGGCAAAGCCGAATTCCGGCATCGGCGTTGAAAGATCGTTCCCGCGTGATCTGGAAAAATCGAGAAACGCCGCCGTCATCACCGCGCAGACCGTGTGGCTGCCGATATCCTCGTGGTCCGTGTTGCAGCAACCGTCGCGAAAGAACCCGGTCATTGGGTTGTTTGAGCAGGTTTCGAGCCGCTCGCCGAGCACGTTGCGCGCGCTCGGCCGCCCGCCTCCATTACTACTGGTGTCCCTGAGCATGCCGCCTCCAAGCGCGGTTTCGTGTTTCCTGTCACCTGCTGTCGATTTTGCCGGATCGCGCTCCCTCGTTCAACGTGCCGGAAGATTGTGATCAGCGGCGCGAAGCACTCGGTCTGCTCCCTCTCCCCGTTCTTACGGGGAGAGGGAGTCCGACCGAGTTCCTGGTACTGCTTTGGATCAACTCGTTGCACCGCGATATTTTCGCGGATTGCGCTCCGCGCGTTTGTCAATCAAGTATCGCGTCGGCGAGCGCGGCGATCAGATCGGCGATGTCGGCCAGCCCGTTAGAGCGTGGCGATCCCGCCATGTGCGGGGTCAGCACCACGTTTTCGAATGCCAGCAGCTCGTCATTGGAATGCCCGGGCTCCTCATAGAGCGGGTCAAGGGCGAAGCCGCCGAGACGACCGGAGCGCAGCGCGGCGATGAGCGCAGCGCGCTCGATGACATCGGCGCGGGAGACATTGACCAGGCAGGCCTCACGCTTCATCAGCGCCAGTCGGCCGGCGTCGAGCAGGTGCCGCGTCGCGGCATTCGCGGGAAGCTGCGGCACGACCCAGTCGCTCTCCGCAAGCAGCGCTTCGAGCGGCCGATAGGAGACGCGCAGCGCCTCCTCCTCCGCGGGCGAAAGCCGCGTGCGCTGGAAATAGAGGATGCTCATTCCGAACGCGGCGGCGCGCAGCGCGATCTCGCGGCCAATCTCGCCGAGGCCGATGATGCCGATGGTGCCGCCGTTCAGGCTGCGCATCCCGCCAATGCGGCCGAAATTGGCGCTTGGGGCATGCCTGCGGTCGAACGGCCGGTACGGCAAGCCCGCAGCCGCAAGCCGCTCAATGCTGGTGAATCCGGCGATGCGGTGGATGCGTCTGGCGAGGGTGAGGATGAGCGCAAACGCGTGCTCCGCGCAGGCGATATTGGCGCGCCGGCGAATGCCCAGCACCTTGACCGCGGCTGCGCTGCAGGCCGCGACATCGACGTTGCGCAGCACCGCGCCATATTTGTGAACGACCCGCAGCCGCGGCGCGCATGCCAGCTCCTCTTTTCCCACCGCAAAGCTTTCCACGACGAGAGCGCACGCCCCCGGAAGCTGGCGGCTGAGCTCCGCCTGCGAAGGCACGAGGCGGACTTCGCTGGGATAAAGCCGCCCCGCGCGTGCCCTGAGCCTGTCGCACCAGCCCGCGAAATCACGCTCGTCGGGCGACATGAAATCGGCAAAGGCGGCGCACCGCTCCGCGGACGTCGCGGGATCGAGCACCACGCCGATCAGGCGCATCCAGAGATCGTCCTCGACGACCACGATGGGAGGAGCGGAAGACATGATTGACGCTATGCGTCGTAGAGGCGAGGCATGCCACGCCCCTACACGAAAATCATTTTTCCCGATATCAAAACCCGGCTATAGGACGGATGCGCCGGATAACCCGCAGGGATCACCATGCTGAAAGAATACCACTACGACCACCTCATCCGCTGGCCGCACGGCGAGCGCGCCGCGGTGTTCCTGACCTTCGACTTCCAAGGCGGCGAGGACGTCAAGCCCGACAAGAACGGCATTCTCAATTACGAGATGTGGAGCCAGGGCGAATACGGTCCCCATCACGCCATTTATCGGCTGCTGCGCATCCTCAAGGAGGAAAGCATCAAGGCGACCTTCCTGACCTGCGGCGCCATCGCGGAGCGGTTTCCGCAGGCGGTGCAGGCGATCCTCGACCACGGCCACGTGGTGGAAGGCCACGGCTACAATCACGAGATTGCCCGCTATCTGCCGCGCGAGGAGGAAGATCAGGTGATGAAGAAGGCCATCGCCATGATCGGCAAGCGCACGGGACGGCGCTGCTATGGCTGGCGCTCCTGCACCCAGAGCACCAATACCATCGAGCTCCTGATCGAAAACGGCTTCGTGTTCAACACCAACTGCTTTCACGAGGAGCTGCCATTCCTGTGGGAGAAGGATGGCAAGCTCCTGGTCGAGCTGCCGCGGCAGCCGTTCGGCGACGGCACGCTGTTCGGCCACCGCCATGGCGAGTACGGCAACCCGTATCATGGGCTGGAGACCTGGAAGGCCTATTTCGACGAGCTCTATTCGGAGAGCAGCGCAGAGCGCCCGAAATATATTCCCTTCACCATGCACCCCTACATCATCGGCCGGCCCGGTCGTACACTCGCGCTGCGCGGCATCATCCAGCACATGAAAAAGACCGGGAGCGTCTGGTTTCCGACCGGGATCGAGCTTGCCGAATGGTGCATCAACAACGTGTTCCAGGCTGAATGCCGGAAGCTTCGCGCCGCCGCCGGCTAGCCCACCTGCTTGCGGCTGCGCTTGCCGCGGCTCTCGTTTCGCGGAGTGAAGCGCAGCCGGTCGCAGAGTTCTATCGCGGCAAGACGCTGCGCATGATCATCGGCTACGGCCCCGGCGGCGGTTACGACATCTATGGCCGGCTGGTTGCCGAGTTCCTGCCGCGGCATCTTCCCGGCAGCCCCATGATCCTCGCCCAGAACATGCCGGGAGCGGGAAGCTTCGTCGCGGCGAAATATCTGTACGAGGTTGCGCCGCAGGACGGCACCGTGCTCGGCAGCCTCGCGCAGACGCTTGCGCTCGACAGCATGACAAGCGCCAACGGCACGCTCGACGTGGCGAGAATGCCATATATCGGCCGCGTGGTGACCAACATCGATGTCGGCGCCGCACTGCCGAGGACTGGCATCGGCTCGTTCAATGACGTTCGCGCGAAAGAGTACAATGTCGGTGCATCAGGCGGTGGCTCCACCAGCGTTCTGTTTCCGACCGCGCTCAAGACCTATGCCGGGGCGAAGCTCAAGCTCATCCGCGGCTACAGCGGGACCAAGGACATCGTGCTCGCCATGGAGCGCGGCGAGGTGGACATCGTCGGCGCTTACGGCCTCCCCGGCATGCTGGTTAGCCATCCCGGCTGGGTCGGCCGCGGCGAGGCGCGCATCCTCTATCAAGCCTCCCTGAAGCGCCATCGCCTGCTGCCCGATGTGCCGACGCTGCCGGAACTCGCGCAATCGCAGGAAGGCCGCGAGCCATTGCTTGCGGTGGCCAGCACGGGCGAGATCGGCCGCTCCATTCTCACCACCCCGAATGTTCCGCCGGAGCGGCTTGCGGCCTTGCGCGCGGCGTTCGCGGCAATGCTCAAAGATGCGGACTTCCTCGCGGCGTGCGAGAGGCGAAACCTGATGGTGGATGGCGCCGCGGGCGAGGAGATCGACGAGATCGTGCGCGCGACGCTGCGGCTGCCGCGGGAGGTGGCGGAGAAGATCGGGCACATGATGCAGTAGATCCACGCAGGGCTATTTCTTCGGCACCTATTTCTCGGGTGGAAGGATCTCCTGCGGGCAGACCTGATCGATCAGGTGCTCACGACGGATGTCGCTGAGATGGGCGCGCTTCTCGTCATTGGTCAGGTTGGCGCCAATGCCCTTTGTCATCACCGTGACGAGGGTGCGATCGTCCATATCGAGCCAATAGGACCGGCGGACGAGCCTGTCATTGCCATCGCGAACAAAAGGGTTGTCGACATTCAGTGTCAGATCGGGTTGATAGAACTTCGCCATTGCTGTTCACTGTCCGTGCTGCTTCCCCGTAGGGCGGATTAGGCGCGCGCTGGCGCGGCGTAATCCGCCAGCATCGGCGCGCGCCGCAATCCGCCGGCTCCTTGGATGGCGGATTACGCTGACGCTAATCCGCCCTACCAATAGGGTCTCTCGAGCCAGTCAGCAGCAACCGCGCAAGCGGCCCTTGCCCACCGCGTAGCGCGCCTCCTGGCGCTCGCGGAAAAACTCCACATAAGTCATGATCGGCTGGCCCGGATGGTTGGCGCGCCGGTGCGCGACATAGGTGTCGTAATCGGGAACACCAACCATCAGCCGCGCGGTGCGCGCAGTCCACTGGGCGGCCGCGCCCGCGGCCTGCGCCGAGCGGTCGAACAGGGCGTGCAGGTCAGGCATGGCTGCCTCCCGCCACCGCGCCGGCAAGCCCGCCGATTTCGATCGCGGTCGCCTGCGGCGAGGCGAGCGCCCGCCGGATGCTGATCACGCCATAGATCACCGTTGCGATCACCACCGCCACGAAGATCGCGGCGAGCGTCGCATCGATGTAGTCGTTGACCACGATGCGGGTCATCTCGGCCATGCTCTTGGCCGGCGCCAGCAGGGTTCCCGCTGCAATCGCGTCGGCGTATTTGAATCCATGGCTGATGAAACCCACGCTTGGGTTGGGACTGAACACCTTCTCGAGCCCGGCGGTCACCGTGCAGACGACGAGCCAGGCGGCGGGGGCAAGGGTGACCAGCGCATAGCGCTCGCGCTTCATCTTGAACAGCACCACCGTGCACACCGTGAGCGCGATCGCGGCCAACATCTGGTTGGCGGTGCCGAACAGCGGCCACAGCGTCCAGATGCCGCCGAACGGGTCGATCACCCCGGCATAGAGGAAATATCCCCACAGCAGCACCGAGAGCGCGGACCCGATCAGGTTGTTGGTCCACGAGGTGGTCGCCTTGAACGCCGGCACGGCGTTGCCGACGAGGTCCTGGATCATGAAGCGCAGCACGCGGGTGCCGGCATCAACCGTGGTGAGGATGAACAAGGCCTCGAACAGGATCGCGAAATGGTACCAGATGCCCATCACCGTCTTGCCGCCGAGGAACTGAGACAGGATGCTCGCCATGCCGACCGCAAGCGTGGGCGCGCCGCCGGTGCGCGACATGATCGTGGTCTCGCCCACGTCGCGCGCCATTTGCGCTATCTCGTCGGGGGTCACTACGAAGCCCCAGGCCGAGATCACCTGCGCAGCCTGCTCGGCGGTGGTGCCGATCAGCCCGGCGCCGCTGTTCATGGCGAAATAGACGCCGGGGTGGATCACGCTCGCGCCGATCATGGCCATGATGGCCACGAACGATTCCATCAGCATCCCGCCATATCCGATGAACGCGATCTGGCGTTCGTTCTCGATCATCTTGGGCGTGGTGCCCGACGCAATCAACGAATGCCACCCCGAGACCGCGCCGCAGGCGATGGTGATGAACAGGAACGGGAACACGCTGCCGGACCATACCGGTCCGCTCCCGTCGATGAATTTGGTCATCGCCGGCATCTGCAGGTCGGGGCGCACGATGATGATGCCGATGGCAAGCAGCGCAATGGTGCCGATCTTGAGGAAGGTCGAGAGGTAATCGCGCGGCGCCAGCAAGAGCCATACCGGCAGCACCGAGGCAACGAAGCCGTAGCCGATGATGATCAAGGCCAGCGTCTCGCCCTTGTAGTCGAACAAGGCGGCGAGCGCCGGCGTCTCGGAGACGGTCCGCCCGAAGACCAGCGCAAGCAACAGCAGCACACAGCCGATGAGCGACATCTCGCCGATATGGCCGGGACGGATGAACTGGTTGTATACGCCCATGAACAGCGCGATGGGGATGGTGCAGAACACCGCGAACGTTCCCCATGGGCTTCCCACCAGCGCCTTGACCACGACCAGCGCAAGCACCGCGAGCACGATCACGCAAATCAGGAGAATGCCGATGCCGGCAATGGCGCCGGCAATCGGGCCCATCTCGGCGCGGACGATGTCACCAAGCGAGCGGCCGTCGCGGCGGGTAGAGAGGAACAGCACTGTCATGTCCTGAACGGCGCCCGCGAATACCGCGCCGGCGAGGATCCAGAGCGTTCCCGGCAGATATCCCATCTGCGCGGCCAGGACGGGGCCGACCAGGGGGCCTGCGCCGGCGATGGCCGCGAAGTGATGGCCGTAGAGCACGTAGCGGTTGGTGGGCACGTAATCGAGGCCGTCGTTGTGACGGTGAGCGGGTGTCGGCCGCGCCCCGTCCACGCCGAGCGCCCGGTTGGCGACGAACAGCCCATAAAAGCGGTAGGCAATGAAATAGACGCAGACCGCGGCCACGACGAGCCAGGCGGCGTTGACCGCCTCGCCCCGGTTGAGCGCCACGATGGCGAAGGAGACGGCGCCGAGCGCGGCCACCGCCGCCCACAGGAGCTTGGTCTGCCAGGCCGATGCTGTATTGGTCATTGATTCCCTCCCGCGCGTTGCAGCAGAGCTTCCGCCGCCCTCTCAGCAAATTCTCCACCAGACAATGCCGGCGCGCAACACCCGTCCGGGTTGGAATGGCCGGCCGAACGGGTGGATTGCGAAGCGGGATGCGGTGGGGCGAACCTCGTCGCTCTTGAGACTAACCACCCGATCCAAGACTCACTACACGATCCATTCCATTTAAAGTTGTCATTCCCGGGCGCCACGCAGTGGCGAACCGGGAATCCAGTAAACTTCTGTCAGTGGTGTGACCTCGACATAATTCTGCACTGTGGCACATCTGCCGCAGCCGAATCGCCAGTCTGGCCTAGAATGGGCCCAGCATAGCAATGGCCCATCCCATGGCGCTTGTGCGAGCAATCCGGTGGATTCGCGCATTCCTGCTGGCGATCTTCGTGGTCGCGCAGGTAGCAGGTGTCATTCCATTGCTCCACGACCACACGCTGAATGTATATGAGACGGCGCCCGTGGCGGCACACCACCACCCGCACGTCCATGCCACGCTCGCCCATCCCGACGCCGACCACCACCATGGAGCACTCGGCCTGCATGATCAGTGCTGCGCGCTGCACACGCTCGCCGCTCCGCTCCCGCAAATTACCGGGCTCGCTCGGGTTGGCTTTGCCAGCGAACCCATATTTGCCGTCGAGTCGCCTGCGCTTTCCGGCGGCAATCCCGCTGTTCTCGACCGCCCGCCAAAATCTCCTCTGTCTTTGACCTGAACCGTCGCGCATTCGCCAATACGGCGATGCGTACGCTTTGGACCCGAGGCATGAGGATTTCATGTACCCGAGCTCATGCGGGTTGCCCGGCGCACTTACGAGCGCAACGCAAACCGCGCGTTTACGAACAGGCATCCGCTTGGCGCTGCGGTGCGCCCTGTGCACGCTGGCACTTTGGGTTTCGTGTGTCTCGGGCGAAGCCGCAGGACGCAATACCGGCGAACCTGAGATAGACACCGAGCATTTATTCGGATTCCTCACGGGAACCGACGTTGGCCAAGCCGGTGAGAAGGAGATTGAAAGTGAAACAACGGGCCACTTTGGGAAGGGTGCCGGCTCGTATGATGCGCTGTTGCACCGTCTCGCGCTTGAGCTCATGCCGCTGCCGAATTTCCGATTGGAATTAGGCGCTGCCAATTCGTATCACAATATTTCCGGACTAGCGCAGCTGAACGACCAGTGGCAGGGAACGGACCTCAATGATCAGCAACAAGGACCGTTCCTTCACGATCAGAAACAGGGAGCCTTCCAAGGTCTGTTGGTCGATGCGCGCTATCGCCTACTCGATCGAAAGTCTGCTCCGTTCGGTTTGACCCTTGAAGCGCAATCGCAGTGGGCGCGCATTGACGAACTGACAGGAGAGCGGGTTGATCAATATGGTCTCGATGTTTCTGTCCTGATGGATAAGGAGCTTGTCCGCGACCGTATTGTTGGGGTCTTCAATCTTTTCTACGAGCCTCAATCAACCCGAGTGCACGCCACTGGCGATTGGCAACGTGAGGCACTTTTCGGCGTCGGCACAGGGGTGATGGCGCAGGTATGGCCGCGCGTACTAGTCGGGGCTGAGGCCAGATACCTCCGCCACTATGACAGCTTGGGTCTTGAGGAATTCGGCGGGCAAGCGTTCTTTTTGGGTCCTACTATCTACGCCAAGTTCGGGGATCGGAATCGTTGGCGAGTAACCGCTGCGTGGAGCATGCAAGTGGTTGGGCGCTCAGCCGCCGCGGGCGGCTCCCTCGACCTGATCAATTTCCCGCACCACGAGGGCAGGCTTAGAATTGGCTTTGAATTCTGAATTTTCTGCCGCGTCGTCGATCCGCCGACCGTAATTGGCATTAGCTCGATTTAGGTTGCGCCCGTTCGTCGTCCCATCTGCCGCGCGTCAGACCGTACTAAGGTTGCAATCTGCCTCGCTTTGTCCCGCGCCGCGCACCGTGTTATGGGCGCAGGGTCAGCTTCCGCTAGTCA
>Ga0306925_10003945_pt1 | contig 13276 bp, 18 predicted proteins | sample flu12Cox44000176_FD_203755 | JGI IMG/M metagenome (GOLD analysis project Ga0306925, IMG submission 203755) | Lab enrichment of tropical soil microbial communities from Luquillo Experimental Forest, Puerto Rico - flux8day.12C.oxic.44.000.176 (v2)... | ecosystem: Environmental > Terrestrial >... | reverse complement strand
AAAGGGCGCCCGCTTGGAGTAGGTTTTGATCGTTCGCATCAACGCCTGCAACAAGGAGCGCCCTCATGAACGACGCCAAGTATATTGGGCTGGATGTGCACCAGGCAACGATCTCCGTCGCGGTTTTGGATTGTTCTGGCAAGTTGGTGATGGAGGCGATTGTCGAAACGAAAGCGGAAACGATTCTGCAGTGTATGCACGGGCTGCGCGGCAGTTTGCATGTGACCTTGGAAGAAGGCACCTGGGCTACCTGGCTGCACGATCTGCTCAAGCCGCATGTCTCGCGTGTGCTGGTCTCGGATCCGCGCAAGAACGATCTGGGAAGAGATGGAAACCGGAATGATCGCCGCGACGCCCGCGAGTTGGCCGAGCTGCTGTATCGGAACAAGGTGAAAGCGGTCTATCACGGCGAGCACGGCCTGCGAACCTTGAAGGAACTGGCCCGCAGCTATCTGACGATTACTCGAGATCTCACGCGGGTGATGACCCGCCTGAAAGCCATCTATCGAAGCTGGGCCATTCCCTGTGTCGGCCCTCCGGTCTATGCTCTCGGCCATCGCGCGGAATGGCTCGCGAAATTGAGCGAACCCGGTGTGCGCCGTCGGGCGGAATTCTATTACCAGCAGCTCGACGGGTTAGCCCCTTTGCGTCAGCAAGCCCGGTGCGAACTGCTTGCAGAAAGCCGCAAGCACTCGGCGGTGAAGTTACTGCGGCAGATTCCTTCGATCGGTCCGATCCGCGCCGCTCTCCTGGTAGCTCTGCTGCAGACGCCTTATCGTTTTCGCACCAAGCGGCAGTTGTGGGCGTACATCGGGTTGGCACTGAAGACCCACACCAGCGGTGAATATCGTTTCGAGCACGGACACCTCCAGCGTTCCAAGAAAGCCCCAGCCATCCGCGGACTGAACCGCAATCACAATCATGATCTGAAAAACATCTTCAAGGGCGCAGCCACTTGGGCGGCTAGTAACGGCGGGCCGTTTCAAAACTTTTACGAAGCTCGGGTGGCGCGGGGAATGAAGCCGCACATGGCCCGGCTTACTTTGGCGCGCAAGATTGCGGCGATCACTTTGCTGATTTGGAAGAAAGGAGCGCGTTTCGATCCGGAACATCTGAAGCTACAAGCAGTGAGCGTTGGCTAGAGAACGTTTTCCCTCACAGGATTCATTCTTCCGGTGATGGCTTTACGGTTCTTCCGACGCTCTGGTTCGAGGGTGAGTATCCAGAACCCCGTTACGGCGGAGAGTGTGCCTTGAGCACCACCAGTCTCTCGGTAAACCATATGCCCCCTCGGACAACCAGAAAAAGCTATAGGCCACGAGTCTCCGATAGAACCATGGTTGGCACAACGCCACCGCGCTGCTTGACTGCGTCAGAAACCGAAGCGCGTTTCGCACCGGCAACAATGAATCTTCAAAGAGGGGAAAACTCGGAACCTCTCCTGATCACGCGGGCTGGAAGCCAGGACCAAATCTCCGGAGAGTTCTGGCGTTGGGGGGAAGTCTTTTGTCTTGACTTCCCCTTTTATAGAACGGGGTTCCCGAACAGGTTAAGTCCTGGTGCAGAACATGTCCGATTACAGGCAAATCGGAAAGGTAGGAGCCAGTACCTACTTCGGCGGTTACCCGTTAATCGGGACTTAGGCAAAATCTCCGAGTTATTCGGCTTGATGGTCGGCGCGGCTTGTGTAATGCCATTCTGTGTTATCGTAGGCGATCCTTGTGTGTGGGCATGATTGTCCGCCAGCAACCATATAGGAAGTCGCCGAGCTTCGGTTGAAGCCCAGTCCTACGGCAGCCGTAGGTTGTCCTTTTTCTGAGTTCGATTATCGTGCCGCGTCGCCGGTGCACCTTATTTTGTTCTCGATCATTCCTCTACGAACCAGGATGGAAGGAGTCTCTCGTGGGAACTTCTGCTGGTTTTGCCAGACGATTGTCGCCATCGAAAGAGCGGACCATTGGAGCCGATGAGTTCGAGAAAACGGCGGTACAAGACTTGAGTGACGGCGCGTTGATCGTCGATATGCGGCCATTCAACGATAGACAAGCGGAAGCCATGGATTTTTACTTGAATGAAATCACTGCGCGAATCAAGACCGGACGATCGTGTGCGCCAACAATCGTGATTTGGTGCGATCGCGGAACGTTGTTTTATTACTCGACCCTCGACTGCTACAGGGCGCTATGGCGTGCAAGAGTTCGGGTCACGATCGAGGAAAAACGCCGGCCAGAAACTCCACCGACTCATGGAGAAGTTGGGCATAGTACCTACTTCGACGATAAGCCTGTTTATCGCTGCTGACACAAATGGTCAAAATCGACAGGTCCGGTAACCAGACAAGTTCTGTACTAGCACAGTCTCAATCTAACCAGCTGTGACTCTTTTAATCGAAGACTACGCGCTCATTGGCAACAAAGCTACGGTTGCTCTTGTTGGCCGTAACGGGTCCATTGACTGGCTTTGTTTTCCGCGGTTTGACTCTGCTGCTTGCTTCGCTGCTCTGCTAGGATCTCCAAATAACGGCCATTGGAGCATTGCTCCCAAGGCCACCAACCCGGAGGTGATACGTCGCTACCGCCAAGGCACTCTAGTTTTGGAGACCGAATTCTCTACCCCTCAAGGAACGGTCGTGTTGATCGACTGTATGGATCGTCGTGGCGGGCACCAGGATGTGATCAGACTTGTTCGTGGCATCCGCGGTCGCGTGCCCATGCAGATGGAACTCACATTGCGTTTCGATTATGGAACCGTGGTTCCCTGGGTCAGCCATCTGGAGGGCAACCAGCTATGCGCGGTCGCGGGACCGGATCGGATCGTTCTTAGCTCTACCGTCGTGCTCCGCGGCGAGGACTTTAAAACCCAGGCCGATTTCGAAGTCGAGGAAGGCCAAACGGTTCCTTTCGCGCTGACATGGTCCCATTCGTTCGGCTCCCTACCGAATCCACCCGATGCCGCCGCCGTTGTCGAAAACGTCACAGAGGATTGGAAGAAATGGTCTAGCAAGCACGCCCTCACGGGGCCTTATGCCGAAGCAACTCTCCGCTCTATCATCACGCTGAAAGCCCTCACTCACCACGAAACCGGCGGCATCGTGGCAGCAGCAACCACTTCATTGCCGGAGCAAATCGGCGGGATTCGCAACTGGGACTACCGATTTTGCTGGATCCGCGACGCCACCTACACTCTATACGCGCTCATGGGGTCTGGCTTCATGGACGAAGCCAGCGCTTGGCGAGATTGGCTGCTACGCGCTGTGGCTGGAAAGCCGGATCGTATACAGATCATGTATGGTATCGCTGGAGAGAGGCGTCTCACTGAGTTCGATCTGCCGGAACTACCCGGTTACGAAGGCTCTCGGCCTGTAAGAGTCGGGAATGCCGCATCTGAACAATTTCAGCTTGATGTCTATGGCGAGCTTCTCGATTCCGCCTACCTTGCCCGCCACAAGGGACTGCGAAACGGCGAGGCTGGCTGGGAACTGGGAAGAGCGCTCATCAATCATCTCGAACAAATCTGGACTGAGCCGGATGAGGGAATTTGGGAGATTCGCGGGCCTCGGCGGCACTTTGTTCATTCCAAGGTGATGGCATGGGTAGCCTTCGACCGGGCGGTTCGTATTGTGCAAGAGTTTGGAACAGATGGACCGCTCGACCGTTGGGTCAAGCTACGCAGTGATATCCATGACGAGGTCTGTCGGCTCGGGTTCAGCCGAGAATTGAATTCCTTTGTTCAGTACTACGGGAGCAAAGAGCTTGATGCCAGCTTATTGCTGCTGCCCTTGGTCGGGTTTCTCCCCCCCGAAGACCCGCGCGTCCAAGGCACCGTGGCCGCAATAGAGAAGAACTTAATGCGAGATGGCTTAGTATTGCGCTATGACACTAGAAGCTCAGTGGATGGCCTGATGGGGAACGAAGGAGCCTTTCTCGCCTGTAGTTTTTGGATGGTTGACAACTACGTCCTGCAACGCCGGATCGACGATGCACGCGCGCTTTTCGAGCACCTGCTTTCGCTGCGCAATGATGTCGGCCTTTTGGCGGAAGAATACGATTCCAAGGAACACCGCCAGCTGGGGAATTTTCCGCAGGCGTTTTCTCATCTAGCACTTATCAACAGTGCCCTCAACCTTAGAGGTGGCATCGAAACCAGGCCGGCGCAAGACCGTAGCCAAGCTGAACCGCAGGGCTAAGGGCGCAGACCTGGCTTCTGCTTAGCCCCTGCAAGCGGGGCACCGTCTCTTCTCCTTGCGGTTGGCGGAACGCACAACGCTCCCGCGTCGGATGCGCACACGCTTCATCGCGGTCGGTTTCCGCCCGGAGCACGTAAAGACACTCGATGTTTACAAGCAGCAGAACTAAGTCCCGGTAGGTCGGGGAATCGGAAGATTCCGAGATTAGGAGGAGCGACATGCTGAACAGGTCATTTTCCGCCAAATTGCAAAAGGGCCGAGCGAAGGGTGGCTGGACCTATGTGGTCTGGCCTGATTCTGTAAAGTTCTTTGGTACGCGCGGCTTGGTGAAGGTCAAAGGTAAAATTGATGGGCATGCCTTTCGGAGTTCCTTCATGGCTCTGGGCGACGGCAGGCACAAGCTTCCGGTAAAGGCGGATATTCTCCGAGCGATAGGGAAAAAGCAAGGCGATACGGTTAAGGTCTTGCTCGAAGAGAGGATCAACTAGTCGGCCTCTCTGTGGCTCGATAAGCCATATATCTGGAGATCTAGCAACTTTACTTCTTCCGCGCCCAACGGCCAGACACCATCCAGAAGGGTGTTGATAGCAGCGAAGATCTTCGGCTGAGCGAGGAGGATTAGATCTCCCTGGAAACTGAGCTGGCCATCCTGGACGGCCTGCTGGAGACCGGCCACGAACTTGCCACGGAATACGCGACGAAGCACCTTGATGGAGAGAAAGAATCGGGAGCGAGTTGATCCAGTGCGTGTGATCGAGCGAAAAGCCGCCGAGGTCACTCAGTTGTTGCGGCTCGTCCGAGGGCGAGAGCGGAATGCAGTTCGCCGATTAGTGCGGAAAAGTATTATCGGAACTACCGATTAGAGAGTGTTGCGTCGAGCGTCTGAACTGGCACCGTTAGCCAGGCATGTCGGATAGTAAATTGGTCTAAACTCGAGCGCATGAGCCGGACGCGCAAAGACACGCCTCCACGCAGAAGGTTTCTACGCCGACTCGATCTGCGGCACTATCAGTTTATAGCGTTCGCCAACGGGATTTGGCGAGCCCGCTCCCAGTCTTCCTCTGAGATTTCAATGGCTGGCTGAGACTTCTTCACGCGGTCGATGGCAGCGCGAATCGCATGAGTTATCGGTGCTCGCGAAAAAACCCTGGTAGTTCTGTCAGTTGTTTGAAGTTGCTTCAGCTGCAAAAGTACCCTGGCGGATTAGGTCCCGCATGGACTCGGGCGGCTGTTTCTCATCCCCTTCCCTCTTTACTAGCTGGAAGCTCCCGAGTCCACCTCTAGCCCACAGCGCGCTCTTAGATTGCGATCTTCCAGCAACCGAGGGGAAGGCTTGAATGAACCTATTGTGTGGGTATTCCGCAAGGTGCTGGTTTGCTTGAATTGCGGTGCCGCGCAATTTGTGGTTCCCGAATCTGAGCTATCAGTGCTTGCGAAAAAACGCTAGTTTTTTTTGACTCGTAGGCCAAGGAGTTGAATTTTCATGAAGGTTAAACAATGCCCATCGCATACCGGATCGTGCACGAACGGCGGCTTGTCGTGGCGAGAGGCCACGGCACCTTGACGGACCAGGATGTCTTCGCATACCAAACGGACGTCTGGTCGCGCGCCGACGTCGCAGGCTACGACGAGTTGGTGGACATGACCCAGGTCGAAGACATAGCCGTACCGTCAACGGAGAGGGTCCGAGAGTTGGCGCGTCTCTCTGCTGAAATGGACATTCGCTCGACGACGTCAAAGCTCGCCATAGTCGCGCCGGCTGAGTTTGCCTTCGGGCTGGGTCGTCTTTACGAAATATTGCGCGGTCTTGACGATAGGAGTACAAAGAAGGTCGGCGTTTTCCGGTCGCTCGATGAGGCTTTAGCATTTCTCGATGTCAGTGGCCCGCTGCCGTAGAGCCCATTCCAAAAGCGGCTCTGGCCCAGCAATTTGCTGAAAGCCAGAGCTCACGAAGTCTGTAAATTCTGACAGTATTTGCCTGCAAAGAGCGGTCCTAACTTGTACTGGTGGCGCAACCAAGCGGTCAGTACCCAGCGCTACATCCATCTCGGGTCCAACGGCGCGAAGTTAGCGTCTGACGGCATTGGTACATTCTTCTTACGGAGGCAGACATGGCTCGTGCGGAGAGACAAGCAAGGCGGGCAAAGCGTCGTGCGAGACGGGCGACGCGGAGGGCAGCGCGTCAATCCCGGCGAACTGGACGCCGAGTGGCACGCAGGATGCGGCGTGCTGGACGGAGAGTGATTCGGAAAGCGCGACGTGCCGTACGCCGCCGAGCACGTGGGGTAAGGCGCACCGGGAGGAGAGTCGCCAGGGTGAGACGAGTCGCACGACGCATTAAGGCCGAAGTGCCGGAAATGAGTAGCGGGGAAGGTACCAGCTAGGGTCATCGAAGAAGCAGCACACGACATCGGACGTTCCGCGTACCGGTCCGCTGTAAGCCCGGCGGACGGGCCTGGATTCCCGAACACTCCTTTTCTAGCGCTCGTGCATTTTGTTTGCGGGATTCGGGTCATGCGGAGATGCTCTGCCAAGCTTGACGCGTTAGCGACGATGATAGAACTCGAACGTCAGACGTACGAACAGTGGTTGAGCCAGCCGCAGTTCGTGTTGAACCTTCTTCATAAGTACTTCACCTCGGTTCACGAATCGTTTGCGTGGGACAAATGCCGCTTCGTTGGTATGCTGCTCTAGGCGACATCGTTTCACACATCGCCCGGATACGAATTCCTACATGGGTGCATCTTACGGCGGAGGTCGCAATGATTGCCCAATACTCGCGCGGTTGGACGAAGCTCGCCAATGCAGATGCCGGCTCTTCTTGCAGGAAGTGCAAGAATTCCAACCGGCCAGGAAGACTTGTCGGTTCTGTTTACGCTGCCGTGACAACGATTGCGCTACAGGGTTTTTGGCTGATCCTCCTGTAGGAGTGGGGGACAGAGGAATCGAAATAGATCGAGTCTCCCGAATCAAGCACATGCTCTTCTGTCCCAATGCGCATTTCGAGTTTACCGCGCAATAGGGACAAGAACTCGACGCCAGGATGATGGTGCGGACGGGCCTTTCCAGGCAGTAGTCGCTGAAACTCTGCGTAGTAGGCGTTCAATTTCCGTTCCACAGCAGCGAAATCGAGCGATTCGAAGTAGAAAGAAATATCGCGCCCATCCGGACGCTCGGGAAAGCGCTTGCGCTCCGCTCGCGCACGATGGCGAGGGCTCGCCGCTTTTGGTCATCGGAGAAAAAGTACTCGAGGCCAACGCTGAAAACCAGGGCGATGCGCAGGAGCGTCGGGAAAGTGGGATAAAGCTTGCCACGCTCGACCTTCGAGAGCATGGCTGCCGAGAGGCCCGTGTGACGGCCCAACTCGACAAGCCCGATCTTCTTCTTCAGCCGCAACGCGCGCAGTTTTTCGCCGATGGCGTAGCGGCCCAATCCTTTGGTCAGCGTCTCTGACAGCACCGGGTAAAACTGAGGAGCTCCAGCGGAAGCTGTGGGCCCACGATACGTAGCCGACCTTCCGTTCGTAACTCGGCTTTCCACATAATTCCGGGTGACTCGTGATCCAGGAGGAACCGCGACCACTCCGTTGTAAATTCACATGTTGCATTTGCAACATCAGTATGTTGTAATAGCAACATGGAGGTTGTATGAAAGGGATCCTGGAAGCGATCTTGAACAGGAGAGCGGTTAAAGTCTTTGAGCCAGTCCAAATCTCCGAGGAGATACGTGAGGAAATCCTCAATGCAGCCCGCCATGCTCCCTCCAGCTTCAACAGTCAGCCGTACCGGCTCTATTGGATAGAAACTGCAACGGAAAGGGCGGTGGTGGCCAAACTCTGCATGGGACAGATCCCCGCGGAAACCGCGTCGGCACTGATCGTGGTCGTCGCGGACATCGGATCGTTGGCCTCAACTTCGCAACGCCAATTGGAGTGGATGCGCAGCCGGAGTGAGTTCAGCGAAGCGAAGATTCGCGACTACGAGCGGACAGCAAAGATCGGTCGGATCCTGTTCATGCCCGGGCCATTCGGTATCTTTGGCGCTGTGAAATGGGGGGTGTTCTGGCTGCTGAATTTGTGGAAGGTGATGGGGATGCCGCCCACGTCGCGCCAGGACCTGTTCAAATGGGCAACCAAGAGTACCTCGCTGGCCTGCGAGAATCTGATGATCGCTGCCGAAGCGCTGGGTATCAACACCTGCCCTATGGAAGGCTTCGATGGCCGCAGGCTCTCGAAGTATCTCGGCTTGTCCGCCCGGTATCATGAGACTGTGATGGTGATTGCGATGGGAAAGAAATCGCAGACCTACGTTGAAACGCCCCAGTGGCGCAGACCGCTTCATGCGACGGTAAGCATCCTATGAACATCATTCCCAGGAAAGACGTTCCTGAAGACATCCTGGAAAATTCCGTCTTGGCCCATATCGCAGCGGCCTATTTTTCGGTAGGGAAGAGGCTGGAACGAAAAACTCGGTGTTCCGCGACTCGCGGCTTTATCCTTTCAACGCTTCGAGGCGGCGCTACGCTCAATCAGAATCAGATCGCCACGCTTCTCGGTCTTGACCGAACTGTTGTGCACCGGGCCATCAAGTCCATGGCTCACGAAGGACTTGTTTCGGAGCAAAAGGCAAAATCAGGCAGGGCAATTCACGTTCAGTTAACTCGCAAAGGAAACCAGTATAGGGAGCGGTTGATCAAGGCCCGGATGGCCGCCGATGAGAATGTCCGGCATCAACTAACTTCGGATGAACGCGCAACACTGGTTCGGCTCCTGAAGTTGATCGCTGAATTGGAGTTCTAAAACTGGGCTACCTTCGTCCTTTCCGGACGAATCGTCGGCTATCCGGTATTGGCCGTGCACGTCCCAAAACATCCCGGTGTACTTGAGTGCAACGGGCATCATCACGACGCAGCTGCACCCGGGGAGAACGTCAAGTCCCGGTTAATCGGGAAAGGTTCGTACCAAAACTAACTTGTCCGGGAATCCCGTCATTTTAGAGTTCTCGGATGAACCGAACGAAACCAGGCGCATTTAGAATCGATGCCACCTCGCTACAACGCTTCTCGTCGGAAAACCTAAATCCGGATCTCTTGTAGGCCGATTGTGCTGCGTCATTACCGATGAATGTCGTAATCTGCGCAAGTGCACAGCCGCGCTCACGTCCTTGACGTACCGCCTGGTCGAGCAGCGCATTCGCTAATCCTCGCCGGCGGTACTCGGGTTTTGATGCCACGTTCTCAATTCCCCAGTCAGCCCCCAAGTCCGGGAGAAAACAAGCCCATATCGGACCAACACGCTTCTGTGAATCCGCCGTGTTCGCCTCGGACCAGCCTAGGTCGCGCTGAACATTTGCCATTGCTTGGCCGACGGTTTCCCACCCACCCGCAGGAATCTCGAACCCGCAGAGCGCCGCACCTGGCCGTCCATCGATTTCGGCCACCAAGAAGCTTTCGTAATGGCACAGCGAGCGGGGCTCTGCGACTGTGAGACGCCGCAAATAATCGAGACATCCTGCTTCATCTCTCCCAATGAGCAAGTCCCACGCACCTCGTGCGAGATGGGCGCGTGACGCGGCCAACATCACCCATGCGAGAAATCCAGCATCTTCGGACTGCCCGCGACGGATGCTAACTCCCATCATCAACCTCATTTGAATTGCTAGGGCCGTAAGATTGTGATCTTATGCTGGGACTAAGACGAAACCAACTCCCGCCTAGTCCGCAAATGGAAAAGCAGTACCAACTTCGGCGGTAAGCCCGGTGATCTTAAGGGGTCGATGCAACCTGGCTTGCAGTTTATCCGCCGGAGTTTGAAATCCCAATGTTTTTCGCGGCCGTTGATTCAGACGTAGAGCGATCTCGTCCAGGTCCGACTGCGAGTAGCAGGACAGATCCGCCTTCTTCGGCAAGTATTTCCGCAATAGCCCGTTTGTGTTTTCGTTCGAGCCGCGTTGCCACGGACTTTGCGGATCGCAGAAGTAAACCTCTACCTCCGTAGCCATCGTGAAGCTCTTGTGTTGAGCCATCTCCAGCCCCCGAGCGCGCGACCAATCGCACGTAACGACTGTCCAGCTTTCCAACGGCTCCACATATCGGCCCGCTGGGCCGAAGACAGCTTCCATCGTTTCTGCATCATGAACACCACCCTCAGGAAAAGGATTTATATCAGGTGGTGTTGCATCGACCAGTTGAGCCCGTATCGTTTATCAGGACCTAACCACCTTTTCGGTTTACTTGGCCATCCTTAAAAGAATCAGAATCGCAGCATCGGTCCGACCATGACCTCGCCCTGAGAACCTAACGAACCGCCGACGCGAACTATGCAACCCGCGCCGCAGACGAATGCCACTTGCGGGTTCAGAAGAACCGGTAACCACTCTGCCTGAATCTTGAACCCGACGTGTCGACTTGGATAGAACCTCACCCCGCCACCCATTCCGAAAGAGAAGCGCGTGAAGTTGCTGTTTGTGCTACTGGAAACATGCGTGGCTCCCACGCTAAGTAGCACGAACGGTCGTGCCCAAGGACGCCACTCATCGACAACGTACTCACGGCTGAAGTCTCCATGAAATTGGTCCAGTATTGCGCGTTGCCGCGGAATCGGAAGACTGACATCTTCAGAGTGGATATAGGAGTTTTGCCTCGCCCACCGTATTTCCACCAGGCCATCTTCCTCAAGGCGCACACCAAACGAAACCCCGTAGCTCGGGCTCGCGTCAACTACGATTCTCGGGTTCATCCCCGAAACATGAGGCTCAATCGGAAAGCTGATGCTGGTGCGATACCCGATAAATGGAGTGAAATCGAAACGCAGCGGCTTTGGCTCAGGTTGCTGCTGGGCGCTGAGCGCAGGCGACAGCACGATCAGAAGCAGCGTTGCCTTGAAAACTAAAACATTCAGTATCTTCTTTTTCAATTCTCCGCGTCTCCGATCCACAGCTCGAACCCCAGCTCAGCCAGTAAGCGCTCGAACCAACGGGAGTGTCCCGTCGCTTCGATCCCCACTCGCACCTGGACTCCTTTCTGCTTCAGCTTACGGTAGAACTTTCGGCTTCTCTATCGCTGTGCATCAGCCGCTTCTCGCCACATTCCCCAGTCTCCGTGTCTGCCCAGGCGATTTGCGTATGCTAATGAGTATCTCGGCTCCTTGCCTCCCGAGCCTTTGGTCGTCGCACCACCAAGTTTACTCAGATCGAGGGGAGCCGATGCCTTCATGAAATCACTTCGGCGATTACCCCGTTAGAACGAAGCCGCCCGTGCGGCGGACGCTTCGCGTGAGGTGAAGATAGCGGTTGCGGTGAGTCGCTGAGATAAGTTGTGGGTCACAAGGAGGTCCCTGTGACCCATCTGAGAAAAACGATGCTGGAGGAACTCCAGCGTCGTAATTATTCGCAACATACCACACGCTACTACATCCGCACAGTCGAAGATTTTGCTCGACGGTTTCACTGTTCACCGGACCGGCTAGGTCCACGGCACGTTCGTGAATATCAGGCGGAGCTGTTTCAGAAGAGGAAGTTGTCGCCGGGCACGGTGGCCATCCGCCTCGCCGCTTTGCGATTCTTCTACACCAAGACTCTCCACAAGCCCTGGAGCATGGCCGAAACTCCGTATCCGAAAAAGCCTCATCACCTCCCCACGATCCTCAGCCGACAGGAAGTCGCACAGCTGATCGATGCTGCTGCCAGTCCTTTCCATCGCATCCTGCTGATGACCCTCTACGCCACCGGGCTGCGCCGCACCGAACTCGCCCGTCTGAAGGTGAGCGATGTCGACAGCCAGCGCATGGTGATTCACGTCCGCGGCGGCAAAGGACGGCAAGATCGCGATGTGATGCTTAGCCAAAAGCTACTCGAAGAACTGCGCCAACATTGGCGCCGACTTCCGCGAAAATCCGGCCCGTGGCTCTTCCCGGGCAATTGCCGGCATAGTGCCGGTCACCCGATCGAGTCCAAAACGGCTTGGAATGCCTGCCAGCAGGCCGATCGGCGGGCGGGTCTCAAGAAGGCCGTCCATCCGCATACCTTACGTCACTGCTTCGCGACTCATCTGCTCGAAGCCGGTGCCGATCTGCGCACCATTCAGCTTCTGCTTGGGCATCACGATCTGAAGGAAACCACGGTCTACCTTCATCTGTCGCAGCGCCACCTGCAGGCTACCGCGAGCGCCCTGTACTCGCTGCCAGGGAAAGAGTCACCACAGGAACAATAAATGAATCGGCCGCCGCTGGAGGTGGCCGATCTGATCCGCGCTGCGGGAGACGCTTTCCTCGAACGAAACCGCCACTGGCTGGGCTGGCAGCACGTCAAAGTGCTGAACGCCATTCGGCGGTGTCGTACCGCCGCACTCGGCGGTCATCTCGATCAGTGCACCCGCTGCGGGCATCGCGCCATCTCTTACAACTCCTGCCGCAATCGACATTGCCCGAAGTGCCAGACCTCGGCTCGGGATCGCTGGATCGCCGCGCGCCGGAACGAACTTCTTCCCACGCGCTACGTTCATGTCGTGTTCACGCTGCCGCCGCAGTTGGCCTCCCTGGTCCTGCAGAACAAGAAACTGCTCTACGGCCTCCTGCTTCGCGCCAGCGCGGAAACACTTCTCGAAATCGCTCGGGATCCCCGTCACCTCGGCGCAGAAATTGGCTTCTTCAGTGTGTTGCACACGTGGAGTCAGAAGCTCACTTTGCATCCCCACGTCCATTGCGTCATTCCCGCCGGCGGCTTGAGCCTTGATCACAAAGCGTGGGTGAACTCCCCCGATCACTTCTTCCTCCCGCTGAAAGTGCTCTCCCCAGTGTTTCGCGGCAAGTTCGTTGCCGGCCTGCGGCAAGCGTTCCGTGACGGTCGACTCCATTGCGGAGGAAAACTTGCGCCTCTTGCGCAACCCAAGACTTTCGCTGCCTGGCTGCGACTGCTTTTCCGCAAAGACTGGGTGGTCTACGCTAAGCCCCCGTTCGGCGGTCCCGAGCATGTGCTGCACTACCTTGGTCGCTACACCCACCGCGTGGCCATCTCCAATCATCGGCTAAGGCCGTCCTATAGACGGGGAAGTCAAGAAAAAATACTTCTCCCACTTCTTCTGGGGCCGTGGTTT
>Ga0306925_10003943_pt1 | contig 13278 bp, 12 predicted proteins | sample flu12Cox44000176_FD_203755 | JGI IMG/M metagenome (GOLD analysis project Ga0306925, IMG submission 203755) | Lab enrichment of tropical soil microbial communities from Luquillo Experimental Forest, Puerto Rico - flux8day.12C.oxic.44.000.176 (v2)... | ecosystem: Environmental > Terrestrial >... | reverse complement strand
GCCGAGCACGTCGGTCGAGCCGCCGGGCGCGAGCGGCACGATCATCAGGATCGGATGGGTCGGATAGGTTTGGGCCTGCGCCGGCGCGGCGGCGATCAGGCTGAGCGCGGCGGCGGCCGCTGCAATGGTGCATTGTGCAATCATTTGTCATCCTCCCGGCGCGAGCGCCCCGCCTCCTATGCCAGAGGACTTTTGCCTCGCCAAAGGCAAAGCGCCGGCTGCGACGCTTAAGCCTGAGCGTTGCCGGCGATTTTGAATCGTGGTTCACTTGTTGCCAACGATTCTGATCCTTCAATGCCTTATCGCCGCACCGAGAATGTCGCGCGCCGGCTCGCCGCCCGCCATGGCGCTATTATGACGGCGGCACGCGAGGTCGCCGCCGATGGTGGCATGGCGGCGCTGCAGATCGTTCCGGTCGCGCAGCGCGCCGGCATCGCCGCCGGCACGGTCTATCGCTACTTCCCGGGCAAGACCGATCTGGTCGCCGCGGTGCTCGCCGAAATCGCCGACCGCGAGATCGGCGCCCTACGCCGTGCCGCGGCCGTCGCGCCAGGACCGCTCTCGGCGCTGGCGGCGGCGATCATGACGTTTGCGACGCGGGCGTTGCGTCATCGCCGGCTCGCTTATGCGGTGATTGCGGAGCCGGTCGACGCCGAACTCGACGCGGCGCGGCGTTCGTTCCGGGCGGCGCTCGCGGCGGAATTTGGAAGCCTCATAGGTGCGGCGACGAAGGGCAACCATTTGCCCGAACAGGATGCGGCGCTGAGCGCCGCCGCGCTGCTCGGGCTCCTCATCGAGGGATCGATCGGGCCGCTCGCGCCGGCCGTGCCGAATATCGACGGCGCGCCGCGGGCCGCGGTGCAGTCGCTGACGCTGATCGGCTTGCGCGCGCTCGGCGTCGCCGACGCCCGGGCGCGCGGATTGGTAATCGCAGGGATCAGGGAACAGCAGTAAGTAATCAGGAATTCTGATCCCTGATTCCCGTTTCCTGATCCTGCTAGTGCGCCATCAGCACCGGCGCCGTCATCGACTGCAGGATTGAACGGGTCACGCCGCCGAGTATGAACTGACGCAGGCGCGAATGGCCGTAGCCGCCCATGACGACGAAGTCGGTGGCGTTGTCGGCGGCGTGGGACAATAGCGCCGCGCCGATGTCGATTTTGCCGGCGGAGATGCGCTTGACCTCGACCTTGAGCCCATGGCGCGCCAGATGCTTGCCAATGTCGGCGCCCTCGATCTCGTCCTGCTTGCCTGGCTCATTGGCGACGATTACCACTTCGACCCGGCCGGCCTTTGCCAGAAGCGGCATGGCGTCGTTGATTGCGCGTGCCGCCTGCCGGCCGCCGTCCCAGCACACCATGACAAGATCGAGCTTGAGCGGGCTCTTCTGGATATAGGGCACCACGATCATCGGCCTGCCGGACTCGAACAGCGTCGTCTCGGCGATCAGCTCCTCGACCGAGCCGCCCTTCGGCTCAGCCTGAGGAACGATCGCCAGATCGAAGCGGCGAGCGATGCGGGCGAACTGGTCGCCGGCGCCGGCGGCGCTGGCGGACAGCGTGACGGTCTCGGCGGAGACGCCGGTGCGCGCGGTCGCTGCATTGAAGCGGTCGATGGCGGCCTTCGCCGCGTCCTGATTGTCGGCGACCTGCGTGTCGATGATCTCGGCCGGGATATAGCCGGTGCCCGAGATCGGCACGATCGGATCGTACAGGAACGCGATGCCGGCGATGTGGGCGCCGAGCGCATCGGCGACGGACACGGCATAGTCGCCGACATTGCCGCCGTCCTCGCGGACGCTGAGATTGACGACGATGTCCTTAACCATGGCGGCGTCTCCTTGAGGTGTGACCGTCACTCTTCCGTCATAGGCAACACGGCGTGCCTTTGCGGCCTATCAAACCACGGCCGGCGGTGGCGCGGCTACTTCTTCTTGGTGCTGCCGTCGGCGTTGAATTGGCTGACATAGGCCCACAGGTCGCCGATCTCGTTCTCGTTCTTGATGCCGGCGAAGATCATCTTGGTGCCGGGAATGGCGCCTCTGGGATCCTTGATGTATTCCTTGAACTTGGCCTCGTTCCAGACGATGCCGGAATTCTTGTTGGCGTCGGAATAGTCGAAGCCAGGAACGCTGCCGGAATGCCGGCCGTCGATGCCGTTGAGCTCGGGACCGATCTTGTTCTGCGCATCGTCGCCGATCGAGTGGCAGGGCAGGCACTTGCGGAACGAAGCCTCGCCCTTGGCGACATCCTGGGCCGACGCGGTCATTCCCGACACGGCCGCCAACGCGGCCGCCATCAACAACGTCCTCATTTTTTCGTCTCCCTAATCAGCATGTGGTACCGGTCACGCCCCGTTCGGCTCGCATTCGCGGCTGCCGTTCAAGCGGGCCGGGGGCGGTGTGTCAACGGCCAAAATCGCCATGCAGCGGTGCGCTTTGGCCGCGGAACCGCAATGGCGTAATCGCCCGGCAGTCGAGATTTGTTGCGTGGTCACGGCCGGCCGCGTGCCGCTATAATGTGCAGCCGGAGCGCCTGGGAGAGATTTCGCATGGCGATGCTGATGCCGTTGTTCGATGCCGCGGTGCTCAAACGCCGCGGCGAGATCGTGGCGGCGCTCAAGCGCGTCGTGCCGGGCGAGGGCGTGATCGCATCCGACGAGGCGATGCGGCCTTATGAGAGCGACGGACTGACCGCCTACCGTCAATTGCCCATGGTCGTGGTGCTGCCGGAGACCACGGCGCAGGTTTCGGCCGTACTCGCCTATTGCCACCGCGAGGGCATCAAGGTGGTGCCGCGTGGGGCGGGGACCTCGCTCTCCGGCGGCGCGCTGCCGCTCGGCGACGGCGTCCTGCTCGGCATGGCCAAGTTCAACCGCATCCGCGAGATCGACTACGACAACCGCGTCGCCGTGGTCGAGCCGGGCGTCACCAATCTTGCGGTATCGCAGGCGGTCGAGGGCGAAGGCTTCTATTACGCGCCCGACCCGTCGTCGCAGATCGCCTGCACCATCGGTGGCAACGTGGCGGAGAATTCCGGCGGCGTGCATTGCCTCAAATACGGCATGACCGCCAACAACGTGCTCGGCTGCGAACTGGTACTGATGACTGGCGAGACCGTGCGCCTCGGCGGAAAGCATCTCGACGCCGGCGGCTACGATCTCCTCGGCGTCGTCACCGGCTCAGAAGGCTTGCTCGGGGTCGTCACCGAGATCACCGTGCGCATCTTGAAGCGCCCACAGACCGCGCGCGCGGCGCTGATCGGCTTCAATGCGTCGGAAGACGGCGGCGAATGCGTCGCCAAAATCATCGGCTCGGGCATCATTCCCGGCGGCATGGAGATGATGGATCGCCCGGCGATCCATGCGGTCGAGGAATTCGTCCATGCCGGCTACCCGCTCGACGTCGAGGCGCTGTTGATCGTCGAGCTCGACGGTCCGCAAGCCGAGGTCGATCATCTGCTCGCGCGCGTGCAGGATATTGCCAAGGAGTGCCGCGCGATGACCTGCCGCCTCTCAAATTCCGAGGAGGAGCGGTATCTGTTCTGGGCCGGTCGCAAGGCGGCGTTTCCGGCGGTCGGCCGCATCTCGCCGGATTACTACTGCATGGACGGCACCATACCGCGCGCGAAGCTGCCGCTGGTGCTGCGCCGCGTGCAGGAGTTGTCGGCGAAGTATGGACTGCGGGTCGCCAACGTCTTCCATGCCGGCGACGGCAATCTGCATCCGTTGATCCTCTACGACGCCAACAAGCCGGACGAGCTCGAGCGCGCCGAACAATTCGGCGCCGATATCCTAAGGCTTTGCGTCGAAGTCGGCGGCGTGCTCACCGGCGAGCACGGCGTCGGCGTCGAGAAGCGCGACCTGATGCCGGTGATGTTCTCCGAAGCCGATCTCAATCAGCAGCAGCGCGTCAAATGCGCGTTCGACGGCAAGAGCCTGCTCAATCCCGGCAAAGTTTTCCCGACGTTGCATCGCTGCGCCGAGCTCGGCCGCATGCACGTCCACGGCGGCCGCACCGCCTTTCCCGACCTGCCGCGGTTTTGAGAGAGGCAGCGATAGCCGCCATGCAATTCGGTATTTTCGGCTCGGCGCAAGCCAACTCCAACGATCTGCCCGCCGAGACCGGCCAGGGCTTTCGCGACTATCTCGACTTCAACGTCGAGGCCGAGACGCTCGGAATGCACTCGAGCTTTCTGGTCGAGCATCACTTCACCGGCTGGAACCAGGTGTCGTCGACCTTGATGCTGCTGACGGCGCTGGCCATGCGCACCAAGACGTTGCGGCTCGGCTCGGCGGTCATGGTGCTGCCGTGGCACAATCCGGTGCTGCTCGCCGAGCAGGCGGCGACGCTCGATCTTGTTTCCGGCGGCCGCTTCGATTTCGGCATCGGCAAGGGTTACCGGCACAGCGAGTTCAAGGGCTTTCAGATCGCGCCGGAGGAGGCCGAGGCGCGCTTCGACGAGGCGGTCGAGGTGATCACACGCGCCTTTTTGAACCGCGAGCGTTTTTCGCACCGCGGCCGGTTCTGGCATTTCAAGGACATCGTGGTCGAGCCGCCGCCGGCGCAACGCCCGCACCCGCCGTTCTGGGTCGCCGCCGGCAGCGAGCCTTCGATCCGCCGCGCCGCGGCGCGCGGCTTCAATCTGATCCTCGACCAATATGCGAGTACCGCGCAGATCGCCGAACGCATAGGCATCTACCGCGCCGAGCGCAAGGCGCGGAGCCTTGGTTTTAATCCGATGCAGGTGGCGGTGGCGCGGCAGCTCTATGTCGCGAGCGACGAAGCCGACAAGCAGGCGGCGCTGGCGCGTCAGGCCGTCTACACTCAGCGCACCGTCGACGTATCGCGGGCGCCGGCGAAGAGCGGCGGCTCGCACGTGCTCGCCTATGCCGACAAGGCGGGCGGCACCGAGGAGAATGCGCTGTTCGGCACGCCTGCCGAGATCGGCGCCAATCTCGAAGCGCTGCGCCAGGCCGGCGCCGCCTATGTGCTGCTCACCATTTCGGGCGGCGTTGCGCAGCTGCGCCGCTTTGCCCGCGAGGTCATGCCGGCCCTTACGAGCTCCATGCCCGCGGCCGACGCCGCGGAGTAGGGCGCCTCATGGCCAATACCCTCACGCCGCGCGACGCCGAGGAGGTCGAGGACGCGATCCAATGGGCGCTCGCCGGCGGGAAGACCTTGGAAGTCGTGGGCCGCGGCTCAAAGCGCGCCATCGGCCGCGCCGCGCAATGGGATGCGACGCTCGATCTTTCGGCGCTTACCGGTGTCACCCTTTATGAACCTGAGGAGCTGGTACTGTCGGCCAGGGCCGGCACGCCGCTCGCCGAAATCGAGGCGCTCGTCGCCGCGAGCAAACAACAACTCTCCTTCGAGCCGATGGATTATGCCGCAATTCTCGGCGGCGCGGCCGAGGCGGCCAGCATCGGCGGCGCGTTGGCGGCCAATCTCTCCGGCCCGCGTCGCATCAAGGCCGGCGCCGCGCGCGATCACTTCCTCGGGCTGAACGCCGTGTCCGGACGCGGCGAGACCTTCAAGTCCGGCGGCCGCGTGGTCAAGAACGTCACCGGCTACGACCTCTGCAAGCTGCTCGCCGGCTCGTGGGGGACGCTCGCTGCCATGACCGACGTCACCGTCAAGACGCTGGCGCGGCCCGAGACGCAAACAAGCGTGCTCATTCTCGGTCTTGACGATGCGACGGCCGGCAAGGCCATGGCGTCGGCAGCGAATTCCTTCGCCGACATTTCGGCGGCGGCCCATTTGCCGGCTGCGACCGCGGCGCGCATCTCCGCGACCAAATCAGCGGGCGGGGCGGTCACGGCGTTCCGCCTCGAAGGCGTGGAGCCGTCGGTCGCCGAGCGCAAAGCCCTGCTGGAAAAGCTGCTGGCGCCGGTGGGCGCGTTGGGCGCGCTGGACGAAACATCGTCGGGCGCATTGTGGCGCGACGTGCGCGACGCAACGCCGTTCGCCGCGGCGGGTCCTTCGGGCAGGCGCGACCTCTGGCGCCTCTCGACGGCGCCGTCGGAAGGCGTCGCTGTCGGCCGCGCACTCACGCAAGAAGCCGGCTCCGAGCTCCTCTACGATTGGGCCGGGGGGCTCATCTGGGCGGCGCTGCCGGCCGCGAACGACGCCCACGCGCCGCTCGTGCGAGCCAAGGTCGCCGCCGCCGGCGGCCACGCCACGCTGATCCGCGCGCCGGTTTCGGTGCGCGCCGTTGTCGATGTTTTTCCGCCCGAGCCGCCGGCGCTTGCCGCGCTCACGGCGCGGGTGCGGCAAGGATTCGATCCGCAAGGCGTGCTCAATGCCGGACGCATGTGGGCGGGCGTTTAGCCATGCAAACCAACTTCACGCTGGCGCAGCTTGCCGATCCGCACATCGCGGAGGCGGAGAAGATCCTGCGCGCCTGTGTGCATTGCGGCTTCTGCACCGCGACCTGCCCGACCTATGTGCTCGACGGCAACGAGCTCGATTCGCCGCGCGGCCGCATCTACCTGATCAAGGACATGCTCGAGCACGACCGGCCGGCCAGCGCCGAGACGGCGCTGCACATCGATCGCTGCCTGTCGTGCCTCGCCTGCATGACCACGTGCCCGTCCGGCGTGCACTACATGCATCTCGTCGATCATGCCCGCGGCCACGTCGAGCGCACCTACCGGCGGCCGCCGGTCGAGCGCTTCATGCGCGCGCTGCTGTCCTGGCTCTTGCCCCATCCGCGGCGCTTTGCGTTGGCGCTCCTGGCGGCGATCCCGGCCAAGCCGTTCGCGCCGCTCGCGGGCGCGCTCGGGCTCGAGCGCCTGGCGGCGATGCTGCGGCTTGCGCCGTGGCGCGGTCCGCACCGCACGCTCGGTCCAAACGTTTATCCGGCCGTGGGTCCCCGTAAGGGTCGTGTGGGGCTGCTGGTCGGCTGTGCCAACGACGTCCTGGCGCCGCAGATCAATGCCTCGACCATCGCGGTCCTCACCCGGCACGGCATCGAAGTCGTGTTGGCGCCGGGCGCTGGCTGCTGCGGCTCGCTCGTTCATCACATGGGACGCGAGACTGAGGCGCTCGACCGGGCGCGCGCCAATATCGAGGCCTGGAGCGCAATCGACGGCCTCGACGCCATCGTCATCAACGCCTCGGGCTGCGGCACCACGGTGAAGGACTACGGATTCATGCTACGGACCGACAAGGTTTACGCTGAGCGCGCTGGCCGGATCGCAAGCTTGGCCAAGGACATCAGCGAATATCTGACGATGCTGCCGCTCGAGCCGAAGCACGACGTTGCGGGCCTCACCGTCGCCTATCACTCGGCCTGCTCGCTGCAGCACGGCCAGCGGGTGATCCGGCAACCTAAGGAGCTTTTGACGAAGCTCGGCTTTGCCGTGAAGGACGTGCCGGAAGGTCATCTGTGCTGCGGCTCGGCCGGCACCTACAATATTTTGCAGCCAGACTACGCAAGACAGTTGCGCGAGCGCAAAGTCAGGACTATCGAAAGATTGCGGCCGGACGTGATCGCAGCCGGCAATTTAGGTTGCATCACGCAGATCGCCGCGGGCACGGAGCTGCCAATCGTGCATACGGTCGAGTTGATCGATTGGGCTACGGGGGGCACGCGTCCGCCTCGGCTGGGCAGTCAAGTTTTGTAGCAAAGATTGGGAGGTCGATCATGGCGAAGAAAGCGAAGGCAAGGCGAAAATCGGCAAAAAAGAGAAAGGCGGCTCCGGCCCGCAAAAAGAAGAAGGCCGTAAAGCACACAAGGAAGCCGGCGAAGAAGAAGAAAAAGTCCGCGTACAAGCCGAAGCCCAAGCCCCAGCCGAAACGCGCGCCGAAGCCGACCTTGAACCCGCAACCGCTGCCGCCCGCGCCCCCGTCGCCCGACCCGGCGGCTGACACTCCGCCCTCTGGACCCGCGCCGTCGGGCACAGGCAGCAGCAACGGCTAGCCGCCTCGCACGTTTCAGGAACCGGCGCGGCGCCACGGGCATTAGCCCGGCGCCGCGGGTGGCCGCGCCGCAGCGCATTGCATCGGCGATCTGCGGCCAATAGCATTGGCGCAGCATAAGGATGGGCGGCGGCGTCAGGCGTCGCCCCAAGGCCGGTAGCCCCCGGCCATTTGCACTCTTCGGGAGGTGCGTCATGCCGACCTACAATATTTTGCTGATGGGCGCGTCCTACGGCTCGCTGCTGGCGTCGAAGCTCCTGTTCGGCGGCCACAGGCTGCATCTGGTCTGCCTGCCGGCCGAAGCTGACCTGATCAACGCCGAAGGCTTCCGCGTGCGGCTGCCGGTGCGCGGTCGCCAGGACCCGGTCGTGCTCGACTCGCGCAAGCTTCCCGGCTCTGTCACTGCGGGGCCAGCGATCGGCATCAATCCGAAGGACTACGACCTGGTCGGCCTGTGCATGCAGGAGCCGCAGTACCGCTCGCCGGGCGTGCGCGAACTGCTCGACGCGGTGGCGAAATCGCGCGTGCCCTGCATGTCGATCATGAACATGCCGCCGCTGCCCTACGTCAAGCGCATCCCCGGCCTGAACTACGATGCGCTGAAGCCGGCCTATACCGATCCCACCGTCTGGGATTCGTTCGACCCCAAGACCATCACTCTGAACAGTCCCGATCCGCAGGCGATCCGCCCACCGGACGAGAAGGTCAACGTGCTGATGGTGACGCTGCCGACCAATTTCAAATGCGCCAGGTTCGAGGACGACAAGTCGACCGCGGTCCTGCGCCAGTTGCAGGACGAGATCGAAGCGGTGCGGTACGACCCGGGCGACGGCAGCAAGATCGAGCTGCCGGTCAAGCTCAAGGTCTACGACTCGATCTTCGTGCCGCTGGCCAAGTGGGCCATGCTGCTCGCCGGTAACTACCGCTGCGTCACCAAGGACGGCATGCGCACGGCGCAGGAAGCAGTGTGGAGCGACCTGGAGACGTCGCGCTCGATCTACAATTTCGTGTTCGACCTCTGCGTCAAACTGGGCGCCAAGCCGGAAGATCTGGTGCCGTTCGAGAAATATGCCGCCGCGGCGCAATCCTTGACGCGGCCGGCGTCGGCGGCGCGAGCGCTGCAGAACGGCGCGCCCAATATCGAGCGCGCCGACAAGCTCGTTCAGCTGATCGCTAGGCAGAAGGGCTTGAGCAATGCGGCGATCGACGCCCAGGTGGCGCTGGTCGACGAGCGGCTCGAAGCGAACCGCAAGAAGGCGGCCGCGGCTTAAGCCGCGCGATTCGGAATAACCCCACCTCGGACCCGATCCGGGGCCCGCAGCCGTTTCGCCAACGGCTTACGCCATAAGGCGGTTAGGCGACCTCGACGTCCTGCCAGAAGCCGAATCGGTCCTTGACCTGCAGCATTTCCGGCCGCGGCGCCTCATAGGACCAGGCGGCGCGGGCATGGCGCTTGCCCTCGACCACGACGTCGTAGAACTGCACGCCGTGCGGACACTTGAGGTCGTCAGCGGTTTTGTCGGTCTTTTCCAGCCAATCCATGCGCACGGCGCTGCGGGGAAAATACTGATAGCCCTTGCAATCGATGATGTCGTTGCTCTGGGCGACAACTCTGCCTTCGACAACCGCCTGCATACTGGCCTCCGCTCGATGCTCGTCCTGGGACGACCATAGCAAAAGATAGGGGCCCGTAACCGATCGGCCAAGGCTGCCGCGGACGGCGGTTATCCACAGACTGGGCGGAATGCATGGCCTGCAACGGCTCGACCGGCCGCTTCACAAGGTCGGCAAGGCAAAAAAGTGTAGCGCTCGTGCCACAGTCCCTAACAATCGATGAAACTGGGCCGTTCTCACGCGGAAAAAGCACAAAAAGTCGGCAGATGCTTTAGTTTTAGACTTGGCCAAATGAAGGGTGCATTGAAAAATCCGACCATGTCATTTGCGATCTCGCGTTGACAAAAACCGGGGTGGTGGTGGCGGCCATCGAGAAGTCGATGTCCGCGTACTGGGGAAAAAGGGGTCTACAATGAAAAAAGTTGCTTACTCTCTCGTGCTGGCGGCGGGACTGGTGTCTTCCTCCGTCATGGCGGCTGACATGGCCGTGAAGGCTCCTCCGCCGGCGCCGCCGCCGCCCAATCCGTGGGACGTCGTCGTCACGGCGGCGTTGATGAACGACTATAACTTCCGCGGCATCAGCCAGTCGAACCACAAGCCATCTACCGCGGCCGGCTTCGAGTTGCGCTACAACAGCTGGCCGAATTTCCAGTGGTACGGCGGAGTCTCCGGTGAAAGTATCGATTTCCCGAACAACGCGGCCGCAGAAATCGACTTCTACGGCGGCATCCGGCCGACCTTCGACAAGCTCGCCCTCGATTTCGGCGCTTGGTATTACTGGTACCCAGGCGGCCAGTGCTTTGGCGTTGCCGGCTTCGGCGTCGGCGGTTGTGCGGACAGTGGCGGCGGTCTGCCGGCGCTCATTCCGGGCACAAACATCCCCATTGGCGGCGTGCCTAGCTCGAATTTCCAGCCGTTCGGCGGAAACGTGGTGCTCAAGAATGTCAGCTTCTGGGAAGTCTACGGCAAAGCCACCTACACCTTCAACGACCAGTGGGCGGCCGGCATCCAGGAATGGTACTCGCCGTCGGTGCTCAATAGCGGCGCGCCCGGCTGGTTCACTACCGGCAACGTCACCTTCACGGCTCCGAGCACCTGGTTCACCAATGGGCTCGGCATGTACATCTCCGGCGACCTCGGCTACTGGGCGCTCGGCACCAGCAACATCTTCTATGGCGTCGGTTCGCCGGATGTGCAGGGCAATCTCCATAATCCGAATGCCTTCGGCGTGAAGTACACCAGCTACGCCACCTGGGATGTCGGCATCGGCTTCACCTACAAGGTGCTGACGCTGGACCTGCGCTACTACGACACCAACCTGACCAAGGCGGAATGCAGCGTGTTCACCAGCGCGCAGAACGCCTCGTTCTCGCCGGGCAACATCACGCTGCAGAACCCGGGCGGGCTCGGCACTAACTGGTGCAGCGCCGCCTTCGTGGCGAAGCTCTCGGCCGCGGTCGACTTCAACACGAACCTGAAGTAGACCAAAGCTCGATTACGCGAACACTTGCGGCCGGTGGCGGAGGCGCCACCGGCCGTTTCGTTTTGGGAAAAAGGTGGAAAGTAGCCAATCACTCCGCCGCCGAAGCGAGCGGCAACTCGCGCACGTCGTAGTGACGTGGCTCGCCGACAAAGGCGAGGTGGCGGTGGTGGAACGCGCGCAAGGTCGAACGATGGCCGATGGAAACGATGGCGGTGCCGGGCAGCCGCTCCTGCAGCATGCGATACAGCATCGCCTCTGCCGGCTCGTCGAGTGCCGATGTCGCCTCGTCGAGCAAGAGATAATCGGGCGCGTGCAGCAACGCTCGCGCGATCGCAAGGCGCTGCTGCTCACCGACCGATAGCATCCGGTTCCAGTGCCCTTCCTCGCCGAGACGAGGCGCCAGGGCGGGCAGGCCGACGGCGGCGATCGCTGCCGCGAGGTCTGCGTCCGCGAAGCTGCCGGCCCGCGCCGGATAGGTGACGGCTTCTGCAAGGGTCGCCATCGGGAAATACGGGCGCTGCGGCAGCAGCATGACCTTGGCGTCCGCAGGCACAGTAACGCGGCCCGAACCGAACGGCCAGATGCCGGCGAGAGCGCGGAACAGCGTCGACTTGCCGGCGCCGGACGGTCCGGTGATCAGCACCCGCTCGCCGGGACCGAACGCGACGGATTTGGCATCGAGCAGCGGCGAGCCGTCCGGCAGACCCACGGCGAGCCGCTCGGCCGAGATCGCCTTACTCGCCGCGCTCGGGATGACCTCGATGGTCGGCGGGTTCAGTGCCACGGCGCGGCCGGCTTCGATCGAATGCTCGAAGCCGTCGAGACGCTTCACCACCGCCTGGAATTCGGCGATGAAGCGATAGGCGGTGACGAAATAGGACAAAGCGTCCTCTACGCTCGCGAAGGCCGACGCGGTCTGCATCAGGCCGCCGAGCTGCATCTTGCCGGCAAAGTAGGCCGGGCTGACCATCAAATAGGGAAAGACGACCGCGGCCTGGTTGTAGCTTTGGGTGAAGAACAAGAGCTTCTTCTGCCGCTGCATGATGGCGATCCAGTTGGCCATCAGCTGGCCGAAGCGGCCGAGATGCCGTTCGCGCTCGGCGGCTTCGCCGTGCAGCGAGGCGATCTGTTCGGAATTCTCCCGCGAGCGCACCAGATTGAAGCGGAAGTCGGCCTCAAAGCGCTGCTGCTGGAAATTGAGGGGTATTAGCGGCCGGCCGATCAGGTGCGTCAACGTCGTGCCGAAGATCGCATAGATGAGCGCCGCCCACACCAGATAGCCGTGGATGGTCACGCCGAGGAGCTTGACCGGCGCCTGCTCCGACAGCGACCACAGGATGATGATGAACGAGCACAGCGTCACAACGGAATTGAGCACCTTCAGCCCGATCGGCAGGATGCCGAAGCCGGCGCCGGAATCGATGAACATCCGGATGTCTTCGGCGATGCGCTGATCGGGGTTGTCGGCCGCGTCGCCAAGAAGCTGCATGCGGTAGTGATTGGCGGTGTTGAGCCATTGTCGCAGATAGGTCTGCGTCATCCACCGCCGCCAGCGGATCTGCAGCCACATGTTGAGATAGTTCTGATAGACCGTGATCACGGTGAAGATCGCGGCCAGCACGCAAAAAAAGACGATGGCGCTGACGAAGGCGTCCCAGTCGCGGTTTTGCAACGTGTTGTAGAAGCGGTTGTACCATTCGTTGAGGATGACGTTGATGGCGACCACTGCAAGCTCGATGGCGACCACCGCGGCGAGCAGAAGCCGGCCCGGCCAACGGTCCTCCGAGCGGAAATAGGGCAAGGCGAGCCGCCAGATGATGGCAAGCGTCGAGGCAAGACCTTTCACGGAAATCATCTCCTGTCTGGGGCGCCAAGGACGCCGGAAAGGGTGTCCAAATTCGGCCCGACTGCACAACAGAGCCTTGATCGACAACGCCTTGGCGCGGATTTAGGGCATTTCGACGCAGCCGGTGTGCACCGTGGGCTTAAGCACGACTCGGCCTGTCGCGCTGCGGATTTTCGCCATACCATAAGAGTCGGGCTCAGGGAGGATGAACGCTCCGACTGGCGGAAAGCCGGCGGATGCGGGCGGGGTAACACGCCAGCCGGGGTGCATTTTCATTCTCGGAGTTCCGCCGCCGTGGCCGCAAGGCTGCGCGCGACCGTGCATGCGTCGACAATCAGAAGAAAGCCGCTCTACACGATCCGGGGGGAAGCGGCGCCCAAGGAGATTTCGGTATGTGGAACCAAGTCTATAACC
>Ga0306925_10003942_pt1 | contig 13279 bp, 13 predicted proteins | sample flu12Cox44000176_FD_203755 | JGI IMG/M metagenome (GOLD analysis project Ga0306925, IMG submission 203755) | Lab enrichment of tropical soil microbial communities from Luquillo Experimental Forest, Puerto Rico - flux8day.12C.oxic.44.000.176 (v2)... | ecosystem: Environmental > Terrestrial >... | reverse complement strand
TGTTCGATGGCCTCGGCGCCGAGGCCGCGGTGCGCGCCACGGTGATCACCGGCCACGGCCGCGCCTTCTCGGCCGGCCTCAACCTCAAGACCGTGCCCGAGCTCGATCGCCTCGGCCAACGCCGCCTGATCGACGCCATGAACGACTGCTTCGGCACGCTTTACGGCTGGCCAAAGCCGCTGGTCGCCGCCGTGAACGGCCACGCCATCGCCGGCGGTCTGATCCTCGCTTTGTGCGCCGATTGGCGCGTCGTGGCCGACACGGCGCTGGAGGCGTGCCTTGCCGAGGTGAAGGTGGGCGTCACCTACCCCGTGGCGCCGATCGAAATCGCGCGCGCCGAGCTCGCTCCCGCCACAGCGCGCCGCCTCGTTCTGTTGGGCGAGACGTTGGATGCCGAAAAGGCCGAGGCGCTCGCGGTGTTCGACGAGCGCGTGCCTGCAGACCAGCTGCTGCAGCGTGCGCTGGCCCGGGCGCGCGGCGACGCCGACCTGCCGCCGCAGACGTTTGCCACCACCAAGCGCGAATTGCGCGCGGCCGCGCTCGGCCGCATCACCCAGGCGCGCGCCGGCCGCGGCGAGCCCCGGCTTTCGGCCTGGCTGGGCGAGGAAATGCGCCGCGCTGCGGCAGCAGTTTTACGCCGCGCCGCGTGATTTTCACGGGTTTCGCATGGCTCCCCCGCCGGGGTATCGTGGGGCGGGGGATAGTGCATGGTATCGGCGATCGCTCGTGGCGTCGGAGGAGTCGTTTTGCTGCTGCTGTTGGCCGTGCCGGCCGCGGCGCAGAACTCCGTACCGGCCTCGGTGCAGAACAAGGTGCCGCCGGCGCGGCCGCTCGAGGCGCTGGTCAAGGGATCGCTGATGACCTTGAACGACGCCAACCTGACGGGCGACTACCGGGTGTTCCATGCCCGTCTGTCGGAGCCGTTCCGCAAGCAGTACACGCCGGACCGTTTGAAGGCGACGTTCAAGGAGTTCAACGAGAAGAATGTCGACATCGACATCGTCACCGCCATGGCGCCGACCTACGAGCAGCCGCCCTACGTCGATTCCGAGGGCAAGCTGATCGTGCGCGGCTTCTTTCCGACCGAGCCGTCGCGGGTGTCGTTCGAGATGGACTTCGTCTCGGGCGAGGGGGAGTGGAAGCTGATCCGCATCAATGTGAAAGTGAGCCCGGCTCACTAGCTCTCCCAACGCAGTAGGCAGACATCATGATCCCCAATGCCATGCCGCCCTTCGACTTCGGCCTGGGCGAGACCGCTGACGCGCTGCGCGACCAGGTGCAGCGCTTTGCCTCCGAGCAGGTCGCGCCGATCGCCCAGGAGCTCGACAAGACCGACCGCTTCCCGCGCGAGCTGTGGCCCAAGATGGGCGAGCTCGGCCTGCACGGCATCACCGTCGAGGAGGAGTATGGCGGCTCGGGGCTGGGCTATCTTGAGCACGTGGTCGCGGTCGAGGAGGTGAGCCGCGCCTCGGCCGCGGTCGGCCTCTCCTACGGCGCCCATTCCAACCTCTGCGTCAACCAGATCCGCCGCAACGGCACCGACGACCAGAAGAAGCGCTTTCTGCCCAAGCTGATCTCGGGCGAGCATGTCGGCAGCCTGGCGATGAGCGAGTCGGGGGCGGGCTCCGACGTGGTGTCGATGAAGCTCCGGGCCGACAAGAAGGGCGACCGCTACGTCCTGAACGGCACCAAGATGTGGATCACCAACAGCCCCGACGCGCAGGTGATCGTGGTCTACGCCAAGACCGATCCCGCTGCGGGCGCGCGCGGCATCACCGCCTTCATCGTCCCGACCGACGCCAAGGGCTTCAAGGTGGCGCAGAAGCTCGACAAGATGGGCATGCGCGGCTCGTCGACCGGCGAGCTGGTGTTCGAGGATTGCGAGATCCCGGCCGAGAACGTGCTGGGCCAGGTCGGCAAGGGCGTCAACGTGCTGATGAGCGGGCTCGACTACGAGCGCGCGGTGCTGGCGGCGGGGCCGCTCGGTATCATGCAGTCAGCGATGGACATCGTCGTGCCGTACGTCCACGAGCGCCGCCAGTTCGGCCAGCCGATCGGCGAGTTCCAGCTCGTGCAGGGCAAGCTCGCCGACATGTACACCACCATGAACGCCTGCAAGTCCTATGTGTACGCCGTCGCCAAGGCCTGCGACCGCGGCCAGACCACGCGCAAGGATTCGGCCGGCGCCATCCTCTACGCCGCCGAGAAGGCGACGATGGTGGCGCTCGACGCCATCCAGCTGCTGGGCGGCAACGGCTACATCAACGACTACCCGACCGGCCGCCTGCTGCGCGACGCCAAGCTCTACGAGATCGGCGCCGGCACCAGCGAGATCCGCCGCATGCTGATCGGCCGCGAGCTGTTCGCCGAGTCGGCCTAGTGACCTGATTTGACGGCAGCCGATTTTCCATACACACTGTGTATGGAAAATCATGCCGCGTTATCTCACCGACAAGGACATCGCTGACTTCCGCACCCAGCTGTGCAAGGTCGCGACCGAGCGCTTCGCCCGCTTTGGCTACGAGGGCGTCACCATGCGCCAGCTCGCCGAGGCGCTGGGCTGCAGCCCCAAGACGCCCTACCGCTATTTCAAGGACAAGGCCGACATCCTGGCCACCGTGCGCGCCCAGGCGTTTGCGAAGTTTGCCGATGCGCTGGAGGCGGCGTCCAGAGGGCCGACGGCCGAGCGTGGTCGGCGGACCAGCGAGGCCTATCTCAATTTCGCCCTCAAGAACCCGCATGCCTATCGCATCATGTTCGACCTCGAGGCGCCGATCGACGAGAAGCATCCCGAGCTCGGGCCGCAGGCCGAGCGGGCGGCGCGCTACATCACGCGGGGCGCTGAGGAGATGGCCAAGGCCGGCATGATCGGCGACGACCCGGCGCTGTTCGGCTGGTCGATGTGGGCGGCGATCCACGGCGTTGTCATGCTGCACCAGTCGGGCATGCTGGCGCACGGACCGGACTACAAGAAGCTGACGGCTTTCCTCGGCACCACCATGCTGAAGGGCGCGGCCAGAGACGGGAAGGGGAAGAAACGATGACGGCAGGCGTCGCCTCGGGCGAGCGTTTCCGCAGCTGGCCGGAGATCCAGGCCAACGCGGCGCGCGCGGCCGGGGGCTTGCGCGCGCTGGGCGTCGGCGAGGACGACAGCGTGGCGCTGATGCTGCGCAACGACTTCGCCACCTTCGAGGTCAACATGGCGGCGGGCCAGCTCGGTGCCTATGCCGTGCCGATCAACTGGCATTTCACGCCGGAGGAGGCGGGCTACATCCTCACCGACTGCGGCGCCAAGGTGCTGGTGGTCCATGCCGATCTGCTGGCGCAGATCGCCTCCGGCATTTCGGCCGGCGTGAAGGTGCTGGTCGTGCCGACGCCGCCGGAGATCGGCGACGCCTATGGCGTGCCGGCCGAGCGCCGTACGGCGCCCGGCGTCGAGACCTGGGAGGCGTTCGTGTCGGCGAGCGCGCCCAACCCCGAGCCGCCCAAGCTGTCGCGCGGCAGCATGATCTACACCTCGGGCACCACCGGCCGACCCAAGGGCGTGCGCCGCAGCCCGTCGACGCCCGAGCTGCAGGCCAAGGGCGCCGAGGAGATGGGCAAGTACTGGGGTTTGGTGGCTGATCCCTCGATCGTGGTGATGATGAACGGCCCGATGTACCACTCCGCGCCCGCCGCCTACGCCATGGGCAGCGCGCGGCTTGGCTTGTCGATCGTGCTGCAGCCGCGCTTCGACGCCGAGGACATGCTGCGGCTGATCGAGAAGCACAAGGTCAGCCACATGCACATCGTGCCCACCATGTTCGTGCGCCTTCTGCGCCTGCCGGCCGAGGTGAAGAAGAAATACGACCTTTCGTCGCTGCGCTGGATCACCCATGGCGCTGCACCCTGCGCGCCGCCCGTGAAGCGGCAGATGATCGATTGGTGGGGGCCGGTGATCAACGAGTACTACGGCGCCACCGAGACCGGCATCGTGGTCTGGCACAATGCCGCCGAGGCGCTCCGCAAGCCGGGCACGGTCGGTCGCGTCGTTCCGGGCGCCACCATGCGCATCGTTGACGAGCAAGGCCGCGACGTGAAGCCGGGTGAGGTCGGCGAGATCTACCTGCGCGGCCCGATGGCGTCGGACTTCACCTACAACAACGACGACGCCAAGCGCCGCGAGATCGCCTTGGGCGAGCTGGTGACCGTGGGCGACGTCGGCTACCAGGACCCCGACGGCTATCTCTATCTGTGCGACCGCAAGCGCGACATGATCATCTCGGGCGGCGTGAACATCTATCCGGCCGAGATCGAATCGGTGCTGATCCAGATGCCGGGTGTGCGCGACTGCGCGGTGTTCGGCATCCCCGACGAGGAATTCGGCGAGCAGATCTGCGCTCATGTCGAGCCGCTGGCCGGCACCGCAATCGACGCCACCGGCGTGCGGGCCTATCTCGGCCAGCACTTGGCGCGCTACAAGGTGCCAAAGGTGGTCGAGCTCAGTGCGTCATTGCCGCGCGAGGACTCGGGCAAGATCTTCAAACGCAAGCTGCGCGCCCCATATTGGGAGAAAGCCGGGCGCAGCATCTGAAGGGCGAGTACATGGCCGACGACGTCACCCTGTTCGGCAAGCTGAAAAGCAAGCTGATCGACAGCAAGCAGAAGTGGGCCGGGGACGGCCGGCTGCTGATCGGCAAGACGGCGGCGCACAGCCAGCGCCTGCCGCCCGGCCAGCGCAAGGTCGAGAACTGGCCGGTGCTCGATCTCGGCATCCAGCCCGAGATCCCGACCCATGCCTGGCGGCTGTTCGTCGACGGCGCGGTCGAGCATCCGATGGACTGGAAGTGGGGCGCGTTCACCGACCTGCCCAAGACCACGCTCACCAGCGACATCCACTGCGTCACCGCCTGGTCGCGCTACGACAACAAGTGGGAGGGTGTGAGCGCCCGCGAGATCATCGCCCGGGTGAAGCCCAAGGCCGAGGCCGAGCACGTGATCTTCCACTCCTACGATACCTACACCACCAACGTGCCGCTGAAGGATTTTTCGGCCGACGACGTGCTACTCGCCTGGAGCTGGAACGGCGAGCCGATCAGCCGCGAGCATGGCGGACCGTTGCGCGTGGTCATGCCCAAGCTCTATTTCTGGAAGAGCGCCAAGTGGATCAAGCGCATCGAGTTCTCGGTGCTCGACAAGCCGGGCTTCTGGGAAGTCCGCGGCTACCATAATTACGGCGATCCCTGGCTCGAGCAGCGCTACGACGAGGAGACGACATGAACGCCCACGATTTCTCCTTCAAGACCATCGACGGCCAGCCGCTGCCGATGAAGGGCTTTAGCGGCAAGCCGGTGCTGGTGGTGAACGTGGCCTCATTCTGCGGGTTGACGCCGCAGTACAGCGACCTCGAGAAGCTGCACGAGACCTACGGCCCCAAGGGCCTCGTGGTGCTGGGCGTGCCGTGCAACGATTTCGGCGCACAGGAGCCCAAGAGCGAGGGCGAGATCGCCAAGTTCTGCGAGACCTCCTATGGCGTGAAATTCCCGCTCACCGCCAAGGAGAAGGTTCTCGGGCCCGGCGCCCATCCGCTTTACCGCTGGATCGCCGGCAAGCTCGGCGACGACGCTCTCCCGAAGTGGAACTTCCACAAATACCTGATCGGCAAGGACGGCGAGCTGATAGAAACCTTCGGCAGCCGCGTCTCGCCGGCCGCGCCTGAGATCAAGACGTCGATCGAGCAAGCGCTCGCGTGAGGTTCTGTCGCGCAGCCTCTTCGAAGCTGGCGCGGAAGTAGGCTGTGGCGAAGATCTGCCGCTTGGCCAGCATCGATCCGTAGAAGGCGTGACGCGCGGCCCAGAACGCTGCCTCGTTCGCGTGCAGGTGCAAGTACTCGTGGCGGATGCCGAGCGCGTGCCGCTGGAAATCCACCCACGGCGCCGCCAATCGCCAGAGATCGAGATCGCAGACCCGTGCCGCTTCCGCGGGCGGTGGCTCGGCATGGGCCGTCGCTTCGATGATGCGGCGGGCACGGTCGAGGTCGATAGGCCCCAGCTCGAACGGCGGGATAGTGGCGCGCATCAGCAGCGCCGACAGCCGCTCGTTCTCGCCACGGCCGGCGCCCGGAACGTAGACCGCGTCATGGAAGAGCAGGGCGAGCTGCTCGGCGTCGTCGAGATCGGGTGTGTGCCGGCGGCCCAGCTCGATCAGCTCATCGAGATGCTCGGGGCCGTGATAGCCGCGGTGGGGTTGCGCATAGTGCAAGCGGGCCGCGGCCACCAGCGCCTGATTGTCGAACAGGCGCATCAGCGCTTGATCACGGTGCGGACGGTCGTGAACACTGCCTCGAACATCTCGGTCGTCAGCCGGCCGGTGTTCGTGTTGTAGCGCGAGCAGTGATAGCTGTCGGCCAGCCTGAGGCCGGTCGGCAGCTCGTGCAGGCGGCCGTGAATGAACGGGTAGGCGCCGGCCGGCCGCACCGTGAGCGCGCGCAGCACCTGGTCGTGCGCGCCCTTGCCCAGCGCCAGGATCACCTTCACGTCGGGCATCACCGCCAGCTCGGCCTGCAGGAACGGCCGGCATTGCGTGAACTCGACGGGTGTGGGCTTGTTCTCCGGCGGCAGGCAGCGCACGGCGTTGGCGATGCGGCAGTCGACCAGCTGCAGGCCGTCATGGGCGTCAGCGCGATAAGTGCCGCGCGCAAAACCGAACTTGAGCAGCGTGGCGTACAGAAGGTCACCGGCATAATCGCCGGTGAAGGGCCGGCCGGTGCGGTTGGCGCCCTTCATGCCGGGCGCCAGGCCGACGATCAGCAGGCCGGCATCGATGGCGCCGAACGAGCGCACCGGCGCGTTGCCCCAGTCGGGATACTTGGCCCTAAGCTCGTTGCGGAACGCCACGAGCCTGGGGCAGCGCGGACAGTCGAGCGGCGGCTCTTCGAACGGCGGAGCAGCCACGAGTCGGCGACTAGGCCGACCGCATCAGTTGCTCGGCGGGCGGGGAGTCGGCGTAGTCGTCCTCGCGATGGCCGTTGCCGGCCACCGCCGGACGGGCGGCGCGCTCCGACGGGTTGCGCGCGATCATCGGCGCAAGCTCGCTGAGCTCGATGAAGTCGTCGGCCTGGCGGCGCAGTTCGTCGGCCACCATCGGCGGCGAGGACTTGATGGTGCTGACCACTGAGACGCGGAGACCCCGGCGCTGCACCGCCTCGACCAGGCGGCGGAAGTCGCCGTCGCCCGAGAACAGGATCACATGGTCGAGGTGCTCGGCCATCTCGAGTACGTCGATGGCGAGCTCGATGTCCATGTTGCCCTTGATCTTGCGGCGGCCCATGGCGTCGGTGAATCCCTTGGCTGGCTTGGTGACCATGGTGTAGCCGTTGTAATCCAGCCAATCGATCAGCGGCCGGATCGACTCCTGGTCCTCGACCAGGGCGGTGTAGTAGTAGGCGCGCAACAATCGGCCCTTCTCGCGAAAGACCTTCAGGAGACGGCGATAGTCGATGTCGAAGCCAAGAGCACGAGCGGCGGAGTACAGGTTCGCGCCGTCGATGAAGAGTGCGACGCGCTCGTTCTTATTAAATTTGCCTTTCATGGCGAAATAAAACCTTGTCGGAAATAATCCCAGAAAAATGCCAAGGCCAACCTTAGGTGGATGGTTAAGGTGGATGCTTGCGCTCGTCGTTAGTGTGATCAGCGAGTGGCCTTACATTCGTTACAATTGATACTTCGGGCTCGTGATACTTCAGGGCATGGATAAGCTGTTGAAAATATGAGTAAAATATCGATCTATATCGACGCCGATGCCTGCCCGGTGAAGGCGGAGGTCTACCGTGTCGCCGAGCGCTACGGCCTCAGGGTCTATGTCGTCAGCAACTCCTATCTCGGCGTGCCGCGCAGCCCGCTGATCGAGCGCGTGGTGGTGAGCGACAGCTTCGATGCAGCCGACAACTGGATCGCCGAGCGGGCGGGTCCGGGAGACATCGTGATCACCGCCGATATCCCGCTGGCTGGTCGCAGCCTCAAGGCCGGCGCGGCAGTGATCGGCAACACCGGCGTGCCATTCACGGCCTCGTCGATCGGCATGGCGATGGCCAATCGCGAGCTGCAGTCCAACCTGCGCGCCATGGGCGAGGTCACCGGCGGGCCCAAGCCGATGAGCCCGCGCGACCGCTCGCGCTTCCTGTCGGCGCTCGACGAGGCGGTCCAGAAGGCGCGCCGTTACTTATCCAGCCAGACGTCCTCGAACCGGAAGCCGTTGTAGACGCTGTTGACGTTGGCGACGTAGCCCTTGACGTAAGGCTGCATGCAGATCGAGGCGCGGTTCCACATGATGATCGGCCGCGCGCCGTCCTCCAGCAGCTTCTTGTCGACCTCCCACACGATCTTGCGGCGCTTGTCGGGATCGGTCTCCTGGCTCTGTACGTCGAACAGCTTCTCGATCTCGGGATTGCAATAGCCGGTGTAGTTGCGCTCCGACTTGCAGGAGAAGTTCTCGTAGAAGTTCTGGTCGGGGTCGTCGACGCCGTTGCCGGTGGTGTTGAGCCCGAGCGTGTAATCCTTGCGCGCCACCTTGGGGAACCACTGCGCCGTCTCGATGATGTCGACGTCGGCGTCGACGTAGATCTCCTTGAGCTGGCTGGCCAGGATGACCGCCGGGTCCTTGTAGAGCGAGATGCCGCGGGTCGAGATCTTGAGCTTCAACCGGTTGTTCGGCCCGTAGCCCGCCTTCTCCATCAGGGCGCGCGCCTGCTTGCGGTTCTTCTCGACGTCGGGACCGTAGCCCTGGATCGACTCGAGCATGTCATTGGGCAAGCCCCACACGCCATCGGCCACCGGCTGCATGGTGCCGCCGGCCTGAGCATCGCCCTGGTTGAGGATGTCGATGAACGCCTTGCGGTCGAGCGCCAGCACCAGGGCGGTGCGCAGGTCGACGTTGTTGAAGGGCGGCGCGTCGCGGTTGAGGATCAGGTTGGTGCTGTTGTTCATCGAGGTCGTCTGGCACTGCGCGGCCGGCAGCTGACTCTTGACGTCCTTGAGCAGCGGCGCCGTGACCTCCCACGGGAAGGTGATGTCGAAGCGTCCCGCGATGAAGCTCAGCATTGCGGTGCCGCGGTTGGGCACGATCGTCCATTCGATGCCGTCGAGGTAGGGCTTGCCCTTCTTCCAGTACTCGGCGTTGCGGGCGATCTTCAGGCCCTCGTTCGGTTTGAACTCGACGAATTTGAAGGGCCCGGTCCCGATCGGCTTGGTGCGCATCTGCGCCGGCGTGACGTGGCAGGCGTAGATCGGCGAGTCGCCCGAGGCGAGCAGCGTGAGCAGCGACGGCTGCGGCCGCTTGAGATGGATGGTCGCCTGCAGGTCGCTGTCGGCCGTGACGTTGTCGACGTTGGAGTACCAGGAGGCGCGTGGGTTGGCGCGCAGCTTGTTCTCGGCCTTGCCCATCAAGAGGTCGAACGTGCAGACGACGTCCTTGGCGGTGAACGGCTTGCCGTCATGCCACTTCACGCCCTCCTGCAGCTTGAAGGTAAGGTCCCTGCCGTCGGCGCTCCAGCTCCACGACTTGGCGAGGTCGGGCACGATCGTGCCGGGGCTGTTCTGTGGCTTGCTCTGGTCGAACAGCACGAGGTTGCTCATGACCGGCATGATCGGGATCATCGTCGAATTCGTCGCCGTCTCGTGGATCGACAGCGTCGGCGGGTTGTCGCGATGGTACATTTTCAGGACGCCGCCGCTCTTTTGCGCGAGCGCTGCACCGTTCGGGCAGCCGAGCGCCAACACGCCCAGCAGGGCCACATAACGCATTGTTCGTTTCCTCCCTTTCGGGTCATTCTACATGCCAAGAAAAGGCTGACTACAGGGCGGCTGCAACGGGGAGAAGCAACATGGCAGGGTGGACGTTTCGCTGGCCGGTGACGTTGGCGTCATTGGTGCTGGCCTTGGCCGCGCCGGGTATCGCCCAAGCCCAGAAGAAGCTTGTCGTCTATACCTCCAATGAAAGCACCCTGAACGACCTGGTGTTCGGCGCCTTCACCAAGGAGACCGGCATCGTGGTCGAACCGGTGTCGGCCGGGTCGGGCGTGGTGATGCGCCGTCTGCAGGCCGAAAAGGCGCGGCCGCTCGCCGACATCGTGTGGGGCGTCAGCCGCTCGTTGTTGCAGACCAACAAGGCGCTGTTTCAGCCCTACGCCTCGAAGAACAAGGACGTGACGCCGGCGGAATACCGCGACCCGGACGATCTTTGGATCGGCAACAACCTTCACCTGCTGGTGATCCTGCAGAACACCAAGATGGTGCCGGACGGGCAGGGCCCGAAGGGCTGGGCCGACCTGCTCGATCCCAAATGGAAGGGCAAGATCGCCTTCACCGATCCCGCCAACTCGGGCTCGGCCTACACCACCGTCACCATGCTGGTCGACCTGTGGGGTGGCGGCGACGCCGGCTGGAAGAAGGTCACCGAGCTGTTCAGGAACATGAAGGTGCTGAACCGTTCGTCGCTGGTCTTCCAGGGCGTCGGCAACGGCGAATATCCGCTCGGCATCTCGCTGGAATATGCCGGCCCGATGTGGGCGGCGGGCGGCGCCCCGGTCAAAGTGATCTATCCCGACGACGGCACGTTCGCCGCCATGGAGGGCGTCGCCATCATCAAGGACGACCCGAACCCCGAGTCGGCCAAGGCGTTCGTCGACTTCGTCAACGCCAAGGCTACGCGCGAGATGATCCTGAAGGCGACCTTCCGTCGCCCGACGCGCAGCGACGTCGATCTCACCAAGCTGCCCGGCGGCATGCCGCCGATGTCGCAGATCAAGCTCCTGAAGTACGACGAGCAAGGCTGGACGGACAAGCGCACCCAGACCCTCGAACGCATCAAGGACATCATTCAGGACAGCCGCTAGCGTGGCCGGCATCGTCATCTCGGGCGCGTCGCGCAGCTTCGGCAGCGTGCGCGCCGTCGATCACGTCGATCTCGACGTCGGCGAGGGCGAGTTCTTCACCCTGCTGGGCCCTTCGGGCTGCGGCAAGACCACGCTGTTGCGCATGATCGCCGGCTTCTGCGAGCTCGATGCCGGCGAGATCCGCTTCGGCGATCGACGGATCGACCAGCTGCCGGCGCATCTGCGCGACATCGGCATGGTGTTCCAGAACTATGCGGTGTTCCCCAACCTCACCGTCGCGGGCAACGTCGCCTATGGCCTCAGGGCACGCCAGGTGCCGGCGGCGGAGACCGCCAAGCGCGTCGAGGACGCGCTGAGGCTGGTGCAGCTTGGCGGCCTCGGCGAGCGCTGGCCGCATCAGCTCTCGGGCGGCCAGCTGCAGCGGGTCGCCATTGCCCGCGCCCTGGTGATCCGCCCGCAGGTGCTGCTGTTCGACGAGCCGCTCAGCAATCTCGATGCGCGCCTGCGGGTCAGCATGCGCGGCGAGATCCGCGAGCTGCAGAAGTCGCTCGGCATCACCGCGCTCTATGTCACGCATGACCAGGAAGAGGCGATGTCCGTCTCCGATCGCATTGCGCTGATGAATGCCGGCAAGCTGGAGCAGGTTGGCAAGCCGGCTGACATCTACCGCCAGCCCACCTCGCGTTTCGCCGCCGAGTTCATGGGCACCGCCAATGTCTTCCCCGCGCAGGCGCTTGGCCTTGCCGCACCGGTCTGGGTGTCGCTCAGGCCCGAGGCGCTGCGCTTTGCCGAGGAGGCGCCGGCCGGCTGGCCGCGGCTCACCGGCACGGTGTCGCGCATCGAGATGCTGGGGCCGCTGACGCGGCTCGACGTGGTGCTGGCGAATGGCACGGTGCTCAAGATGGCGAGCCTCGATCAGCCGCATCACGTGCTGGCGGTGACCGCGGTCGTGTCGCTCGCCTACGATCCGGCGCGCCTGGTGATGTTGCCGTGAGGGTTGCGATTCCCCAGCAGCAGCACCTGCCAGCGGCAATCGCGGCGCTCGGCCTGCTGTTCCTCGCGGTCTTTCTTCTCTATCCGCTGCTTCAAGTGTTCGGGGCGAGTCTGCTCAATGCCGACGGCACGTCGCTCACGCTCGCCAACTACGTAAAAATCCTCGGCCGGCCGTTCTATCGCGGCGCCATCGTCAACACCCTGAGCATCGGCGCCGCCGCCACCCTGATCACGACCCTGCTCGCCGTGCCGATGGCCTTTGCGCTGGTGCGCCTGCCGGTGCCGGGCAAGGCCGCGATCCTCGCCGTCGCGGCACTGCCGCTGGTGCTGCCGTCGTTCGTCAGCGCCTATGCCATCGTGCTGCTGCTGGGCAATGGCGGCATCGTCACCCGGTGGCTGCACGGCATCGGTCTCGGCTTCGGCTCGATCTATGGCGCGCGCGGCATCGTGCTGGTCTATGTGCTCACTCTTTATCCTTACGTGCTCTTGCCCACCGTCGCCGCCTTCAAGGCGGTCGATGTTTCGATGGAGGAGGCGGCGCAGGGGCTGGGCTCGTCGCCCGGCCGTACAGTCGCCACGGTGATCCTGCCGATCGTGCTGCCGGCGATCCTGGCCGGGGCGTTGCTGGTGTTCATCGAGACCCTGGAGAATTTCGGCGTGCCGTTCGTGCTGGCCGAGGATCTGCCGATCTTCGCCGTCGAGGCCTTCAAGCTCTTCATCGGCGAGACCGCGCCCAATCCCGCTTCCGCCGGTGTTTTAGGCGTGCTGCTGATCCTGACCACGGCGTTGGTGCTGCTGGTCCAGCGCTGGTTCCTGAACAGGCGCCGCTTCGCCACCAACGCGCGCCAGACACCACCAATCCTGAGGATCGGCCGCGGCTTGCAGATCGCCGCCACGCTCTATTGCTGGCTGATCGTGCTGCTGGCGCTGGTGCCGTTCTTCTCCATCGTCGTGCTGTCGTTCCTCGAATTCCGCGGCCCCGTGCTGCACGGCAATTTCAGCCTGGCCAACTTCGAGGCGCTGTTCGACAAGAACATGCGGCCGTTCGCCAACACGCTGATCTTCGCCAGCCTCGCCGCCCTCTGCGTCACGGTGATCGGCGTGCCGGTGGGCTATGTCGTGACGCGGTGGCGCTCGGGAGTCGCCACCCTGCTCGATGTCGTGGCGACCTTGCCGTTTGCCGTGGCCGGCACGGTGCTCGCCATCGGCTTCGTGGTGTCGTTCAACTCCGGCCTGCTGGTGCTGACCGGCGGGCCGCTGATCCTGGTGCTGGCCTACACGGTGCGCAAAGTGCCGTTCGCCGTGCGCTCGGCCAGCGCCATCGTGCACCAGATCGACGTCTCGCTCGAGGAGGCGTCGGTCAGCCTCGGCCGCTCGCCGTTGCAGACCTTCCTGCGCGTGGTCGTGCCGCTGATG
>Ga0306925_10003941_pt1 | contig 13281 bp, 5 predicted proteins | sample flu12Cox44000176_FD_203755 | JGI IMG/M metagenome (GOLD analysis project Ga0306925, IMG submission 203755) | Lab enrichment of tropical soil microbial communities from Luquillo Experimental Forest, Puerto Rico - flux8day.12C.oxic.44.000.176 (v2)... | ecosystem: Environmental > Terrestrial > Soil... | reverse complement strand
TAGACGCGCTCGGCAAATTGTCGAGCAACGTCCCTTTCATGATGCCCGAGCGGTTGGCAAAGACCGATGCCTACCAGCAAATCCCGGAGGCGATCGGCTCGGGGCCATTCAAATTCCTCAAAGAGGAATGGCAGCCCGGCAACAAGGCGGTTTTTGTCAAAAACCCCGATTACATGCCGCGCGAGGAACCTCCGAGTTTTGCTTCCGGCAGCAAGGTAGCAAAGGTCGACCGGGTCGAGTGGCTCTATATCCCGGACACGGCGACCGCGGCGGCGGCTCTCAACGCCGGCGAAGCCGACTGGTATGAGCAGCCGCCAGCGGACCTCGTCCCAGTTTTTGCCGCCAACAAGGATGTTGTCGTCACCACGGTCGACCCGCTCGGCAATCACGGCATTCTGCGCTTCAACCACGTTCTTCCGCCGTTCAACAATCAGAAATTGCGCGAGGCGGTGCTGAACCTCGTCGATCAGAAGGATTACATGCGCGCCGCTGCCGGGGACGAGAAATACTGGAAGGTGTGCGCCGCGCTGTTCATCTGCGGCGCCCCACTCGAGACCAATGCCGGCGCCGACGCGCTGCTGAAAGGACCCAACCTCGCCAAGGCGAAGCAGCTGATCGAGGAGGCGGGCTACAAAGCTGAGAGGATCGTGCTGATGTCGGCGACCGACCAGCCGATCGTGCACGGCCAGGCATTGGTGACGCTGGAGGCGCTGCGCAGGGCCGGGTTTAATGTCGACTTTCAGGCCAATGACTGGGGCACTTTGATCACCCGGCGCGCCTCGAAAGAGCCGCTCGACAAGGGCGGCTGGAGCATCTTTCACACCTGGGCCGCTGCCCCCGATTTATTTTCCCCGGCAGTCAGTATTCCGCTCCGCGGGAACGGCGATAAGGCCTGGTTCGGCTGGCCGACCGACGACAAGATCGAGTCGCTGATCGACGCCTGGTTCAAGGCGCCGGATCTCGCGGCACAGAAGAAGCTCGCCGCCGACATTCAAATCGAAGCCTATGGCAACGACGTACCCTACATACCCACCGGCCAGTTCGTCGTGCCGACCGCCTATCGCAAGAACCTCGACGGCATCATCATCGCGCCGGTGGTCTTCCTCTGGAACGTCGAGAAGAAGTGAAAGCATAGGACATGTTCGCCTATATCGTCAGGCGGGTCCTCGCGACCATCCCGGTGATGGCGGTGGTTGCGCTGTTTGTATTCGCGCTGTTGCATCTGAGCCCCGGCGACCCCGCCGCCATCATAGCCGGCGACACGGCGACCGCGGACGACATCGCCCGCATTCGCCAGAAGCTCGGGCTCGACCAGCCGCTTTACATCCAGTTTGTCACCTGGGTGTGGGCCCTGCTGCACGGCGATCTCGGCATCTCGATCTTCACCAACCTGCCGGTCTCCAAGCTGATCGCCCAGCGGGTCGAGCCGACCCTCACCTTGACGATCTCGACCTTGATCGTCTCGGTCCTCGCGGCGATCCCGATGGGTGTGCTCGCAGCGTGGAAGGCTGGCTCATGGATCGACCGGATGGTTATGGTCTTCGCGGTGCTCGGGTTTTCCGTCCCGGTCTTCGTGCTGGCCTATGTGCTGATCTACGTCTTTGCGATCTCCACCGACCTGTTGCCGGTGCAGGGCTTTGTGACGATCGGCGGCGGTTTGGGGCCGTTCCTGTCGCATATCGTGATGCCGACCCTCGCCCTCGGCATGGTCTTTGCCGCGCTGATCGCGCGCATGACGCGCGCCAGCATGCTCGACGTGCTGGCGCAGGATTATATCCGCACTGCGCAGGCCAAGGGCCTGGCAAACGACAAGGTGCTTGTCGGGCACGCGTTGAAGAATGCGGCGATCCCGATCGTAACCATCATCGGCATTGGCGTTGCGCTGTTGATCTCAGGCGTTGTCGTCACCGAGACCGTATTCGCGATCCCCGGCTTGGGCCGACTGACGGTCGACGCAATCCTGCGCCGCGACTATCCGATCATTCAGGGCATTATCCTGATCTTCTCCGCCGCTTACGTGCTGATCAATCTCATCGTCGACCTCAGCTACACATTCTTCGATCCCCGCATCCGTTATTGAGCCGATGACCGTAGCGCCAACCGATCTCGCAGCCCTCGCCGCTCCCCGTGAGCGCAGGCGGGGCGTCAGGACCTATATCCGCCGCCACCCGACAATCGTCATCGGCGCGATTTTGCTCGGACTGATGGCGTTGATGGCGGTCTTTGCCCCCTATCTCGGCACCGTCGACCCGCAGGCGCTGTCGCCGATCCAGCGGCTGCGCTGGCCCTCGGCGCAGCATTGGTTTGGTACCGACATGCTCGGCCGCGACGTCTATAGCCGCACGATTTACGGCGCGCGCATATCGCTGACCGTCGGCATCAGCGTGGCATTACTGAGCACGGCGCTGGGCTTGGCGATCGGCCTCGTGACCGGGTTCAGCCGCTGGGTCGATGCGGTCGTGATGCGGATCATGGACGGCCTGATGTCGATCCCGTCGGTGCTGATCGCGATTGCACTGATGGCGCTGACCCGGGCCAGCATGCAGAACGTCGTCATTGCGATTACCGTCGCCGAGGTGCCGCGCGTCACGCGCCTGGTGCGCGGCGTCGTGCTGACGTTGCGCGAGCTGCCTTTTGTCGAGGCGGCTTTGGCCAGCGGCACCGGTTTTTTCCGCACCTTGTGGCGCCATATTCTACCGAACACGTTTCCGCCGCTGCTCGTGCAGGCGAGCTTTACCGCCGCTGCGGCGATGATCGTCGAGGCGATCCTGTCGTTTCTCGGCGCCGGTACGCCGCCCAACATCCCCAGCTGGGGTAATATTATGGCGGAAGGACGGAGCCTCTTTCAGGTCGCTTATTACATCGTCCTCTTCCCCGGGGCGTTCCTGTCGATCACCGTCCTCGCGATGAACCTGCTCGGCGACGGGCTGCGGGATGCGCTCGATCCGCGCCTGGCGCGGCGCATGTAGCTGATGGTCAAGGGTTGGAGGATCAGCCCGGGCTTTTATGCCCATCGGGATCTGGCAACTGTCTGGCCGTACAAGTAGGCCAATATAACTTACGATATTAGGGGGAAGCGTCTGTTGCAAAATCCGACGGTGAATCACGACAAAAAGGCTTTCGTCGGTAAATCGGCGAAAATTGGGGGGTACGCGGGATTCGGTTTCTTGTTGGTGCTTCAGCTCACCTCTCATCTACTACCCATGCCTACTCCTGTTTCAAGGGGAGACATAGGGCCCGCTGGCGTGCTGGTCACCTTTATTTACGGCGGCTTCGCTGGCGCGATCGGATCCGGCATCGGCGCGCTCATCGGCATTCTTTGGTTTGACATTTCACGTAGAGCTGAGGCGACCGACGCAGAGCCTGTGGCAGCGTACATTCCAACGGTTCCGATCCTCGACATCGCCGATCTCAGGACCTGGTTCTTCACCCGCGACGGTGTCGTTCGCGCCGTCGACGGGGTCTCCTTCCATGTGATCCCGGGCGAGACATTGGCGATCGTCGGCGAGAGCGGCTGCGGCAAGAGTGTCACTGCGCTGTCGGTGTTGCGGCTGATCCCGTCGCCGCCGGGGCGCGTCGTGTCGGGTGCGATCCGCTTTGCCGGGCGCGATCTGTTGAGTCTCACTGAGGCCGAGATGCGCGAGGTCCGCGGCAACGAGATCTCGATGATCTTTCAGGAGCCGATGACGTCACTGAACCCGGTGCTGACGATCGGCCGGCAGATCGCCGAGACCTTGACCCTGCATCAGGGGCTCGACCACAAGGCGGCGCTCGCCAAGGCTGCCGACATGCTGCGCCTCGTCCATATTCCCGAGGCGGAGCGCCGCATCGGGGAGTACCCGCACCAGCTTTCGGGCGGCATGCGGCAGCGGGTCATGATCGCGATGGCGCTCGCCTGCAACCCCAAATTGTTGATCGCCGACGAGCCGACGACCGCGCTCGATGTGACGATCCAGGCGCAGATCCTCGACCTGATGCGCGAATTGAAGGAGAAGATCGATGCGGCGATCGTGCTGATCACGCACGATCTCGGCGTCGTCGCCGAAATGGCGCAGCGTGTCGTCGTCATGTATGCCGGGCGCAAGGCCGAAGAGGCGCCGGTCGCCGCTCTGTTTCGCCGACCGCTGCACCCTTACACGAAGGGGCTGTTGGCGTCGGTGCCGCGGCTCGGCGCTTCGCTTCACGTGGACCGCGCACCGCGGCTCGCCGAGATCCCCGGGACGGTGCCGTCGCTCAGAGAGCCGATCCCGGGCTGCCCGTTCGAAACCCGCTGCGCGTTTGCCACCGGCATCTGCCAGCGCGAGATGCCAGCCTTTGAGGAGAAAGAGCCCGGACATTTCGCCGCCTGCTTCCACTCCGACCGGCTGGCGACCGCATGAATGCGGCCGCACCGCTGCTCTCGATAAAGGGCCTCGTCAAGCACTTTCCAGTCAAAAAAGGGCTCCTGCAGCACACCGTCGGACAGGTCCACGCAGTCGACGGCATCTCCTTCGATATCGCCGAGGGCGAGACATTGGGCCTCGTCGGCGAAAGCGGGTGCGGCAAATCGACCGCGGGCAAGGCGATCCTCAAACTGATCGACCCGACCGCCGGTGAGGTCCGCATCCGCGGCGAGCGCATCGATCGGCTGTCGCGCCGCGAGATGCGGCCGTGGCGGCGGCAGCTCCAGGTCGTCTTCCAGGATCCGTACTCCTCGCTGAACCCGCGCCTCAAGATCCGCGACATCGTCGGCGAGCCGCTCGTCAATTTCGGCCTCTCCAGCGGCGGCGAACTCGAGGAACGGGTCACGGAGCTCGCCCTCAAGGTGGGTCTGCGCGCCGAGGCGCTCGACCGCTACCCACACGAATTTTCCGGCGGCCAGCGCCAGCGTATCGGCATCGCCCGCGCCCTGGCATTGCATCCGAGCCTCATCGTCTGTGACGAGCCGGTTTCGGCGCTCGATGTCTCGGTGCAGGCGCAGGTGATCAATCTGCTCGGCGACCTCCAGCGTGAATTCGGCCTCTCTTATCTCTTCGTCGCCCACGACCTCGCCGTCGTCGAGCACATCAGCCACCGCATCGCGGTCATGTATTTGGGCAAGATCGTCGAGATCGCCGATAAAAAGGCCCTCTTTACCCGACCACAGCACCCTTACACCGAGGCGCTCTTATCGGCGGTGCCGGTCCCCGATCCGGAGGCGGCCAAAAAGCGCATCATTTTGAAGGGCGACGTGCCGAGCCCGATCAATCCGCCCTCGGGTTGCCGCTTCCACACCCGCTGCCCCTACGCCTTCGCCAGGTGCTCCGAAGAGGACCCGGAAATGCGCGAGGTGCTTCCCGCCCACCAAGTCGCCTGCCACTTGCGCGACGTGCAAACCACCGCTTTCGCCGAAGCCGCCGCGGCGCCGGTATAGCCAGCGCTGGTCTCGAGCGACGACATCAAGAGTTGAATCGCCCATCGCCCGTTGTGCAATCTGCAGCGAATCAGCAGCAGGATTTCTCCCGTAGGTTGAATAGCTCCATTTATGGCGCCCCGCGCCCAGGCACCGTCCTCGCCGCACCTCCTGAGGGGCTAGAAATATTATGGAGTGCGAAGTGGGCAATTTTATGGTGATCACAATGGGAACAGGCCCGACCGAAGAGTGGAGCATCGCGAATTGGGGGCTCTTGCCCGAGCTTTTTTGCGCTCATTGCTGGCGAGGCCGGAGCCGGAAGCGTATCGTCGCCTGTGATCCTGAAAGGTAGGCGAAGGCATGCCAGACGACACGCAAATTGATCTCCGGCAAACCGTAGCCGAGCTTCGGCAGCAACTCGACGCGAGGACGGCCGAGCGCGACGAAGCGCTGGCCCGAGAGGCCGCGATTGCCGAGGTCATGCAGGTCATCAATTCCTCGCCCGGCGATCTCGCCCCAGTATTCGAGGCAATTCTGGAGAAGGCCCACACCCTGTGCGGGGCGACACGTGGAGCTTTGGCACTTTTCGACGGCGAGACTTTGCGTGTGGCCGCGGCACATGGCTACCCGGAAGATTTTGCGGAGGAGTTGCGCCACGGGATCATTGTTTCCCAGGTTCCGGCGCCGCTGCTCGCCGGCGCACGCCTGCTTCACTATCCCGATCTGCGGCAGATCGACGATCCGACAGCTCGCGCCATCGCCGAGCGCGGCGGAGTACGCACCAATCTGCTCTTACCGCTGCGCAAAGACGGCGCGCTTCTCGGCCTGATCACTTGCAATCGGCAAGAGGTCCGGCCGTTCACGGACGGGCAAATCGCGCTGCTGGAGAATTTCGCTGCGCAGGCAGTGATCGCGATAGAGAACGCGCGGCTCATCAACGAAACGCGCGAAGCACTGGAGCAGCAGACCGCGACAGCAGAGGTGTTGCGGGTCATCAACTCCTCGCCCAGCGAGCTCGCGCCGGTCTTCGATGCGATGCTGGCAAGGGCACTTAGCCTGTGCGAGGCCACTCACGGGCACATTTGGAGGGTCGAGGGCGATCAAGCTCATGCCGTAGCATTGCGCGGAGACGCGCAGTTCATTGAATCAATGCGGCGGGAAAGCCCCACGGACCTGCTCTCCGGACGGCCGCTGACCCGCATCGCCGCGGCGAGCATGTCGTCCGGATCCCCGACGCCACCAAGGAGGAGCTCTACCGCACACACGACGCCTATCGAGAGTTTATAGACGCGAGCGGGATCCGCTCGGGGGTAATGGTCGCGCTGCGAAAAGACGAAGCGCTGCTCGGGGCGATCGTCGTGCATCGCAAGGAAGTTCGCCCATTCACTGACAGGCAGATCGCGCTTCTCGAGAATTTCGCTGCCCAAGCAGTGATCGCGATGGAGAACGCGCGGCTCTTTAACCAAACGCGCGAGGCTTTGGAGCAGCAGACCGCTACCGCCGAGGTATTGCAGGTCATCAATTCCTCGCCCGGCGATCTCGAGCCGGTGTTCCAAGCGATAGTGGAAAAGGCGCACGCGCTGTGCGATGCCGCCTCCGGCAGCCTGCAGCTTTGGGATGGCCAGAAGTTCCGCGGGGTCGCGATGCGCGGCTTTTCGGAGCCGATGGTGGAGGTGCTGCGGCAGGGATACGTCCCCGGGCCTAACCACCCTTGCCGGCGCATACTTGGAGGAGAGCGCACCGCTCACTGTGACGATTTAGCGGAGATCAACGATCCTGCGACGCGCGCGGGCGGGGTCACACTCGGCGGCATCCGCACAATACTTTTCGTGGCACTCCGAAAGGACGAGGTCTTGCTCGGACAGATCGTCGCCGCCCGCCAGGAAGTGCGGCCGTTCTCCGACAAGCAGATCGCGTTGCTGCAGAATTTCGCGGCGCAGGCGGTCATCGCGATGGAAAACGCGCGCCTGTTGACCGAAACCCGCGATGCATTAGAGCAACAGACGGCGACTGCCGAGGTGTTGCAGGTCATCAATTCCTCGCCCGGCGACCTTGTGCCGGTGTTCGACGCGATCTTGGAGAAAGCGCACACTCTCTGCGAAGCTACCTACGGCAGCTTGTTGCTTCGTGCAGGCGAGACATTCCGCGCTCTGACGACACATGGCTATCCGCAGGTGCTTGCAGAGCAGCTGCGCCAAGGCCTCCGGCCCGGCGCCAACCATCCGATCCAGCGGTTGGTCGACGGCGACGACTTTGCGCATGTGGCCGATCTCGCGGAGACTAACGATCCAACAACGCGTAGCGTCGTCCAACTCTCGGGCGTCAGAACTTCGCTGTTTGTGGCGCTTCGAAAGGACGGCGCGCTCCTCGGTGCAATCACCGCTGGTCGCGTGGAGGTGCGGCCGTTTTCCGACAAGCAGATCGCCTTGTTGCACAACTTCGCGGCGCAGGCGGTCATCGCGATGGAAAACGCGCGGCTCTTGACCGAGACGCGCGAGGCTTTGGAACAGCAGACCGCAACCGCCGAGGTCCTGGGGGTCATCAATTCCTCGCCAGGCGATCTAAGGCCGGTCTTCGACGCGATCTTGGAGAAAGCGCACAGCCTGTGCGGCGCAGCGCACGGGAGCTTGCAGCTCTACGACGGCGAGAACCTGTATGCCGTCGCGACGCACGCCGTGTCGGAGAAATTCGCCGAGGTTCTGAAGAAGGGATACCGCGCTGCCGATTCACCGGCGAGCCAGGCGCTAATCGAGGGCAGCGCCCACTTCCAGATCGCGGACTGCACGGAAATCGACCATCCGGTATTTCGCAACGCGGCTGAGCTTTCCGGCATCCGCACCGTGCTGTTTGTTCCGCTGCGCAGAGACGACGCATTTTTGGGGCTGATCTCCGCGGCCCGCCTGGAGGTGCGGCCCTTCGCTGACAAGCAGATCGCGCTGCTGCAGAATTTCGCGGCGCAGGCGGTCATCGCGATCGAGAACACGCGGCTCATTACGGAAATCCGCGAGGCGCTCGAGCAGCAGACCGCGACCGCCGAGGTATTGGGCGTCATCAATTCCTGCCCCGGTGAGCTGGCGCCTGTGTTCGACGCGATATTAGAAAAGGCGCATAAGCTTTGTGGAGCTGCTCTCGGGTCGTTGGGGATCTTTGAAGGCGACAGGTGGCGCGCCATCGTCCAGCGCGGTTATGGGGAGCCGCTGGCGAGCACGCTGTGGCAGGGGGTTCGCGGTTCGGACAACCCACTTCTCCAGGAATTAATTGATGGCGCTCCCTTCGTCCACATCGCCGATCTGGCGCTGCTCGACGTTCCCATAGCGCGAGCGAACGTCGCTGCCGGTATCCGCGCCTTGCTGGTTGTGGCGCTACGCAAAGATGATGCGGTGCTGGGCACGATCTCCATTGCCCGACGCGAGCCCCGAGCGTTCTCCGACAAGGAAATTGCGCTGCTGCAGAATTTCGCGGCGCAGGCGGTCATTGCGATGGAGAATGCGCGGCTATTGACCGAGACGCGCGAAGCCTTAGAGCAGCAGACCGCGACCGCCGAGGTATTGCGGGTCATCAATACCTCACCCGGGGACCTCGAGCCGGTGTTCGACGCGATATTGGAGAAGGCGCACAGCCTTTGCGACATCGCGCATGGCAGCCTGGAGCTTTACGATGGCGAGCGCTTTTGGGCGGTCGCTGTTCGCGGCTTGTCGGACGCGTTTGCCGACATGCTGCGGCAAGGATACCCAGCTTCCGACAACCCGGCGACACGGCCACTGATCGAGGGCGGACGTCTTACCTACATCCCCGATCTGGCGGAAACCGAGTACTCGATCACGCGAAGCTCGGTCGAGCTTGTCGGCGTCCGCACTCTCTTGTGTGTGCCGCTGCGTCGGGAAGGTACGCTCCTCGGCATGATCGCCTCCGCGCGCCGGGAGGTGCGCCCCTTCACCGAGAAAGAGATTACGCTGCTCGAAAACTTCGCGGCGCAGGCGGTCATCGCAATGGAGAACGCGCGCCTGATTACAGAGACGCGCGAGGCCCTGGAGCAGCAGACCGCGACCGCCGAGGTACTGCAGGTCATCAACTCCTCGCCCGGCAACCTCGCCCCGGTGTTCGGCGCGATGCTGGAGAAGGCGGTTGCGCTGTGCGAGGCGGCGTTCGGCTGGCTGGATACGTTCGACGGCGAGCGCTTCCAAACCGCGGCCTTACGTGGCGTCCCGGCGGATTTCGCCGATTTCAGGACGAAAAATCCGCCGGCATATGGGCAGGGCACGATTCCGCAGCGCCTGCTCGCCGGAGAACGCTTCGTGCATGTCGCAGATCTGACGGACGAGGAGGCATATCGCGCAGGCGAACCGAACCGCCGTGCTGCCGTCGAGCTCGGAGGCGCGCGTACACTCTTGGCCGTGGCGCTGCGAAAGGATGGCCGGCTTCTCGGTCAGATAGCAGTCTTCCGCCAGGAGGTCCGTCCGTTCACCGACAAGCAGATCGCGCTTCTGGAGAATTTCGCGGCGCAGGCGGTGATCGCGATGGAGAACGCGCGGCTGATCACCGAGACGCGCGAGGCCTTGGAGCAGCAGACCGCGACCGCCGAGGTATTGGGCGTCATCTCGTCCTCCCCCGGCGAGCTGCAGCCAGTATTCGACGCGATGCTCGGCAATGCGGGCCGGCTCTGCGATTGCGTGCTCGGCGGAATGTTCCTCTATCAGGGCGGGGGGTTCCGCGACGTCGCGATGCTCAACGTGACGCCCGATTTCGCGACGATCTGGCGTCGTGAGGCCAGCCATCCGGCGCCGACGACAGCACTCGCTCGACTAGTGCAGAGCAAGAAGGCGGTCCAGATCGACGACCTCATGCTGTACGAGGGCTACACCGGAGGCGAGCCCTTGCATGTCTCTACTGTCGATGTCTTCGGCGCACGCACCGTGCTGGCGGTCCCGATGCTGAAGGAGAGTCAGCTGCTCGGCGCCATCGTTTTGTTCCGACGAGAGCCTCTATCGTTCAGCGAAAAGCAGCTGGCCCTTGTGTCCAGCTTTGCCAGCCAGGCGGTCATCGCAATCGAAAATGCCCGGCTGATCACCGAGACGCGCGAGGCCTTGGAACAGCAGACCGCGACCGCCGAGGTATTGCAGGTGATCAATTCTTCACCGGGCGACCTCGCGCCGGTGTTCGATGCGATGCTTGAGAAGGCGACCCGGCTGTGTGATGCGCCCTACGGTCAGCTAGCTGTATACGACGGCGAACTCTTTCGCTTTGTGGCTGTGCATGGCGAAAGCCGCTACGCCGAACAGCAACGGCGTGATCCTATACCGCCATCCTATGGCGTGACATGGCTTCGGATCGTGGGCGGCGCCGCCATTGTCCATATTGCCGATGTTTTGGAGGACCCCGGTTATTTCAGTACTGAACCCAGCACGCGCGCATTGGTCGACGCCAGTGGCATGCGGACCGTGCTTACCGTCGCGTTACGCAAAGACGAGGTGCTGCTCGGCGTACTGACTGTCTACCGACAGGAGGTGCGGCCGTTCAGCGAGAAGCAGATCGCGCTGTTGCAAAACTTCGCTGCGCAAGCGGTCATTGCGATGGAGAATGCGCGGCTGTTGACCGAACAGCGCGAGGCGCTGGAGCGCCAGGCGGCGACGGCCGAGGTCCTCGGCATCATTGCGTCATCGCCTGCCCGCTTGGAACCGGTGTTCGAGGCGATGCTGGCCAATGCGGTGCGCATTTGCGCCGGCACTTTCGGCACGCTCGCCCTTTACGACGGCGACGGGTACCGGGGTGTGGCGGCGCACGGCGCCCCATCGAGCTTCCCCGACACCCTCTCGCGCTTCCGTCGCCCGGTGCCCGGCACTACCCTCGACGGCCTGGAAAAGACGCTGCGGACGGTTCAGCTGGCGGACTGCGCCGCCGAACCGGCCTATGACCCGGTGCGCGCCGCAAATCCCGAATATGCCAGGGTGCGCTCGCATCTATGCACGCCGATGATCAAGGATAATCGCCTCCTCGGCGCGATCCTGATCTACCGCGATCGGGTGCAGCCATTCGACGACAAGCAGATCGAGCTGGTCGAGAACTTCGCCAAACAGGCGGTCATCGCAATCGAAAACGCGCGGCTCATCAGCGAGACGCGCGAAGCCTTGGAGCAGCAAACCGCCACCGCCGAGGTATTGCAGGTCATCAATTCCTCGCCCGGCGACCTCGCTCCGGTGTTCGATGCGATGCTGGAGAAGGCGACGCGGCTTGCCGAGGCCAGTTTCGGCATCCTGATGACCTATGATGGCGAGTGCTTTCGCCCCGTCGCGCTGCATGGCGTGCCGCAAGCCTTCGGCGAATACCTGCGCACTCCGCTCCGCCCCAGCCCGCTCAATGGGCTTGGTAGGCTGCTGAGCGGCGAGCGTGTGATTCACATCGTGGATATTACGGCCGACAAGGCCTACACGGAGGGCGATCCGCTGCGCAAAGCGACGGCTGAGCTTGGCGGGTCGCGCACCCATTTGCTCGTGCCGCTTCTCAGAGAAGACAGCCTGCTCGGCACTTTCGTGATCTACCGCCAGGAAGTTCGCCCGTTCACGGACAAGCAGATTGCGCTGTTGCAGAATTTTGCGGCGCAGGCGGTGATCGCGATGGAAAACGCGCGGCTCTTGACCGAGACCCGCGAGGCATTGGAGCAACAAACCGCAACCGCCGAGGTCTTGCAGGTCATCAATTCCTCGCCTGGCGACCTCACACCAGTGTTCAACGCAATCCTGGAGAAGGCGCACAGCCTCTGCGACACTGCTCTTGGCGCTCTCGGGACCTTTGAGGGTGAGAACTTCCGCGCCGTGGCAATGCGTGGCTACCCGCAACCGCTCGAGGAACGGCTGCGGCAGGGTTTTCGCGCCACCGACAATCCGGTCACACGACCGCTACTCAATGGGACCCGCTTTGTCCATATCCCCGATCTCGCCGCGATGGATAGCGCGATGGACAATCCGTTGTCCCGGGCAGTCGCCGAACTCAGCGGTATCCGGACTATCCTGTTTGTACCGTTGCGTAAAGACGGTGTGACCCTCGGCCTGATCTCCTCGGGGCGGATGGAAGTCCGGCCGTTCAGCGACAAGGAGATCGCCCTCTTAGAGAACTTCGCGGCTCAAGCCGTGATCGCGATGGAAAACGCGCGGTTGTTGACCGAGACGCGCGAGGCCCTGGAGCAGCAGACCGCAACGGCCGAGGTATTGCAGGTGATCAATTCCTCGCCGGGCGATCTCGCGCCGGTGTTCGACGCAATCTTGGAGAAGGCACACAGCCTGTGCGGGGTTACGATTGGCGCCTTGTTGCTATACGACGGCGAGCAAGCGCGGGCGATCACAACACGCGGGATTTCCGAGCCTCTAGCCGGATTGATGCGTGAGCCGTTCCGGCCGCTGCCAAATAGCCCGCATGCACGGTTGATCGGCGAAAGGCGAGTAGTCCACATCCCTGATCTGTCGGACGAAGCGCTGTGGCAGCGCGATGATCCAAGGCGTACCGGGGCCGTCGAGCAAGGCATTCGCACGATGCTGCTCGTGCCGCTCCTGACAGACGACGTTCCGCTCGGCTGGATCAGCGCGAACCGTCAGGAAATGCGGCCATTCTCTCAGAAGGAGATCACGCTTCTACGGAACTTTGCGGCGCAGGCGGTCATCGCAATGGAAAACGCGCGGCTCTTGGGCGAGTTACGCGAGCGCACGCGCGATCTCGAAGAATCGCTCGAATACCAAACTGCGACGAGCGATGTCCTGCAGGTCATCAGCCGCTCGACCTTCGATCTGCAGCCGGTGCTGGACACGCTGGTCGAAACCGCCGCACGGCTATGCAACGCAGACATGGCGTATATCCACCGACTCGAGGGTGGCCTCAATCGGCTCGCAGCGAAGTTCGGATTTCCGCCGGAATTTACGGCA
>Ga0306925_10003939_pt1 | contig 13286 bp, 8 predicted proteins | sample flu12Cox44000176_FD_203755 | JGI IMG/M metagenome (GOLD analysis project Ga0306925, IMG submission 203755) | Lab enrichment of tropical soil microbial communities from Luquillo Experimental Forest, Puerto Rico - flux8day.12C.oxic.44.000.176 (v2)... | ecosystem: Environmental > Terrestrial > Soil... | reverse complement strand
CCGAGTTGCGCGAGGACGAGCAGCAGCGTGTGGTAGCCGCGATCGCCGAGTTCTACATTCGGTAGAACGAATTCGCCTCCCGTATGCCTGAAGGCGTGCCTTTCCACCCCGGCCAAATTCTCGACACCGCGTCAACTCAATGGTGTTTCTTCTTGCTCTTCGGCTTGGACTTCGCGGGCTGCTTCTGATGCGCGGCCGCGCGTTTGGCGCGTGCCTCCTCTTTTGCTTTTTGGCGCGCGGCCAACTCGGCATCGTGTTTGGCCTTTTGCTCCGCCACTTCTTCCGGAGTCAGCACGCGCCGTACAATCGGTCCATTCATCTTGTAGGTGACATCCACCAATTGGCCGCTGTCGTTCATCTTGCGGATGGTGAAGGTGGGCAGGTCGCCTTCCTTGTCGAACACGGCGTGGCCAGTCTTCACCGGGAAATAGCCTTCCATTTCGCGTTCGCGATAGGCCGTCTCGTAGCGGTGCTTGTTGCGGTTGCGGGTGAAGACGCGAATCTGGTTGTAGTCCCAGGGCAGCCCGTCTTTCGGCTGGTTCAGCAGCACGAGGTACTGCGGTATCTGCTTGTCCTGGTCGTCGATGGTCTCCTGTACCGTGTTCAAGACGAAGTAGCCGGTGATGCGCTGCCCTTCGGCGTACCGCGCTACGTCGAGCGGTACATCGAGATCGATCATGCGCATCAGCACCCAGCCGACCTTGCCCGAAGAGTTGCGCACCAGGTACCAGTCTTCCATTACCGGCTTGGGCGGCTCCGCTTCCTTCGATTGCTCGGCTGTGTCGGGGACCGCGCCCGGCTTCGATGCCGTGGCGGCAGAAGGTGTTGCGGCCGATTGAAAAGCTCCCTGAGCAGGATTGGACTGGCCTGCTGAAACTGAATTCGCTGGCGCGAGTCCTCCCGTGGGGGGCGTGGAAGCTGGCGGAGCGGAAGTTGGCACCCTCTGATCCTGCCCGCTGGGCTGGCCCACTGTCTGCTGCGCCACCGGCTTCGGCGGCGGAGCAGGCTTGGGCGCGTTCTTGTCGGTGGAGGCGCGTTTCAGGATCTCGACCTTCTCGCCGTCCTTGAGCTGGTAAAGGTGTTCGCCATCGCGTGCCGGCGTGAGATGCATGTTGAGTTCGGCGCGGGTGGTTCCGTGCGCCTGTATGGCGAGGCTGGCGTTGTCCTGGGCGAGCTTCTGAAAGCCGTCGAAGACCTCCTGCGAGACCAGGCTGCGTTGCTCGACCCAGCCCTCGACGCCGCTATCGGTGCGCACTCGGATGAAACGCTTCTGTCTCTCGAGCACTTCCACCCGGTCGCCGTTGTGGATGGTTCCGACCTTACCGTACATGGTGGCGACCCGGTCACGGAGGCTGGTTTCCGCTGCCGAGACGTACATGTACTCATGCTTGGTGATTCCGGCGCGCTTGCAGGCGGGCGCTATCGCGAGCAGCAGAAGTGCCGCAAACGCCGCAACTGTTCGGAGAAAATACGGGCGGGAAGAGTTCACCGGTACCACATTTCACTATAACCCAGCGCGACGCGGCGTTAAGTACGCTCGCCTAGTTGCAAGACTGGTGCGGAGGCAGGCTGGCATTCCGGCCACAAGTCAAAGGACACCGGAAAGCCGCGCTCCAGTGTCCTCTGTGGTTCGTGATGTGTGCCAGGCTACCAGACTCGGCAGGCCGGCTTGCGGACCATTGGCGCGTTGGGCTTGCAGCCGAAGGCCTTGGCAAATTCGGGCGAGTTCGACACCACTCCGTTGACTCGGTACTTGGGGTCCGAGTGCTCATTCGACAGCGCCAGCAGGCGGGTCTGTTGCGGTGTTTCGTTTTCGCACCAGATCTGGCCATACCCGAGAAAGAAGCGTTGCTCGGGGGTGTAACCGTCAACCTCTTTCAAAGGAGTCGTGCCCAGCACGTCGAGCAGGGCCATGTGGGAGATGCGCAGCCCACCATTGTCGGCAGTGTTCTCGCCGAGAGTGAGCTTACCCTTGATGTGAACGTCATCGACCACGACGAAGCTGTCGTATTCGTTAACGAAACACTGCTCCAGCTTGTCGAACTGCTCTTTGTCTTTCGCAGTCCACCAGTCACGGAGGTTTCCGTCCGCATCAAACTGGCTGCCTTCATCGTCGAAGCCGTGAGTCAGCTCGTGACCGATCACAACGCCGATAGCGCCGAAATTAATGGCGTCATCCGCTTTCTGGTCATAGAAGGGCGGCTGCAGAATTCCTGCCGGGAAGTTCACGTTGTTCTCCAACGGATTGTAGTAGGCGTTCACGGTGGGCGGAGTCATGCCCCACTCGCTGCGATCCACCGGTTTGCCGATCTTGTTGAGCTGGCGATTGAATTCGAACTGGTTGGCGCGCAGCGAGTTGCCTATGGCATCGCCGCGCACGATATTGAGCGCGCTGTAATCGCGCCACTTGTCCGGATACCCGATTTTGTTGTCGATGCGCGACAGTTTCTCCAGCGCCTGTTTCTTGGTCTCCGGCGTCATCCACGACAGTTCGGTGATGTCTTGTTTGAGAGCGACTTCCAACTCGTGCACCATCTGAAGCGTGTGGGCCTTGGCCTCGGGCGGAAAGGTTTCGGCCACGTAAGCCTGACCCAGCGCCTCGCCCAGGTCACTGTCGGTGTACTGCACGCAGCGCTTCCAGCGAGGGCGCAGTTCTTTGGCTCCCCGCAAGGTCTTGCCGTAAAAGTTGAAATTCTCGTCCACGAACGCCTTGGGAAGCATCGGGGCCGCGTTGCGCAACGTCTGCCAGCGCAGATATGTCTTCACCGTCTCCAGATCGTTGCCGGCGATGAGCTGGTCCATGCCCTTTACAAAATCTGGCATCGCGACATTGAGGCTATCGAACGACGGCGACTGGATGGTGGTGAAGTACTGGTTCCAACTGAACGCCGGGCTGAGGCGCTGCAACTCGGCAGTGGTCATCTTGTGATAGATCTTGGTAGGATCGCGCTGCTCGGTGCGATCCAGCGACACCTTCGCCAGGTCGGTTTCGACCTTCATCACGCTCTTGGCTTCGGCCGCGGCCTTCGCCGCCGGCTCGCCGTACAGCTCGAACATCTTCGCGATGTGCTTCTCAAGCTGCTCACGCAGCTCCACCGACTTCTGGTCGGTCTTGAAGTAGTAATCACGGTCGGGCAGCGACAGTCCGCCTTGTTCGGCGGTGGCAATGTCAACCTTCGAGTCCTTGAAGTCGGGTTCGGCGCCGAAGCCGAAGAAAGCGTTTACGCCGGCGCGGTGCAGACTGCCAAGCACAGCGGGAACCTCTGATTTGTCCTTCATAGCGTTGATGCTGTCCATCGCCGGCTTGAGCGGGGCCGTGCCCTTTGCCTCGATGGCTGCCTCATCCATGCAGGAGTAGTAGTAATCGCCGATCTTCTGGTTGGTCACGCTGCGGCCCGGATTGTTGGCCGATTGCTTGTCCAGAATCGTGCGCAGGATTGTCTGATTGCGTTCGTGCAGTTCGTTAAAACGTCCCCAGCTCGACTGATCGGGCGGGATCGGGTTGTTCTTCAGCCAGTTTCCGCAAGCGTAGTGGTAGAAGTCTTCACAAGGATCGACCGACTTGTCGATGGCAGTCAGGTCGAAGCTGGAAACGCTGGCAGGCGCCTTAGTGGCAGTGTTACTTGCATTCTGCGCCAGGGCAGAAATTCCGGCCAGCAGCACTATGCCAGCCATCACGATCAAACGTCTCATGGTTACCTCGTTTGGATAATTAGAGCGGGATATTTCGACACCTCGACGGCAACGTGCGGGAGCCAACACCGCTAGGGCCGGGTGGTTGGTATGGTCTGACAGCAATGCTGAACAGACGCATTTCGCGTCTGCCCAACGTTTATGGTACAGCCTTACCAGACGCGGCAAGCGTTCTCGCTCACCATCGGCTGTCCGGCCTTGCATCCGAATGCCTGCTGGAACGCTACCGAGTTCTGCACCGCACCATTCACCCGCCACCGTCCCGGCGAGTGCGGATCGGTCAGCACCCGCTTGCGCGCTTCCTGATCGGTCACGTTCTGGCACCAGATCTGTCCATAGGCTAGAAAGAACTGCTGTTGCGGCGTGTAGCCGTCGATCGGCTTCACCGTTGTGTTGCCGATGATCTCGGTCAGCGCCATGTAGGCCAGCTTGAGGCCTCCGTTGTCGGCGGTATTTTCGCCCAGCGTCAGCTTGCCGTTCAACTTCACTTCACCCTTATCGTCCTTTACCGCCACGAAGTTCGAATACTCCTCGGCGGTGCAGTCGGCGCGCTGCTCGAACTGCTTCGCGTCGACGGGCGTCCACCAGTCGCGGAAATTCCCTTGCGCATCGTACTTGCGTCCCTGGTCGTCGAAGCCGTGCGTCAGCTCATGTCCTATTACGACGCCGATGCCTCCATAGTTCACCGCATCGTTCATCATCGTGCCGTAGAACGGCGGCTGCAGGATTCCCGCCGGGAAGTTGATGTCGTTCATCGGCGGACGATAGTAGGCGTTGACTGTTGGCGGAGTCATGTTCCAGTCCTTGCGGTCGGTAGGCTTGTCGATCTTACCGTACTGCCGCTTGACCTCGAACGAAGCCGCGCGCTGCGAGTTGCCGGCGTAGTCGTCGGACTTGATCACGACACTGCTGTAATCGCGCCACTGGTCGGGATAGCCGATGTTGTTCACGATCGCGTTCAGCTTTTCATACGCCTGCTTCTTGGTCGTCTCCGACATCCACGGCAGCTGGCCGATGTCCTGGTGCATTGCACTCTCGATGGCCTTCACCATCTTGAGCGTGCGTTCTTTGCCTGCCGGCCCGAAGGTCTTGTCCACATAGAGCTGGCCCAGCGCCATGCCCAGATTCTGGTCGGTCGATTTTACGCAACGCTTCCAGCGGGGCTCCATCTCCCGCTGGCCCGACATGTACTTGCCATTGAACAGGAAGTCCTCTTCGACAAATGCGTTGCTGAGGGTCGGAGCGTAACTATTGATGGTCTTCCAGCGAAGATACGCCTTCCAGTCTTCCACCGGGACCGCGTCGAGCTGGTTGTTCACCTGCTTGAAGAAGTCGGGGTTCCCGACGTTCAGCGTGCTGAATTTGGGTGAACCGTTGCTGGCAAAGTACGCAGTGAGATCGAGGTTCGGAGCGGCAGCCGTGATTTCCGCAACCGTCATCTTGTGGTCGCGCGTCTTGGGGTCGCGGCGCTGGGTGCGGTCCATCGAGGCCCTGGCCAGAGCAGTCTCGACCGCAAGCACGGTCTTGGCTTCAGCGGCGCCAACCTCGGGCTTGTCACCCGCGAGTTCAAACATCTTTTGCACGTGCTCGAGGTACTTCTGGCGGGTTTCCACCGACTTGGCGTCGTCCTTGATGTAGTAATCGCGATCGGGCAGGGTGATACCGCCCTGATCGAGGTATGCGATGGTCGCGTTCGAATCATGCATGTCGGGCTGCGCGTTGAAGGCAAACAACGCCGGTGTGGCATTCTGATGCATGGCAGCGACCTGCTTGATCACGTCGGCCTTCGTCTTCACGCCGTTGATGCGCTCCAGCGCCGCAGCCAGGGGAGCCGTGCCCTTCTGCTCGATGGTGCTTTCATCCATGCAGGCAGCGTAATAGTCGCCCACCATCTTTTCGGGAGCGCTGTGTTGACCGGGAGCCTGCGCCTGGACCAGAATGTCGCGCAGGATATAGAGATTGTTTTCGTACAGCTCGTCGAATCGTCCCCAACGCGACTTGTCGGGCGGAACCGGATTGTTCTTCATCCAGGTGCCGCAGGCGTACTGGTAGAAGTCCACGCACGGGTCGGCGCTCTTATCGATCGCCGTCACGTCGAAACTGGGAATCTCCTTGAGACCGCTGGTGGATGAGGGAGTTGACTGAGCGGAACAGAGGATTGCAGCAAACAGTACCAATACAACCGAGAAAGTGCGAACCGGCATAATTGCCTCGAATCTTGAATTATTACCCGCGACACGCCGCAAGCTCACGCCAAACCTTCGAAACTTAACGCTGGATGCACCCGAATGGAGAAGGAAGAAGGGCAAATCTCCAACCTGACACACTACTACAAAGTCTTTAGACTGAGAAATTCGTGGGAGGTGAGCATGCAACTTCCGTGGAACGTGTGGTCGGTTGGCGGTTTGCGCCGCAAGTCGCGCCAAAGAAAAAGAGCCGGAGCATAGGCTCCCGCCCGAGAAACCCTATTTCGAATAGGTTAGACGTTGAATCTGCGACGAAGTAGTCCGGCCAGTCCGATTACCCCGGTGCCAAACATCACCAGCGTGCCCGGCTCGCCATCCCCGGGTGTGCGAAACAACCCCTACAAATTCGCCCGCTTGACTCCCGACCTTGTTGATTAAGAATTTCGTCGACGATGGTCCAGCTAAACTGAGACGCCAACTAGCTGGATTCAGAAGCCCAGCCGATCGCTCGAACCCAGGATGTGCTTTACGCTAGTTGCGGTTGCGGTCGCCAGCGGGGTTCCGCCGCAGGTGGCCGCAATGGTTATTGTGACATCGGCCGGGGTGATTGCCCCAGACGGAAATCCGCTTCCGGTGAGATAGAGGGTGGTTGAGCCCGCAGTGCCTTGTGCAGGGCTGGACGACACATTAAGGTGCGCTACGGCTGCCGAACATACCCCGTGGCTGGTAGCGACTTAGGTCGCTCGGCGCGGACCGCTGTCAGAAGAGCTTCAGATGAATGGTCAGGTACTTTTTGGGGTCTTTGCGGACCGCTGCAATGAGGTTACGCGTCTCCACCAACAACTGATCGGCATTGTTGTACAGCGACGGATCCACCACTAGCTTGCCCGCCGTCCCCTCTCCGTTATCGATGCGGTCGAGAATGGAATTCAGCCGGGTTACTGTGTTGTCCAGCTTTTTCGCCAACTCTTCGTCTTTGGCCAGCTTGCCCAAGGATCCCTTACCGGCATTGATGTCGGAAACCAGTTGATTGGCCTTCGCCATAGTCTGGTTGGCGTTGTCATAAAGCGCCGGATCGTTGATGAACTTCCCGATTGTGCCACTGCCGCTGTTGATCTTATCGATCGTCTTATTCAGGTTATCGACCGCCGTATTGGCTTTGTTGTACAGCTCATCGCTGTTGAGCAATTTTCCAATGCTGCCGTTCGTGGAGTTCGCCTGCGACACAATATGCTGTATCTGGGTGAGCATGTCGTTGGCGCGATTGAACAGCGACGGATCGTAGATGATCTTGCCGATGGAGCCCTGCCCGCTCTGCACGTACGAAACAATGTTGTCAAGACGCTTCACCAGCACATCGATGTTTTGCAGCGTGCCCTGGCTGGCGCGCACCACATCCTGAAGCTGCGGGACATCGCGCGTGGGCAGTTCCGTGCCGTTCAGCAGCGGACCGCCCTTGGCCTCGCGGCAATCCACATCCACGAAGACTTCGCCCAGTACGCCGGCGGTGGTAAGGGAAACCTCGCAGTCGGCCTTCATGGTGTCTTTGTACTTGGTGGTGATCTTCATCATGACTTCGACCGGCGAGAGCCTGCGCAGTGGGTCGTGGACCACGCGAATATGCGTCACGTTTCCAATGTCCACGCCTTCAAGGCGCACGGGCGCTCCGACGCGAAGACCGCCGGCGTTGTCAACGTACGAGCGGATCAAGATTTTTTTTGTAAACAGGCCGGTGCTGCCGGTCATCACGAAAATCAGGACGGCCAGTGTGATACTGGCAAAGAGTACGGTCAGTCCAACCCGTAGCTGGGACCATCTCACCTGTTTTTCGCTTGGCACGTTCTACCGATCGCCCCTTCGGTACCGCGAATTTGGTCGCAAAAACGCCACGCGGGACTGGACCTCGACTAGCTATCGCATCATAGCATTTGGCCGTTGTCAGCGTCACAATCGCAAGTCGACGTGGCTGAGATACCCACTGGTTTGACGGGCGTCGAATCAAACTGTGACTTTGGCCGCAACCAACTCCGCCAGCGACTCCTGATACGGGGTCCGCGCCACGCCGCGCTCCGTGATAATCGCGGTGACGTACTTACTGGGTGTCACGTCGAACGCCGGATTCTCCACCCCAACCGCGTCGGGGGCAATTTGCTTGCCGGCGAGATGAGTGACCTCGGTTGATGCTCGTTGCTCAATGGGAATCTTGCTGCCATCCGCGGTGCCTAGGTCAACCGTCGAAGTCGGCGCAGCCACATAAAACGGGATGCCATGCTCCTTCGCCAGTACGGCAACCGTGTAGGTGCCGATCTTGTTGGCCACGTCGCCGTTGGCGGCGATGCGGTCGGCACCAACGACCACGGCATCGATCTTGCCTAGCCGCATCATAGCGCCCGCCATGTTGTCGGCAATCAGAGTGGTGGGGATATTGTCTCTCATCAACTCCCACGCTGTCAGACGTGAGCCCTGCAGGAATGGACGCGTCTCGTCGGCAAAAACCTGAAGCTGCTTGCCCGATCCCACGGCTGCGCGAATCACGCCCAGCGCCGTTCCGTAGCCACAGGTTGCCAATGCACCCGCGTTGCAATGCGTCAGTACACCCCCCTTGGACGGCAACAAAACTGCGCCGTGCCTTCCCATCGCCTCGTTGGCGGCAATGTCTTCCACCAACATGCGCTGGGCTTCGGCCACCAGTTCCGCCTTAATCCGGTCGACCGGCAGCGAGCGCAACTGCTCAAACTTGTCGCGCATCCGGCGTATCGCCCAGAAAAGGTTCACCGCCGTGGGGCGGGTCCCGGCCACAACGTTGCAGATTGTGTCGAACTGGCGCTCGAACTCCGGCAGCGTCTTCGCGTCCGATTGCAGCGCTCCCAGCGCGACGCCCATCGCGGCAGCTACCCCGATGGCCGGAGCGCCGCGCACGATCATGGTGCGGATCGCGTCGGCAACCTCGTCGTAGCTCTTGCAGGTGACGTACGTCTCTTCCGTCGGCAGCTTCGTCTGGTCGATGAAGCGTACGCCTGCGTCGGTCCATTCCAGTGTTTTGATCACACTCATTCTTTCGCTATCAATTTGGCCGATGCACTTCGCAACGATTGCCTGGGACGTTGGTAACCGCGGGGCGATCGCACATATCGCACTTCGCGCTGACGGCAAAGACCTGCGGCAGATGCTTGACGTGTTCCGTGCGCACATCGTTGGCGGTGAACAGCGCAATAAACGGCGCGGGCACAGCCGCTTTTTCTACGTTGACGCGTCCGCCCGCTTCTTGCCTTTCCACCAGGCACAGCACACCCGATACTTCAAAGCCGAACTCACGAGCCGCCTCAATCGCCTGGATCGTGGACGCTCCCGTGGTACACACGTCATCCACGATGACCACGTGTGTGCCCTTCTCGCGGAATCCTTCCACGCGCTGGCCCGTGCCGTGCGTTTTCTCGGCTTTGCGCACCAGGAAGCCATTGATCGGTGTCCCTTGCTGCGCGCTGATCACCGAAGTCGCGACCACGATCGGATCGGCGCCCATGGTAAGCCCGCCGATTGCATCCGCCTGCCAGCCACGCTCCCTGATCTCTTCGAGAACCGCTTCGCCGGTGGCAACCGCGCCCGCTGCATACAGCGTAGTCAATCGGCAATCGATGTAATAGTCGCTGGTTCCGCCGCTCGATAGCTTGAAACTACCCAGGCGAAACGACTTCTCCGCCAGCATTTGCAGCAGCTTTGCGCGCGCGTGTCCCATACTTCTCCACGATACCATTTTCAGTTGAGAACCTTTTCCAGGTGGCGGAAATGGTCGCTGGCGATCCACAGCATGGCAAACAGCGTGAAGTTATACCCGCAATGCATCAGGAACGATGCTGCCACCGAGTTGGCGCGCTCACGCACCAGCGTGAACACCATACCCACCACGAAAATACTCACCAGCGGACCCCAGGCATAACCCAGTTGCGCGCCGTGGATGCTGGCGAATGCGGCTCCCGTGAGCACCACTCCTGCCCCAATGCCGAAGGCCCGCCGGATGAGCGGGTACAACATTCCGCGGAAGAACAGCTCTTCCAGCAGAGGAGCTAGCGTGACGCCGAAGGCCGCCATCAGGTAGGCCCCGCCGCTGTCGCTGAAAAACTTGTCCACCGGCAGTGACTTTGGAATCGGCAGCCATCGCGAGGCAAACTCCACCACGAACGCGAACAAGATTCCGCCGAGAAGGAAGGGAATTGTCGCTGGCCCGGGCCAGCTCCAACGGATCGCCGACCAGAACCGGTCCCGCGCCTTGCTGCGTACCAGAGCGATCATGAAGATGATGACGACAGGATAGGCCGCAATCTGGGCTCCAATCGCAACGGTGGGGCTGGTCGCCAGTTCGGTCAGCGACACATGACGTTTGCCGGTGAGGACGTGCGCGATTGCCAACGCAGCAGTGCTGAAGAGGATCACCACCGCCAGCGTGAAACACAGTACTGCCAACACATCCCATCCGGTCCATGTGGGAAACGAGTCACGCCGCGGCGCGGCAGGCGGCGCCTCTACCGCGCTCAGAGGCTGCAAACTCACGGGGACCTCCGTCGATACCGGCCCGTTCTCCTCCGGTGGCAGGAGCGTTGGTTCGAGCGGTTCTTGTTCGGAATCGGCCATGTTGGTGTGTAAACAGAGCGTCGCCTATGCGGTCGTTCCATTGGACGCGTTCTGCAGCAATTTGGCGAGTGCTTGTCCGGTATAGGATTTCTTCGCCCGCGCCACCTGCTCGGGCGTGCCTTGGGCCACAACGCGGCCTCCTTCCTCGCCGCCCTCCGGGCCCAGGTCGATGATCCAATCTGCGTTGCGGATCACGTCCATGTTGTGCTCGATGATGATAATGCTGTTGCCCAGGTCAGTCAGCCGGTGCAGCACTTCCAGCAGCTTGCTAACGTCGTCAAAATGTAAGCCGGTGGTAGGTTCGTCCAGCAGGTAAAGCGTCTTGCCGGTCTGCCGCTTGCTGAGCTCGCGCGCCAGTTTAATGCGCTGCGCTTCGCCGCCCGAAAGCGTCACCGCCGATTGCCCGAGGTGAATGTATCCCAGCCCCACGTCCACCAGCGTTTGCAGCTTCTGCTTGATCTGCGGAATGTTCTCCAACACTGGCAACGCATCGGCCACGGGTGTCTCGAGCAGGTCAGCAATCGAGTAGCCTTTGTACTTCACGGCGAGAGTTTCGTGGTTGTAGCGCTTGCCGCCGCACACTTCGCATTGCACGTACACATCCGGCAGGAAGTTCATCTCGATGCGCCGTTGTCCGTCACCCTGGCAGGCCTCACAGCGCCCGCCGGTGACGTTGAAGGAAAAGCGTCCCGCCTTGTAGCCGCGCTCCCGCGCTTCGGGAAGCATCGCGTACAGATCGCGGATTTGCGTAAACACACCAGTGTAGGTCGCCGGATTGGAGCGCGGCGTGCGGCCAATCGGCGACTGATCGATGCGAATGACCTTATCGATAGACTCCGTGCCTGCAATGCTCTTGTGCGCTCCCGTTTCTTCGCGAGAGTGGTAAATCGCCTTCGCCAGGGCGCGATACAGGATGTCATTGACCAGCGTCGACTTGCCCGAACCAGAGACGCCGGTCACCACGGTCATCACACCCAGCGGGAAGCTGACATCGATCTGCTTCAGATTGTTCTCCCGTGCCCCTAGAATGGTGACGGCCTTGCCGTTCGTCTGCCGCCGCGCAAAGCGGTAAGTCACCTGTTTTTGTCCGGAGATGTATTGTCCCGTCAGCGAGCGCGGAAAGTTCTCGATCTGCGCCGGTGTTCCGCTGGCCACTACCTCGCCGCCATGCCGCCCCGCGCCCGGGCCGAGATCGATCACGTAGTCAGATCGGCGGATGGTGTCTTCATCGTGCTCTACCACCAGCACCGTGTTGCCCAGATCGCGCAGCGATTCAAGTGCCTGCAAAAGGCGGTCGTTATCGCGATGATGGAGTCCGATCGAGGGCTCGTCGAGCACATACAGCACCCCCCGCAGCTTGGAGCCGATCTGCGTTGCCAGCCGGATGCGCTGGCCTTCGCCACCGCTCAAGGTCATTGCGGAACGGTCTAGCGAAATATAGCCCAAGCCGACGGCGTTGAGGAATTGCAGCCGCTCTGCGACTTCCCGCCGAATGCGCCCGGCGATCTTTTCCTCGCGCTCGTTCAGCTTGATTTTCACCGCGGCTTCCACCGCCCACGACACCGGCAACGCCGTGAAGTCGGCGATTGACAAGCCGCTCACTTTCACGGCCAGGCTTTCTGGCCGCAACCGCTGCCCATTGCACGCCGGGCAACGCGTGGCCGACATGTGATCGAGCAGCCAGTCACGATAGGCCTGCGACGAGCTGTCTTCCATGGCTTGCCGCAAATACGCGAAGACCCCGAGAAATCCGCCCTTTTTCTTTTTCTCGCCCTGCTCCGGGCCATAAAGAATGAGGTTCTGCGTCTTCCGTGGAAGCTGCTCGAACGGAGTCGAGAGATCGAAGCCATAAGCCGCCGCCCCAAGCTGCAGGGTATGGATCAGGTTCTGCGAAGCCGATCCCGGCCCCAGGCCGCCCTCCAGCAACGGTTTCGACCAGTCGGTGATTACCTTTGACGGATCGAAGTCGTATTTGCTTCCCAACCCGTTGCACTCCGGACACGCGCCATAGACACTGTTGAACGAAAACGAGCGCGGCTCCAACACCGGAACATTGATGCCGCACTCCGGGCAGGCCAGCTTCGACGAATACAGCTTCTCTTCGCCATCCACCACCGCCACCTGTACCAGGCCTTCTGCCAACTTCATTGCCGATCCCACCGACGTCGCCAGCCGCCCCTCGATTCCGGGCTTCACCAGCAGGCGGTCCACTACCACCTCAATGGTGTGGTTTTTGCGCTTGTCGAGCTTGATCTCTTCGTCCGCGATGTTGTGCAGCCCGCCATCAATCCGCGCGCGGCTATACCCCTGCTGCACCAGCTTGTCCAACTCTTTCTTGAATTCGCCCTTGCGACCGCGAACGATCGGAGCCAGAACCATCACCCGGTCTTCAGCCTCCAGCTCCATCACCCGCTGCACGATCTGCTCCGCGGACTGTCGCGAAATCTCGCGCCCGCAGTTTGGGCAGTGCGGCACACCGATCGAGCTGTAGAGAAGGCGCAGGTAATCGTAAATTTCGGTGATCGTCCCGACCGTCGACCGCGGGCTGCGGCTGGCCGTCTTCTGTTCGATGGAGATCGAGGGACTCAGCCCGTCGATGCTATCCACGTCGGGCCGCTCCATCTGGTCAAGGAACTGGCGCGCATACGCCGACAGCGTCTCTACATAGCGGCGCTGCCCCTCGGCATAGATCGTGTCAAATGCTAGCGACGACTTGCCTGAACCGCTTAGTCCCGTAATTACGGTCAGGGTATTGCGGGGGATCTCGACGCTGATGTT
>Ga0306925_10003938_pt1 | contig 13288 bp, 10 predicted proteins | sample flu12Cox44000176_FD_203755 | JGI IMG/M metagenome (GOLD analysis project Ga0306925, IMG submission 203755) | Lab enrichment of tropical soil microbial communities from Luquillo Experimental Forest, Puerto Rico - flux8day.12C.oxic.44.000.176 (v2)... | ecosystem: Environmental > Terrestrial >... | reverse complement strand
GGCAGGTGTGAGCCTGGAGGCTCCGCAAACCACGGAGCTGGATCGGGAGGCGGTTAAGTTCGGCACCGCGCCAGTGGATTACATCTATGAGCAACCGGCAGAAGAGCTGCTGAACGATCTCCTGCCACGCTATGTCACGAACCAGCTCTACCAGGACTTGTTGGAGTCGGTGGCCGCAGAGCATGCAGCCCGCATGACCGCAATGGATTCGGCAACCAACAATGCCAACGACGTGATCGACTCGCTCACGCTGACCCTGAACCGGGTCCGCCAGGCCGCGATTACCAAGGAGATTATCGAGATTGTCAGCGGCGCTGCTGCGCTGTAAGGCAGTTGTCAGTGACCAGTTGTCGGTTGTCGGTAGCGGTCGGAGAATTCAGGAGCAAGTTGCATGCTAAACGGTACCAAGACCTGGTCGCGTGGCAAAAAGCAATTGAGTTCGTGCACAGAGTTTAGGTAATCACATCGAAATTGCCGCAGGAAGAGATGTTCGGGTTGAAGAGCAGATGCGAAGCGCTGGCGTCGCGGTGCCAAGTAACCTTGCGGGGGTCAGGGACGCGCTTCACGCGGAGAATTCCTTCAAAGTTCACTCCAGGAGGTCGAAACTCAGCTTGCGATTGCATCAAGGTTGGGGTACATCCCCGTTGCCGAAAGTGGATGTCTTACTGATGGAAGCTCAAACGACTAGGCCCCTATCTTGAACGGATGGATCAGCTCGCTGAAATCCCGGTCCAGAGCATCGGCTTTCCGACAATCAAATACTGACAACAGGTCACCGACAACGGACAACTAATCATGGCTGAAAATATTGGACACATAATTCAGATTGCCGGACCCGCGGTGGACGTGCAATTCTCCGAGAAAACACTACCACCCATTTATTCGGCGTTGCGCGTGGTGAGCGACGGCTTCAACGTTCCTTCACCGATCGACGTTATCCTTGAAGTCGAACAGCAGCTTGGCGAAGGCCGGGTGCGCTGTGTCGCCATGGAACCCACCGACGGCATGGTCCGCGGTATGAAGGCCATCGATCTCGGTGGCCCCATCACCGTTCCCGTGGGCAAAGCCACGCTGGGCCGTGTGCTTAACGTAATTGGGCTGCCCGTGGACAAGCTGGGCCCGGTCAACAGCGACAAGCGCCTGCCCATTCACCGCGCAGCCCCCTCGTTCGAGGAGCAGTCCACCACAATGGAGATGTTCGAGACCGGGGTGAAGGTCATCGACCTGATCCAGCCTTTTCTCAAAGGCGGCAAGATCGGCCTATTCGGCGGCGCTGGCGTTGGCAAGACTGTGGTGATCATGGAGCTCATCAACAATGTCGCGCTCCAGCACGGCGGCTTCTCGGTGTTCGCTGGAGTCGGCGAACGCACCCGTGAGGGCAACGATCTCTGGCTCGAGATGCAGGAATCCGGCGTAGTCAATATCAAGGAGTTTGCGAAATCCAAAGCGGCGCTGATTTACGGCCAGATGACCGAGCCTCCTGGAGCGCGTCTGCGCGTGGCGCTATCTGCCCTCACTGTCGCCGAGTACTTCCGCGATGAAGAAGGCTCCGACACGCTACTCTTCATCGACAACATCTTTCGCTTCACTCAGGCGGGGTCCGAAGTGTCCACGCTCCTGGGACGTATGCCCTCTGCCGTGGGGTACCAGCCGAACCTGGCCACCGAAATGGGCGAACTGCAGGAGCGCATCACCTCGACCAAGAAAGGCTCCGTGACCTCGGTACAGGCCGTGTACGTGCCGGCTGACGACTTGACCGACCCCGCTCCAGCGACTACTTTCGCTCACCTCGACGCGACCACCGTGTTGTCGCGCCAGATTTCCGAACTCGGCATTTATCCGGCCGTCGATCCTTTGGCCTCCACCTCGCGCATACTGGATCCCCGTGTCGTCGGTGACGCCCACTACAATTGCGCGCAGGCGGTAAAGCGCGTTCTGCAAAGCTACAAGGACTTGCAGGACATCATCGCCATTCTCGGCATCGACGAGCTTAGCGAAGACCAGAAACTCACCGTGTCACGCGCCCGCAAAGTGCAGAAGTTCCTCTCGCAGCCATTCTTCGTGGCCGAACAGTTCACCGGCCTCAAGGGCCGCTACGTGAAGATCGAAGACACCGTGCGCAGCTTCCAGGAGATCGTTGATGGCAAGCATGATGACATTCCCGAGCAGGCTTTCTACATGAAGGGCTCGATTGCGGAAGTGCTGGAAGCGGCGGAAAAGATGAAGGCCACCGCGTAATTTCTATGGCTGACACGATACAACTCGAGATTGTCACACCCGAAAAGTTGGTGGTCCGCGATACCGCCGATGAAGTGCAGATCCCCGGGAAGGCCGGCGACATCGGCGTGTTGCCCGGTCACGCGCCTCTCATCACCGAGTTGACCATTGGCGAGATCACCTACCGGCACGGCGGCAAGGCTGAACACCTGTCGGTAGCTTGGGGTTTTGCCGAGGTCCTGCCCGACAAGGTGACCATCTTGGCGCAAACTGCCGAGCGCGCCGAGGAGATCGATGTGAAACGTGCCCAGCAAGCCAAGGCCCATGCAGAAGCTGCCCTTAAGGAGGCAGCGCCGGACCTCGACTTTGACGCGACCCTGAGCGCTCTTAAGCGCGCTGAGGTCCGCCTCAAAGTCGCGCTTTACGCCAGCGGAATCACCCCGACGCACTAGCTCTTGTGCGATTGCACGAAACGCGCCGGATGCCTCCGGCGCGTTCGGTTTTTGGGTGGAGCACCGCTTCAGGGCTGCAGGAATTGCCTTGTATCAGGACACGACTTCAGTCGTGCCGATACCGACTCAATAAAGATGGGCTTTAGCTCCTGCTGTCGTTCTTGCTAACAGCTTGCCTTTTCAACCGGTGTAAACTCGTCGTTTCCGACCAAAGGTCAGCACGGTTCGGAGCAACGGTGGCGAGTCCTCAAATGCCATGGGGTCGAATCGCCCCGGCAGTCGTTTTGGTCGCCGGTACCGGTCTGCTGATTTTGATCATGCTGCGTCTTGCAAAGAACTCCGAGCGGATGGAGAAGGATCCTAAATTCCGTGCGCGGAAGCTGCGCGGCGGAGCCATTCTTTACGGCTGTTCCCGCTTATCCGGAATTGTCGGTGTCATTCGGGGAGGTATCCCTGCATGGGCGCTTCGGTTCGCACTGATTCCTCTCATGTTGATCTGGGGGTACATTCGCGCAGGGAGAGAAGCGAAGAATTCACAAATCAATCCGAATCGGTCTGTGTAAGTCCGCGGCTTCCTTTTCTGACAACTGACAACCGGCAGCTGATCAGAACCGGATCGCCTTAGCCACCTCGACCGCTTCGATCTTGCGCAAGTCCCGCAACGCGACCTCGCTCACGCCGCCATCGACCTGGACCACGGCCACGGCGCTGCGGGGCTCCTGGGCCTGCTCGCTGCGGCCCAGCGAGAAGTTGGCGATGTTCACGTTGTGTTGTCCGAGCACCGTACCTACCTTGCCGATTACACCAGGCACATCGCGATTGCGCATGTAGATCACGTTGCCTTGCAGCGGAGCTTCAACATCGATTTCATCGATGCGCAGCAGGCGCGGCGAATTGCCGTGCAGCACGGTCCCCAGCACGTTGCGCTCCTGGTGGCCGGTCGTCAGGCTCACTCTCAGCACGTTGACGGCTGATCCCCGGGATGAAAGCGATTTCTTTCGCTCGCTCACGCGGATGCCACGCTCCTCGGCGATCGACGCAGCGTTTACCAGGTTGGCCTTCTCATGCGCCATCTGGTTGAGCACGCCCGCCACCGCTGCATTGCGAATGAGGTCAGTCTTCCACGCACTGATTTCGCCGCTGTAGCCGATCCCAATCTCTTCGACATTGCTCTCGCCCGACTGCGCCAGAAAAGTCCCCAGGCGTTCCGCCAGCCCGATGTACGGTAGCATCTCCTCGTACTCCTCAAAGGTCACCGAGGGCACGTTCACCGCGTTTTGAATCACGCCCTTCAGCAGATACTCCCTCACCTGCATCGCAATCTGCACGCCCACGGCGTCCTGGGCTTCGTTCGTCGAACCCGCGATGTGCGGCGTGAGGATCATGTTGGGCGCGCGATGGTACGGCGAATCCTTCAGTGGCTCGTCGCGGAAAACATCCAGAGCCGCTCCCCCCAGTTGTCCCGACTGCAGCGCAGCCACTACGGCAGCATCGTCGAGCAACTCGCCGCGTGCGCAGTTTACCAAGCATGCGCCCTTCTTCATCTTCGCCAGGTTGTCGGCGTTGATCAGGCCCTGCGTCTGCGGCGTGAGCCCCACGTGCAGTGTGATGTAGTCAGACTTAGCAAACAGGTCGTCCATGGGAACCAGAGTTATCTGCAGCTGCTGCGCCAGGCTCATGGCGACGTAGGGATCGTGCGCCACGATCTTCATGCCAAACGCTACCGCCCTTTTCGCGACCTCGATCCCAATGCGTCCCAGTCCCACGATGCCTAGCGTCTTGCCGCGCAACTCGGTTCCTTGGAGGGATTTCTTTTCCCACTTGCCGGAACGCGTCGTAGCGTCGGCTCGGGGGACATGCCGCGCCAGCCCCAGCATAAGTGCCAGTGTGTGCTCGGCGACCGCGACGGCGTTTCCGCCCGGAGTGTTCATCACCGCAATGCCGCGCTTGGTGGCGGCGTCCAGGTCGATGTTATCGACGCCCACACCCGCGCGCCCGATCACGCGTAACTTCGGAGCCTCGTCCATCATGGCGGCATCAACGAACACCGCCGACCGCACCAGCAAAGCGTCCGCAGTGGCCAACGCTGCAGACAGGGCATCTTTCTCGGGTGCGGACGGAGCAACTTTTTCAGCGATTACGATCTTCATATGAGTTTCCTTACTACGATTCGCATGAGTCCGTTCACAGCCTCGCAGAGAAGTGCCTGAGGGGGCTTCTTAGCCGCAATCCTCTGCCAGTAACCATGGTGCGGTAATGACGCAAAGCCAGCCCACCGGGCGGCATTTGGGTTAGCCCCGGGCGCGAGCCCGGGGTGATTGGGGTTCGACGAATCGAGCCGTGTAACCCGGGCCCCGCGAAGCGCCGCCTTTGCGCTTCGTGTGGAGGAGCGGCGGCACCCGGGTGAACCGAGCGGTGATGAGCGATGTGGCTATGCCTTTACCGGTTCCGCGAACTGCTCGGCGTAGGTTTCCTGCACTGCACGTACGCCAGCGCCCAGTTCGAACCGCTGCGACGGAGCCACCTGCAGCAACACATGCTCCAACGCGCCGATCACGCCCAGCGCATCGAGGTAGTCGTAGTAGCCCAGGTGCGCGATGCGGATCATCTTGCCCTTCATCTCGCCCTGTCCGTTGGCCACCACCATGGCGAAGCGCTCGCGGAACTCCTTCACCAGCGCACTCGAATCCACCCCTGGCGGCGGCAGTACGGCCGTCACCGCGGCTGCAGGACAGGTGGGGGCGAACAGCCCGAGTCCTAGCGCCTTCGCGCCCGCGCGCACCATCTCCGCCGAAGTCTCGGCATTGTGGATGAGGGCATCGCGTCCCGCAGCCAAATCACCTTTGCCTGACTTGCGAATGTAATCCAGGGCGGCCAGCAGCCCAGCGATCAGCGCCGTCGCCGGCGTAAATGCCGACTCGCCTTTCGCCGCCGCCTTGCGTTCTTTGCGCAGGTCAAAATAATAGCGCGGGTTCCTGGTCTGCTCCATGCGCTGCCATGCGCGCTCGCTCACGCCCAGGTACGCCAGCCCGGGAGGAATCATCACCGCCTTCTGCGAGCCGCCTATGATGATGTCGATGCCCCAGCCGTCTACGTCAAATCTGGTCGTGCCCAAGCCTGTGATAGCGTCCACCACCAGCAACGTGTCCGTGCTGTTCAGCAGCGCGGCGATGCCCTCGACGTCATGCCGCGCACCTGTCGAGGTTTCGGTGCCCTGCATGTAGAGCACGCGAGCGCCAGCGAGTTTCGCCTTCACTTCATTCAGATCGAAGGTCTCTCCGTAGGGCGCCGAAAGCAGTTCGATCTCGCAACCGAAGGCTTTGGCGATGTCGCGCCAGCGCTCGCCGAACTTGCCGGCGCTGAGCACCATAACTTTGTCGCCCGGAGACGTCAGGTTCGAGACCGAGGCTTCCATGGCGCCGCTACCTGAAGCAGCCAAAATGAGAACGTCGTTTTGTGTTCCGATAAAGGTCTTCAGGTCGGCCAGCGAGCGGGTGAAAATCTCACGGAATTCCGCCGTGCGGTGATGCATGTCCGCCGCGGCAATGGCCTGCTGGGCTGCGGGAAGTAAAGGAGTAGGACCAGGCGTAAAAAGCCTTGTCTTACGTAGCATGGTTACCACCTTTGCTCGTAGGGATTCCGGCTGAACAACACCAGACTTCTATGATAAAGCCCCCGCCCCTGCTCGAGCCACTATAATTGCCGCATGCGTTTGAGTGAGCAGGTCCAGAAAGACATGATCGTTGCAATGCGCAACCGAGAAGAGCTACGGCTCTCGACGCTGCGCATGGTCAAGACTGCTCTTAAGAACAAGGAGATCGACAAGCGCGCCCCGCTTGACGAAAAAGAGGAGCTTCAGGTCTTCAGCACTCTGATCAAGCAGCGCAAGGATTCGATCGACGCCTTCGAAAGAGGGAACCGCCCCGAACTCGCGAAGAAAGAGGCCGAAGAGATCGCCTTCATCGAGGCCTACATGCCCAAGGCAGTCGGAGAGGAAGAAATTGTCGCTGCCGTCAAGGCCACCGTCGCCGAGATGGGCTCGCCTACGATGAAAGACATGGGTGCGGTCATGAAGAACGCCATGGCGAAGTTCGCTGGAGGCCGCGTGGACGGCAGGCTCGTCAGCGAAACGGTAAAGAAAGAGCTGGCGGGAAAGTAACCAAGCCGCTCTGCGGCGACATTTGGGTTAGCCGCGGGCGTGAGCCCGCGGAATCGAGGAGAAGAACTCCGCAGCCGCGCGGCGGCGGCACCCCCCGTGAAACAGAGTGGTTGCTGTCTCTTGTGCCCAGAACCCTCCTCCTCTTGTTGTAATCTGATCTATTGCCATGACCTACCAGTCCACAGTTGAGCAGCTCTATGCCCTCGGGCATGAGCTGGCGGCTACTCCTTCCAATAAGTTCGATCTCGCCTACGTACGCGAGATGCTCGCCGCTTTCGGCAATCCCGAGCGCCGTTTGCCCAGCGTGCTCATCGCCGGAACCAACGGTAAAGGCTCAACCGCCGCCACGCTGGCCTCCATCCTGCGCGTTGCTGGATACAAGACCGCGCTTTACAGTTCGCCGCACCTGGTTCGCATCAACGAGCGTATGCGCGTCAACGGCGAGCCCATCAACGATGTCGAATTCAGCGCGACCTACGAGCGCGTCGAGCGCACTGCGCAACAGTTGCTGCACGCCGAAAAGCTTCCATGGCATCCCAGTTTCTTCGAGATGCTCACCGTGATGGCCTTCGAGTACTTTGCCAGCATCGGAGTCGAGATCGCTGTGCTTGAAGTCGGCATGGGTGGACGACTGGATGCGACCAACGTTGTTGATCCGCTCATCTCGGTCATCGCCGACATCTCGCTCGACCATCAGAAGTATCTCGGCAATACCATTGGCGAAATCGCGCGCGAGAAGGCAGGCATCATTCGCGAGAACGGCCTGGTGGTCACGCTGCCGCAACATCCTGAGGCCAACGACGTCATCGGCCACGTGATTCTCGACCGCCACGCTGCCGCCATCGGCGCTGTGAAATACGTTCCTCCCGTCTCGCCGGCAGCCGCAGAGTACCTGGCTCGAAGTGTGGTTCCTGCACCGGGCCGCAACCGCTATCCGTTGGCCGTGATGGGCGAAGAGATACTGGTGGACTCGCCACTTGCTGGCCGTCATCAGTTGCGCAACATTGCGCTGGCGGTCGCCACGGCCGAAGTGCTGGCAAAATTCGGCTTCAAAGTCACTGCCAAACAGATTGAGCAGGGCATTTGCGAAACCCGTTGGCCGGGACGCTTTCAGCTTCTGCCGCCTTCACCTGCTACTCACCAACGCACGTTGGTGCTCGATGTCGCACACAACCCGGCTGGCATGTGGGCGCTACGGTCGGCGCTCTCGGAGAGCTTCCTTGATCGCAAGTTCACCCTCATCTTCGGCGCGATGCGTGACAAGCCAATCCAGGAGATGGCCGATATCCTCTTTCCCATCGCCGAACACGTTATCATTACCCACATCGACAACCCCCGCGCAGCGAGCACCGAAGAACTATTGCAAGCAGGCTCGCGTACTGGGGCATCGATAACAGCCGAAGAGACCGTGGCGGCGGCCCTCGGGCGCGCCCGCGAGAACACCCCAACGGACGATGTAATCGTAATAACCGGTTCGATCTTCCTCGTCGGCGATGCCATGAGGGTAATGGGAATTCCGGCGTGACTATGGACGTTCTCGACCAATCCGCAAAGACACCATCGACGCGCCTGGGCGAGTTGTTGAGCCGTCTCCGCTCCTATTGCTTTTTGGTGCCGCTGATCTACCTCTACACTGCCGCAATGGGAACACTGTCGTTATTGTCGTCGTTCTTCGATCGCGACGGACGCACGCAGCACTGGTTCGCCCGCACCTGGGCGCGCATGATCCTCAAGACTGCCTTCATTCGCGTGCAGGTTGACGGACTCGAGCATATTGATCCGGCGCAGCCCGCGGTCTATGCCGCGAACCACCTCTCCGCGCTCGACATTCCCGTGCTCTATGCCGCCGTGCCCACCCAGTTCCGCATCCTGGCCAAGCGTGAGCTCTTTCGCTATCCGTTTCTTGGGTGGCACTTGAAACGGTCGGGACAAATCCCCATCGAGCAGGGTGACGCCCGCGCGTCACTCCGCAGCCTGAACCATGCCAGCGATTCCCTGCGCAAAGGCATGCCCCTGGTGATCTTTCCCGAGGGCGGACGCTCTGCCAGCGGCCAGTTGCGGCCCTTCATGGGCGGGGCATTCTACATAGCGATCAAGGCCCAGGCGCCGGTGGTGCCAGTCGTCCTCGTGGGAACCTATGAGGCGCTGCCGATGAACCGCTTTCATCTTCGGCCCGGCCGCGTTGAAATGATCGTCGGAGAACCGATTGCGACCACGGGAATGGTCCCCCGCGAAATGGACAAACTCGCGGCCCGCGTCAGGGAACTAATGGCCGAGGCCTACTACTCGCATGCGAAGGTGCCGCCGCCAGAGAAGACGGCGACCGTCGAAGCACAATCTGATTCACTCCTCACCCCGGGCGCATGAACATCGCCGCGTATTAGGAGAGTCCGTGTTAATTGAAGCCGCACCGACATCGCTGTCATCCCGAGCGCAGGTTGCCTTGGGGGCCGGAGTCGAGGGACCCCTATCATCACCAGGAATCCTCACCCGCGGAACCGTGCTGTCATGAAGCCTCGCATTGCCATTCCGATTCCGAATTCAGCCGACCCCAAGTACGTGATGCGGGCCCTGCCGCAGTATGAGCACGCGGTTCGCGAAGCCGGAGGCGAACCCGTCATCATCGATGTGCATGCCAAACCCGCCGTGATTGCGCAGAAGGTGAAGACCTGCGACGGAGTCCTGCTTCCCGGTAGTCCCGCCGACGTCGATCCCGAGAAATATGGCGCCCCCCGACATCCCAAAACCGAGGCGCCCGACGTTTTGCGTGACAACACGGACGAGCTGCTGCTGCAGGACGCCTACAACATGCGCAAGCCCGTCTTGGGCATTTGCTACGGACTGCAGTCGCTCAACGTCTGGCGTACCGGCACTCTCGACCAGGACGTGCCCGCCGGTGTGAACCACGAAGCAGGCAGGTCGGTAGTCGAGGCGCACCCGGTACAGATCGATCCCAGCTCAAAGCTGGCGTCGATTCTGCGATCCGCCGGAACGCTGCCCTCGGGATCTGAGCCCACGATTCCCGTCAATTCCAGTCATCATCAGGCGGCAGAGGTGCTGGGCGACGGCCTTCGCCTCGTCGCCTGGTGCCTGGAAGATCAGGTGAAGGAAGCGGTGGAAGGAACCGACGATGAGCACTTTGTGATGTGCGTGCAATGGCATCCCGAGCGCACCTATGAAGCCGATCCGGCCTCGCGCGCGCTGTTTCAAGCGTTTGTTCGCGCCGCCGCCGACTGGCACAAGAAACTGCCACTGAAGCAGCAGGATTTCGAATCCCTTTCCGGCAAGCGCTGAGCATCGCCACGCCTACCGCGCTTTGTCGCAGGAGCACTCTTCCAGTACCCTAGTCTCTTATGCTTGATCTGGCTTTCGTACGCGATCATCTACCCCTCGTCGAAGAAAAGCTGCGCCAACGCAGCATGGATCCCGCGGTTGTATTGAAGGACTTCCAGTCTATCGATTCCCAGCGCCGTACAGCCATTACCGAGGCGGAAACCATGAAGGCACGGCGCAACAAGCTGACCGAGGAATTTCGGCGCCTCAGGAAAGAGAAGCAGGACACCGCGGCAAATCTTCAGGAGCAGAAGGATCTGAAGGACGAGATCGCCGGGGCCGAGAAACGCGCCGGAGAATATGACGCACAGTTGCGCGACATCTTAACTGCGATTCCCAACTTGCCTGACGCCAGCGTGCCCCTCGGCAACTCCCCTGACGACAATGTCGAGGTTCGCCGTTGGGGCGCACCGCCGCAATTTGATTTCCCTCCCAAGCCGCACTGGGAACTCGGCGAAGCTCTCGGGATCCTCGACCTTGAACGTGCCGCCAAGATCACCGGAGCCCGCTTCGCCGTCTATTGGGACCTCGGCGCCCGCCTGGAACGCGCACTGATGAACTTCATGCTCGACCTGCACACCCGCGAGCATGGCTACACCGAAGTTCTGCCACCATTCATGGTCAATGCCGAGTCGATGTACGGCACCGGACAGCTACCCAAGTTTGAGGCTGACTCCTTCAGGGTCCCTCACAACGATAAGAATCTCTACCTGATTCCTACCGCCGAGGTTCCAGTCACCAATCTCTACCGCGACGAAACCCTCGACGGTGCGCGGCTGCCGGTATCCCTCGCCGCCTACACCCCGTGTTTCCGCAGCGAAGCAGGTTCGTATGGCAAGGATGTGCGCGGCATCATCCGCCAGCACCAGTTTCAGAAAGTCGAATTGGTGAAGTTCACCAAGCCCGAGCAGTCCTACGAAGAACACGAAAAGCTGACGTGCGACGCCGAACAGGTCCTGCAAAGGCTTGGACTGCACTACCGCACGGTGGTCTTGTGCACCGGTGATTTGGGATTCTCCTCGGCCAAGACGTATGACCTTGAAGTGTGGCTCCCGGGCCAGGGATTGTTTCGCGAGATCTCTTCCTGTTCCAACTTCGAAGCATTTCAGGCACGGCGTGCCAACATTCGTTATCGTCCCGAAGGTGCGCGCAAGAGCGAGCTTGTGCACACTTTGAATGGCAGTGGCCTCGCCATCGGGCGCACCTGGGTTGCGATTATCGAGAACTATCAGCAGGCGGACGGCAGCGTGCTGTTGCCCGAGGTTCTTCGTCCCTACGTAGGCGCGGAACGCATCACCCAGCCAGCGCGGTGAAGGGGAAACCGGAATATGGAGACTCTTTCCGCTCCGCACCATGACGCCGCTACGCTCGATTCGCGCGGGAACCGGCAGGCGCGCGCTGGCTGCTTACTCTGGTTAACGCTGATCACGGTTTTCGCCGGCGTATTGCGTACTCTCTACCTGGACTCTCAGGGCATCACACTCGATGAAAGCTATAGCATATTTCTCGGGCGTACCAGCTCTGCCAATTTCTTCCATTCCGTGTGGCACTCCGAATTAAACATGGTGTTGTACTACCTGTTGCTGCGAGGGTGGATGCACTTCGGCCACAGCGAATGGCTGATCCGCATGCTGGGAGTCCTGTTGTCTACAGCCACCGTGCCCGCGATCTACTTTCTGGCTCGTTGGTTGTTCGATCGGCGCACCGGCATCGTGGCTGCCCTGCTGCTGGCAGTGCATCCTTACCACCTAATGCTCGCTCAGCGCGCGCGCTCCTATCCCCTCCTTATCTTGCTGGTATCGCTTTCCAGCCTGTGCTTCGTGCGAGGGCTGCAGAAGCCAACCTGGACGACATGGGGAGCCTTTGCCACGCTCTCCGCCGCCGCTGTTTACAGCCACTTCTTCGCCGCGTTCGTTATCCTTGCGCAACTCTTCTCCCTGGTGTTTCTTCCCCGGAAGCTCGTTCCCTGGAATATGCTTGCGGTTTCGCTCGCTCTGCTGGTCGCACTGCTGTTACCGTTTGCGCTATTTCTTTTGACCAACGCGACCGTATCTCATGTTGCGTGGGTACCCGGCTTCAGCCTCCAGCATGTGCGTTGGGTGTTCTACTCGCTCACCCTCTCCAAGGCCCGATGCTTTACCTACGTGGCTGTCTGGTGTATTGCCGCTTGGGCCGCGTTTCGCGCATCTTCCCTCGATCGCCGTTGGCCCTACCAGTTCACCTTCGCGTGGTTGGTGGTCCCCTTGGTTCTGACCATCGCAACGTCGCTGGTTCAACCTCTTCTCATTGAGCGCTTTCTCTCCCTATGCATTCCCGCCGCTGTGTTGCTGGCGGCTGCCGGAATCCTTCAGCTCTCTCGCTACTCGAGGCCTGTCGCGCTCGTATTGCTGGGGCTAATCATTTTCTACTCTGGCTCCGCAATTCGCTTCTATGACAGGCATCCCGAGTTTGCCGAAGGCTGGAGGGAGGCGTCCAATTTCGTTCTCAAGCGTGTGCAGCCCGGAGATGCAGTGATCGCCGAGAGTTTGACCGGTTTGACCTTCGACTATTATCGCGACACCTTGGGCGCCAAACTACCTCCATTTGCACGATGGGACTCGTTTACAACTCCAATCCAAGCGCCGCTGCCGGGAAATATTTGGATTCTCGGCTCGGTCCGCTTCAACCCTAACTGGAAAGGCGCCGTACCGGGCTCCGCCGAAGCCGAAGTGCGAAGTTTCGCGGATGCGCACAGAAACCGGTATTGCCTTGCTCTGCCGAATTTCGACGCAGGAGAGACGAGGGTCTGGCAATTTCGTCTCTGCCCCCCACCCAACAACCCTCCGCAACCATCACAACTCAACCCTGACCGCGCGTCGTCACCCAAGCAATGACGAACAGCGCCAGTCACAGCAGCTCCAAGATGGCCGCCGGTTCCATTTCGACACCAGTCCGTCCCGCTGAGCACGATCACCCTACAGCAAGCGGTGAATTGGATCGAACCGCCACCAAGCTCTAGCTAAGCTAGTAGCTCTAGTCGTCTCTCTGTGCCTTCTTCCCGCCGAGAAATTCCAATGCATCTACCCGTCGACGTTCGCCTGCGACAAACGTCACCACGCATCATAGATGTCGCGGCTTCAACCCGGTG
>Ga0306925_10003933_pt1 | contig 13293 bp, 18 predicted proteins | sample flu12Cox44000176_FD_203755 | JGI IMG/M metagenome (GOLD analysis project Ga0306925, IMG submission 203755) | Lab enrichment of tropical soil microbial communities from Luquillo Experimental Forest, Puerto Rico - flux8day.12C.oxic.44.000.176 (v2)... | ecosystem: Environmental > Terrestrial >... | reverse complement strand
CGCCCCAGCGCCAATTGTCCGGATGTACCTCACCCGGGCTCGAGCCGATGCTCAAGCGGGTGGCGTTCCCTTCCGAGCGTCTTCAAAGCTCTGACAAACCGCCTTTTTGTGACGTCCGTCACATATTTAGGACAAGCGTCCCGCTAGGCTTGCGTACGAGCGACAAAGGTCTGGAGGGTCTCATGAATCGGGCCAAAACGCTGCCTGCCGATATCTTCGACAAGATCATGCCGGAGCGCTTGAAAAAGCAAAGCAATCGCGTGCGCAACGTGAATACCGTGGTCCTGTTCAAGGTCTCCGGGCCGAACGGGGGCCAGTGGACGCTCGACTTCACAAAGCCCAGCGACTGGATCGCCCGCGGTCGCACCGCAGCCCCGCGCATCGTCTTCAGCATGTCGGACGAGACCTTCGTACGAATCCACCGGAAGGAACTAAATCCCAAGCTTGCCGCGATGCTCGGCTGGGTGAAGCTGGAGCCGATGGACTTCGGGATTGCGAGCAAGCTGCTCTTCCTGCTGGGCTAGGCGCGGATCCCGCTTGCGCGATCGCGCACCGCGAGCCGGCGGCCTCATTCGTCTGCGCGAGCTATCGGGGCTGCACTTTTGCGAAAGCCCGTGGCCAGCAGGTAGAGCTCGGCCGATTCGCTGCGACTCGCCGTCGGCTTGAGGTGCTTGACCGCCGCAAAATCCCGCTTGAGCGCGGCGAGCAGCGTGGTCTCGGCGCCGCCTTGCAGCACCTTGCAGAGAAAGGCACCGCCGGGCGCAAGCACCTCCCGTGCGAAGTCGGCCGCGGCCTCGGCCAGCGCCACGATCTTGAGATGATCGGTCCTGCGATGGCCGGTGGCGTTCTCGGCCATATCCGAAAGCACCACGTCGGCAGCCCCGGCCAGCAGAGACTTGACGGCGTCCGGTGCGCCTGCATCGAGAAAATCGAGACGCGCGAACTCGACGCCCGCCACGGGCGACATGCCGAGACGATCGATTGCAATGACGCGCCCCCTCGCCTCTGCCGCGCCGACCCGCTTGGCCGCGACCTGGCTCCAGCTCCCCGGCGCGGCGCCGAGGTCGACCACGCGCGCGCCCGGTTTGAGCAGGCGATGCCGATCGTCGATCTCGATCAGCTTGTAGGCGGCGCGCGCGCGGAACCCCTGGCGCCGGGCGCGCGCCACGTAAGGGTCGTTGAGCTGGCGCTCGAGCCAGAGCCTCGAAGAATGCGAGCGCGCCGTTTTTACCCGCACCTTCAAGGCGCCCTCGCCTCGCTGTCCCACACCCCATCCTCGCGCATCATTTGCACCAGCATGCCTTCCCGCAGCCCGCGGTCGGCAACGCGCAGCCGCTGGCACGGGAAAGCGGCGCGGATGGCATCGAGAATGGCGCACCCGGCAAGCACGAGATCGGCGCGCTCGACGCCGATGCAGGGATTGGCCACGCGATCCTCGTAGGTCATGGCGAGCAGCCGCTCGATCACGCGCGTCGCCTCTTCGTTAGCCATCCAGCAGCCATCGACGCGGCGCCGCTCATAGCGCCGCAGATCGAGATGAACGCCGGCCATGGTCGTCACCGTCCCCGACGTGCCGAGAAGATGAATGTGGCCGGCGCCGAGCCCCCCATGCTCGGCCACGAAACGGCCGACGAAGGTCGCCACCTCCGCAATCATGGCAGCATAGGTCTCGCGCGACACCGCCCGTCCGCCGTGGCGCTCCGCGAGCGTGACCACCCCGACCGGAAGCGATATCCAGGCCCTGATCCGTGGCGGCGGCGGCCCGCGCCGGCAGGGCTGCGAGCGATCGAGCCGCACCAATTCCGAGGAGCCGCCGCCGATGTCGAACAGGATCACTCCGTCCGCCTGCGGGTCCATCAGCGGGGTGCAGCCGGTCGCCGCCAGCGTCGCTTCGGTCTCCCGATCGATGATCTCGAGATCGAGCCCGACCTCCTGCGCAATGCGGGCGCGGAACTCGGCGCCGTTGTGCGCGGCCCGACAGGCTTCGGTCGCGATCAGTCGCGCCCGGTTCACCCCGCGATTGCGCATCTTGTCGCGACATACCGCGAGCGCATCGACCGCGCGCCCGATGGCCGCATCGCTGATTCGGCCGGAACGCGAAACGCCCTCACCCAAACGGATGATGCGGGAGAACGCGTCGATGACACGAAAGCCTTCTCCCTCCGGACGCGCCACCAGAAGGCGGCAGTTGTTGGTGCCGAGGTCGAGCGCGGCATAGGTGGGGCCACGGCGGTCGTAGCCGCCGTTGCGCGCCTCATCGCGTCCCTCCCGACCATCAGCTGACCCCCGACTCCACCGCGAGCGCCGATGCGCGCCGCGCGCAGAGCCGAGGCTGCCGGTCGCCCGGCCCTCGTGCGCCATGAATCTCTTCCTTCCGCGCCGAAGCCTTCCTCGTATCGGCTCGACGGCAGCGGGATGTCCAAATTTACGATCGGGTCGAGTGTACCCGGCTCCCCGGCGGGCGCAACAGACACGCTGGGCGTGCATGGCGGCGACAGGAGTCCTTGTGGACGGCTCCTGTGTCCTCTATTCCAGGGCTCTTCGCGACGATGTCATTGCGTGGATTGCATTTGAATACGGGAATTGGCGCTGCTCTCCTCGATCGCCCGCATACCGCTTACCTGGATGCCCCGCCTTCGCGGGGCATGACGGCGGAGGTTTCATGAATCTGCAAGACGATCCCCATCGCCTCGCCGTGCTGAAGTTCGCCATCGGCCAGCCGGTGCGGCGGACCGAGGATCCGGTACTGGTGCGGGGAGCCGGATGCTACACCGATGACGTGCGACTCGCGGGCGAGGCCTACGCGGTGATCGTGCGCAGCCGCATCGCCCACGGCGTCATCAAATGCATCGATACCTCGGCCGCGCGCCGTTTGCCGGGCGTGCTCGCTGCCTTCACCGGCGCCGACCTTGCCGCCTACGGCACGCTCAAATGCATCGTTCCGTTCAACAATCGCGACGGCACGCCCATGAAGCGCCCGCCGCGGCCGGCGCTGCCGACGGACAAGGTACGCTTCGTCGGCGATCCCATCGCATTCGTGGTTGCCGAGACGCTGCTTCAAGCGAAGGACGCAGCCGAGGCGATCGAGGTCGAGATCGATCCGCTGCCTGCGGTGGTGAGCCCGCGTGAGGCGATCGCACCGGGGGCGCCGCTCCTGCATGACGAAGCACCCGGAAACATCGCGCTGGATTATCACTACGGGGACGCGGAGGCGGTGGCTGCCGCCTTTGCCGGCGCAGCCCACGTCACCCGGCTCAATCTCGTCAACAGTCGCGTGATCGTAAGCGCCATGGAGCCGCGCGCGGCAATTGGCGTGCATGACGCGGCGAGCGGGCGCTTCACCCTGCATGTGCCGAGCCAGGGCGTGTTCGGCACGAAGGGCGCCATCGCGGAAATTCTCAAGGTCGAGCCGAAGCAGGTGCGCATACTGACCGGTCATGTCGGCGGCTCGTTCGGCATGAAAGCGGCGCCGTTTCCGGAATATGTCTGCGTGCTGCACGCCGCGCGCGCGCTCGGCCGTCCGGTGCGATGGACCGACGAGCGCTCGGGCAGCTTCGTCTCGGACAGCCATGGCCGCAACCACGAGGTGACCGCCGAGCTCGCTCTCGGTGCCGACGGCAGCTTCCTGGCCGTGCGCCTCACCAGCCTGGGCAATGTGGGCGCCTTCCTTTCCCCGGTGGCGCCGATGCCTTCGACGCTCAATGCCGTGCGCAACGTGCAGAACGTCTATCGCACGCCGTTGATCGAGGTCTCGACCAAGTGCGTGTTCACCAACACGACGCAGGTCTCCGCCTATCGCGGCGCCGGTCGCCCGGAGGGCAACTATTACATGGAGCGGCTGATCGACGTTGCCGCCGACGAGATGGAGATCGACCGCATCGAGCTGCGCCGGCGCAACCAGATCAAGCCGCGCGAGCTTCCGCGCAAGGTCGCGTCCGGAAGCAACTACGACAGCGGCGATTTTCCGGGCGTGCTGAGGGAGGCGCTGGAGGTCGCCGACGTCAAGGGATTTGCGCGCCGCAAGCGTGAAAGCCGAAAGCGCGGAAAGCTGCGCGGGCTCGGCATCGGCAGCTTCCTCGAAGTCACCGCGCCTCCGAGCAAGGAGATGGGCGGTATCCGCTTTGAGGCGGACGGCACGGTGACCATCATCACCGGCACGCTCGACTACGGGCAGGGCCACGCCGCGCCGTTCGCGCAGGTGCTGAGCGGGAAGCTCGGCATCCCGTTCGAGCGCATCCGTCTCCTGCAAGGCGACAGCGACGAGCTGCTTGCCGGCGGCGGCACCGGCGGCTCGAAGTCCATCATGCACAGCGGCACCGCCATTGTGGAGGCCGCCGGCAAGGTAATCGAGCAGGGCAAGCAGATCGCCTCGCACGTGCTGGAGGCCGCCGCCGGCGACATTGAGTTCGCCGACGGACGCTTCGTCATCGCCGGCACCGACCATTCCATCGGGATCGTGGAGCTCGCGGAAAAGCTGCGCTCCGGAATCAACCTGCCGGACGCAACGCCGTCAACGCTCGACGTGCGCCATGTCAGCGAGGGGCCGCAGTCCGCCACCTATCCAAACGGCTGCCATGTCTGCGAGGTCGAGCTCGACCCCGAAACCGGCGTGATCGAGGTCGTGAGATACGCTTCCGTCAACGACTTCGGCACGGTGATCAATCCGCTCATCGTCGAAGGCCAGCTGCACGGCGGGGTGATCCAGGGGATCGGCCAGGCCTTGATGGAGATGACGGTTTACGATGCCGACGGCCAGTTCCTCACCGGCTCGTACATGGATTATGCGCTGCCGCGCGCAGCCGACTCGCCGCTGGTCGGCGTCGTCAATTACCCGGTGCCGGCCACCACCAACGTGCTCGGCGTCAAGGGATGCGGCGAAGCAGGCTGCGCGGGCGCGCTGACATCCGTGATGAACGCCATCGCCGACGTGCTCTCCGAGTTCGGCATTCATCACCTGGACATGCCGGCCACGCCCTATCGCGTGTGGCGCGCGATAAAGGACGCCGGCGCTGCGAAATTATAATAGTTATATCAATATATTAACTGCTAGCGGTCGCACCGAGTGACGACCGATCAAAGAACGATCAAAGATAGACTGGCTGCGGACCCGCTGGCGGGAGTTTCAGATTCGAATTTCCAGCCATACGTCTAGCGCATGGCAGCTATGCTATAGATTCGTCTGACGAGTCAGATACTTAGCGGAAGCGCCGTCGTGACCGCCCCTGGCTAACCCCAGCTAAGTGCCATTTTTAGCGTCGAATCCAGCGATCTGCGCGATCAGCTCGAATCGTCCTTCGTATGAGAGTCAGTGAGAGCAAGGACCGCTCTCGCGTCGATCATCAAGGAGGACACACGATGCCGACACGCCTAGCGGATATCAGCAACAACCCAGCGCCGGACTTGTGGGAGATTCTTCACACCGTCGAAGACTTTTTAGATCGGTGCGGCGGGGACGAAAACGAACACCTCTGCCTCGCCCTCAACATTCCTCTGGTCGTGCTGTCGCCTAGCTTCAAACGCGAGACGCCGGAAGGCCACGTCGCGGAGTTGATCGAGGACCTAGGCAATCTCGCCAGCTACCTCAGCGGCCTCGACTTGTCGGCCGCCACGAAGCAGCGGCTCGAAGCAATCGCCGCCGCCGCGCTGTCCCCCGCGCTGGTGCCCGAGGTGCGGTCATGGTGAAGCGCCTCACCGCCGTGAACCACGTACGGCGAGGCGACGCTGAAGCACTTCGCGGAGGCCATTGGGCTCTCGCCTTGTACGCTTGAGCGGCATCGTTCCACTTACCGGGCGTGGAAGATTCCGGCCCCCGGGGCCGGAATTGAGTTGACCGACTTGCCCTGTTACTCGGTCGCCCGCGAGCTACAGGACCAGCCCGACCGCTTCGGCATCATCAAGGACCAGCCGAACATCACCAAGCGCGAGGCGGTCGCGCTGCGGCAAGAGCGGAGCGGCAAGCCCCACAAGCCACCAAAGCCGAAGGCCGACAGCTTCCAGGAGAGCGTACAAAAGACGAGGGCGGTGCTGCTCGAAGTCGCCAACATCATCGACCGTGAGACCGTAGGTCGAAAGGACGACGAGATAGATCCGGAGTCAGAGCTGGCTTTGGAGCCCGGCCAAGTTGACCCTGACCCGAAGCTGGCGGAGGTCTTCCGAGTAGAGCTGGACCTCAAGTGGTTACGGAGAATGCAACGCAGCTTTGAGCGTGGGCTCCGGTATTGCGCGATGTTGAAGAAGGTGCTTGAGCCCGAGCCCGAGCACGAAGAACCCGGGCAGGAGCAGCCGCCGCTCGCGCTGGTGGCCTAACCGTGGAGCTGGGTGACTCCTGCTGGTGGGACTATAGCGCCAACTGGCTAATCAATTGCCGGAAGGTCGATAGGAGCTGCGACAATTGCTTCGCGGTCAAGAAAGCCGCGACCGTGTTGGCCCACGACCCGCTCTATCGCGGGCGGACGAAGAGATTAAAGGACGGCCGGTGGGCTTGGCACGGGCCACCCGGCGTGCTCCCGCCCGGTCACCGGTCGTGGACCTTGCCGCTTAAAATCCGCCCCGCCCCCGAGCGCAAACTTGGGCCGGGGATGCCGGCGTTGGTTGCGCTCAACCTAATGGGCGATACCTTCTACGAGAAGCATAGCGACGCCGACATCGACCGGGGGCTGATGACGGTCGCGGCCTCCGAGAACATCGGGCTGCTATTAACGCGACGCCCGCAGCGGATGGTCGCCTATTTCCTTGCCCTCGAAAGACAGTTGTCGCCCGAGGCGCTGCGGCGCTGGCAAGCGCATCTGTGGCTCGGCGTTAGCTGCGGCCACCAAGAGGAATTCAACAAATACTGGCCGCTGCTACGCCAGCTAGCGCTGCGCGGATGGACGACATTCTTGAGCCTAGCGCCGCTGATAGACGAAATCGTGTTGTCGGACGACTGTCTCGCCCTCGTGAAATGGGTGATCGTTTCCGGCGAGAAGGCCGCCCACAAGCACTGCCGCTATATGAAACCGGCTTGGGCGCGAGCGCTGCTGGCGCAATGCCGCGCGGCGGGCATTCCGTTCTTTATGAAGATTATGTCTCGCGACGAGCATATCCCGCTCGATTTGTTAGTGCGGCAGTTCCCCCGTGTCGATCAAACAATCATCAAACAAACAGTCATCGCGTGATCGTAAGAATCAAGGTTGCCTTGGGTTATGCTAAACGACTAAACGATATTACGGTCGCCGACGCGGCGCTCAAACGTGCCGTCGTATGTATAGAGAGGGAAGACAGACAGAAGTAGCTCGCTATGGACTTCGAGGAAGCTGAACAAGCTTTGACGATCAAACAGTGGTGCGCGCGGCAGAACATTTGCCCGGCAACATTTCACGCGCAACAGAAAGCCGGCACCGGTCCGGTCGTGCTCAAGGTTCCGGGCAGCCGCGTCGTGAGAGTCATCGAATCGCCCGCGAGCTGGCACCGCAGGATGATGGCGCTGGCGGCCACAAAAGCCGAGCAACGAGCCCGCAAGCGGGCAATCGAGCAGCGCCGCGTCGCCGTTCAATCCCGGTGGTCGGGCGCGGACAAGTCGCAGGCCCGTCGCAGGCCACAGTGATGGTTGGACGATTGACGCTCAAGCGCGGGCTCGGCGACATACTGCGCGAGCTTCAGGAAGAGACCGGGCTCACGCTGGATGAGCTCTCGGTGATGGCGGGGAACAACGACCCTTATCGACAGGACACGGACGAAAAGAACGTCGAAGGGGCGTGGCTGCGCCGGATGACGGACACGCATCTAACCGGTACCGCGCCCATTCATCTGCGCGGGCTTCATTACGTGCTGGTGACAAAGGGCGTAATCAAACCTGATGGCCAGAAATATAGGAACATACACAAGCACTGGTTCTGGATGTCCGACAGGGTCTCCAGGGCAGCACGGTGGCTGGGCTATGTGCCGTTCGACCGCATTGTAGACGAGCGCAACGCTCCGCCGGTCATCCGCCCTGCCGCGACGCGGCTCGACCCCGCCCCCACCATATGGCTTGCCAGCGCCCCGGACTTCTCCAACTTCGACAAGCGCGAGCTGGGACCGCAAGCGGGTCTGCTTGAGGAACCCGTCAGCCCACAGAAATACCGGCTGGCGCTCTTTGGTGAAAAGACCAGCCTCGAAGCCGTGCTGGACCCGATTGCCGAGGAGTACAACGCAGACCTCTACCTGGCCGCAGGCGAACAGACCATAACAGGCATCTGGTGCGCAGCGCGGGACGCAGTCGCGGATGGCCGAGAGCTAATTGTCTTCGTGTTTGCTGACTGCGACCCAGGCGGATGGCAGATGGTGGTTTCCATAGCCCACAAGCTACGCGCGTTGCGCGACTTGCTGTTCCCCACGCTTCGCTACCGCGCCTTCGCCCCAGCCCTCACCATCGATCAGGTTAATTCGCTCGGTCTACCGAACGAACCGATGAAGGAAGGCGAGCGGCGGGCGCAGCGCTGGAAGGACGCCTTCGACATAGAGCAGACCGAGATTGACGCGCTGGCGACCCTACAGCCGCGCGAACTCGACCGCATCACTCGGCTAGCCATAGAGCCCTTCTTCGATGCGACGCTCAAGGACCGAATCGAGGACGCAACGGCTGACTGGGGCCGCGCCGCACAGCGTAGGCTCAACACTGCCGTCGCCCGCACGGCAGGCTATGCGCGGCTACGCGCCGATGCCGCGACGGCTATCGCCCAGGCCCAGGAGGCATTGGAGGCGCTGGAGAACGCGACCGACGAACTCGACGTGGACCTACCCGAGTTCGAGATGCCCGAGGCTGAGCCCGACGATGACGATGCTAACGAACCGCTCGTCAGCTCGGACATGTCTCTAGACGAACACATCAGGCAGCTGCGGACGCGCAAGTCCTATGAGTCCTCAGAGTGAGTACCTGATGATGCCGAGTGACTGGAAAGAGCGCGAACGCGACCACAAGCTCCGGTCCATTGCCGGGGATATGGCGCGCGCGCTCTATCGCACCGACACACCGACCGACGAGCAAGTATGGCCGCTCTATCAGATGCTGCGGCAGCATTTCTGGAACTGGGCCCTGAACGACCGCCGCACTGCCGACCCGCACAAATACAAGCCCACGCGCCCGCCTGCTGAGCCGATACCGTTCCAAGCCTGCGCGAAGGAGCACAACGATGGGTGAGCATGCCGACAAATACGGAAAGTACTACTGGGGTGTCGTCCGGCCATACGGCAAGGACATAATGCTGTACGCCGACGAAGTGCGTATCGGGCCAGGGGGAACATTAATCCTCTCGCAGCGGCGTAAGGACGACCCGGAGGCAGCCAATCTCATAATTGCTGCCGGTCAGTGGGAGGCCTGTTACGCCGCCTCGACCTTGGACGGAGCGCCGGTCGCGGTCGATCACTATTGGGAGTGGGAAGCGTCGCCATGGGACCCGCAGCCAAGCAAGGAAATCTCAGGAGCGCGACGTGACCGTCGATGAACGTGATGGCCTTTGGTTCGTGATCGAGGACGGTCAATCGCCGGACCCTTCACCTCGAATGCCGAAGCGTGGCGCTGGGTGGAGGAGCAACGATGCCAAGGATGAGAGGATCGCCATGATGCGAAGAGCCCGTAGCCGCACCGGCCATAAGCGCCGCAACAAGATCAACGAGAATTTCATCACACGGATCACCCGCATGCTGGAGAGCCCCGCCTTCGCGGTGCTGTCGCGCGGCGCTCACCAGTTTCTAGCGCGGCTGGAAATCGAGTTCTCCCATCACGGCGGCAACGACAACGGGCGGCTACCGCTGACCTACGGCGACCTCGTCAACTACGGCATGAGCCGGAACCAAATCCCGGCCGCGCTACGCGAGGCAGAGGCGCTCGGCTTCGTCGAATGCACGAAACAGGGATGTGGCGGCAATGCCGATAGCCGCCACGCCAGCCTATGGCGGCTCACCTACGTCTATGGGCGTGACAACCGCGACATACCGCCGACGCACGAGTGGCAGCAGATCAAGTCGCTGGCTGAGGCTCACCGTATTGCCCGCGAGGCGCGTGACGCTAAGGACCCCAAGGCTGTCGCCTTTGGGCAGCGTCGGAAGATCAAAAGCCGGTCTATGAAACTAAGACCGTCACCGGTCTTAGAAACTAATACCGGGAACGCTACTTCGCCGGTATTAGAAACAGGTACTACAGAGCTAGGTCGGAAACAGGTACGACTATCTATATCTCGGGTGGGGGCAGCGCGGGCGGGCTCATCTAGCAAACGTGGTAGGACCGCTTCGACCTTAGCGTCGAAGGAAAGGAACGCTACGACACGTGAAAAGAGCTAAGTTCGAGAGAGCTAACATTGGTGACAGGAGACAGACGATATGAGCGCACGGACCAATAGCCTCAACCTACGGCCGCGTAAGCATCCCCTCAAACAGGTGTCGCGGCGTGATGGCATTGTTGATTCCTTCCGTCCCTTGATCTTTCAGTCCGCCGACAACCTCGACCTCGACGTTATCCACTGTCACCTCTTTCCAGACGGCGACACGGTTGTTCTTAGCCTACAGACCGGGAAAGGCACGGCGACCTTCTGTATGTCGCCTCGCCTCGCCCACGATATTGGTGATGGACTGATGTGGCTGGCGGAACAGCTCACCCCTGCTCAGAAGGAAACCGTGTGACCCGCGCTGAAGCCTGCATCAGAATCCTCGCCTCCATCGAAGGGGGTTGGTGGCGTCTCGGCGACCCGACTGCTCCCGGTTGCGCACAACTGTGGCTCAACATCCCCCGCAGCGAGACCGTCCTGAAAGAACAGGAAGTCCGTGCCGACCTAGACCGCCGAAAAGAACTGATCGCGACCTACGACCCTCGCCAGCGGAGACGGTGGCGGCGCGTTGAAACGGCCTAACAACAAGAGAAACGTCCCGCTTATGCGCTCATCGACTTGTACGCTCATTGACTTATACGCTCGTCGGCTATATACTTGCTTGGTTAACGGTTGAAGCAGAGGAGGAACCACATGGCGACGACGAAAGGGGTTCCCGTATCCGAGCGGGCGCTGATCCAGCGGCTTAATCGGAAGATGCACAGTGACGACCTCATGGTGAAAACCACTAGGCCGGGTAGTCGGGCCGAATTCGATTTAGGCAGACACTACATCCTCAACTGGAGGATCGACGGGGTCATGGCGCAGGGGAAGGACATCGACCTCGAGGCCTATGGTCGCAAGTACGGCGTGTTGAAGGCGTGGGAGCGCTTAGCGGACTAGCTGATCGCGCCCATCTTTTAAGCCTATAGGCGGGGTGGAAAATCCCCGCCTAAAATCTCTCGCCCCTACCCATCAAATCAACAACAATTTCCTAGCCTGCTATCCCAGCAATATCGACCTCGATCTGACAAGCACGCTCGATGGCCTCGAACGGCCCATTTCGCTCGACGTAAGCGATAAACGATACTCGCGCAGACTACAGCAGAGCTACATAGTTAAGGCGTTATGTGGGGCTCGGGGATATACTCGCCTGCGTGAACCAAACATGCAGCCAAAGATACCGCCGATTTTAGAGCAAACGTAGATGGCCGGACGAGGCAAGACTGATATCCCGCACGAGCGGGTAAGAACCGCGATAGCTAACGGTCGTGCGATTTTGGAGGGCGTGGACGGTCGTAGCCATGTCGCTCGCCGCTACCGGGAGCTCGGCGCGCTGTTGTGCTCCGACATGGGTGGCTACGATAGTCTCACCGAGGCCCAGAAGCAGTTGGTACGCTCTGCTGCCGGTCTCGTCATCCTGAGAGAGCGGCTCGACGTCAAGGCCGTTAATGGCGACAAGGTCGATGCTGGGGAATATTGCGCCGTTAGCAACACGCTGAGGCGAGTGCTTGTCACGATTGGATTGAAGCCCGACCCGAAATTGATCAACAACGTCGAGTCCGATCAGGCGAAGCTCGACCGCATCCTCGGCTATGTCGAGGAGGAGGCCGTACCTTGACGCCCTACAGCTTTTTGTCGGCTGTCCGGCTACGCACCTGGGCGCTGATGATCGGTGCCAACCTTGACCACGACACTGCCGAGCGCCTCGCCACCCGCGAGATAGCGGCGCAGGCACGGCGCGACCGCGCGACAGCGCCCCAGCCGCCTGTCGCGCCACCGCGCGGCGAGGTCACGGTTCACAACGTAAGAGCGGTGTTCGCCGCGCGGATTGAGGCTATCAGCCAACGGCTGCGCAATCCGCTCGCCCGCCCGCCAGCTGCCAGCACCCATCGCGAGTCGAGCGATGCACCTCCGGTCGCACCTCGCGTCGCCCCGCGCGCTTCGCGTCCCAAAGTCACAATCAACAAACGGCCGCAGCCCCAGCCGCCCGCGAACCAAATCGTCGGGGTGTTCGTCGGCACCGTCGGCACCGCCGAGTTGATTAGCGATGAGGAGTTTCACCCGGTCTTGCACGACCGGACGACGCGAAATTGGCGTGCGTCGATTGAAGCGAACGAGCGGCGAGCGCGCATGAGGGCAGGGAAAAAGTGAAACATGGGCCGGCTCAGGCGTTGAGAAGCCAAGCGGAGATGTCCCGGAGAGCTTAATCGCTCGCCGCAACACGCGCGACGAAACGCGCAAAGAGGTGGAGGCAGGTGAACTTGATGCCGCAAGGCTGCATTGTCTCAGTCAGAATGCGCCGCGAGCGAGCTCACAGTACCGGTCATAATGGCGGAAGCGGAGCGAGACGCGACGTTTCTCGTCGCTGCACGGCGAGAGGTCTGGCGGCGTAAGACTCAGCTCCGGGGGCTTTTCGATGTCCTAAACGATCAAGCTACTCATATGACACATTCAATGGGTTGGCTGCATCAGATCGATGAGAACCTCTGAAGTCGAATGCGCAGGCACGGAATTGCTAGGCGAATTCCTTTGCCATTTGCCGGAGCGCCTTTGATGGTTCCCCATAGCTGACAAGCTTCACATTGAGGTCCGTTTCCGACATCTTCTCCAAGGCGCCCCGCATGGCGGCATGAATCCAGCTGTCGTCGTTGCCAAAAGCTCCTCCGCCAAGGCTTGTGAGGAGAACGACGTTGGATGCACCGAGTTGTGCGTTCAGCACGGCGGCCCACATCGTTGCTTCGTACGCTGCTTCTAGAACCAACGAAGCAAATGGCCTCCAATGGGCAGCAGGCATGGAGGTGTAGCTCACCGGCAGAGCCGAGCAAAAAGCCTGCGAAACTAATGGTCGATGCTCCCCTTCGGCATCAGTAACTTCCACGTCGCGGTGTATTCCAATGCTCAGTTTGCCGCGCAGCATAGCGAGCTGTTCTGGTTGGAGCGCTCCGAGGTGCTTTTCGATGGCGTCGAGGCC
>Ga0306925_10003927_pt1 | contig 13296 bp, 6 predicted proteins | sample flu12Cox44000176_FD_203755 | JGI IMG/M metagenome (GOLD analysis project Ga0306925, IMG submission 203755) | Lab enrichment of tropical soil microbial communities from Luquillo Experimental Forest, Puerto Rico - flux8day.12C.oxic.44.000.176 (v2)... | ecosystem: Environmental > Terrestrial > Soil... | reverse complement strand
AGGCGTTGGGTAAGGTCAGGCCCCGCCCACAAAGCTCGTAAACTCGCGGCCCGGTTTTCCTCCGCGGCAGCAAACCCCTGTTCCGCAAACTGGCTGCGGCCGGTTTGCGCGTACAAACGGGCTGCCAGCTCGACATATGAGGAGTAGACTTCGTGAAGTTCAACTTCGGTGCTAATCCGAAAGGCGTCGGCGGGAAGGACCTGGGCATGCCAGCGGCGGGCGGATCTCAGGGCATTCCCGAAGTCGGCGAAAGCCTCTTCTAGGCGGGCTTGTGCCAACTTGGCATTCCCCCGCTCGTAATAAATACCCCATAGCGCGGGGGAGCTGACAACTGGGGTCGCTTCGACCGCCCGATCGAAGAACGCTGAGGCCGCCTGAGGATCTCCTTCCAGCATACGCAGATGCCCAAGCGCTTCGTATGAATAACAGAGGCGGTAATCGTGCGTCAATTTCCGAAGACGGTAAGCTTCGAGGAGCGCGTGCTCCGCGGCTGAGAGCTGACCCCGCTCCAGTAGGTTGTCGCCGAGGTGACTCCAGGCATAAGCCTCGGATGCGACATCCAGCTGGGCCCTGGATGCTTCGATTGCGTCTTGAAGCAAGGCGATCGCTTCCCCCCAATTTTTCTGCCGCCCTTTGATCCGTGCGCACTGTATCAGGAGCCCAGCCCTGTAGCGCGCGGTGGCGTCGTCCGGCAACTTCAAACCCTGATCAGCTAACTCAAGAGCGTCTTCTATATCGCCCAGATCAAAATAAAGTGCCGACAGGTTGAAATCGAGCGCGCCGAGTACTTCCTTATTTCCTTGTGAGGCGGCGAGACCCCGGGCTTCTAGAAACGTTTGAATGGCGTCGCGATATCGAAATAACTGATAGTCCAGGCCGCCTAGATTGTTGAGAAATTGGACCGCTAACGACGGATTTTTAGATCGTTTCGCCTTCTCGTAGCCGGACTCGTATATCTCGGCCGCCTCGTGGTATTCGCCGGCAAGGCGGGCTCGGTTACCCTGCTGGAGTAACTCGACGAGTTGGGGTCCTGGTGCGTCCCTTGAGGCGTGGCGGTTAGGGTTCGAGACGCGATGTGCGGTACACCCGGCCACCGTGAGCCCGAGGGTTACAAGCAACAGAGACGCCATCGCACAAACTGATTTTTTGGTCGAAATTTTCCATAAACACATCGGAATCAAACGCTTCAGGAGTAAAACTGACGCGAGGGGAACGAAGGCTGTCGCGGCGCTATCAGCCCGTGATAGGAAACCGGCTCGGAACGCTTGGGCCGCGGCCGCTCGGGTGCGCATATCGATGAAGCGCCTTTTCTGAGTTGTGCGTTTGTTGTATCACGTTTGTCGAGCCGAAACAAGGCACCAGTCAGAATGGAGCAACGGCAAGCGTCGCCGCTCATCAATCTAGGTTATAACGTTCGGGCTGGGCTCCTGGACGAGATCGGAGTGACATCGGCCAGAGATGGGCGGCGATGCCCTGTGTCCTCGCACTCGCTCCCATTTCTTGCTGTGGCACCCTTGAGATCTGGCCCTTGATTGCTCCCGCCGGATTTTGGCGAAATCACACTCTGCCAGCAGGCTACGCACTATTGCGACCAGAGTTTCCTGAGTGAACGGTTTCACGATGGCGGTGACGCCGCGTCCAGTGACAAACTGGCCCGCCGCAGACATGAGGAGCACGGCTGTCGATGGGAACCGATCCTGGATCGAACGGACGAACTGGTACCCGTCAATTCCAGGCATCACGAAATCGGAGATCACGAGGTGTATCGTATCCTTCGAATTCTCAAAGACTCTCAGGGCTTCATTCCCGTTGGGCGCGGTCAACACTCTGTAGCCAGACCGGCTTAAAATCGCGGCCGCTACGACGAGCACAGCAGGCTCGTCATCGGCCACGAGGATGGTAACATGCTCCCGAGATTTCCCGTCGTCGTGCTCATGGCGCGACGCCGGATCGCCGTCTTGATTCAATATAGAGTAGTGCTGCCGCCGGGAATAAATTATCGTGCTTTTTTGCAATCGCCATCGTGCCTCGCGGGATTGGGGCGATATCTCACCTCGAACAAGCCCGCCGGCCAGCAAACGGCTATGTTTCACGATAAGATGACTCCCTTCGGGCTACTGCGTACTAGGAGGGCTCAATGTCGCATATCGAAGAGGATCTGCTGGATCAGTACGCTATGGGCACTCTTTCTGGGGAGTCGGTCCAGGAGGTGGAGGAACATTTGCTAATCTGCCGGTCCTGCCAAACGCGACTCGCAGAGACCGACGAGTTCCTGGCTGTCTTTTCGGCGGCCGTGACCGAGCAGGACGCGCACCCTTCGCGAGGGTGGAAGGGGATAGTGCTCTCTCGAACCGGTCTGTGGGCAGGCGCGGTGGCGCTAGCTTCTCTCGCCGTCTTCTTGATGGTAGGGCCGAGGCACGATACGAGGCCGCCTGCGGTCACGATATTGATGCAATCGTTCCGCGGAGCGGACTCGGATGGATCGGTCGCTCCCGCGAAACCAATGGTACTGGTTTTCGATCTACCGGTACACGCGCCTCCGGCAAATTACGAGATCGACGTCGTCGACACAGCCGGCAACGAGGTTGTCGTAGCCGGAGCCGAACTCCGAAGTGGCCAGCTCGCCGCGCGATTTGGAAAACTCGCCAGCGGATCCTATTGGGTCCGTGTCTATCGCACCCAGTCGACCAGAGAGTTGGTCGCCGAATACGGACTGCGGGTGGAATCGACGAAATGACATCCGCAGATCCGGGTGGCAGCTGTCCCCGGCTTGATCGTATCGGTTGATGGGGCGAGGTCCACTTCCCGTTTTTCGCCGCACTGACCAAGTGAATCGGTGGCGGTCGAGGTCGATGCGAACGGTCGTTGGTATCTTCGCACCCCTCCCGGTCGGGAATCTGAACTCGGAAGCGAGACGCGGGAAGTGCGCTTTATCATCTGTTGAGCCAGCCTGAGGCTAACGATTTCCGCCGCGATTTTCACCTACGACTGAGCCGCTTTCCTCTGGGACAACATTCAACCGCGGCGGCTTACGGTGCCACGCCAAAACGTAGCGTGTCACAAGGCAGACTATCAGTACGAAGCAGGTTGCCCCGAGGTACACTATCAAAGCTTCCGTGTCGCCGTGCGTGAATCCGTGCTGCAGCCCACTCATGGCCAAATCGAGCACGGCTCGGCCGACATTGCGAATGTCGGTGAACAAACTTGCCATCTCGAAAGACACCAGAAATGCGATCGCATAGAACCAATGGGCGCTGGTTTTCTCGAATAGGACTATACGGCCGACGATACTCGATTGAAACCACTTATTGCTGAGCAACACCCAGACAGTGGCTACGCCTATGGCTGCGCCCGCGACGATATCGGATGCATAGTGAATTCCCAGGTACATTCGCGGCAGGCAGATCCAGCCCGCCACGTAAACCATGATTGGGATGGCCAAGCGGCGGAACAGATAACACGTCCCGAAAGCCAGCGCGACAAAGAAGCTGGCCGTGTCACTCGGAAACCCGCTCCAGCTCTCCAGATTAGCCGTTATGGGAATCGAGTACCGCGGATGTATGACGGCTGGATCGAACATTGGCCGCACACGGAATGGAACGACGAATGATATCGTGCGGGCCACGATGACTGCCACCAGCGCACCAATCACAGCGGTAACGATCACACGCAGACGTCTGGTTCGATCTGAGCGAATACGAAACCACGAAAACCAGTAGACCGCAAGAACGAGTCCGCCCTTGAAAATCGGATCCCCTTCTTCATGACTGGCAAGACGGTCGAGTACCCAGTTACCGGCAAAGCCACCTAACCAGGTGTAAATATTCACGTCGATACTCTGAATTGCTTCGGGCAAGTGCATCATAAGACGCTATTGCCCTCCCTTGAGATCCTCGCTCTGTACCTACAGGCCATTGTTCTGGGACGAGCGCACGCTCGGGTCTCTGTTACGTCTAGCGAGCTTGCATGCGGTGGCTCGAACTCGAGCCGCTGGGAGCTTGCGCCGAGGATAGCGCTCCTAGGAAGTGATGCGGACCCGGCTTGCTCACGCGTGCGGTCGAGGGTGCCAAACCTCGAAAAGTTGCGCCTGGTCGAGTCATCCCGAGGCGCAGGTTGCGCGAGTTTGGTGTGGATCCTTGATCCACCCGCAAATTCTGGCCGAGGGAAAACCGCAGGATTCGGCCCCGTAGCGCTAGCGTCTGCCCTTGCCCAGCGCGATCGCCCGGATCTCTGCCGCAGGCTACCGGCAGGTGGATGGGATAGGGTGCGAAATTCGTGTCTTCGACATCGACGAATCGCATCGGACTTTGTAAAGGGGCTCACGCTCCGCTTTTCTTGCAAGGCGGCAACATCGATGCGGACAAACCGATCAGTGGCTCAAAAAATTTGTAAAAAGAGTCATCGGTTTGCGTTCTGACGAGGCCGTAGGGTATGAACCGGATCGTGCGCCACCCTGTCACATCACCTTTAGGGCGGTAGGGTGAGCTCACTATTCGGGGGCTCGCCGAGCACCGTAAGTCGGCCGGGCGCGGCTTTGCCACCGGGGACCAGAGTCAGCGCCCTGCCGGTCTCGGCCGCCATGACAGAATATGCGAATACCGCGGCTCGTCGGCTCATCCGGGTCCGCGTCCCCCACGCATCGCGCTATAGTGGTATGTACATCCACAGTCTCCCCTCTCTAATCAGGGGTGCGAGGAACGGAAGGTCCAATGGGGCTAGCGCCCAGTGTCCAGTGTCCGAAGTGCGGCCATAGTAATTTCAAGGGAACTCTAAGATGCGTTGCCTGCGCCGGTGTGATCTCCTCTGAAGAGGACTTGACATTAACCAGCCTGGGCCGAACCGCGGCATGGTCGCGCGTGACGGCCAGTGGCGGGCAACACGTGAAGGGCTTGTCCCTGGGAACTCTGCTCGCCGGCCGCTACGAGCTTCTCGAAGCCTTGGGTAGGGGCGGCATGGGCGCGGTCTACAAGGCCCGCGATATCGAATTAGACCGGCTTGTGGCGGTCAAGGTGATCCGCCCAGAGCTGGCGGATGATCCAAGAACGCTCGAGCGTTTCAAACAGGAGTTGATTCTTGCGCGCCAGATCACGCATAAGAACGTGATCCGTATCTTCGATTTGGGTACCGAGGACGGGACCAAGTTCATCACCATGGAGTTCGTGGAAGGGCGCGACCTTTCCCATCTGCTCACAGAGCGGCAATTCCAGCCTCTGGAAGCCGCTCACATTGTGCGCCAGGTGAGCAGGGCTCTGGAGGCGGCCCACACCGAAGGCGTGATCCACCGAGACCTGAAGCCGCAAAACATTATGGTGGATAATCTCGGCCGCGTGCTCGTCATGGATTTCGGGCTGGCGCGCTCCGTGGAGATGTCGGGATTGACCCAGACCGGCACCGTGTTGGGCACGCCGGCCTACATGTCACCCGAGCAGGCCAAGGGAGGAGTCCTCGACGAGCGTTCCGACCTGTTCTCGGCTGGCATCATCTTCTATGAGTTATTGACCGGCCAGGTGCCTTTTCAGGCAGACACGGTATGGGGGACTCTGCTGAAGCGCACCGAGGGGCCCCCTCCGCCACCCACCAGTATCGTTCGCGACCTGCCGGCGGCGCTAAGCGATATCGTTTTGAAGTGCCTCAAGATTCATCCGGCCGAGAGATTCCAGACCGCGACCGAATTGACGGTGGCCTTGGATGTGTGGATCGGCGATGGGCCTTTTGGGAGCGTGGCGCCGCCACCGACTCGTAGCTCGAAGCCACGCCGACGAGCGCCCGAGGTTGCCGGAAGCGGAGGCCGCGAGACGCAAGGATCGATGGCCGCCATACTCCCCGTGCCTGCCGTGCCACGTCGACCAAAGATTGTGAAGTGGGTCACTGCCGGGCTTATGCTTGTGGCCCTGGTTGGCGGCGGCCTAACGGTTTGGAACCGGCTGATGGACCGGCGGGCCCGACCCGCCAAGCCGGTGAGTGTGATTGTCGCAGACTTCGAAAATTCCACCGGGGATTCGATCTTCAATGGGACTCTTGAACCGATGCTCACTCTGGCGCTCGAAGGTTCGCCGTTTATCGATGCGGTTCGGCGTGACCGCGCCATGCAAGTCGCCCGCCAGCTCGAACCGGGTGCCACCGCGCTGCCCGAATCCCTGGCACGTCTGGTGGCCCTACGGGAAGGGATCAGCGCCGTGGCGAGTGGTTCTGTTCGGCAAAGTGGAGATTACCGCATCGCAGCGCGCGCCGTGGACGCGGTGAGTGGCCGGGAAATCGCGAGGCGTGAGATCACAGCCGCGGATAAGGAGAGCATTCTCAAAACGGTCGGGAAACTGGCGGCTCCAATCCGCCAAGCATTAGGCGACAAGACACCGGAATCGCAGCAATTGGCGGCTGCGGAGACTTTCACCGCCGGGTCGCTCGAAGCCGCGCAAAGCTATGCTACCGCCCAGGCCCAACGCTTCGCTGGAAACGGGGAGGCGGCGGTTAGCTCTTATCTGAAAAGCATATCGCTCGACCCGAAGTTCGGCAGCGCCTACGCCAGCCTGGCTGCGGTGTACGCCAACCTGGGACAGCGGGAGGAGGCCAAGAAGTATTACGAGATGGCGATGGCGCGGATCGACCGCATGACCGACCGCGAAAAATACCGGACGCGCGGTGGATACTACCTGGCCACCATGGATCCGACAAAGGCCCTTGACGAATTCAGCGCCCTGGTCCTGCAATATCCGGCCGACACCATGGGCCTCAGTTCCCTTGCATTCACCTACTACTTGCTCAGGGACATGCCGAAGGCTCTGGAAGAAGGGCGGCGAGCGCTCGACATCTACCCGAAAAACGTACCGTACCGGAACAATGTGGCGCTCTATGCTCTGTACGCTGGCGAATTCGACACGGCAGCCAAAGAGGCGAGCGCGGTTCTGGCCGAAAACCCGGCGTATCTGAAAGGCTACGTCACGCTGGCGCTGGCGCAACTGGCGCAGGGCCAACCCTCGAAGACCTCCGAAACCTACGAGCGGCTTGCGAAGGTAAGCGCGCTCGGACGATCCTTCGCCTCCACCGGCATGGCAGACCTGGCATTGTATGAGAGCCGGCCCAGGGATGCGAACGCCGTGCTCGAAAAGGGTGTGACCGAAGATCTCAATGACAAGAGTCCTTCGGCAGCGGCGAAGAAGCTGGTGATGGCTGCGGACGCATTCTTGATGCAGGGGCAGAAATCAAAGGCAGTCGAGTCCGCGGATCGGGCCATCCAGCTGGCTAAGGAGAGCGTTTTGTTCCCCGCCGCCCGTGTCTATGCGGAGGCCGGCCAGCGAAGCAAGGCGGCGGCACTGGCGGTGGAGTTGGGCCAGAAACTCGAGGCGCTGCCACAGGCACACTCCAAGCTGATCAGCGGTGAGTTGGAACTCCTGCGGGGCCGTCCGCGCGACGCGCTCAAGTTCTTCGAGGAATCGTTGAAGCTTTCGGACACTTGGTTGGCGCGTTTCGAGCTGGGCCGCGCGTATCTTGCAGCCGGCGCTTTCCCGCAGGCCGATTCCGAGTTTGACCTCTGCCTGAAACGTCGCGGGGAAGCGAGCGACCTGTTCCTGGACGAAGAGCAGACCTATCATTTCTTCCCACAGGTTTATTACTACCGAGGAGTAGCGCGTCAAGGGCTCAAGAGTCCGGAAGCCGCCGGCTCGTTCCACCTCTATCTTGGGTTGAAAGCCAAAGACGCCCAGGATCCCATGGTCGAGGATGCCCGTCTCCGAAGCGCAGCGCCGTAAGGCGGCTCGGTAATCACTGTGCGCGGCTGGCAGGCCTCCGGCTGGCTGGGGCAACGGCTCCGCCAGCGACCATTCCCGCGGCCAGGCCCGTAATGGCCCCTCTCAGCTAGCAAACGGAGGTGCTCGAGCTTAGCGCCCAGTCCGTTGAGTCCCGTCGGGCTCGAACACGTCCCTTCACTAGCCCGCGCGGTCTTCACTGGGTACGCATAGAACCGAAGGGCAGCTCGAGAGTTCTAGATCCAGTACTATCGAAAACGCCCCTGCAACAGTGCTTTTTGGAAAGGAAAGCGAGGCCGTTTGTGCCATACTGGCTTAGCAATCGGTCTTCGCCGCAGGTTCACCGCTCGCAGGTTCATCAGGAAACAGTCTCGCGGCTGAAACGTCAACTCGCTCTGCCGAAGAGGTGCGAACATGTCATTTCCGCCGCTATTCCAACCCGCCCTTTGCGCCTACCTGTTGGCCGTCCTGATGCTGGGAGGGGACGCCCGAGCCCAAGTTCCAGGCGCGAACGTCAACATGGTTTCAGGAACTGAATGGCCGGGAGGCGATCCTTATTTGCAGCGGCAGAACGAGCCCACGATGGCCGTCTCATCCCGAAATGCCGTCCACTTGCTGGCCGGCGCGAACGACTACCGGACAGTAGACATCCCGTTTCCGCCCGACTCCGGCGATGAGACCGGCGATGCCTGGCTGGGTGTGTTCAAGTCGACCGATAGCGGACAGACCTGGCGGAGCACGCTGCTCCCCGGTTACCCCCAAGACCAATCCGCAGCCGGATTAGCCTCTCCGCTGAAAGCGTTCGCAGTGGCCACCGACCCCACGGTGCGCGCAGGCACTCACGGAATGTTCTACTACAGCGGTCTGACCTTTAATCGCGGCAATAATGCTCCCAGCGCAGTTTTTGTGGCCCGTTTCCAAGATCAGAACAACAAAGGCAACGGCGATCCGTTCACCTACCTGAGCGCTGCATTGGTGGATAACGGCAACACCGGACAGTTCCTCGACAAGCCCTCGCTGGCGGCGGATGCGCCGCGACCTGGCACAGCCGTGGGCGCCGCGACGTGCAGCGTCGATGGCCGGACTTTCACCAGCGGGAATGTGTACCTGGTCTACAGCGTGTTCCTGGGAAACCAGCCCCAGAACAATCCGCACTCCCAGATCAATTTTGTGAAGTCGGCCGATTGCGGAGCCACCTGGACGAAGGCTGTCAAACTCAGCGAGAGTTACACGCTCAACCAGGGGACCGTGGCGGCAGTCGATCCCGCCACCGGGGCTCTCTGGGTCGCATGGCGGCAGATCGGCACCGTAAACCAGCCCGACGCGATTCTATACGTGGTTTCGAGCGACGGCGGAAACACCTTCTCCAAAGGCGCCGTAGCTTTCACCTTTCCCGCCGGTTCGGCGTTTGACCAGCCGTCTTCGGCCGGGGCCTTCCGCACCGTCGCCCTGCCGAGTCTCGCCGTCGACAACTCGAGCCGCGTCTATTTGGCCTGGTCTCAGCGCGGAAAGGGGCCCTTCGCGTCGGCCCGCATTATGATCTCGACGCTCGCCCGCGGCTCCGGTTCCTGGACCACCCCGTATGTTGCCGACCCAACCGCAACCGGCCCGGGCCATCAGTTCCTCCCCGCGTTCACCTCCGGCTGGGGCAAACTGATGCTGATCTTCTACGACCTCCGCGACGACAACACTGCGGGCCGGCTGCAGTGTCCTGCGGGGACGGCCTGCCGAAGCATTCAGGATTTCGCCGAAACCCGGATCCCGCTGGGTGACCTGGCGGCGGGAAATCCCTCGGCCGTATACACGCCCGTAGTATCGGATGCCGGCTTGAAGATACGCCACACACTGGATGTGCGCGGCGCTTTGGTGGACCCGTCTCAGTTCAACGCCGCGGCGACGACGCCGCTGGCGTTTCCTTCGTTCCGGATATCCCAATACAAGTACGGCAGCCGCCCCGGCTCCAACATTATCGAGCAGTTGCAGTTCAACCCGCCCAATTTTCCCCTCTTTGTGAAGGGGACCCGGCCCTTCCTCGGCGACTACATCGAAGTGTCCGCGCTCACTTTCGTGGTGGATGCGAGCGGCAACTGGACGTTCAACACACAGCCCTCTAACGCCGCCGTGTTCCATGCGACGTGGACGGACAATCGCGACGTCCGCCCGCCTCCCCCCACTTGCTCCAACGGCATCTGCTCGCAGGATTGGACGTCGTATACCCCCGTGGGATCCACCGGTGGCGCGAGCCTTTATGATCCAACCCAGACGAAGCCGGTGTGCATGCCCGGGCAGGCGGGCATGCGCAACCAGAACATCTACAGTTCCCGCATCACCCAGGGACTCTATGTAGGGCTGCGGGAGAATTCCAAGCAGCTTGTGAACGCTAGCGGCGCACCGCTCGAGCGGGCTTTCTCGGTCTTCGCACAGAATAACCTTGACACCACCGCCTTTTACCGGCTGATGATCGGCACTCCGCCGGCGGGCACCACCGCGTCGTTCTCCGACACGAGCGCTCTAGTTTCTCTCGATGTGAGCATTCCGCGTCGCTCGAGCATCGCGCGCAGCGTTTTTGTCATTTCGGCGTCTGCCCATGCCACAGTGACCGTTTCAGTCGAGCAGATTACCGCCGTGGGCGGCGCGGTCGTCTCCGGCGGTCTAAAGAGTTCGGTGGCGATTAATCCGGACATCACCAACCCCGACATCGTCAATCCGGACATCATCAACCCGGACATCACCAATCCCGATATCACCAATCCCGATATCACAAACCCCGATATCACCAGTGCCGAGGTTTACAACCCCACCGTCACCAACCCGGATATCACAAACCCCGACATCATCAATCCGGACATTACGAGTTTTTCCATCACGAACCCCGATATCACGAATCCGGATATCATCAATCCCGACATCACCTCGATCGTGGCCGTGAACCCAGACATCATCAATCCCAGCGTCACCAACCCCGACATCACGAATCCCGACATCACCAACCCCGATATCACGAATCCGGATATCGTGAGCCTGCCCGCCGGCACCGGCGTCACCGACTACACCTGGAAACTCACAAACAGGGGCAATACGACCGCTTCTTATAACGCCAAGTTGTTCCTGAAGCAGTCGCAGTGCTGTCCTGCAGGTTGCAGCCCCGGCGCGCTCAACTGTCCCGCGGCGTGCTTCCAGTGCCAGCTCGTCATTCGGCGCACCTACCCTACGCCGACCGCCAGCGCTTGTACTCTGGCTGTCGAGACTCAAAATGTCCCCATCTCCAGCATTCCCGGCCCTTCTTTCGCCGGTTCTTCGAACGCCGGAACTCCCGATGCGAGCCCTGATCCGACCAACGCGACGGTGTCGCTCGGCCCCGGGGAAGGTGGGCGAGTCACCTTACGGGTATTTGGCCTCTCGACCACGTCGACGACTCCGCCAGTAAAGCCGGTCGGTGTTTCGTCCGGGGCCAACACAGGGCAGACTCAGCCCTCCGCCTCCCTGACGCTCACCACGTTGGAACTCCCGGTAGCGGTGGTCGGCAATCCATACCGTGCGGCCCTCCAGTCGGTCGGCGGCGTTGGCGCTGCCCGCAAATGGAGTTTCCTGACGGGTGTTTTGCCTGCTGGATTGAACCTGGACCCATCCACCGGGCAGATTACCGGTGTCACCATGGCGTCCACAGGCGCCTATAACCTGACAGCCCAGGTGCAGGACTCACCGCCCTCTCCGACCGAACCGCACGCCGACCAACAGGCAATGACCTTGGGCGTGAACCAGCTCAGCATCACAACCGTCACCGCCGCCAATTCGACCACGGGAACCAGCTGGCTAAAGGGCAGCCAGTCGGCCACTGTCACCGTGGTGGTCTCGAACCAGGGACCGGCTTCGGCCACCACGGTCACGCCGAGCCTGACGGTGAACGGGTCGGGCGTAAATCTCACTTGCGGGCCCGCCGCCCCGCAAAGTGCCGACATTGCCGGCGGAGGAACCCAAACGTTCACCTACACCTGCGGACCTCCAGATAACACCAGCAACGGGTCTGTGACGTTCAGCGTGCAGGCGGCCGGCACCTACGTAAACAGCGCCGGCAGCAGCCCTGCCGCCACAGTAGTGGTGGTCTCCAATCCCATCGTCGTGGATAATACTCCACCGGCCATGACGGCGACGGCAACCGCTGGCGGGAACTCTTATTCCGCCAACACGTGGACCAACCAGAACGTAGTCGTGACATTCGCTTGCACGGACAGCTTGTCGGGCGTCGCTTTCGGCAATCCGACCGGCAACACGACCGTGATCCTTGAGACCACAAGCACCGGCGTGAGTGTGAGCGGTGGTTGCGCCGACAATGCCGGCAACCTTGCCACCTTGACATTTGGCCCGATTTTGATCGACAAAACGCCCCCTATGCTGTCGTTTGGTGCGGCGAGTCCGGGCGCCAACCCTGCGGGTTGGAACAACACCAACGTTGCGGTGCCCTTCACCGCATCCGATGCGCTATCGGGGCTGCGATCCACCATTCCGGCAGCCAGCCCGCTCGTCGTGGCCACCGAAGGATCGTTGGTCGCCGGCTCCGTTACGGCGACCGACCGCGCAGGGAACAGCGCGACATTCGCGTCACCGGCCTTCAAGATCGACAAGACGCCGCCCACGGTGTCGGTCACATCACCCGCCAACGGCGCAACGTACCTGCTGAATGCAACGATTTCGGCCGCCTACAACTGTGCCGACGGGCTTTCCGGTCTCGCAACATGTGTGGCGAGCCAAGCCAATGGGGCAGCCTTCAAGGCGTCGGCGGTCGGTCTCAACACGTTTGTCGTTTCCGCCACGGATATCGCCACGAACGTCACGACCGTGACTAACACCTATAGCGTGGCTTACACGTTCCTCGGCTTCTTTACGCCGCTCCAAGCGGCCGGTACTCCCTCGGCGCCAACCGTTTCCGGTTCATTCAACCTCGGAAAAGTGCTCCCCCTGAAATGGGAACTGGACGACGCTAGCCGCACTCCAGTGGTCGATCTGAGCTCGCTATCCTTGCTCCAAGCCGTACGGAATCCAGCGTGTGCCGGCCCGCCCCCCTCGGGTGCCGCGACGGTCGTGCTTTATAGTCCGACCAGCGGCGCAGCGGGCAACAGCACATTCCGTGTCTCGAGCAGTGGAACACAATACATCTTCAACTGGGACACGACCTCAGTGTCAGCCGGCTGCTACAACCTGGTCGCGCAAATGAAGGACACGAGGTCGTACGCGACCGTCGTCGAACTGAAATGATTCACCCCTGGTAGCTCTGCCCGGTCGAGAGTTCGGCCGCATTTTATGCCGCCGGCGAGTCCGAAAAAAAGCCCGAAAAGGATTGAAACGAATGGCGGGGACGACGGGGCTCGAACCCGCGACCTCCGACGTGACAGGCCGGCGTTCTAACCAGCTGAACTACGTCCCCGCATCTCCACGCGGGATATCTTTGATGCTAACACGGCTGCCGTGCGCCGGCAAAAATCACCTCTGGTATCGTGGAGAGATGAAAACGAGGGCTCTTTTCGGTGCCGCAATACTGAGCGCGCTGCTAGCCGGC
>Ga0306925_10003924_pt1 | contig 13304 bp, 13 predicted proteins | sample flu12Cox44000176_FD_203755 | JGI IMG/M metagenome (GOLD analysis project Ga0306925, IMG submission 203755) | Lab enrichment of tropical soil microbial communities from Luquillo Experimental Forest, Puerto Rico - flux8day.12C.oxic.44.000.176 (v2)... | ecosystem: Environmental > Terrestrial >... | reverse complement strand
TGAGCGGATCCGCGAGGTCTCCGACCGACCGATCAAGAGCGCCCGCGCCGAGACGGTCGAGCTCAAAGGCCGCACCCTGATGCCGGGTCTGATCGACGCGCATGTCCATGTGCTGGCGGTCGATGCGGCACTCGCCCGGCTGTCGGAGCGGCCAGTCACCCTGCTGACCCTGCAGGCTGCCAAAGGGCTCGAAGGTATGCTGCAGCGCGGCTTTACGACGATCCGGGACGCCGGAGGTGCCGATGGCGGGCTCGCCGAGGCCGTCGAAGAGGGTCTTGTCCGGGGCCCGCGCATCTTCCCGTCGGGCGCCGCGCTGAGCCAGACCGGCGGGCATGGCGACACCAGACCGCGCACGCAATCGGTCGTCACTTGCGCCTGCTGCGAGGGCGGTGCTGCTTTGTCGCGCATCGCCGATGGTGTCACCGAATGCCGCCGTGCGGCGCGCGACGAGCTGCGCAAAGGCGCGACGCAGATCAAGATCCTGGCCTCGGGCGGTGTAGCGTCTCCTTATGACCCGATCTGGAACCTGCAATATAGCGAAGCCGAGGTGCGGGCAATCGTCGAAGAGGCGCAGGCCTGGCATACCTATGTCTTGGCGCACGCCTATTCGCCCGAGGCGATCCGCCGTTCGATCGATTTTGGGGTGCGCTCGATCGAGCACGGCAACCTGATCGACCGCGCCACCGCCGAGCACGTCGCCGGCGCCGATGCGTTTGTCGTGCCGACGCTCGTCACTTATGACGCCCTTCATCGCCATGGCCGGGAGTTTGGATTCCCTGAGGTGAGCATGGCCAAGCTCGCCGAGGTGCGCGAGGCGGGGCTCGGCTCGCTCGAAGTCCTGCAGAGAGCCGGTGTCAAGATCGGTTACGGCACCGATCTCCTGGGCCCGATGCACCGCTATCAGTCGCGCGAATTTGTGATCCGCGCCGAGGCGATGGCACCTTTCGACATCATCCGCTCGGCGACGATCGTCAATGCCGAGCTGGTGAACCGCGCCGGCGAGCTCGGGGTGGTGGCCCCCGGTGCGCGCGCCGACCTGATCGCCGTCGATGGCGACCCGCTCGCCGACATCGCACTGCTCGACGGGCAGGGCGAGCAGCTGACCCACATCATGAAAGACGGGGTCTTCTACAAGAGGAACGATTAGCTTCGGGCACCCGGCATGAGTGCGGATGATTGATTTAGATTAATAATTCAGCGCATCGCCGCCGACCCCCTTCAGTGCCGAAGATGCGGCGGCCGCGGCAAACATCTCATATGCAGGGGGCGAGGATGACCGCAGAGTTTTATTCGCTCGTGTTCCCCAGTGTCGGCGAGATGTACACCGACTCGGACAACCCGTTTTCCCGGGTCAAGGTCCGCCTCTATTTCCGAAACTCCGACGGCGACACGTTCACGCCGATCGAAATCGACACCAAGATCAGTTATTGCGCGAACTCAACAATATCAGAGATCTATACTTCTGCCCTGAGCGAGGCAAGGCAGGTGATCGCTGCGGCGCACGAGCTGCTCGCCGATTGCACTCTCCAACAATTGCAGACCCTTTCCGCGGAACGCATGCACCAGCCGGAGCGACCGGCATCCGAATGCGGGCTCACTCGGCCGCGTTCTTACCCCCATAGCGGCGGACGCGCAGATCGGCCTGCTCCTTGTGGCCCCAAAAGCGCTCGATCGCGCAGAGCCGGCTGCAGTATTCACCGACCATGACGCTCGCCTCGGGCGTTCTGACCTCCTGCCAGGTGCAGGTCTTCAGGAACTTGCCGACCCATAACCCGCCGGTGTAGCGCGCCGCACCTTTGGTCGGCAGGGTATGGTTGGTGCCGATCACCTTGTCGCCGTAGGAGACGTTGGTTTCGGGCCCGAGGAAAAGGGCGCCGTAGTTGGTGAACCGGTCGAGCCAGCCGCGCGGCTCACGGGTCAGCACCTCGACATGCTCGGCGGCGATCCGGTCGGCCTCGGCCGCCATCTCGTCGTCGTCGGCGCAGAGGATCACTTCGCCATAGTCGCGCCACGCGACCCCGGCGACATCGGCGGTCGGCAACACCATCAGCTGCCGGTCGATTTCGGCGATCGTCGCGTGCGCGAGCCTCTCCGAGGTGGTCAGCAGGATCGCCGGCGACGTCGGGCCGTGCTCGGCCTGGCCCAACAGGTCGGTCGCGCACATCTCCGCGTCGGCGGTGTCGTCGGCAATGACCAGGATCTCGGTCGGCCCGCCGAAAAGGTCGATCCCGACCCGGCCGTAGAGCTGCCGCTTGGCCTCGGCAACATAGGCGTTGCCGGGCCCGACCAGCATGTCGACGGGCATGAAGCTCGCGGTGCCGAGCGCCATTGCGGCGACCGCCTGGACGCCGCCCAGCACGTGGATCTCGTCGGCGCCGCCCAGATGCATCGCGGCGATCGTCTCAGGGTGCGGCCCACCCTGGTTCGGCGGCGTGCAGGCGGTGATGTGGCCAACCCCGGCGACGCGCGCGGTGACGATCGACATGTGTGCGGAGGCGACCATCGGGTAGCGCCCGCCCGGCACATAGCAGCCGACACGGCCGACCGGGATGTGGCGGTGGCCGAGCACGACGCCGGGCAAGGTCTCGACCTCGACATCCTTGAGTGAGGCGCGCTGGATCTCGGCAAAATTGCGGATCTGCGTCTGGGCGAATTTGATGTCGTCGATCGTCTGCGGCGCGACCTTGGCAACCAGCGCCGCGATCTCTTCATCGGAGAGGCGAAAGCTCGCCGGCGACCATTTGTCGAAGTGCTCGCTCAATTCGCGCACCGCCGCGTCGCCGCGCTTGGCGACATCGGCGATGATCGCCTCGACCGTGCTCCGGACCTTGGCGTCGGCTTCTTCCTGTTGGCCGGCGAGCGCCGCCCGTTTGATGTGCCGCGGCATCAGTTCCTCCTATTCGATGACCTCAGTGGCGCGGGCGAGGATCGACGGCGGCACTGTGAGCCCGAGCGCCTTTGCGGTCTTGAGGTTGACGACCAGTTCGAATGCGGTCGGCTGCTGAACCGGAAGATCAGCCGGCCTCTCACCCTTCAGAATCCTTCCGGCGTAAATGCCGGCCTGGCGAGGGACGGCTTGGTCGTCGATTCCGTAACTGACCAAGCCGCCGCCAGCGACGAAACTGGACACTATGTAGATCGCCGGAACGGCATGGCGCGATGCCAGCGCCACGATTTGCTCTCGCCGTTGCGTAAAGAGCTGGTCGCCGCTGACGATGAGCCCGCCGGCTTGCTGTTGGACGAGGGAGGCAAAGGCAGCGTCGATCTCGCCTTCGGTGCCGGCCCTCAGGACCGGAAGCTGCACCCCCTTCGTGCGCGCCGCTTCTCGCGCGTATCTGACGAAGCCCTCGGTATTCACGTTGTTCGGGTTGACCAGCAGAGCGATCACGTTGGCCTGGGGAACAAGCTCGCAGAGCACCTCGAGCCGTTTGGGCGTTAGCTCGAGGGCGAGGCCGCTGAAGCCGGTCAGGTTGCCGCCCGGCCGGGCGAGAGTGGCGACGAGACCGGTTCCGACCGGGTCGGCGACGAACATGAAAACGATCGGGATCGTCGAGGTCGCGCTTTTCGCCGCCAGCGTCGAAGGGGTGCCGTTCGTTACGATCAGGTCGACCTTGCGGCCGACTAGATCGGCGGCCAATGCGGGCAGCCGATCATGATAGTTCTCGGCCCAGCGGCGCTCGAATGCCACGTTTTGTCCCTCGACGAAGCCGGCTTCTCCCAGTCCCTGGGCAAACGGGCCACTGCGGACCAGCTCGGCGAGATTTGGCGGTGGCGAGAAGATGGTGGGAACGCCGATCACCGGCATCGTCTTCTGCTGCGCGAGAGCGGTAATCGGCGCAGTGATCAGCCCGCCGACGCCGAGGATCAGGTCGCGGCGCCTCATCGCCTCACCAAGCGGTCCAGCCGCCGTCGACAAGCAGGCTCGAGCCGGTGACGAGGCTGGCAGCGGGGGAGGCGAGAAACACGACCGCCTGCGCGACATCCTCAACGGTGCCGGCGCGGCCCAGCGGGATGCGGTCGAGGATCCATCTGCGGGTTTCGGGATCGTCGAAAAACGGCTTGGTCAGCGGTGTCTGCACAAAGGTCGGCGCAATCGAGACAACGCGCACGCCCTTGGGCGCCAATTCGACCGCCATCGCCTTGGTCAGCCCTTCGATCGCGTGCTTGGTCATGACATAGACGGTGCGGTTCAACTCGGAGCCGACATGCCCCATTTGCGAGGACATGTTGATGATGACGCCATTGCCGTTGGCGACCATCAGCCTCGCCGCCGCCTGCGCCACCAGAAATGCCGCCCTGACATTCAGGCCGAGAAGCTGGTCCAGTGTCGTTTCATCAACTTCGAGAAAAGGCTGCGGCCGGTTGAGCCCGGCATTGCTGACCAAAATGTCGAGCCGCTCGAGGCCGGCAAAGGCGGAACGCATTGCCGGCGCATCGGTCACGTCGAACGGCAGCACCCGCGTGGTGCCGCCGCGTTGCGCAATCTCGCGCGCCACTTCCTCCAGCTGGCTTTGCGTCCGGCTCACCAAAATCAGCTCGGCACCTGCCGCTGCCAATGCCAGCGCGACGGCACGGCCGATGCCGCGTCCAGCGCCGGTGACGAGCGCTGTCTTGCCGTCGAGACGAATATTCACCGCACGTTGCCCTAACTTCCGCCGTCATACCCGCGAAAGCGGGTATCCAGGGCTACTGGTCTTTCCCGAGGCCCTGGATTCCAGCTTTGCGCGTTGCTCCGGCCGGAATGACGAGTGTTCACGTGATCCCGTCGGCATAGGATTCGAGCAAGCGCCACATCTCCGGGCCGGCCTTGGCCCGCCAGATTTTGTAGAAATCGCCGAGCCGCGCCCGGAAGCTCGCGGTATCGGCGGTATTGACCTGCATGCCGCGGCGCGCCAGCTCCTCGGCGCCGGCGGCATTGACCTTCTCGACATCGTCGCGCTGCAATAGCGCAAATTTCTCGGCGTTGCGCTCGACAACCGCTTGGACAGCGCGAGGCAGAGCGGTCCAGGCCGTCGCATTGGCGAGCAATGTGAAACCCGACCACCAATGCGCGGTCAGGCTCAGATAGGTCTGGACCTCGTAGAGCTCTAACGACAGCACGACACCGAGCGGGTCGCTCTGGCCGTCAAATTGGCGCGCCTTCAACGCTTCGTACATGCCGCTGAACGGCACCATCCCGGCATCGGCGCCCAAGGCCTTGAAGAAATCGGCGGCAATGTCGCCACCAGGGCTGCGGAACTTCAACCCGGCCAGATCGTCGGCAGTGCGGATCGGCCGCACCCTGGTCGTCAGGTGGTGAAACCCATTCTGCCAGCAATGGTGAAAGGCGTGGAGGCCGTTTGCCGCCAGCTCACTGCGGATGCGGTCGCCGAGCGCCCCGTCGAGTGCCGCGAACACCACCTTCGAATGGGTGAACGCGAAGGGGAGCAACGGCAAGGCGCTGGTCGGCGCCACCCCGCCGAGGGTCGCTCCGGCCATAAAGAATTCGAGTGCACCGGCACGCAGATCGGCGAACATCTGGGGGTCCGAGCCGAGCCGGCTCTCGGGAAACACCTCGAGCCGGAATTCGCCGCCGGTCTCCCGGTCGATCGCCGCGGCCATCTCGATGGCGCGCCGCGCCGTCGGGCTCGCGGCCGGCTGGTTCAAACCGAGGCGATATTGCTTTGCGTCCGGCATCGTCCGCACCTCAGCTTTTGGGTAGGCCGAGGACATGCACGCCGATAATGTAGCTGCGAAAGGTGGCATGTTTCGGGCTGTCGGCAAAATCCATCCTGCCGATCCTTTCTGGCGATCCAAGAGGTCGAGGCTAAGCGTCGGCGTCCACCCTGGCAAGCGCGGCTCAATTCGGGTAGTGGGTCTGAGCAACGGTTTCAGCAAGAAGGCCGAAAACCATGCGCATTCGGTCGCGATCCACTTCATGCACTACAACTTTGTTCGCGTCCATCAGAGCCTGCGGATCACGCCGGCAATGGCGGCCGGGGTCACGCCGAAGCTTTGGTCATTGACCGACATGGTGCGGGTCATTGAGGATTGGGAAATAGCGCGGTCGTTGAAGATCAGTGACAAAACGATGGTCGGCTGACTTCCTGCCGGTCATCCTCATCTTTGTGGGGGGTCATGCGGCACGCTCTGGCGATCCTTATCCTGGCTTTCTCAGTGTCGATCGGCGCGAACCGCCTGTGTGCCGAGACGATAAACATCGTCGCTCTCGGTGACAGCAACACGTTCGGTACGGGACAGGGTAAGACTCCTGGGGGAGTTCCGGTGGCGGAGGCGTATCCGGCCAAGCTGGAACGAGCCTTGCGGGCGAGAGGTTGGGATGTGTCAGTGTCCAACCAAGGTGCAGCCGGTCAAACGGCGCGTGATGCCGTTTACAGTCTCGATCGAAGGATACCGGCGGGTACGAAGCTCACAATCATAGAACTGGGTCTGAACGACCGCAATTTGCTCGCCGCGTCTCCGTCCGACATTGCGAGCAGTCTAGCAGAAATCATTCGCCGGGTTCGCGCTAAAGGGAGTGCAATCATCCTCGTCAGGATGTGGTGGCAGAGGGATGACGCTGCCTTTGCTGCGGTTCAGCAGAGTACCGATGCCGTCGTTAACTGGTGGTCTTCCGACCTGTGGCCCGGCGGACTTGTCCGGCCGGAGTATGATTCGGGGGATCATTCGCACCTGAATGCCGCTGGTACAGATGTAATCGTGAGCCGCGCCCTGTCGGACATGGAGAGAGTTCTGACGCAAATCGGTTTTCGACCGAACCGCTGATCGTGCGTTTTGTTATAATCAAACTGACCCACTACCTCAATTCGCGAACCGGCCGGCGGCGTAAAGCGACGGGTCGGTAAACGGGGTCTCGCCGGTCATCAGCTCGGCGAGCAGCCTTCCGGTAACCGGGCCGAGCGTGAAACCGTGATGGGCATGGCCAAAGGCGAACCACAGGCCCTGATGGCGCTCGCCCCGCCCGATCACCGGGACCATGTCGGGCAGGCAGGGCCGTCTGCCGAGCCACGGCGCCGGCTCCAGCCGTTTGCCCAGCGGAAACAACTCGCGCGCGAGCGGCTCGTCGCGAGCGAGCTGGATCGGGTTCGAAGGCGCGTCCCGATCGGCAAATTCGACACTGGTCGTCAGTCGAATGCCCTGGTTCATCGGCACCAGCATGTAGCCGCCATCGCCGTCATGCAGCGGATGGCCGAGCGCGGCGTTGCCGACGACCCGGTAATGCATGTGATAGCCGCGCTTGACTGCCAACGGGATGTCATAGCCCAGCGGACGAAAAACATCGTCCGACCAAGGGCCGAGCGCCACCGCCGCCTCCCGCGCCTCGATTGGGCCGCCCTCGCAGGGTAGGCTCCAGCCCGAATTGTCCCTGCTGAGACGGCGCGCATCGCCGTCGAGAAAGCGCCCGCCTCTGCGTATAAACAAATCCGCATAAGCCTTGGTCAGCATGCCGGGGTCGGAACAGGTCGGTGAGCTGCGAAAGTGGATCGCGCCAGTGATTTTCTCCGAGACATGCGGTTCGAGCTGGCGCAATTGCGCCCCGGTCAGCACCGCGTAGTCGACCCCGTATTGGTCGAGACGGCGGGCATTGATAATCGCCTGTCGCAAGCTTTGCTCGGTGCGCAGACAACGGATCCAGCCGTTGTGCCGCATCAGGTCACCCGCCGTGTCGCCCGCCGCGGCGATCAGCGCCTCGTGCTCCTCGACACAATGCGCCATCAGCGGCGCCAATGCCCGCGCCGAGCGCTCGATGCGCTCGGGTGTGCCGTTCTGCCAATAGCGAAAGAGCCAGGGCGCGATGCGCGGCAGCGCCGCCAGGCGATAGACGGCGTCGCTACGCCGGTTCAGCGCATAGCTCAAGATCGTGCCGAATTCGCGCGGAAACGTGTACGGGATCACACCCTCACTCTGGATCAGACCGGAATTGCCGTAGCTCGTTTCTTCTCCGGCGCCACGGCGGTCGATCAGCACAACGTCGCGGCCGCGCTGCTGCAGATGCAGCGCGACGCTGACCCCGACCATTCCCGCGCCGAGAACGATCACGTCAGCGCGCATGGCTGTGTTGCCCGGTCAGATCGCCCCGGTCGCCCGCAGCTCATCGATCTCGCCGGCCGAAAGGCCAAGCCAGCCGCCATAGATCTCCTCATTGTGCTGGCCGATCGTCGGTGAGGGCCGGGTCGCCACCCGGTCGATGCCGTGCAGCCGCAACGGTGTCGACGGAACCACGATTTCGCCGAGCTCGGGATGGTCGACCCGTTCCAGCATGCCGCGCTCGTGCATGTGCGGGTCGTTCATGACTTCGGGCGCGGTGCGCACTGGCGCGCACGGGATGCGGTAGGCCTTGGCGCGGGCGAACACCTCCATCTTGGGCAGGGTCCGGGTCCAGGCTTCGACCAGCGCGTCGGTCTCGTCCATATGGGTGACGCGGCCGGCATTGGTCGCAAAGCGCGGGTCGTCCTGCAAATCCTCGCGGCCCATCGCCTTCAGCAGGTTCTGGAAATGCGCCTCGGTGACGACGTGGATCGCGACATGCCCGTCGGTGGTCGCAAAGACATTGTAGGGCGCGCTGTTGAGCCCGGATTGCCGGTTGCCGGTGCGTGGCGGGACCTCGCCGGTCCGGTAATAATAGTCATAGCTCGCCGCCAGGGTCGGATAGACCGCCTCCTGCATCGCCACCTCGACGAGGCAGCCCTTTCCGCTGCGGTCGCGGTCGTAGAGGGCGGTCAGGATGCCGGCATAGAGGTGGATCCCGCCCATAAAATCGACAAGGGTCGGGCCGGCCTTGACCGGCGGCCCATCGGGGAACCCGGTGACGCTCATGATCCCCGAGGCCGCCTGGATCGTCATATCCATCGCCAGATTGTCGCGGTCGGGCCCGCTAATGCCAAAGCCGCTGCCCGAGGCGTAGATCAGCCGCGGGTTGATTTTGTGGAGCCGGCTCCAGCCAACGCCGAGATCGTCCATCGTGCCGGGCGAGAAATTCTCCAGCAATACGTCGGCGCGCCCGGCCATTTCGAAGAGCAGCTCCCGGCCGCGCTCGTGCTTCAAGTTGAGGGTGATCGCGTGCTTGTTCTGGTTGAGCATCGCAAACGGCAGGGTAGCGCTCTTGCCGGGCTCGGCGCGGCGCCGCCCGGGCTCGCCGCGCGGCGGCTCTATCTTGATGACAAGGGCGCCGGCTTTGGCCAGCAAAAAGCTCGCATAAGGCCCCTGAAAGATCTGACCGAAATCGAGCACGGTGACATCCGACAACGGTGTGTTGGCCCGCGATTGCACCATCGGCCCTTCCTGCATTTCTGTTGACCGGAAATTTCAGTCGCGCATCGGCTTTTACCGAGTCATGCTGACCGCAGGCTCGCACGGAGGAGGGAAAAATGAAATACGACGTCATTTCGGCCGACAGCCATGTCGATCTGATCTGGCTGCCGCCCGACCTCTTCACCGAGAATGCCAGTGCGGCGTTCAAAGACCACATGCCCTATGTGACCGACGGGCCGCGCGGCAAGGAGTGGGTCACCAAAAACGGCTCGACCTTCGGGCTGATGAACGGCATGGGGTCGGGCGGACGGCAATACGTCCCCGGTCAGATCCATCGCTCGGACCGGATGGCCGCGGAAGGGATCTACGAAGACGGCAAGAAGGGCATCCGCCGCATGACCGAGCCCGAGTTGCGGATCAAGGATCAGGATCGCGACGGCGTGCAGGCCGAGGTGCTGTATGGGATCCTGGGGGCGACCAACCGCCTCAAAGACGACGAGGCGGCCGGTGAGATGCTGCGCATTTACAACGAGTGGCTCGACGAATTCTGCGCTACCCATCCCGACCGCTTTGCCGGGCTCGCCTGCATCCCGAACCACGACATCGAGGCCGCGACCACCGAGATCGAGCGGGTCGCCCGGCGCGGGGTGGCGCGCGGGCTCGAAATCTCGCGCCGCCACAACATGGCGCCGCTGTGGGACCCGTGGTGGAACCCGGTTTGGGACGCGGTCGCGGCAACCGGGCTGCCATTGCATTTCCATACGATCGGAAGCGGGAACCGGCCCGACACCTCAAAGCTCGCCCCCAAGGTCCAGCTCGCCGCCCGTGCCGCAGGCATCACCAATTTCCAAATGGTGATGGCAGACGTGCTGCTGTCGATGATCTTTTGCGGCGTACTAGAGCGCCATCCGGGTTTCAAAGTGATCATCGGCGAGGCCGGGATCGGCTGGATTCCCTATGTGCTGAACCGCATGGACGCCGAGTGGGAGGACCAGTTCAAAGAGCTCGACCTCAAGATGCCGCCCAGCGAGTACTGGCACCGGCAGTGCTATGCGACCTATCAGACCGATCCTATCGGCACCAAGCTCGTCGACGACATCGGTGTCGGCAATATCATGTGGGCCTCCGACTTCCCGCACCCGGACGGCATCTGGCCGGATTCGCAGGAATACATCCAAAAGGAGCTCGGCCATCTGCCCGCCGCGACCCGGCACAAGATCGTCTGCGAGAACGCCGCAAAGCTCTACCGCTTTGTCAATTGATCGGCCGCCCTCCGGGGTCGCGTCGGCTAAGGTCAGGCGAAGGCGCCGGCAGCCGTCCGGTTGAGGCGATGTCTCCGCCGGATGAGCGATAAGGGCGGTCATGAAACTCGGGGTGATGATCGAAGGTCAGGAGGGGGTGACCTGGGATCTCTGGCGGCGGCTGATGGCGCGGGTGGAGGGGTTGGGCTTCGAGTCGCTCTGGCGCTCAGACCACTTCATGTCGACGGAGGACAGCAGTCGCGACGCGATCGAATCCTGGGTGGCCTTGACGCTGACCGCCGCGGAAACAACGCGGCTCCGGTTTGGACCGCTGGTATGCCCGATGACCTTTCGCCATCCTTCCCTGCTGGCACGGATGGCCGCTTCCGTCGACGTCCTGAGCGGCGGAAGGCTGGTGCTGGGCCTCGGTGCCGGCTGGAACGAGCACGAGCATCATGCCTTCGGCATCCCCTTCCCGCCCCTGCCGGCGCGCATCGAGCTGCTCAAGGAGGGGATCGAGGTCATCCGGAGGCTGCTGGGTGACGGTCCGGCCCACTTCAACGGTCGCCATTATCAGCTCAACGGCTCGAACCCATGCCCGAAACCGGTACAGAAACCTCGTATCCCACTGCTCATCGGCACTACGGGTGCGGGGCGTATGCTGCGGGTCGTAGCCCGTTATGCCGATGAGTGGGACGCCCCGGGCATCACCTCGCCGGGGGCCTACCGCGCCCGATCTGAGCGCCTGGACAGCTATTGCCGGGCCATCAACCGCGATCCCGGCGACATCCGCCGCTGCGTCTCGACCGCCTACCTGATCGGCCGCGATGCAGCGGCAGTGCAGCGCCGCGGCGCGATGATGCAGCAGCTGATCCCGAGCCTCGCCTCCCTCGACCCTATGGCTGTCCCCGAGGTACTGCGCAGAGACGGCTGGATGGTCGGCACGCCGGAGCAGATCGTTGGGCAGCTTCGGGCATTGGCGGACGAAGGGGTGGATCGGGTGATATTCCAACACAACGACCCCGCGGACTTCGAGGCGCTGGAATTGATGGCCAACGAGGTGATGCCGGCAGTAGCCTCGTGAGAGCGTGAGGAGAGGCAAAAGGGGGTCGGGCGCCGTGCAGCTCGCAGGGAAAGTCGCGGTGATTACCGGTGGCGCCAGCGGGATCGGCCGCGGCACCGCACTCGCCATGGCCCGGCATGGGGCGGATCTCGTCATCGCCGATATCAATGATCGACGGCTCGAAGAGACGCGTGCCGCCATCGCCGCCCTCGGCAGGCGTGCTCTGGCCGTACATTGCGACGTGTCCAGCGATGCCGATGTCGAGCGCCTGGGTGCCACCGCACTGCGCGAGATGGGGCATGTCGATATCCTAATGAACAACGCCGGTGTGGTGCTGCGCGGCGCGCTCGAGCAGATCTCGGTGGCGGATTGGGAGTGGTCCTTCGGCATCAACCTGCTGGGCGTGGTGCGCGGCATCCGCGCGTTTCTGCCGCACATGATCGAGCGCGGCAGTGGTCATATCATCAACACCGGGTCGGTCGCCGGGCTGATCGCCCTCACCGGCGAGGGGGCACCCTATGTGGCGTCGAAATTCGCCATTGTCGGTCTCTCGGAAGCGTTGGCGCTCTACGTTCGCCCCAAAGGCGTCGGCGTTTCGGTGCTCTGCCCGGGCAGTGTCGACACCAATCTCCACGAGACGGAACGTGTCATCGGCGTCACACCCGAAGCTGCCCTGGCCGAAGCTGTCAGCTCGGCCGTGTTTCACAGCGGTCTGATGACACCCGACCAGATCGGCGAGATCGTCGCCGATGCGGTGCAGCAGCAACGCTTCTTTGTCCTGCCCGATCACCACCAGCAGGCCATCATCGTGCAACGCGCGCAGGATATGAACGCATTTCTCGAAGCCCGTCTGCAAAACCGGCTCTGACTGCCCTTTCCAGCCGCAGCGGAGAGCATGCAATGTCGGAACAAGCGCGCGCCTATGCGAACTTTAGGGAGCACTGTGGCGGCGAGCAGCCGGGGGTGTCGCCAAACGCCGAAGCCATAGACTGGACTCGGCAGGAAACCACTCGGGATCAGGTCCGCATCGAGGCTGTTCTCGACACGATGACGCTCACCGGGGCACAGATTCTCCACGTTGGGGTGGGGAATTCGCATGTGGCCCAACGATTCGCCAACCGCGTTCGCCGCATCGATGGCCTTACCGTACACCAGAACGAAAAAATCTATGCAGAGGCGTTGCGCATCTCCAATTACACTGTGTATGTGCTAAATAAGCACAGTCGAGAGGTAGCGTCGGTCCTCGCGCACACTTACGACTTTATCATCGACAACAACCTGGCATCATTCGCGTGTTGCAAAAATCATTTCCGAGTCATGCTGCAGAATTATGTAGCGGTGCTGCGATCTCGGGGCCGGGTCTTGACCTGTCAGATCGGTATGGACGTCTACCATGGCGATATCGGGTGCACGATGGCGTATGCAGATCTGATAAGCCTGGAGGAGCAGTTCCCGATACTGGTGTCAAAGTTGACCGACGTCGTCTATGCGCTGACCATCAGGCAATGAGAGGACGGCTCATGCCGGCGCCGCCTCTCCCCGCCACGAAAGAGACAGCGTGATCGGCAATCCAGTGCTGCGCCACCTAGGCTTTGCGGCGAGTGATCGTGTGGTGGTCATTCATGCCGACGACCTCGGCATGTGCCAGGCAACCGTCCCGGCTTTTCCAGACCTGCTCGCCGCAGGGCTCGTCTCTTCCGGGTCGGTTATGGTCCCCTGCCCCGGGTTTCCGCAGACCGCTGCCTTGC
>Ga0306925_10003921_pt1 | contig 13312 bp, 9 predicted proteins | sample flu12Cox44000176_FD_203755 | JGI IMG/M metagenome (GOLD analysis project Ga0306925, IMG submission 203755) | Lab enrichment of tropical soil microbial communities from Luquillo Experimental Forest, Puerto Rico - flux8day.12C.oxic.44.000.176 (v2)... | ecosystem: Environmental > Terrestrial > Soil... | reverse complement strand
GTACGACTACGCAGGCCGAGATCCGGGTAACGATAACCGCCGGCGTGCACAACTGTCACCGCCACCCGGCTGTCCTGGGCTATCTCGTCGGCAACGAGATCCCTCCGGATATAGTACGCTGGCACGGAGTCGAGTCGGTGCGCCGCTTCGTCAAATGCCTCGTCGGGTGCGTCAAGGATGAGCATCCTGAAGCGCTCGTCAGTTACGCCAACTTCCCATCGACCGAATATCTGACGATCGACTTAACCGATTTCGTCTGCTTCAACGTCTACCTCCACGATGCATCGGCGTTTCGCCGATACATCGCGCGCCTGCATAATCTCGCGGCCGACCAGCCCCTGGTGTTAACCGAATTCGGTGTCGATTCGATGCGCCAGGGAGAGGAGGAGCAGCGGCGCATTCTTTCCTGGCAGGTGCGTTCGGCTTTCGAAAGTGGGGTCGCTGGAACATTTATCTTTGCCTGGACCGACGAGTGGTTTACCGGGGGGCATCCGATAGAGGATTGGGATTTTGGTCTCGTCGATCGGGAACGCCGGCCCAAACCCGCATTCGGCGAGGTGGCCTATCAATACAAGGGCGTCCTGCCACCGGCCCTAAACCGCTATCCGCGGGTCTCCGTGGTGGTCTGCGCCTACAATGCCGAACGCACGATCGATCGATGTCTGGCCTCGCTGGCGGCGCTCAACTACCCGGATTACGAGGTGATCGTCGTCAATGATGGATCGCGCGACCGTACCCTGGAGATCGCCGAAGCCTATGACCTTTGCCGCATCATCAGCCAGCCCAACAAGGGGCTGAGCGTCGCGCGCAATGTCGGCGCCGAGGCGGCCTCCGGGGAAATCGTCGCCTACACCGACAGCGACTGCGTCGCCGACCCGGATTGGCTGAACTACCTGGTCTCCAAGATGCAGACGGGCAACCTCGCCGCCTGCGGCGGGCCCAATTTCCCGCCCCCCGAGGACGCTCTTGTTCCTGCCGTCGTCGCAGTCGCGCCGGGTGGTCCGACGCATGTGCTGATCAGCGACGAGGTCGCCGAGCACATCGCCGGTTGCAACATGGCGTTCAACCGCCAGGCGCTGATGAGCCTCGGCGGCTTTGATCCGATCTATCGCGCGGCCGGTGACGACGTCGACATCTGCTGGCGCTTCCAGGACGCCGGCTATGTCATCGGCTTCAGCGCCGCCGCAGTGGTTTGGCATTTCCGCCGCAATACGGTGAGCGCCTATTGCAACCAGCAGCGCGGCTACGGCAAAGCAGAGGCGCTCGTCTATGCCAAGCATCCGTTTCGCTTCAACCTTTTTGGGCAGGCCAAATGGCTCGGCCGGATATACGGCGATCTGTCCGCTTCGCTGCTGTTGTCGCGCCGGCCGGTCATCTATTCCGGGGTATTCGGGCGCGGTCTGTTCCAAACCATGTACGAAGCGCCGTCGTCGCTGGCAGCATCACTGCCGTTGACCTTTGAATGGAGTGCCGCCTCGCTGGCCCTGGCAGTCGCCGGCATCGCCGGCGGCGGGTGGTTGTGGCTGCTAACCGTTCCATTGCTGGCAACCTGGGGGGTCTGCGTCAAGGGTGCGCTACAGGCACCGATAGACAAGCGCTTCGCGGGCTTCAACCTCACCGGGGCAAAAGCCAGGGCGCTCGCCGCGCTGTTGATCTATCTCGGTCCGCTGCTGCGCGGCTGGGAGCGCATCAAATGGCGCGTCAAGCAAATGCGCGCGCAAGCCCATATCAGCTTTATGGCGACCGAGCAGGCGGCACGGATCTGCTTGGGGGAGCGCTCCTTCCATCTCTGCTATTGGAGCGAGGCCGGTGCCGAGAAGGAGGTGCTGCTCTGCGGTCTGACCGATTTTCTGGTACCCCAGAAATACCTCGTCTCCACGGACACCGGATGGAGCAAGTGGGACCTCAAGATCGCGCGCGGCCTGTTCAGTCGCTGCCTGTTGACGGTCTGCACCGAGAACCACGGCGGCAGCAAGCGGCTTCTTCGCGTTCGCTGCGCGATGCGGATGTCTCATCTCGCCCTGTTCTTGCTGCGCGGTTATGCGGCGTTGACGGCATTCGGCCTGATCCTCGGCTGGCCGCTCGTGGCGGCGATCGCTAGTGTTGCAGGTGTGATCAATATCGGCGTAATGGGCGGGCAACTTGTCGTCTTTGGCCGATTGATGCATCGCATCGTCGAGACCGTGGCCAAGCAGGCTCGGCTGGTACCCCTCGATGTGGCAGTACACCCTCCACCGCGGCGTACCGATCCCCACAAAATCGCCAACTCGGTCGTCCCGCAGGACGCCCGAGACCCCGCTGGTTCGAGGATGACGGCAGGGTCGTTACTTGCCAGAGATAATCGAGCTGTCTAACCGATGGTGATGAAGCTTCTTCCTTATCTGAAGCAGCATAGGTGGAGCATCGGCTGGGCGCTGCTGCAGGTGTTGCTGATCGCCGGCTTCGAGCTGCTAAAGCCATGGCCGCTGCAAATCGTTATCGACAATGTACTTGGCGGCAAACCCTTCCCGATCGCCGCACTGTCGTCGCCGCCGGGCGCCCTGCTCCTCTTCGCTTCGGTTGGGATCGTCGTCGTCCATTTCGGCGCGGGGGCGCTGTCGCTGCTGCACAATTATACCGCGATCCGCATCGGTCAAAATATGGTCAACGACCTGCGCGGCGCTCTATATGCCCACCTTCAGCGGCTGTCGCTCGCCTTCCACAGCCGGCAGCGGGTGGGTGATCTGTTGTATCGGATCACTGCGGACAGCTTCGCGGTCCAGACGATGATCATGAACGGCGCGTTGCCCATCCTGTCGGCTCTCGTGCTGCTGGCCGGCATGCTCGTCGTCCTTTTTCCGCTCGATCCGCTGCTGACGATGCTGGCGTTGACCGTCGTTCCGGTCCTGTTTGTGGTGATTTCGCTGTTCAACCGGCAGATCGTCGAAATCGCCGGCGATGTGCGCACGACCGAGAGCCGGGTTTATTCGCTCGTGCAATGGGCCATGTCCTCGATCAAGCTGGTGCAGGCATTCACCAAAGAGGAAGAAGAGCTTCGCCGCTTTATGGGAGCGAGCCGGGAGAGCCTGCAGGCGACGTTACGGCTGTATAGCTGGCAGACCCTTTATTCGGGGACCGTCAACTTGGTGATCGCCGGCGGGACCGCGACCGTCGTGTTTGCCGGAGCACGGGCGGTGATCTCCGGCACATTGTCGGTCGGCCAACTGATCGTATTCATCTCCTACCTCGCCCAGCTTTATGCGCCGATCAACCAGATTACCCAAAGCTGGGGGCTGATCGCCGGTGCCCGGGTGGGCGCTCGTCGGATTTTCGAGATTCTCGATACCGAGCCCGATCTCAAGGACGGCACGCAAATCTTCCCTCCGAGCGGGGCACGCGGGGAAGTCACGTGGTCGGGAGTCAGCTTCCGCTATCGTCCCGACACGCCGATCCTTGTGGGCATCGACCTGAAAGTGCCGGCCGGGAGCAAGACCGCCATTGTCGGCCCGACCGGCGCGGGCAAATCGACACTTCTCGGTCTGTTGCCTCGCTTTTACGATCCGTCGACAGGCTCGGTTGCGATCGATGGCCGCGATGTCCGCGAATACACGCTGAGATCGCTCCGCAACCAGATCGGGATGGTGCTTCAACCGCCGCTGATCTTTCCGCTTTCAGTACGTGACAACATTGCTTACGGCCGCCCGGGGGCTGACGACGCGGCGATCGAGCAAGCGGCGCGGCTGGCGCAGATCGACGAGTTGATCGCCTCGCTCCCGGCGGGTTACGACACGCTCCTCGGTGAATCCGGCGCCTCGCTGTCGGAGGGGGAGAAGCAGCGGATCACGATCGCCCGCGCCTTGCTGCGCGACGCTCCGATCCTGATCCTCGACGAGCCTACTTCGGCGCTCGATGTGACGACGGAGGCGCTCGTGATGGCTGGGATCGAGAGGCTCATGGCTGGCCGCACCACTTTTATAATCGCCCACCGTTTGTCGACGGTGCGGCGCTGCGACCAGATCGTCGTATTGCGCGCCGGCGTCATCGTCGAGCAGGGAACGCTACCGGAATTGCTCCGTCGCGATGGGTTCTTTGCGGAGTACTACCGCACTCAGTTCGGCCCGCAGGAGACGCCTACAGAGCAGATCAAGGTTGAGGCCTGACGGCGCGATCTCGAGTCGCGGCGACGCGGCCGCCACCCCCGCCCAGTTATCCCTGAGAGACATTGAAATCAGGCGAGAAATTACGATGCCCCTTTCACCCTCACCGTCGCGGCACGACCTAATCGTCGGATCCGACGCTGCAAATTGCCGATCGACTGTCCCGCGGTGTTCCTTTTCCTTCCGAGGTAAGTGAGCCGGGGTTGAGGCAACCTGATCATTTAAACCAGAAATCACAAATTGATCGTTGTCACTCCGCGATCGAACAGTTAACGTGGGCCAAGGCAAGCTGGGCTGCGACATCCGAGATGACGCGGCCAACAACGCTGCTCAGGCCTGACGGTGCCGCGACCTGGTCCGGGCTCCCCTTCTGGACATCTACGGTGCGGCCGCACGTGGGGGGCGAACATGGTCGCCGAACCTTCAGCGCGGGGAAGCGGACTCTTCCCTGTCGTACACGTTCAGCTTCGGACGGCAAGCCGATCATCGGAAATTGCACTCTCGCCGGCTGCTCAAGTCTTCGCAGTGGTATCGCTCGTGGCGGCTGTCACCGCGCCTGTCTTTCTCGGAATCAGCGGAATCGGGTACGGTCGGCTTGTCGGGGTTGAACAATCGGCTTTAGCTCGGGCGGAACGCGCGAATATCGACCTGCAGGACGATGTCGCGACTCTGCGCGACCGGCTCGCCGGCACCAGCCGCGAGCGTGCCACCGCTGAGGATCGGCTATCGGCGCTGGCAGGCCAAACGGAGACCCTGCGCGGCGAGCTCGCATCAACCGAGGCGAGGCTCCGCGGCCTCGAGCAAACGCTTTCGGAGCGAGAAGCATCGCATCCGGAGCCGGCGGCCGAAGCCGGAACGGTCCAGCCCGCACCGCCCGAAGCCGCCCCCTCGCGGGCCAATCCGGCGCGCCGCGAAGCCGGCTCGGCCGAGGTTTCCGGAGAAGCCAAGCGCCGTGCCGAGGCTATTGCCGAACTCGCTCGCCGAGGCATCGGCGAGTTCGAGCGAGTCCTCGCTTCGGCCGGGGTCAATGTCGCGCGTCTGTTTTCGCGATTCGGCGTTAGTCGTGCGGAGGGCGGTCCCTTTATCCCTCCGACCAAGGCGAACCAACCCGACAGCAGCATCCTCGCAGACATTACCGCCGGCATTCGCGGCTTGGCGAAGACTCTACCCCTGTCGACGCCGCTCGAGCATTATCAAGTCGGAAGCCGGTTCGGTCCGCGCCGCGATCCGTTCAACGGGAGGCCTGCAGTTCATACCGGGCTGGACTTCGACGCCGCCTACATGACCCCGGTTTACGCCACGGCGCCCGGGATCGTCACCTATGCCGGGTATCGGGGTGCCTACGGTAAGGTCGTCGAGATCGACCACGGAAACGGAATCGCCACTCTCTACGGCCACATGCATCGTTATACCGTCTCGGTGGGGCAGAGGGTCGAGGCACATACGCAAATTGGCCTGCTCGGGAGCACGGGCCGCGCCTCGGGTCCTCACGTTCACTATGAGGTGATTGTGAACGGCCAACCGCAGAACCCCGAGAAGTTCATCGAACTCGCCCGCTTTGTGCCGATCGCCGAGAAGTAGAGCGCCTCGCGGCTGCGACCCGCGGCCTATGGCTCAGCGCGCCAAATCGCTGACCAGCGAAAAGGCCGTGTTGCGGCCGACCTGACCGCGATAGATCTGCAGGTTCTCGAGTACCCGCTGAACATAGTTTCGCGTCTCTCCGATCGGGATGCTTTCGATCCAGTCTACCATGTCGATCTTGCCGCCGCGCGGATCACCGTAATCGCGCAACCATTGCCGAACGCGGCCGGGGCCGGCGTTGTAGCTGGCAATCGCGAGCGCGTAGGAGCCTCCGAAATCATCGAGCAACGTCTCCAGATAAGCCCGCCCGAGAAGCACATTGTACGTGCCATCCGCGGTCAGCCGCTCAACGGAGAAGGGTAGTTGCAATTTGTTGGCGATCTCGCTCGCCGTGGCCGGCATCAGCTGCATGAGCCCGCGCGCACCGGCTCGGCTGACCGCGTCGCGGTCGAACGCGCTTTCCTGACGGGTGATCGCGAACAACAAGGCATGTTCCACGGTTCCGCCGCTCGGTATCGCGGTGACCGGATAACCGTGGATCATCAGCGGTGTCCCGGCTTCGATGGCGCGCTTGGCGACCGCGATCGCGAGATCGATCCGCCCATTGGTCTCGGCGAGGATCGCCAGCATCGCGAACTGCGTCGGGGTCTTAGCCTTGTCGGCCATATTCAGCAAGAACGCCTTGCTCTGGTCTCGATAGCCGAGCTTGAGAAAAATTCGCGCGGCGCGGACGACCTCGTTTTGCTCGAAGCGGGCAAGTTCCACGGGATCCGGAACCGGCTCCGGGACCGGGTGCGGAGGCGCGTCGCGGCCGAGCCGGTGAGCGGCCAGCTGCCCGTAAAAAGTGACCATGTAATCCGCCGCTGCCGCATACAATTTTGCGGCGACCTCCGATTTGGCCTGAGCTTCGGCAGAGCGCCCACCCCAATATCCCGCACGTGCCTTTGCGTATGGCGTGCTCACCCGGGTCAAAATGCGCGAAAAGTGATCGAAGGCGAGCTCCGGATTGTTCATATAGCGTAGCGCGATGAAACCCAGGAGAAACTCGGCTTCGGAATAAGAGTTACCCTCAATCAATCCGTGCTGCTCTACGAGCCGGTACGCAAGCGCGGCATCGCCGGTCGCCAAAACCCGCCGAGCGATAGTCTGTCGCTCTGCCCACCATGCTGCAGGACGGACCAGGTCTCCGGGCTGGGACAGCAGGATCCGCACCGCGGCACCGACCATATCTCTCCTCGTGCGCCACCGCAGCTCTTCGTAAATAAGTCCCGGATCGGCGCGTAGCTTGACGGGGACGCGAGCAACGAGGGCTTCGGCGTCTGGTGCCAGGGCCGCCAAGGCCAGGCGCGCTTCACCCAAATCACGCCAATCATTCGGCACGAGAGGGAGCATGCGACGGGCTGCGTCGTACTGCCCATCCCACAATAGCCGCTCGAGCCGTTGTTCATTGTCTTCTGCCCGGATCGACACCGAACGACGGGCGAGGAAATTTCTTTCATCGAGAGGGCCGAAGTCGCCGTCGATCCAGGCGGCACGCAGGGCTGCAACGCCGTTTTCCAGTTCGCCAGAATTCAGCAGGACCTCGGCGCTGCGGACTTTGCCGACGGCACTGACAGGAGGGAACCGCTTGAACCAGTCGGCAGCTAAGCCGTCTGGTTCGCCGGCCAATGCTTCTTCAGCATGCTTGCGCAACGCTCGTTGCCGCGGCCAGTCGCCGTTCTTTTCGATGAAGTCGGCAATATCGGGAAACCGCCCGGGTGCGCCGGGGCGGGAATAATCCATCCAGCGCAGCATTTTGAGCGGCAACCGATCACCGATTGCGACCGCTTCCGCGTAGGCTCGGTTCCAATCGCCGCCCTGTGCCGCGGCGAGCATCGAGCGCGCCGCCTGGAAATCGGCTTCAGAAAGACTCTGCCCGCGTGCTACGGTAAGGTTGGTCGTGTAAATGGCAAGCGACAGCGAAAATAATATACGAAAAACCGGGAGCAAGACCGACCGCTCCTGCGCGGAGTGAAAGATGGTGCTGAAAATTGTTACGGTGTTTTGGTAGTCGGAGCAAGTGGGCCAGCTCCTCTCGCTCCCTTGAAGCCCCCGCCTTCGGGGACTATCGTTGATCGGTTACGCCGCTCATCCCGGAGGAAGCCATGTTTAGGGGATCGCTCGTCGCGCTGATCACACCCTTCCGCAACGGGGAGGTCGAGGAAACCGCTTTCCAGGAGCTGGTGGCCTGGCAGATCACGCAAGGTACGCACGGTTTTGTTCCGTGCGGCACAACCGGCGAGTCGCCGGCGCTGCACGACAACGAAGCGCGCCGAATCATCGAGCTCTGCGTCGAGGTGGCCAAGGGCCGCGGCCCGGTAATTGCCGGGACCGGGACCAATTCGACCGACCATACGATCGCCTTGACTCGCCAGGCGAAGCAGGCCGGCGCCGACGGGGCGCTGATCGTGTGCCCCTATTACAACAAGCCGACGCAGGAAGGCTTGTTTCATCATTTCAAGGCTGTTCACGATGCAGTCGACCTACCAATCATCATATACAATATCCCGGGCCGCTCGGCGGTCGACATGACCAACGCGACAATGGCGCGGCTCGCCAAGCTGCCGAATATCATCGGCGTCAAGGATGCCACGAACGATCTCGCACGGCCCTTGCGGATGCGCGGCGAAATCGGCGCGGGCTTCTGCCTGCTGTCGGGCGAGGACGCCACCGCAGTCGCCTATCTCGCCCAAGGCGGGGACGGCTGCATTTCGGTAACGGCGAATGTCGCGCCCCGGCTGTGTTCCGAAATGCATGACGCGTGGCAGCGGGGTGATGTCAAGACTGTGCGGGACATAAACGAGCGGTTGATCCCGTTGCACGATGCGCTGTTCGCCGAAACCAGCCCGGCGCCAGTGAAATACGCAGCTTCGCTGCTTGGTCGCTGCACCGCCGAGGTGCGCCAACCGCTCTGGGCAATTATGCCGGAGACGCAACAGAAGGTGCAGCAGGCGATGCGTGGCGCCGGCCTCCTCAACTGATGAGGGCAACAGACCGCTACGTTGCGCAGAACCGCCGCGCGCGCCACGATTACTTGATCGAGGATACGATCGAGGCAGGGGTTGTGCTGCAAGGCACCGAGGTCAAGGTGCTGCGCCAGGGGCAGGGAAGCATCACCGAGGCCTATGCCGATCAGAATGGCGGCGAACTATTTCTCGTCAACGCCAACATACCCGAATATGCCGCCTCGGCTCACTTCAACCACCAGCCGCGGCGCCCGCGCAAGCTGCTGCTTCACCGCAAGCAGGTGAACCGACTGTTGGGTGCGATCCAACGCGATGGAATGACGGTGATCCCCTTATCGATCTATTTCAACGAACGAGGCAGGGCGAAAGTCGAGCTCGGCCTCGCCCGGGGGAAGCGGAAGGCTGATAAGCGGCAAGCCGAGAAGCAGCGTGATTGGCAGCGCAGCCGAGCCCGCATCCTGCGCGCGTCCAACTCCTGAGCGCCCGTACGCTTTTTACGTGTGGCTGCCCGTCTCTCCGGTTGCTGCGATGCGCCCGATCGCCGGAGCCTCCGGTGGCTGACCCAGCAGACGCGCCAGGGAGCTGAAGACGGATTCGAACATCGCCACGGTGAGCCTGCCGGTGTTGGTATTAAGCCTGGAGCAGTGATAGCTGTCGGCGAGCAATATGCGGTCTGTCAGCCGGTGCAGGCCGCCATGCGCAAAGGAGAAGCGTCCGCGCGGTAGGCCCAGTGCGTCAAGGACGGCCTGGTGAGCGACAGTGCCGAGGGCAAGGATCGCGCGAAGCTGGGGCATCTGGGCGATCTCGGCGGCGAGAAAGCGCCGGCAATTCGCGACTTCCCCGGGCGTGGGCTTGTTTTGCGGCGGCACGCATCGGACCGCATTGGTGATCCGCGCCCGATGCAACACGACGCCATCATCCAGACGGGCATCGTAGTCGCCCTCGGCGAAGCCGAATTTTCGCAGCGTCTCGTACAACAGCCCGCCGGCATAGTCGCCCGTGAATGGTCTTCCCGTGCGATTTGCTCCCCTCAGGCCCGGCGCGAGGCCGACGATCAACAACTCTGCCGTGTCATCTCCGAAGGGTGGGACCGGGGCGTTAAACCATCCCGAATGAGCTGCTCGCTGGGCCGCTCGGAACGCGGCAAGCCGCGGGCAAAGCGGACAGTCGCGCAGCGGCGCGACCGTAGATACCGAGACGCTCACACCTCGTCGACCGGTTCACCTCGCGGCCGATGGGTTTCTTCACGCGGATAGTTGCGCATAATACTCGGCGCGAGCTCCTGAAGCTCTATAAAATTGTCAGCCTGGCGACGGAGATCATCCGCAATCATCGGCGGCGAGGAACGGATAGTAGATACGACAGAGACACGGATCCCCTTGCGTTGAACCGCTTCGACAAGGCGCCGGAAATCGCCATCTCCAGAGAATAAGATCGCGTGATCAATGTGCTGAGCCATCTCGAGCATGTCGATCGCCAGCTCGATATCCATGTTACCCTTGACCCGGCGGCGCCCCATCGCATCGGTAAACTCTTTCGTCGGCTTTGTTACCATCGTGTAGCCGTTGTAATCGAGCCAATCGACAAGCGGACGGATCGGCGAGTATTCCTGGTCTTCCAGTAGCGCGGTATAGTAGAATGCACGGATCAAGCGACCCTTAGCGCTGAACAGGTCGAGTAGGCGCTTGTAGTCTATGTCGAATGCCAAGCCGCGCGCGGCTGAATAGAGATTGGCTCCATCGATGAATATGGCAAGCCGCTCTTCCGGATAGAAAATCATCTGTTACAAATGCTCCATCGGATCCGATAATGTAACCCAAATGTCTTACAGCCTGCATCCCGGGTCAAGCAGAGTGAGGCGCATGGGAAACAAATTGATCCTGATCGGCATCGGCGGCAATTTGGCCAGCCCTCGGTTCAGTGCGCCCATCGATACGCTCGCGGCCGCCTTGGTTTCGCTCCAGACGCAGGGTATCTCGGTCGCCGCCCGCTCGGCCTGGTATCGCACTGAGCCTGTGCCGCGCTCGGACCAGCCGTGGTTCGTAAACGCGGTCGCTTCGCTGAGCACCGATCTTGCCGCATCAGACCTGCTCGCGGTCTTGCAAGCGGTCGAGCGACAATTTGGCCGGGTCCGCAGCGTGCAGAACGTGGCGCGCGTGCTCGACCTGGATCTCCTCGATCATCGCGGTCAGGTGAGCGAGACCGCCGCTCTCGTTCTGCCGCACCCGCGCCTCCACCAACGTCGATTCGTGCTCGTGCCGCTGGCCGAGATAGCCCCCTGCTGGCGCCATCCGCTGTTGGGGCTGACAGCTGAGCAGCTGCTTTCCCGGCTTGGAGAGAACCAGTCGATCGCACGGTTGCCGTGCTAATTTGATCGCAGTTCGGTCGATTGTGCTCGCTGCACCGTAACGATATAAAATGGGTAGTTGAATCGTCGGCTTGATGCCATGACCGAATTCGTCGCGGCCCGCGCCCACATGATCGAGAGCCAGCTTCGACCTAACAAGGTTATAGACCGGCGAGTGCTGGGTGCCTTCGGGGCGATTCGGCGCGAGCTCTTCGTTCCTGAACATCTCCGGGTGGTCGCCTATATCGACGAGGATCTGCCCCTCGGCGGAGGCCGCTACCTGATGGAGCCGATGGTGGCGGCCCGCCTGTTGCAGGCGGCGGCGATCGAGCGCACCGACACGGTACTGGTCATCGGTGCTGGCTCGGGGTGCGAAGCGGCCCTCGCCGCGTTGCTGGCACGGAGCGTCGTCGCTCTCGAAGAAGATCCGGAGCTCGCCCGGAGCGCTCGCGCGGCGCTTGTCGATCATGCAATCGCCTCGGTCAGCGTCGTCGAAGGGCCCCTGCCTCAGGGCTATCGGCTACGCGCCCCTTACGATGTGATACTGTTGTGCGGAGCAGTTGCCGAGGTGCCACCCGAAATCACCTCACAGCTCGCCGAGGGCGGACGGCTACTCGCCGTCATCCAAACCGCGAGCGAGATCGGCCGCGCCACCCTCTTTACAAGAATCGGGGGGGTTGTCGCTGGGCGCGTGCTTTTCGACGCTGCGACTGCGTCGTTGCCAGGCTTTTCGCCGAAGCCCGCTTTTGTGTTTTGAAAGCTCGTGCAGTGATGTTCCCAGCGGTTGAGGCGTTGATGTACCAAGCCGATCGACGGCGGCAGACATGGGGTGCCGGGGGTGGCCTTCCAGGGGAGTCTGGCGATCGGCTAGGCTCTGAGAGGCGGGTGGTGCTGGGTATTGTTGCGCTTGCCGGGTTCCTGACGGCGTCCGTCCCCGTCGCGCCGCAGGCCCAGACGCTGACCCAGGCGCTCGCCGATGCCTACAACACCAACCCGCAACTGCTTGCCCAGCGCGCTTTGCTGAGAGCCACCGACGAGCAGGTGCCGCAGGCGCTGGCGAACTGGCGGCCCACGGTCAACTTCACTGGGCAAGTCGGGGGCAACCGAACCGCTTTTACGCCCGAAAGCACAGGGCTGCCTCGGCTCAACAGTCAAGGGCAGAATATCGGAAGCACAGGACTGACTACCTATTCGACCTTTTATTCGAACAGTCTCAATCTGCAGGTTACCCAGCCGGTCTACTCGGGCGGCCGGACCGTTGCGCAGACGAGCCAAGCCATCAATACGGTGCAGTCGACCCGCGCGCAGACCTTGGCGATCGAGACGTCCGTATTCCAGGCGGTCGCCCAAGCCTATCTCGACGTCGTACGCGATCAGGCCCTGGTTGAGGTAAACCGCAATAACGTTGGGGTCCTGCGCAAGCAGCTCGAGGCCACCCAAGATCGGTTTCGCGTGGGCGAGGTGACCCGAACCGATGTCGCGCAGGCTGAGGCCTCGCTCGCTCAGGCGGTAGGCCAGCTGGTCACAACCCAGGGCAACCTCGAGAACAGTCGAGCCGAGTATATCAGGGCGGTCGGCCACTCTCCAGGGACGCTGATGCTGCCGCGCGAGCGCCCGGCGCTCCCCGCCACGCTCGAAGAAGCCGTAAGCTTAGCCCAAAGCAGTAACTTCAACGTTATTTCGGCAAATTTTGCCGAACTTGCCGCTCGCGACAATATCGACTTCGTACGCGGCCAATTGCAGCCGCAGGTTTCGATCGTCGGCACCCTCAGCCGCGCACTTGCTCCTTCCATCACATTGAATGGAGCGCGACAGCAATCAGGCGTGATTGCCGCGCAAATGACGATGCCGCTCTACGAAGGTGGCGCGATCTATTCGCAGACGCGGCAAGCTCAACAGACCGTCGGGCAACGCCGCAGCCAGGTCGATGACGCGCGGCGGGCGGCGGTACAATTGGCGACCCAGAACTGGTCGACCTTGCAGGCGGCACGCGCCAGCATCTCGTCCTTCGCTTCGGCGGTGCGCGCGGCGCAGATCGCCCTCGAGGGCACCCAGCAGGAGGCGCTGGTCGGCACCCGGACTGTGCTCGACGTCCTGGTGCAAAACCAGACGCTGCTGCAGACCCAATCGCAGCTAGTCACCGCAGAGCATGATGCGGCACTCGCCGAGTTCAACGTGGCGGCGGCGATCGGCCGGCTGATTGCACCCGAGCTCAAATTGCCGGTGAAGCTCTACGATATGGA